>Ga0315338_1000113_pt1 | contig 361780 bp, 301 predicted proteins | sample ASW8metaG_FD_204518 | JGI IMG/M metagenome (GOLD analysis project Ga0315338, IMG submission 204518) | Ammonia-oxidizing marine archaeal communities from Monterey Bay, California, United States - ASW #8 | ecosystem: Environmental > Aquatic > Marine > Coastal | place: USA: California | collected... | reverse complement strand
CACGGGCAGCATCCGTACATGTCAAGGCCTGGATAAGGTTCTTCGCGTAGCCTCGAATTAAGCCACATCCTCCACCGCTTGTGTGAGCCCCCGTCAATTCCTTTGAGTTTCAGCCTTGCGACCATACTCCCCAGGCGGAGCACTTAACACTTTCGCTACGGTCGGGAACCTATGGGAGGATCCCCAACCAAGTGCTCATCGTTTACAGCTAGGACTACCGGGGTATCTAATCCCGTTCGCTACCCTAGCTTTCGTGCCTCAGCGTCAGAAGAGACCCAGTAAGCCGCTTTCGCCACTGGTGTTCCTGATAATATCAACGCATTTCACCGCTCCACCATCAGTTCCGCTTACCTCTGTCTCCCTCTAGCACGGCAGTATGAAGCGCAGTTCCACGATTGAGTCGTGGGATTTCACACCTCACTTACCGCGCCGCCTACGCACCCTTTAAGCCCAATAATTCCGAATAACGTTTGTCCGGTTCGTGTTACCGCGGCTGCTGGCACGAACTTAGCCCGGACTTCCTCTGAAGATAGGTCAAGCTCCGCTCTTCACGGAGCCTTCCTCCCAACTGACAGCGGTTTACAACCCGAAGGCCTTCATCCCGCACGCGGCATCGCTCGGTCAGGCTTTCGCCCATTGCCGAAGATTCTCGACTGCAGCCACCCGTAGGTGTCTGGGCAGTGTTTCAGTCCCAGTGAGACGGGCCACGCTCTCACGCCCGCTAACCATCAAAGCCTTGGTAGGCCATTACCCCACCAACAAGCTAGTAGTACGCAGTCTCCTCCCAAGGCGGAATCGCACCTTTGATCCGGGGATATTATCCGGCATTACCTGCAGTTTCCCGCAGCTATTCCGGACCTCGGGGCAGATAACTACGCGTTACTCTCCCTTGCGCCGCTGTCCACTTTAGAAATCAACCGAAGCGTCAAACTAAAGCTTCTCGCTCGACTTGCATGCCTAATCCATGCCGCCAACGTTCATTCTGAGCCAGGATCAAACCCTTCAATTTGGTATATACATGAACTATCAACTAGTTCACCGGCGATTCATTGAATCGCGGCTATTGATAAAGCTTGCGCTCCACCAAAGAGCTGGTAGTTATGAGCCAATTAAAAAATTTGATTAGCCGAAACACCACATCGCTCTGCCGCAACCGAAGTCGCGGAGAGTTCCACAGTGCCTCAGCCAGTACAGTCTTGTGCTGGCAAACTCAAGAATTGAAATTCTTGAATTCAATAAAAAAATTCAAAGAGGTCACTCACCGAATTGTCAAAGAGCAAAAACTATCCTCACTCGCGCCCTGGGCACGGCCCTCAGCGCATGCGAGACCCGAAATTTTACCCACTTGCCGGCGCCTGTCAACGCCCTAAGTCCAGAACTCCAAGACTTTTCGGGATTTCCGGCCAGCAAAATTGAGTCGGCCTAAGAACCGGAGCCTAAGCCCCGTCGACTAGTTCGCGATTGGTCGTAAAGAATCCCCAGAATTGACAGATTTACGGGTGTTGGCTCCCAGATTAGCAGGTGCAATATAGGGAGGAGGAGCTCCCTGGTGATTGCCCCAAAGCCTGGGAAGATGGAGGCAAAGGCCTAATGGGGTGCTGATCACGGGCCCTACAACTCTCAAGACCAGTCATTCCGCAACAAGCTCCTCAGTTACTTCCACAAAGCTCTCGCAGCTACTCGCTGGCCTACCAAGGCTATCGGCATGATCCCAATAGAATATGCGATCGGACAGCAAGTCGATATTGCTATCGAAGTACTCGCGAAAAATCAACCGGAACGTGTTTACCGGGGTGATCGAGAGTGGCACCTCAGGGCGGCCGTCAGATTCTTGACCATCAGAAGGCAGCAGGAATGCTGAGAATATGCGTGCTCGAGTTAATATCTGTTGCTTGCGATCAAGTTTGCGGGTCTCTTCTGTTAAGTAGGGCCCTTCATCCGCCTGGAGTACGATAATTGGCGTGACCGCCGAATTGCTCAAGATACTATCGATCATCTCTAAGATTAGTTTATTCGTACCTTTGAGCTGCTTGATATAGCTAGCCTTTGGATCTCCGTAACGTGATTCTGCCCAGGATAGCTGCGATCCATCGCTGTTTAGTACATAGGGAGTATGGGGCAACAAGAAGTGGGCGTAAACGAAGGTCGGCTTTTCATCGTTCGCCACTTTGGCTACTTCTTTCAGCTTGTTCGTTACGAAGTCGAACTTATGCTTGACTCGAATTAATTTGCTTAGGGGCGTCGAGGCGTAGAGAGACTCCGCAAATTCGGAAGGTAGGATCGAGGTTGCATAAACTTCGTCGGCGATGTTATTTGAACGCAACGGCTGATACCAATTTCCGAAATGGTAGTATTTGTAACCAACCTCTTTCAGATATCGGCCAACAGTATGATTGTCAATCATCTTTGCGTAATAGTTATCACTGCGCCGATGTTCAGGTAGATAACTAAGGTTCAATGCAGAACACATCGAAAGAATTGTACGAGGGTAATTCGCCTTACTCTCTTGTTGAACTGAAAACCCTCTCTGGCGGAGATCTTCGAAAAACTTCGAGTTGTCTAGTTCGTAGTTCTGGAGCAGAGTCTCTGGCCCTGCATATCTGTCGAAAACCAAATAGTATATGTCCGGCGGCCGAGCAGGCGTGCGCAACTCGATCGGAGGTTGCAACCACGAATCTGAATCGGCAATCGGCCTATCTCGGCCCTCTAAATACCAATAATGTCCTGCTCTCAGAGCCGATATCATTAGCAGTGCGATGGCCATGGATGTAAGAAATCCGTTAGTAGATTTCAACGACCGCTTAATTCCATAAATCCAAAACGCCACTGCAAGCCAGATTATGCCCCAGCTTAGCAACACATACTCGCCGTGTACGGACGAGTCATTACCAAGAATCTTGTGGTTCACCTGATCTAGCGACTTACTCAAAATTCCGAAAGAGAAAAACCAGGCGGTCGTCCATGAAGCAATAACGGCGGACTTCTCAGAATCAGGGCAGATGAGTCTCGCACAGATATATATAGCAAGCGCGATGACTAATCCAACGAATGCTGGCAGAAAGAAACTTCTAGGCTCGACTGCAGATGCGTTGGCAACATAGATGCTTGCCATGGGAAACAGAGCGAACAGAAACGGATGCCAATAGAATGCCTTTGGTGAATGGTCCGCTTTCAAGCGATCGCTCTGCATGGAATCATTTCCTTCCAGCCATTCGATAGAGCACGCGACCGTCATTTCCAACAGGAAGACCGGCTTCGATCACGTAGAATCGTTTAAATGCCTCTTCAAACGATTCTTGATCGTAGTGATCAAAGATATCTTCTCGCGATTGTAACAAGCGTTGGACTTGCACATCGGATTTGGGGACCCACTCGATAATCAGGTTTGAGCTTAAACGGTGGAAGAATCGAGCGATATTATCCAAAGGAACATTGTTTGCGATGGCTAGATGGTGGATCAACGCCAGCGCCATGACGACATCAACAGGCCCACGCTCGGCCAGAGATGCCCTTTCCGAATGTGCCCAACCAAGCGCAGGGCTAGGATTCGACAAATCAATCCGTAACGGAAGTAAGTTCGATTCTCCTCGTTTTCGGCAGCCCAGATAACCTTGTTCAACACATGCGGGGTCGATGTCCCATGCGCCACAATAAGCGCCTTGCTCGACGGCAAGTTTGCTGTAGACCCCTGTGTTCGCTCCCAAGTCCCAAGCTGTGGAGGGAGCGATCGCTTGCAAGAATTGTGAGACTAGCTGACGCTTGTTGTCAGCGCTTTCGTCCGTATATGTGTTGTCTTGGTAGTAGTCGCCCCACTCAGTACCCCCGGATTTCCATCGCAAGCCAGATACAAGTGACCTCAGGTTATCAATTAATAATAAGAGTCTCTTCTTTGGCAAATTTCCTAACCGAGCTTTACTTTCTTTCGAGGTATTTTCGTGTTTGCGAACCATCTTAGAATGCATGTGCAGATGAAGTTGGGCTCCCATGGATAGCTTTGTACGCCAGGGCAACAACTGCGACGCCAAATCCAAAGGTATCCCATCGATGAACAGCTCGGCGAGTCGCCCAAGCTCCACATTCGAGTGTGCAATCAGCATTAGCGGGGCTAGAAAATGGCGGCAGAATTGTCCATAGGCAATCCACGGTTTGCCCTCCTGATAGTGCTCGAAGGACAAGGTGTCGATAAATACCGGCTTACAGCCCACAAACTGAACGTTGTAAGCAGAAGCATCCTTCAAAGACATGCCATGTTCCAACGCCTTCGTCTGCAGCGACAGCGTCAATAAGGCGGCATCTTTTAAGGCACTAAAAGCCCACTCATACGGGTAAGAAATTAACGGGATAACTTTGGGCTTGATGACCGCGTATGCGTCCTCAGTAAGAGCATTTGAGTTTTCAATCTGTTCATGCTCAACTAACAAACCATCCTTGACCAAGGCATTGTAGAGCCCTGAGTCTAAGAGTTTGTCGAATTCACCTTGATAGCAACGATTGACCTGGCGAAGAAGGATTCCATTAGCATCATGAAACAGGAATCCACTAGGGTCGCGAAAGGAAGCTGGGTGGGGTGCCGAAGACATCATAGTGTTCAATTGACCAAATCTCCAAAACTACAATCAATAGATTATCGCAGAGCGGAGAAGAGTCATTGAAAACCCATTTCGACGTATAGAAGCTAAACGCGCTGATCACCGACCAAGAAAAGCGATGCTTTAAGAAGATGGCAGAATTTCGTTAAGCATTATCCGAATTGTCGCCACTAGCCGCGTTGGCATCGTCGGCAGAATTCTTTCGAAACAAGAAAGCGAAAGGCGACAAAACAGCCCTGCGGAAAAAAACGCCAGCTGCCAAAAAGGCCGCAGCTATGATCTGAATTACCATGGCCCCCATGGCTGGATCGATATAGGCAAACAACATCATTAAACTCCACATCATAAGTGGGCAGGATTTGCCTTACTATTCAACTGGACCCCTGCGCCACTTGCCGTTGGCAGCGATTCCTACCGAAACTTAATAAGATCATCTTGCCGAAGAAAGTCCACAAGACCGGCCCGACTTGTCGTAAATCTACCCAAAAGGCCTCTAACCAAGATCGGGGCATAACACAGCCGTTAGTATAGTCTCCTAAGGCATTTATGTCAAGACGGCGAACTTTTCATAGCACTTCTCCAGCTCCAAAATCGCAGGATTGCAGTGCCCTTTGGTTCCACAGCCGCTAGGACTATTGAAACCGTGAAATGCGAGGTGGACGCTGACACTCGGCGTTATAATCGTTTACTTGTATAGGGACTGTATTGATCAGAGATTAAACTGATTCGGAAATTTAACTTATGCCCTCCCGACGTCGCTGTATTCTTCCAGAGTAGGGCGGATAATTACTGGAAACTGGCTCCGTTACCGAGGGATGGAGGTACTTGAGCTTTGGAATCTAATAGACGTGTGCACTTGGCCGTGGATAACCGCTGCTGCGACAGATTTACCGGACAACAGTCTCCAGTTAAGCTAATGCTTCGGATCTACCTAATTAATCGATACGATCGATAGACCTGGAAGTTTGAGAGAAAACTATGCCCTGCCGAGGAGTTCGCGGTGCGACAACAGTCAAGGCCAACGAGCGGGAGGAAATCCTCTCCGCCACCCGACAGCTGATTGCACTGCTGATTCGCCGCAATCGTCTCGAACCGCAGGACATTGCTAGTGCTATCTTCACCACAACTCCAGATATCAATGCGGAGTTTCCTGCCTTGGCGGCTCGCCAGTTGGGCTGGCTCGAAGTGCCTCTCTTATGCGGGCACGAAATCACTGTGCCCGGAGGATTAGAGCTTTGCATACGAGTGCTGATTCACTGGAATACTGACCTTCGGCAGGACGAAATCGAACACGTTTACGTTCGCGATGCAAAGCAATTACGTCCAGATCTCTCCGAACTTCCCCCGGTTGACTGGGAAGAACTGGAAGAGTGGATCAGCGAGCAAATGTGCGGCGGCAACGATTAGCTGCTGGCGAGAATGCCAGTGCTAGGGCGCCCAAACAACAGAGAAACGAACTAGCAGGCTCGGGGACATGAGTCAGCGAGGCTGAGATGTGAGAGGACTTTACACTCGTCTCACGCTGCCATGCTAGGAAGTCGTGGCCATCAGTATCGCCGTCGCCGTCGGCATCTCCACCACGATTCGTCGCATAAGAGTTTCCCCAAATTTCCGCGTCGCCAGCATCGACTTGAGCATCAATATCGAAATCGGCCGTGACATCGTAAGGCGCAAAGTCTCGCTGCCACTGTAAGAAATCCATTCCGTCGGTATCACCATCGCCGTCCACGTCACCTCCAGCATCGCTACCGTAGGAATTCATCAGTATCTGCAAATCATCTCCGTCGACATCAATGTCACCGTCGAGATTTGTCGCTTGAAGGCTGAAAGCAATCAATTTCGGCAAACCCGCCTCTTCGTCGAACACAGGTTCGACAAAGATATTGCCTTCACTAAGGGGCTGTACCTGAGATTCATCAGTCATCAGCCAATTTTCCTGTAGGATCTCAAGGTCGGCCGAATCGATGATGCCATCACCGTTCAGGTCGCCCTCGGAGAAATCTCCCTGCATTTCCCAATTGCCCTGCAATGTATAGAAATCATTGAATTCCACAGTCCCATCAAGATTCGTGTCCCCCGGAATCCATTTCCGCCATGTCATCAGCGGGTCCCCGATCATTGTGTTGACGTATGAAAGCTGACGGGTAGCTGCCCAGGCCGCTTCAGCAAATGTGAACTCGCTAAGCAGCATGTCGTAAAAAATGTCCTCATTCGTGACTGTCCATTTGCTCGCATCAGGCTCACTGACATGACCTAGACCTGCTGTGCCACCGATCGCGATCCATTCGGCGACTAGCCCTTGAGTCTGGGTGAAGCTGGGATCAAAAGAAATTGCATTAAAGCTTTCGTAGGAGTGAAAAACGGCGCCGGGTGCAAGCTGAAAGTTCAGCTGGTTCAAGATATAGCCCGTCTCGAGTCCTCCGGCCCGATCCTTAGTTCCGTGGCTGACGTAGCCGATCACAGGTCCTTCTTCGTAGGTAATCGCTTCGTCCGTCGTGTCGTATCCGGCCAATTGAGCATGCGATGGGAGAATTGTTTGAGCAAGCTCCGACATAGCTGTTTCACCAGCCGCGAAAGCGTCTGGATCGTCATCGACAGCTACGTAGTGGCCGTGAGGGACCAAATACACTGATTGAGATCGATCTATCATGGCCACGACGTCTTCTCTACTGAAACCATCCAGCCGAGATGTCAGTCGAATACCTTCGTACAGAGAATCGCTTCGATCGAAACCGACCGGACCTGAGTAGGGAATTGGGTCGGGCGTGGGGAACCCGAATTCAAGGCCCAGGTAATATGGATTAGCAGACTGGATATTGGGGATGTTCACCTGGGCCAGCGTCCAATCTTGGTTGCCCAGCTGCTCGATTGTGCTAATCGATTCTGCGCGGGTAAGCTCGCTCTCGAGGCTGGAATACTTTTGCCAGTCAACAGCATCGCTATCCGCCGGTTTGGACCCTGCGTTGATCCGCAACGGCAGACCTTTAGCTGTAACAATCGTGTCGATATCATCACCCAACGAGCCCGCGCCCAAGTGGTCGATCAGTGGTTGTCGAATTTCATCCAGGTATTGCTGGCCGGTAATCTCCTCTCCAAAGCCGTTCAGATCCAGACCAAACGACCTTACCCCAGGGTGTGCCTGCATGTAGTGGTCCTTAATGGCCACACTATCTGGATCATTTGCATTAAAGAGCAGCAGCGTGCTAGTAGGGCTTACCGCCAGAGCACTCGAATGGCAATAGAAAGCTAAGCAGAAAATAAGTATTGCGCTCGATTGAAGAGTCTCTACTGCAGAATTCCAGGCGCAAGAGAGGCGACTAATAGTAGCTGGAGATTCGCTACACCAACCCCGGTGACCCGGCAGCCGGGCCATCGGAGGAACTCGTGTTGGAAGAGGAGGCATCGATTCTCATACTCAGCAGATACGTTCACGCTTTCGGCGGGCGAACATCCCTGCTGTGCCAATGCCAACGAACAGAATAAATGCTGAGGTAGGCTCAGGAACTGGACTTGCGTAATCGAACTGGCCAGAGTCAGCTTGATCAAGCAAGAATTGGGAACCGATTGTCACTTGATCTGGCTTAGGACCAACATTACTTGAATAAAACAAGAGATCTGAAGTTTGTCCTGCAGCGATCGAGCTGGCAAAACCCCAGTCCCAGCGAGCGGACGTGTCGTTAAACGTAGTCGTATTAGGCCCCGTGTCTCCAGATGCTGCAAACGACTGAGGCGAGCCAAGGCTACCTGTATCAGCACCCATATCCAAACCGGCATTCAAGGTCTGAATAGCGCCGTTGGCGGCTGCGACCTGAAATGCGTAGATAAACTCGGCGCCATTCGTGGGGTCGTTGTACGTTCCGCCGCCATACTCACCATCAAGAAAGGTCTGGAAACTTCCGGGAGCAAAAACTGCAAAGTCGACGTCGCCAGAAAACGAACCGCCAGCCAACAAATTGGTGCCCCGCCAGATACCACCGTCAGGACCGCCGCCATTGTTCAAGGCGTCGCCCGTTGTAGCCAAAGGGCCGCCGATTGCAGCTGAAGGGCAGAGCGATACTACGAACAGTGCGGAGAGAATTGCAATATAGCTGGCTATCTTTGGGATGTGCATCATGATCGACACCCTAATTGTTTATGTTAGTTTGAAGTCCGTTCATGCTAATGAAACTAAGTCTACTGCAGCTTCGAGTTCTTGCTCTCTCTCTTTGTTTAAGGTGTGCTAGTACAAGCCTAGAGGCTACCCAAGCAAATCCCTTAAATTCCTTCTCTTTGTGCTCTGTGTCATCCCCAATTTACTGAGCGGAAATCGCCCCCAATAAAAACTACCTCATCCTTCGCCGCACGCCTAATAACGATACAGCGACACCTAGCAGGGCAATCGTGGCTGGCTCAGGAATCGGAATGTCGCCGGGGGCCACAACCATTGCAATTGCGGAACCGCCGCCGTCAACCACGATATCCAGGGTCGTAGCTGGACCAGGGAGGTTGGTGCTTGTCATCACAAGCCCGTTACTGCGACCGGCACTGGGAATGTTGTTGCCGATTCCAGAAAAATCCCAGACTGCACTTACGGTAGGAGTAAGAATGTTGGCTTGAGTCGGGGTTTCGCTTTCTCCGGCGTCAATCGTGAAGTCACCGATGCCTGTAACAGAGCTATTGATGCCTACAACAGCATTCTGAGAAACAGGATCATCCGTATTGTTCGGATCCGAATCGCCGTTGAGAATTTGATATACGTATGCCAGTTCGCCAGCGGGAACGTCAAAGCCAGCGAAATTGGCTTCAAAGGCTGCTTCTGTAAATACGGCGTACTCAATTACACCATTAAGAGTAGGCCCAGAGTAGGCAGAACTGCCCGATACAAGCGTGGGCCCGAAGCCCGAAAGAGAGGCCGCGTGAAGCGGAAGCGAAAAGATCGCCACCGCGGCGCATGCCACGAGGAGGGTTGAAAACTTTTTATTGGTAGACATCACTAGCGACTCCCCATCAGTGAAAATCAGACAATGATCAGAAACATCTCAATAAGATCCGGCTTCGAAGAGGCTGCCCCCCCGCCGCAAGACGACCGCATGCTACCACGGCCAAAGGGGCAGTCAAGCAATTTAAAATCAAGTTTTCGGAATTTTTCAGTTGCGACTAGTTCCTGGGAATTTAGGGGGTCTCGGTTGTTCCTTGAAATCAATCGGTACTGATATGGCAACCTCTTGGCCGTATTAAACTTAGCTACCATTTGGGGAATGTCAGACGTCATAACGTGCGCATTTCAATGAAATCGCGTTCCCCTTCCGTAGGGTGGCATGATCGCGAACCAGTTTCGAGCTCGAAACGGTCAGTCCGAGCCTGCTGAACGAATAAACGGTAGTAAACCGAGATTGCAGCCCAAGGGCAACTTGTTGAAGAGCAAGCTCACAAAGATGTTTCACTAGAGCCTTGCTAAAGTACCGGAGAGAGGATTTGAACCTCCACGCCCATTACGGGCACATGGACCTGAACCATGCGCGTCTGCCAATTCCGCCACTCCGGCTTGTTGCCTTGTGAACAATGGCAAATTTCTCCTCGCGATGCAAGAGGAGCAGAGTTGCACTTCATGGTTTGAATCTACGAGGCGGTTCAAACCAGTTGAGCAAGCTGCCGAAGTTAGAATCCTATCTAGTACCTTGCCATACTCGAATCAATCTCTTCGGCCCAGGCGTCGATACCTCCAGCTAGTGACTGAACTCTTGCAAAACCTTGTTCACGTAGCCAGGCTGCGACCTGAAGGCTGCGGATGCCAAGGTGGCAGTAGACCACCGTCAAGCGATCTTCTAGACCCCTTAACTCCGCTTGCCGGTGTACCAGTTCATCCATCGGCAGGAGGGTAGAGCCCGGAATATGGGTTAGCTCGTATTCATGCTGTTGTCGACAGTCCAAGAGCAGTACGGGCTGACCATCTGCGAGCTTAATGTTCAGTTCATTGCATGTTATTTCTTCAGGCAGCTGATCCACTAAAATACCTCCAATCTGGAAGGTAAAAAGCAAAGAAAAACCGCCGCGGAGCAATTGCTACGCGACGGTCATAGAAACATGTTTACTCTCCGGTCATGCCGGAGAAGTCTAGCCGCCTACAGAGCGGAGCTGTCGATCACTTCACCTCCCGCTCGGCTTACCAGATGCAGGTAAACGTTGCGGTCGATGTCGTCGTTGATGGTCTTGCCGTGTCCATCCGCAAATCCGTGCTGCACGGTGGCCGGATGAGCGCTACTCGGGCCGTACCAACGGGGAGCACTGTTCCTAAGATGCGGATAGGGTACTGCCTTCATGTAAAACAAGTTGTCGGGAGCGTCTCTAACTCCGCCTTCTCGCTTGACATCCTGGCCAATATTCAAAGCGCTTTGTCCGATGGTATCGCCATCGGGCCAACGAAGAATCGCGGGCGAAGAAGCTACCGGGGCTATCTTTTGGAGCCCCCCTTCCCCCTGAGGGTGAGCGGCCACAACATACATCGACAGGCCGCTTATCCAAGCAGCATACTCTTCCTCACGGCTCTCGCCGAACAGGACTGTGTTGGACGTGCCGTCGCGGACGCTCGCATCGCTAAAAGTGGAGAGAACGCCTAACGAAAGCTTATTGCCGCCGATGCCACCGGCCTTCGTGTAGACGAGAATACCATTCCCCTGGAATTGCTTCGCTCTGGAACCGCTGAAGGAATCGAAAAGTGTTTCACTGCTTGGAGCGCCGTTATCTGTCGCATCGCCCTGGCCGGTGCTATTGTAGTGAGTTGAAGCCATGGCCACGTAATTTCCGATGGCAGGCCTTTCAGTGGTTTGGTATAGCGTCTTGGTTTTAACTTCGTCGTCACCCGGAAAGCTAGGGCACTGATAAGCAGCAACTTGTTGCTGATAAGCGAATGGTTTGTCGACATTTGCAGCAAGACCAATGGCTATGGCACCACTGCCGTCGCCGAAAGGACCTATCTTAAGCTTTGCAGAGCCAACGCCGGGAGCAGTGCTGGTGCCCGCCAGCTTGGAGTCCCTTACCAGGTTATAAATCGTGCTCAACTCCATTTCGGGCAGAATTTGGAATAACCAGCTATAGCCGTCCCCATACGTCCACTGTTGTGGATCAATATTCGTCGCATCGTGCGGCTCCCCTACCTCAATGTTGGCGTTGGCGAAGTCTAGAATAGGAGCAGACGAGGCCGAGGGGAACTTCTTGCGACGATCCTGAAAATTCATGATGGCAAGGGTAATTTGCTTGATGTTATTCAAGCAAGAGTTTCTGCGAGCTGCCTCGCGGGCTGCCTGAACAGCCGGTAGCAGCAGGGCTACCAACACGCCGATGATGGCAATCACCACCAGCAATTCTACGAGGGTAAATCCTCGTGCGTTTCTTTTGGCTTCCATCTTAGTACCTCCTTCTCGAGTGAAAAAATGGAAATGAAAAAAATAATACCGCGGCGAAATTACGCCACAAAAAATAAACGGCTCGCGCCCGAAACAGGACAGACGCTGGACCACTCGCTAAGAGCGACCCTCAGTTTAATATTCGTCAACCAAGCACCAGCCTAAAGCAGCGATTCCGAGACTGTGTCTCAGCACCGAAACCGGCTAGGTTGCGATGTAGTAGGTTTACCCTAATAGTCTATGCCAATTCACCTTACGTTGTCAATTCTTCGCAATCGGCCGCACCAATCTTGAGCAGAACGACGGGGCTTTTAAGGGCTGAGGGACCAAATGCATATGAACCATCATTTCGGGGGGATTCTCTAATTCCTGAGATACTTCGGTCGTAAGCTGAATTTCCGGGCAGCGAATGGCTCGAAGCCAGCCCGCTTGCCTGTCTACCTTCAGTCTGCCACAGTGCCGGAAATCGTCTCAATGGTATCGAATTCTTATGGCAGCCAAGCTTACTTTGTTAGTGGGACCGGCACGCTCGGGGAAGACTAGGCGGCTCTTGTCGCGCTATCGAGAACTGCTGCGCAGCAGAGCGGCCGCCGGATTGTGTGGCGGCGGGCTATGGCTGGCCCCTAACCAACGCAGCGTCACTAAGTTGCTTCAGACTCTATCGTGTGAGACTGGCGGCGCATTCCTCGTGCCGGGTCTGCATACGTTTGCCGGGTATGCCGAGTCGATCGTAGCTGCCAGTGCTCGGCGAATTCGTTCCGTGTCCAGAGTCCAGAAACGAGTTCTCTTGGGCCGAGTGGTCGACAAAGCGCTTGCCGACGACAAGCTTTCGTACTTTGCTTCTGTAGCACGGACGTCTGGCTTCATAGCTCAACTCGACGAATGGATCGCCGAACGTAAACGTAGTGACATCTGGGCTGACGACTTTCGTCGGTCCGCTGAGAGTCTGCGAGATCGCGATTTGGCGCTCCTCTACGGCCAGTATCAACGATTGCTGATTGATGCAGATCTCTATGATGCCGAGGGACGTTTCTGGGCGGCGCGAGAAAATTTGCAGCAAACTGCTGGGACACTTCAGCACGAATACCAAATAGTGGTTGTAGATGGTTTCAGTGATTTTACTGCTGCACAATACGATATTCTGAGAACGTTGGCGGAGCGGTCGGCAGAGATGGTGATCTCGCTAGTAGCGGACCCAGAAGCCCTACTTCCAGCCGATCCGACATCGGGACGGGCGCTGTTATTCGCCAAAGTACGGCGCACTTACGAGCGCCTACAGAAGGTGCTGCCAGGTTTGAGCCTAGAGTTCGTCCCGCCTGATGGACGAGACACCGATTCGCTTCGGCGGGCAGAGCGGCTACTGTTCAACGAAACCACACGAGAGCTCGAACAGTCAGATTCTGCAACAGAAGAGAAGATTAGTATCGAAATAGTTGCCGCCAGTGGCGTGCACAATGAGATCGAGGAGATCGCCAGCAGCGTCAAGGAGCTGCTTCTTGAAGGCCGGGCTAGGCCCCAGGATTGTTTAGTGGTCCATCGCCATCTCGCAGCGTCGGCTCAGAGAGTGGCCGAGGTATTCGATGATTTTGGCTTGCCGCATTGGATCGAGACGCGTCCGCGGTTATCGACCGCAGCATTAGTACGGGCCGTTATGCTGCTGTTGCGACTGAAGACCCAAGACTGGCCATTTCGGTTGTTACTGGAAATTACTGGGAATCGCAATCTCTCTGCGTTCGACGAGCCACACGGCATGGAGCCTCGGGTATGTGTGGAACAGGCCATTCGTGCTGCACAGCTGCCGACGGGACGCGAGCAATTGCTGAAACAATTGGGCAACAGTTCGGCTGTTGGGCCGGACGATGTGGATCAGCGAGCACAGCAGTCGGCTATTGCGCTCGCCAACTTGAATCGACTATCTACTTGCCTGGACGATCTACCCCTGCAAGCGACTCTTTGCGAATGGGCCGAGCATCTGACTGAGCTGCTGACGCGATTAGGCGCGATTTCAGGAGAGCATACTTCGCCAGATTGGTCGGTCCTAATAAATGCACTGCACTCGTTGAATCAAGCAGATTCCTGGATAAATGAGCAATCGTCTACGCTTGAGATCAGCAAACTTCTAGATCTTCTGGAATTAATCGCTGACGAGCAGCATCTGCCAGCCAAGCACGATGAAACGGGACGGGTGCGTATTTTAACTGCCGAATCGGCCCGCCATGAGTCGGTGCGTCACGTTTTCTTAGCGGGGCTTAGCGAAGATGCTTTTTCTGTAATCCAGCCAGAAAATCGATCAGATTCCGAAGATCAGTCGGTCGATACACTGCTTGATCTAAGCGAGCCGATGTTTACGTTCTACTCGCTGGTAACGCGGGCGTCTGAGAGTCTCACGATTTCTTATCCTGCTATGGACGATAAGGGGCAACAATTGCCCCCCAGTCCGCTGCTCACCGAGCTCGAGCGGTGCTTCCTGCCCGCGGCTATTCCCATCAAAACGCAACAATTGGCGGAGGCAATTCTCGTGGATGAATTGCCGCTGAGCCGCTCTGAGTACCGTCAGGCGGCGGTGGATCGAGCCCTAGATAAGAACTATGGATGGTTAGCTGGGTTGCTCTCGCAGCCTGATCTGACAGGCGCAGGAATTCTTGGAGCTGTTGGCAGCGTCATCTCTAGAGCCAACCGCAACGAGTTCGGCGAGTACGAGGGTCTGATGCTTGGTGAGGAGGCTCGAGAGGCGCTAGCTATTCGATTCGGCGGTAGTCATCTATGGAGTCCCAGCCAGCTTGAAGGTTACGCGGCCTGTCCGTTCCGATTCTTCGCCGAGCAGCTGTTGTCGCTGGAGCCACTAGGCGAGCTAACCTTGGCCAGCGACGCCGGTCGTCGGGGAAGCTTGCTACACCAAGTCTTGGCTAAGGTTCATCAGGAGCTCAGCACGCAGGCAGCTCGATCTCCCGATGACGATTCCTGGCAAGCTGATTTGGCCGAGCGATTCCTCAAAGCTCTAGACGCCGAGGTGGCGGCGACACCTCTGGGTGGCTTAGAGCAGTCGCTACGCGAGATCGAGCGCCGTCAGATCGCCGCCTGGTCGACTCAATATGCCCAGCAGGAAAGCGACTACCAGGACCGCTGGCGTGACTTGGACGAACCGCTGCGGGCAGAGCACTTTGAAGTGCGATTCGGCCCCAAGGTTCAATCCAGTGCTAACTATCCTGAGCAAGCTCTGTCGACTCCCCAGCCGTTTGAGCTCGACCTAAATACAGAGCGTATCCGCATTACAGGGCAGATTGATCGGATCGACATTGGCCGAGTGGGCGAGGTGACCGTGTTCAACGTCATCGATTACAAATCGGGCCGAGAGGTACGGTTAAAGGATGAAGCTGTGCAGGCTGGGCGTCAATTGCAGCTGCCGCTGTATGCGATCGCTGCGGAAGAGCTGTTATTGGCCGACAGGCATGCTGAAGCTCTGGCTGCAGGTTACTGGAGCATCCAGGGCCGTGGCTTCGAGAAAGGAGCTCTTGAACTGCGCCGAGCAGAGGGACGCACACTAGCTTGCTCAGAGAAGTGGCAAAATATCCAACCGCAGATTCTTGCTACGATTCAAGAGCTCGTGGCTGGCATACGTGCAGGTCAGTTTCCCGTTTACAACGAAGATCAACATTGCACCAGGTGGTGTCCGCAGAGCACAATTTGCCGCGTCGCACAGATTCGCAGTCTGGATAAACAGTGGCCGCCAGAGTCACCTGTAGAGGCCACTTCGCAATGAGTCTGAAAGCTGCTGACAATCAGCTGACTGATGAGCAGATTGCCGCTCTGGCTGCGCACGACCGCACGGTTTCGTTAGCAGCCGGCGCCGGCTGCGGCAAGACTTTTGTGCTCACCGAGCGGTTCTTGGCGTATCTTGACCCACGTGTTGTGGAACCAGCTGCCGAGCTACACGAGCTAGTAGCCATCACTTTCACTGACGCAGCTGCCCGTGAAATGCGTCAGCGAATCCGTAGCCGTTGCTATGATCGCTTGCAAGAATCGACTGATCCTGGTGAGCAAGCTTCATGGCGAGGTTTGATCCGCGCCATGGACGGCGCTCAGATCAGCACAATCCACTCCTTCTGTACCGGGCTGTTGCGGAATCATGCTGCAGAAGCTGGGGTCGACCCTCGCTTCAACGTGCTTGACCCCTCCGCGGCGGAATTGCTGCGGTTACAAACACTTGACGACCGCCTGCGCGCATTGCTTCTGTCCGGCGACGAGCGAGTCATTCGACTGGCCACTCGGATGGAGCTGCGCAGACTTCGCGATAACATCGCAGACCTGCTCGGCAAAAACATTTGGCCGGTGGTCGAGCGTTGGAGCGATGCCACGCCCGACGAGCTTGTCGCCACCTGGAAGAATTTCTACAAGACCACCATCGTTCCCCAGGCAGTTGCTGCGTTGGTCGAGGCGGAACCGATCATTCAATTTCGCGAGATGTGTCTGAATGCTGAGGTCTCGCGGCCCAGTTTTGCTGAGCACGTTGAGCGTGTGTTGCAAGTCCTTGATCAATTGGCCAAAGGCGATGCAATCGCTGCCGTAGCAGAGCTACACCAATTGGCCAGAGTGCAAGGTGTTTGTACGAGAAAACAGTGGGCCGACGAGACAGCTTTCGAGCGGTTTAAGCAGACATGCACCTCGGTGAGAGAGCTGCTGGAAAAGAGCCCGCTTCGAAAGAGAATGCAGGAAGAGCACTTACTTGAAGCGGCTACGACGGGCCTCGACCTGCTGCACGTCGTAGCCGACGTAGCCGCATGTTACGAGATGGCGAAGCAAGACCGCAACGTGCTGGAGTTCGACGATCTCTTGGTGCGCGCCCACCGATTACTCACTGATCCCGCCCATGCCAAACTACGCGAAAATTTGCTGGGCAAAACGCGGCTGTTGATGGTCGATGAGTTTCAGGACACCGACCCACTTCAGGTAGCGATCGTAAAGGCCTTCTGCGGTGACGATTGGTCTCGGCAGGGCCTGTTTGTGGTCGGGGATCACAAACAATCTATTTACCGATTCCGCGGGGCTGAGCCGCGGGTCTCCAACGAACTGCGTTCGTCTCTTAAAGCCGAAAATCGACTGTCGCTGACCACGAATTTTCGCAGCCAGCCGGCGATTCTAGACTTTGTAAACGGGCTGTTCTACGGAGCATTTACCGAAGACTATGAGCCGCTGAATGCCAGCCGACCGCAGTCGACATCAACCCCAGCGGTCGAGTTCATCTGGGCGCTAGGAGGGGAAGAGTCGGAAGACGAATTTTCCGCCCGGCACGGTCCTAAGCAGCGTGCCCGAGCTCGAGAAGCCCGATTCATCGCCCGACGACTTGCCCAGCTGATCGATTCGGATGAGCCAATGGTAGTCGGGTCCAGCATCGCAGGCGAGCTGCCAGAACTGCGACCGCTTGAGCAAGGCGACATCGCCATACTAATGCGTTCGCTAAGTGATGTGCCAATCTACGAAGAAGCGCTCCGTCAGCATGGACTCGATTACTACCTAGCCGGCGGCCACGCGTTCTACGCTCAGCAAGAGATTTACGACGTGCTGCACCTGCTCAGGGCGGTCGCTAGTACCGCCGATGAACTGAGCTTAGCTGGCGTGCTGCGCAGCCCGTTCTTCGCGCTGCAAGATGAGACCTTGTACTGGCTCGTCGAGCAACATGGTTCGCTTAATGCAGCACTTCTGGCAGAGCCACCCTCACAACTTTCGGAGGAAGAGCGATCAAAAGTCGAGCGCGCAGCGACGACCTTACTCAAGCTACGCGAGGCCAAGGACTGGCTGCTTGTTGCTCAGCTGTTGAATAAGGCGTTGGAACTAACCGGCTATGATGCAGCATTGCTTTGCGACTTTCTCGGCGAGCGAAAGCTGGCCAACGTTCGTAAGCTCGTCGAGCAGGCCAGGACCATCGACCGCACACGGCCAGGCGACCTGGCAGGGTTTATCACACAACTGTCCGAGTTCGTGGTCCGCGCCCCTAAAGAACCACTAGCGACTACCCGTGCCGAGGGAAACGTTATTCGTATCATGACGATTCACAACTCCAAAGGGCTAGAATTTCCAGTGGTCGTAGTGCCCGACTTAGATCGCAGAACTCGCTCCTCAGACTCAGTACCGGTTTTCGACGATCAACTTGGTCCGCTCGTGCCGGCCGCTGTAGATAAAGCGGTGGTGGGACTTAATCTCTACCGATCCACTCAGCGGAACGAAGATCTGGAGGAGCGTAAACGACTGTTATACGTAGCCTGCACCCGAGCTGCCGACTATCTGATTCTCTCCAGCAGTCTCGATGATTTGCAGAAACCAAAAAGCGATTGGCTGAAGCTGCTTGCTGATCGGTTCGATCTACGCACCGGTCAGTGTCTGCAGGAGCTCCCCGCTGGCTACGGTCTACCGCAGGTGCGAGTGATCACCGACGAGCCAGAAATCGAACGCAAGCTGACTGGAAAAGCACACGGCGGCGGACTGACAGAAATGGTTCAGAATACCATTGAATTGGCAGCCGAGGGCAAAGGAGAGGTGCCCTCCAGTGTCGGGCCTGTGCCCTGCGATGCGTCATCCCGACGCAGGTTTTCATTCTCTCGGCTTTCTGGGGAGCTGGTTGTCCAAAGGCCCGCAGGCGAGCCGGTAGAAGGTGACCTGAAGGAAAGAACGTCCCTCGATCCCAAGGGGTTTGGCACACTGATTCACGCGGTTTTGGAGCGAATCAGTTTCACATCGGCAGACGCCGACGTCGACGGCCTCTGCCGCTTTCTGGCCCCGATGCATTTGGAGAGAGGCTGGGAAGAGGCTGCCGGCACTGCCGCGCAATTAGTCGAAGGTTTTTTGCGCCACCCTCGAGCTACTGAACTTGCCCAGGCACGAGCTCTTCATCGCGAAGTAGAGTTTATTCTGCCTTGGCCACCTACCGCTGAGGGCACCGTCGAACGATACCTACACGGCTTCATCGATTGCCTTTACCAAGACGCGGATGGTGGATGGCATCTTCTCGACTACAAATCGAATCAGGTTTCGGCGACAGGAGTCCCGAATGCAGCCCGGCCCTACGAGCTGCAAATGTATGTGTACTGGCTGGCTTGCTATCGTGCGTTGGGGGTCCGACCTGTCGAGGGCGTCATTCACTTTTTGCAGCCAGGTGAGCAATACGTTTGCGAATTCGACAAAGCTCTGTCGGCTGACTTGGATAATCAGCTCAGCCGCGCGATCGAGGCGCAATTAGCGTAAACGGGATCGCCACCAACATCATTAGCAGTGTTGCTGGCTCAGGCACAGCGCTCGTAACGGCTGCCTGCAGGGCCGGCGCGCCATAATTCGATTCCCAATCATTCAGATCGGTCTGACTGAGCGGATTGGGCGACTCGCCACGCTGCCAGGCGAGGAAGTCAAAACCGTTGACTTCGCCATTGCCATCGAAGTCGCCCGCGAGACTTGAGACGACATTGAGAAATAGCGTGGAGCCTCCCGGGTTAAGCTCCCAATCCAAACCTAGACCGGAAAGATCGGGCAGATCCAGTGTATCGAAGGTGCCACCAAACCCGCCGTTGGCAAACACAATGCCGAAACTATCGCCTGCAGTCGGCGTGAATCCATTGTTCAAGTCAACGTCGAGCGTACCCCCGAGTGAGACACTACCCGAGGCCGCCAGGCGGTCGAAATCGGCTAGTCCGCTGATGTCGATACCCAAAGTACCGCTGGCAGCAAGCGTGACGCTGTCGCTAAAGTCGACCGTGCCAACAAGCTCAATCGCCCCGTTGTTCACTACGTCACCCGCAATCGTGGCATCAATCGCCACCAGGTCTTCGTTGTTCGTTAGTCCCAAACCGTTGTCGTCCAGGTCGAAGTCGACCGCTGTAGTATTGGAGATCAGAATCAGGCCGTTGTTTGTGGTACTCGTTGTGCCAAGTTGGCCACGGATGACATTCAGTCCGGATCCCGCATCCACGGTTACCGAACTGTTGGGATCAGTGACGTTGAGCCCTTGGTTTTGATCGACAATCACCGAGGGTCCTAAAAGACCGCTGCCGCCGACAGTGAGCGACTGGGCGGTGATGTTCAGCGTGCCGGCGTCCCAATCGAGTTTCGACAGGTCGCTGGTGGTGCCAACGCTGAAAGAGGCGCTGGCCGCATTCATTCGTAAATTACCGAGCAGATTGGCGTTGGCGGCAACCTGCAAGTGCTGATTTGCTTCAAGGGTATGGACTGGTACGTCGCCAAACAGCTCATCAAGCTTCGCCCCGGGAGTATCGTCGAGGGTCTGATCGCCTGTGAAGCGAACTGTGCCGGTCACAAAGTTGAAGTCGCCGATTTGGATAACATCTAACGCACTCATGGCGATCGTGCCGCCATCCAGGGTGACGGTGCCGCCACCCCAAACTCGCATCGTATTGGCCACGTTGACCACGCCCCCAGTGAATACGTCGAGAGTCGCCGTGCCGCCAGCGCCGCCTGCATCACCACCTACATACAGCGACGTGTTATTATTCCAGGTCGACGGGTTTTCGGTGGTGCTGATAATCGAAACCGAACTGGTTGAACCCAAATCTCGCGAGATGATCCCCTCGTCGGCGTTTGTCACGGTCCCACCTTCAGAGATCGTTAGGCTACCGTTGCTCGATCGTCCCACGGCAAACCGAAAAGCGGAAGTAATCGTCGAACCGGCACCGGTCACCGTGGCAGATCCTGCCCCATTACTGGTTCCCCCGATGTCGAGGGAACTAGCTGGGTTGGTACTCTCCAGGAGCCCACCCCCGGAAACCGTCAACCGTCCTACCGAGTCGTCACCGATTACCATGAAGCCATTTGCAGAAACCGTGGACACATTATTCGGGTCGGCCATGCCGTCGATCACCATTTCGCCTGCACCGCTTGTCGAGCCATCGGCGACCAACAGATCGTGTGAAAGCACTTTGCCGCCATCGAGCACACTGAGAAGCGATCGCTGACCGTTGGCATCTGCGCCCCCGGAAGAACCAATGCGGATTCGTTGACTGGCGCCTGCCGTGCCTTGGTGGTCCCACACAGAACCTGCACCAGTAACCGTTACCGAAGCGCCGTCCGCTGTCGAGTCGGAGCCAATCGTGGCATTCGAATTATTGTCGGTTCCCGAAGTCAGCACCGCGCCACCAGAGACAACCAGCGTGCCGACGCGCCCGTCGCCAATGATCACTGTCGAATCGATGTCCATGGTGGTTCCGCTGCCGTCGAGGGTGACGCTGGCAGTTTCGCTGCCTGCTTCGAGGCCAACAACCAATTGGGCGGTTTCCACCGCGCCGCCGGAATTCACGTTGAGCGTTCCGCCTCCCTCTTCACCGACAAGGAGGATGTTCGTGCCGTAGAACTTGGCGTCGAGCTTCGAGCCTGCGCCGGTGACGGTGAGGGTACCCTCGCCATCAAAGAGATTGTCTTCGCCACTGCCGATGATAACTCCGTCCGATCTGACGAGAGCGCCATTTTCGATCGTCAGGCTCCCCGTCCCGCCATTCTCGTTGGTCGATCCACCGATGAAGAAGCTGGAAGTAGTGACGTCGATTCGCGACGTGGCGCCGTTGACCGTGACGACGCCCTCTCCCTCGCCATCGTCATCGTCGTCGCTGTCGCCGATTTGCATAAACGCCGCTTGCGCGGTTCCCCCGTTGGTGACGTCGAGCGTTCCGTAGCCCTCGTTGCCGATGGTCAGCCAAGCGCCGGTCGATACGTGGGATCCTGAGCCATCGATCGTCAGTTGAGCTGAAATATTGTCGATCTCGCCGATGGTGATCGTATCCAGTGCCGTCACAACCCCGCCTGCGAGCACTTCGAGAGAACTATCACTATTCCAGCCGAGTTCAATCCGATCAATCACGTCGATCCTCGAACCAGCGCCGGTTACCGTCACGGTATGTTCCAGCGAACTGCTCGCCAAGCCGCCCACTCTGAGATCGTCGCCTACGGTAACGTCGCCCCCCGCTTCTACGTCGAGCGTGCCGTGCCCGCTGTTACCTACCGTTAGGATGCCGGTAACTGCGAGCAATGAGTCTTCACTAGTGCCCGCACCGGTGACGGTAACTGAACCGCTAGAATTGGGATCGTCACCCAACGTCATCAGGCCCGAGGCATTGGCGTTGCCCCCCGCCTCGATCGTCACCATCCCCGTACCAGAGCGGCCAATGGTGCCGTCGTGCATGTTCCAAGTGGAGTTGTCGCCCGTGACAGTGACGGTTCCGCTGCTAGAAGGTGAGTTGGGATCAAGGCCCAGAATGGCGTCAGGAGTGATGGAAATGCTCTGATCCAACAGTCCGCCATTGGAAACCGTGATCAGTCCGACGCCAGCCCTACCCACAAACATGTCTTCCGCCGTAACCGTGGATCCCGTGCCGTCGATCAGAAGCGCGCCCATTGCTCCTGCTTGAACTCCCAATTCAAGGTCGGCAATCGAGCCGGAGTTGTCGGCGATGTTCGTCTCGGCAATAGCGCCGCCGGTAATGTTGAGCGTTCCCTTGCCGGCGTTTCCGATAAAGATTCCCTGGGATGCTGTGAGGCCATCGGACCTGAGGGCCGAGCCCGCGCCAACGACGTTCACTTCGCCCTCGGAGTTTGGATCGTCGCCAATGACTATGCTATGACCGGTGAGCGATCCGCTACTGTCGACAGTCAGCTCGCCAAATCCGAGGTCGCCCACGGTGATGTCGGCAGCGCTGTCCCAGATTGGGCCGCTGCTGACTACGGTCGCACCATTGGCCAGCGCAGTGGCGTTGGGGTCATCGATCAAAGTTGCGCCGCCAATGTTCAGCGTACCACCGCCGAGCGTTACGGTGCCGTCGCTGAATGTGACGTTGTCGGCCGCCGAGGGAGATTGCACGATAACGAAGTAAGAGGCATCTTGGTCAAAGAAGGCATTGTCGCCCGCCTGAGCAAAACCCGTGTTCGGATTCCAGTTCGAGGCGTCGTTCCAGTTGTTGAATCCTCCGCCTGTATCGATCCAGAATCGGTCGACTGCGTTCGCTGCACTCGTCATTAGAACTACGTAAGCGCAGAAGATCCCAAGAACAGTTTCTCGAAACATTGCAAATCCCCAAGAGTATGCATGGCCCCAAACAAGACAGAATCGCGGCGGTCCGTAGAAAAGATACCTGACGCGAACCGCCATTTTTTCTGATGCACGCCCGAATTGCAAGCGATATCTAAGTGAATGCGCAATTCTAGCGGCTTTCTTCGCAAATGAGAGAAGCTGGAAATGTGAAGATCGGAGCACTTCCTGGCGGCTACTGGTAAGCTCATGCTCCAGTAGCACAACAGCACGTAGCCTACTACTTACTTGCAGATTCATTCAGCGGGGGGTGGCCAAATCGTCAGTCGCATCATTCGTGGGAATCACGATAATGGAGCGTGCACCTTGGTGCATTGTTCTTTGACAACTTAGTTGAGTGCTCACCTGGGCGAATTCTTTCCGATCCGAAGCTCGCGCAGAGGTCGTTTATTACGCTGAGTTTTTTCCGCAGCAATCTGCTGCTAAGCCTGCTGGCGTAGTACGCCGAGCAGTGTGGGTGGAAAAAATAAGCGTGGCCGTCAGGGGTAAAAATTGTGCGCCGTGGAAAGAATTCACCGAATTCTTTCCCACCACTAATCTCCGGAGGGCTTAAAAGACAGCTCCAGATGAAACGAACGGGGAAGAAACACAAGAGTTTTTTCCCAGAAATCGCTTTCTAGGGATCTCAGGAAAAACTCGCGCTACTTTCCGAGGCTAGCGCGCGCCTGATCAAGAACACGCTAGCTCTCAAAGACAGTAACAACTTACTAACGGCCCAATACTAGAATCCGTAAAAGTGGTGCGTATTCGCCAGTCCGCCGCGGAGATAAGCGTTCGCACTGCCGAGGTTGTAGTACTGGTTTCGGTTGTAAGTGGTTTGACGCAGGTAGCTATTAGCGTTGTAGAAGACCGGGCCACCGTAGTAAGAGCTGGGACCACCGCCGTAGTACCTCGGATAGCTGTAAGATCCGTACTGCGCATTTGCTTGAGTGCAGAACCCGGCGAACAGTAAGGCGACGATAAGTAGGCATTTTTTCATCTTTGGCTCCTTGGCTCTCCAGTGTGAGTAGTTAAAAGGAATTCTTATGGTCTGCTACGATTCCTTCGTAAGCACTCGAGGCTGATGATGCCTGCCAACAGTAATGTCATTGTACCCGGTTCGGGAACCGTGGCCAGTGTTGAGAGAGGTCCAGTGAACTGCTCTTGCCAGAGCAGAAAATCGAATCCGTCGCTATCGTTATCTCCATCGGCATCGGCAAGGGCGTTTACGCCATAGTATGTCTCCCAGATGCCTAGGTCGTCGTTGTCGACGTCGCCATCTTCGTCGAAATCAGCCGACAACAATAAGAGCTGAACAAGGTAGTCGACCTTTACGTTGTCGCCACCCACGATGTTAGCGGTCGTAGCATGATCACTGAACCCACCCCCTGAAAAGGTAACGTCGTACAGACCATCGCCATCTACGGGAACCGAGTAGCCGCCTGAGTCGGAACTGATCGCAAAGAAGGCCGACCCATCGACGTCGACCCGGACGCCAGATTTTCCTTCACCAATATCATAAAAGTTGTTGCTATTAAGATCATCGTAGACGACACCCGTGACAAACGAGGCGCTACCTGGGTTGCCAAAGTCCTGCGTCACGAGTTGCGGCCCCACCGAACCATTGGTGCCGTTGACAACTCCGATTCCGACCTCCTTGAAAGTGTCGTTATGAATCGTTCGCCGATGGCCCGCAGGATTCTGCATTCCCTGCCCTGCGAATGCGGGGTTGTAGTCGGGATCACCCGTGTTAGTCGTGTTGCCCCAATCGACGTCGAAGCCGGCGTGACCTTGAGCTGCAGAATCAGCATTGGAAAATACATTTTCCGCAAGCCCCGTCCAATTGTAACCAATGGCATCGACTCGCTGACCTAGACTATATCCGGGCAAGAAAGGCGCAGGAGGACTAGACGAGCTATTGTGACCCTGGAACTGGTTATTAAACATGTCCTGGGTATGCAATTCGGCCGCGGTATTAAGATCGGCATTGAAAGAAAGCGGTTGGGCGACCTGATCCATGGCGCCCGTGTTCACATACCATTGGAATTGATCGATGATGTCTTGAGTGTCAATATTGAAGAAAGAATAAGCGGAGAGAATGTCAGAATCGGTTTCACCTGCGAGCCGATTCGCTTCCACCATTGCGTCGGCCCGGGCTCGATTAACGTATTCCAGGTACTGTTGCGCGTCATCCGAGGGATTGCCGATCGAGTATTGTTGTTTCTGAAACGCGTCAGCGATCTGAATATCGTCGACTTTCCAGCCGACGTCGGTGGTAGTTTGCGTGAAAGCCGAACCACTAGTGAAGTCGTAGTAAAATCGAAAGCGGGCCGACTGACCGGAGTAGCTTGACAGATCAATCTCCTTAAGTCCGAAGGCTCCTTCGCCAGAGCCTCCGTCGCCAGCTTGGCTGAAGATATCGGTAGGCCAAGAAGAGCCGCCATCGGTCGAGAGTTGAACCTTGGCCACTTGCGCCGGTGTTGCCCAATTCAGACGGCTAGTAAAAAAGAGCTTTGAATCCGACTCGATGGTTAGTGATTGGTCGATTTCAAACCAGTTATCATTAAATCCTGGATTGGCCAAATGAAAAGCGTTGCTGCCTTGCGAAACGATATCCGATTGGATAAGGGAATATCCGCCGCCGGTTCCGTCGATAACGTTGGCGGTTCCGCTTTCAGCATCTTCCGTCCAAAGTACGATGGCTGCTGCCGGTTGCACCGATCCAAGAACAACCCCTAATAAGATGAGCCCCTGTAAGAACCCCCAAAACCTAAGCGAAGCGCGATCCATGACACTGCCTCCTTCTAAGTTCCGTCAGCTTCTGAGTACCTGTTGCACATTCTCTCCTACTAGTTCGTTTTCTGCAAGAGTCGTGGACCAATCGCTAGTTCCATCAGGAAATTGCGATAGGAACGCAGCTCTTATTGATTGGCTTGAAGCTGGCACAAAAGTAACGACCACCGTTTCCACCTCCGTATCGGTGCTGGCATCGAATAGTACATTGCCAAGTGAACCGCGATATGCGCAGAAGCGTCTTGCTTTGAAACAAGACAGGAAACCTAAGAGGCATGAATTGGCTCTCTGCGCGGCACCGGCTTTCGTCAATAATGATGGAGTCGCCGGCGATGCGCTGAGATATCATTTCCAATAAAGAAACTGAGTCGTTAAACAGTTGTGTCCCAATCAGAATTACAACGCGAATTCGCTGTAGAAATCGTTCGACAGCTCCGCGATGCGGGCCACCAATCTTTGTGGGCCGGTGGATGCGTGCGCGATCAGCTACTCTCTATAGAGCCGAAGGACTACGACGTAGCAACGAGCGCACGTCCTGAACAGGTTCGGCAGCTCTTCGGTCATCGAAGTACCCTGGCAATCGGGGCTGCTTTCGGCGTGATCGGTGTTCTGGGTGGGCGCTCGCGCGAGCCGATTGAGGTGGCCACGTTTCGCGCCGATGGAGCTTACCTCGATGGACGGCATCCCACTGAAGTCGTTTTCACCAACGCAGAACACGACGCGCAGCGACGCGACTTTACGATTAACGGCCTGTTCTTTGATCCGTTGAATGAGGAAGTCATCGATTACGTCGGTGGCCAGCAGGATCTTAAGTCGTGCATCGTGCGCGCGATCGGCGATCCTCGGGCTCGGTTCGACGAAGATAAACTGCGGATGTTGCGCGCTGTGCGCTTCGCGGCCGCCTTTGGCTTTGAAATCGAAGCCGATACCTTGACCGCTATGCAAGAAATGTCCGCGCAGTTGAATGTTGTTAGTGCCGAGCGGATTGGGATGGAGCTACGCCGAATGCTTGTCCATTCAGCGCGAGCTCGGGCGGTCGAATTATTGGAATGTACTGGGCTGTTAAATCAGGCAGTTGCTTGTTGGCCGCGCGGTCCAGGCAGCCAACGTGATAATCTGCAACAGACTCTGGAAACGTTAGACAGATTGCAATCGCCCTCTTTACCATTGGCGCTTGCGGCGCTGTTAAGCCACTGTAGCCCAAACGAAGACGGTTCGGATTTGGCCCGTCAGCTGCGGTTCACGAAGAAAGAAGGCGAGCTGACTGATTGGCTGTTGCGACATGTTGCAGCAGTAGGCCGTGCGCACGAGTCGCCTTGGCCTGCAGTCCAAAGGTTGCTCATCCAACCAGCAGCACAAGAGCTGCTTGCCCTCCACGAGGCGCTCGTAGGTTCGACGGACGAAGGCGCAGACTTCTGCAGGGCCAAAATGCGATTGCCTGCTGAAACCCTCAATCCACAACCCTTGGTCGATGGTTCGGATCTCATTGCCCACGGCGTAGAGCCTGGGCCAAGTTTTTCAGAATTGCTAGAACACCTACGTGACGCTCAGCTGGAAGGGCACATCTCCGATCGAAAACAAGCTCTCGCGCTTGCCGACGCCTGGCTGAGCGGCCGTGGAGATCGGTAATAAGTTAGATTGCGATCCGCCGCAAAGTCTTAGCCCGCAAGCGATTGACTACTGTCCCGCCTAACAAAACGCAGAAATCTGACAAGAAAGCCTTGCACATTGCAAGTAGTGAACATATGTTCTGTATCAGACAAATGCCGCCTTCTCATGTTTCTTGCTTTCGAGGGGCCTGTCATGCTCGCAAAACTGCATACTTTGAGCTTGCTGGGAATCGATGCCCTGCCGGTCGAGGTGGAAGTCGACGTATCGCCAGCGGCGATGCCGAAGGTGTTGTTGGTCGGTTTGCCCGAGGCGGCAGTTAAGGAGAGCACCCATCGTATTGAACGGGCGCTAGTAAATAGTGGCTACGTCCGACCGCAGAATCGCGTGGTGATCAATTTGGCCCCTGCAGAGCTGCCGAAACAGGCAGCGTCGTTTGATTTGCCGATTGCCTTGGGTCTGTTGGCCGCGAGTGGGCAGCTCGATTCCGATTGGTTCGACCGCTATGCAGTGGCAGGTGAACTGGCACTCGATGGCAACACGCGGCCGATTAAGGGCGCCTTGTCGATGGCGCTGTCGGCAGCCAAGAACGGCGCCCGGGGTATCGTGGTTCCCTCGGCGAATGCGTCTGAGGCAGCCGTCGTGGAAAACATCGAGGTGATTGCTGTTGATAGTCTGACGCAAGCGACTGCGTTTTTTGCCGGCCAATTGCCGCTGGATCCGACGCCTTCTCGCCTGGACGAGTTGTTCGACGAATTGGGGGGCTACGATGTTGATTTTGCCGACGTCCGCGGTCAAGAGATGGCCAAAAGGGCCCTGACACTCGCTGCCGCGGGTGGACATAATTTATTAATGGTCGGTCCGCCCGGATCGGGAAAAACGATGCTCGCTAAGCGCGTGCCGTCGATATTGCCTAGCTTAAGTGCAGAAGAGTCGATCGAAACTACAAGGATTTATAGTGCGTTGGGAAAACTGCAGCCTGGCAAACCATTACTAGCGCGCCGACCCTATCGAGCGCCGCATCACACGATCAGCAATGCGGGATTAGTGGGCGGCGGTTCGATACCTTCGCCCGGCGAGATCAGCTTGGCGCACAACGGCGTGTTATTTCTTGACGAGTTACCCGAATTCAATCGGCAAACACTCGAAGTACTTCGTCAGCCGTTAGAAGACGGCCGTGTGGCGATAAGTCGGGCACTGCGATCGACAGAGTTTCCTGCCGATTTCATGCTCATCGCCTCGCTCAACCCGTGTCCCTGTGGCTTTCGCAATGACCCGCGTCGCGAGTGTCATTGCAGCATTCCGCAGATTGAGAGGTACATGTCGAAGATCAGTGGCCCTCTTTTGCCGATTCCGACGAACGCAGAACTATCTCTGCGCCAGCGAACTTATACCGCTTGCGTTTCGCCGAACTTCGAATCTTGTCAAAGTCGAAATCACAGACGATTCCAGAGACCATTTCCCGCAATACGTGCCTCACGGCGACTGGCTCGGCTGTACGCAACGTCTCGTCAATCGACCAGAGTTGATCGGCTATTTCGTCAGCGGACGGCACACGCGGCGTCTGAGGCTCTACTGCTGAGTCAGCAAGTTGTTCGCGCCGATTCTTCAGCTCACGCAGCTTGGCTTGTGCAGCCGGCAGTAGATCGGCGTCGATCATCAACAGCTGCTCAGTCGCCTTATCGATCTGTCGGTCCAACTTGGCAATCTGCCGCTTGATACCGCTGTGGTCGATCGGCCGGATGTTTGCCTGCCGTCGCTCTAGTTCTAGCTGGATAGCGATCTCAAGTCGGCCACGGTCCTGGACTAGCACTTTCTCTCTCAGCCGATCGAATACGGCATCTTCGAACTGGGGACGATTCACAGCACAGTGACCGCACTTCTTGCCTTTCCGGCGTGTGCCTTCAGAGTAGTTGGCGCACCGATAGAGGAATTGGCCGTTTCTCTGGGTCAGCGAGTACATGGGACCGCCGCAACGTCCACAAAAAACCAGTCCGCTCAACTTCGCACCATCGCCACCGCCGCGACCGTTGGCCGCGCAGGTCTGCTTGGGCATGCTGTTGACTTTGTTCCACGTATCTCGATCGATGATTGCAGGATGGGTATCTTTGACAGTAATTGGCTCGGTGGTCAGCCGATGGAACTTGCCGCTGGAGAACCTGCCGATCTGTGAGTCGCCTACGTAGGCAGGGCGCTCGAGTATTGCCCGGATGCTCTGGCTCTTCCAAACTTTGCCAAGTGGTGTCTTGATGCCGTCGGCATTCAGTTCCTTGGCTATTAGGTGGGTCCCATAGCCTGCAGTTCGAAGCTTGAAGATTCTTCGCACGATCTCGATCTCCGCAGCGTTGCCGGGATGCAATTTCCCATCGACAACGTGATATCCGATCGGCGCCCGGCCGAACCAGTGTCCGGCCAATCTTTTCTCACGCATCCCTCGACAGACATTGCGCGAGAGATCCTTGACGTACTCAGACTTGCCATGTTGGACTACCGATGCTTTGAGCCACTCGCCAAGGTCCGCGAAGTCGAGCCGGCCTTGAGAGACTGTCGATATGTGGACGCCTACACGATCGAGCAGATACCAGTAGTGGTTTGCTTCCAAGACGGGAAAGCGGCTGAAACGATCTTGATCCCAACAGAGCACTGCGGTGAAGTCGCCTTTCTCCGCGTCTGAAATTAGGCTTTGGAATGCGAGTCGCTGATCAGACTTCCAACCACTGATCCCCTCGTCAACATATTCGCGCAGCAGCCGATATCCGTTCTGCTGTGCGTACTCTTCGACAGCAAAACGTTGATCTGTTATCGATGTCTCTTGCTTGTCGCTACTCATGCGGTAGTAGGCGACCGCGGGGGTTGGGGTTGGCATGATAGTTCTCCAATCACACAATCGTGCTCAGGTAGTAAGTTAAGCCGACAAACGTAAGAAAGCACAGTAAGACAACTGCGCACCCGGATTCACCGCTCGACCCAGCAGTCGGTTTGATCCTAGGCCTCTTTGGAGGGTTGGCGATTATGTCGTCTTCGGTCTCAATGTCGCCTTTCATCCGGTTTCGGATTTGCCTGAGAATCATCAGATAACTCTCACGCTCTTCCTCTGTGGGAGTATCAGCGAAATTAGCGGAGTCCAGAATCTTAGTAGCCTGCTCTTCTGTGCAACCGGGCGGGATTTTCAACCCAAGGTTTATCATGAATGCCATCTGTTCTGCGGAAGGCGCTTCTTCTTCGCGGGCTTGATGTGCTTCATAATCAGATTCCGTGTAAAAAAATCCCTGTCTAATCCGAATGTGATTGCCACAGTGCGGGCAATCCTTGCGACGCCTGGGTAGAGGATCGAGTATCTCGCCGCAGTACGGGCACGTCTTGGTAGTTCGCTTTTCCATGCTGGTTTCCTCCAGGTCTCCAGGGTCGGGTAAATGTTTTTGCGCTCGTTAGGAGCGATTCTGTGGCTTTGGTTTAGTTTTTGACACTCGATTAGGGTTCGGTTACAGTTAGATTTGCAGCCTATCTTGTTATCGGAACTAACATGAGGAGGTGCTCAATGCGTAAACTTGTCGCGTGTTTTCTTTTCGTCAGCCTACCCAATCTGGCGAATGCCTCCCCGGCACTAACGGTTGTTTCAGGGACTCCTGGAGCGACTGCGGTCACAGATACCTCTCATGGCTGGCAATTCACAGCGAACAGCCCAATTGTGGTTACTCACCTAGGGTTTCTTGACAGTGGTGAAGACGGTTTTGCAATTGATTATCCGATCGGACTTTATCGAGCAAGTGACTCTACTCTTCTATCTTCTGGCGTGATCAGCGCCGGGGCTGGTGATACACTAATCGATAGATTCCGTTACGTAGACACGCCCGACATCACGCTCGTTGCAGGCGAGGAGTATGTCATGGCTTGGTACGCATTGGAGCGTATCCCATCGGACGAGTTTTTCTCCGTCCAATCGATTACTCTAAGCGTTGATCCAGTGATTACTTACAATCCCCTAAGGCTCTTCCAGCTGAATACTGGCGGGCTTGTGATGCCAACTAACTCCACGACTGATCATCGTATCGGGCCGAATTTCCTCTTTCTGATCCCCGAACCCACCACTGCCGCCCTACTTCTAACCTTCATCGTGCCTTCCGTGATTCGCCGTCATAGGTAGAACACGCCGCCCATCCATGAGCGGCGCGGGTACGGGACCTAAACAACAGCAGCACGCCTCTTGCGAATCTGCGTGCATTTTTGCTTTATCTCATCGGGAGTCGGAACGTACGCCGGCTTGGGTCCGGGTTCCTCCGCTGGCTTCTCAGGGTTAGCTACAATAGTGCTACCCTTTTCAGTCAGCTCCCAATGCTCTTTATCAACGGTGTCGGCATCGTCTATGGCCGTGTGACTCGCCGCGGTGACGAGCTTCAAGGCCTCGAAAACTCTGTCGGGACTCGCGACTTCGATGTTGCAGTTCGGGGAGCCCTTAGAGTTTCTGATAGCGCACAAGACGCAAGGAGGGCACACGAGGCCACCGCAGCTGGGGCAGCGCTCGACCGGTGCTTCGGTATCTTCCCCAGTGTTACAACTGGAACCGGTTCCAGTTGAATCGTCGGGCTTGATGCCGAGCAGCTCATCAAGCTCACGCAACTTACGAGCACGACGGTCCGCTAGGCTTTCGTGTATGTTACTACGACAGACACCGAGAGGCTCTTCTTTGCCTTTCAGACTGCCGTTTGCAATCCTCCTGACAGAGTCGGTACTGACACCTGCTAGGCGAGCTATCTCGCGTCTGGAGTGGTTTCTTTCCAATAGAGACTTAACTTCATGTACCACGGATTCCGACAACATGGCGATCTCCTTCAGCGCCAGAGAGCCTGGCGCAAAGAAAGTGCCCAGCTGCGATGGCGATGTGAGGCGGCATTAGAACCGCCCTCGGTCCTTGCGGATCCCGAACACCCGCGCAGCTGGACACTCTTTTTTCTAATGAGGTTTTCACGTTTCTAATGTGCTCCAGGGCAAGAAACCCATATAGCAAGCTTTCACGCTGGCTAGTATCCCTTAACCTGCCATGGAAAGTCAAGATTGGTCGGATCCGCTAGGTGGCAGATCGTGCGGTGGACGTGATTCTGGGAGTAGATTCTTGCGACGTGACCAGACTAGTGGCACAATCGACGGTTTGGTAAAGACTGTGCAATGTTGATTCGGCTTCTGAGTGCAATAGGTCACCGGGATTCTTGGAGAGATCGGATGAAACTTATCAAGGCGCATGCGACTGAGTTCCAGAGTATACTCGACTCTTCCGAATTCGAAATTGGTGATGTTACCTGCTTGGTGGGAAAAAACGAGGCGGGCAAGACAGCTATCTTGAAATCACTATATCGCCTAAATCCAATCATCGAGGCGGATGGCTTTTTCGATGTCACTGATGACTATCCCCGTCGAGCCGTCTCCGATTACGAAGACGCTGTCGCGGCTCGTGAGCGATATCCCGCGCAGGTTATTCAAGCCACTTACGCGCTCGAGCCTGACGACATAATTGCAGTCGAGGCAATCTTTGGGACTGGTTGTCTTGCGGTAGTTGATCCTACTGTCACACTTCACAAGGGGTACTTAAATGAGCGCACTTTTGGTGGCCTCAAGGTGGATGACGGTGCGTCTGTAAAGCACCTCGTTGAAGTTGCCGGCCTTCCCGCTCCACTCACAACTAAACTCCTAGAAGAGAATGCAACGGAAAGAATGGTTTCAACTCTTAATGACTCCGAGCAAACAGACGCTTGTAAGAAACTCGCAGGGTTGCTTGCGGAAATCGCCAAACATGATGTTGCCTATGTCGTCTATAACAGGATTCTCGCTAATCGAATTCCGAAGTTTCTCTATTTCGACGACTACTATCAAATGAAAGGACAGGATAATGTTGAAGCTCTCAAGAGGCGGGTTGTAGAAGGCGAGCTAGAAGAGTCAGACTACCCCCTCCTCGGCCTTCTAGAACTTGCACGTCTCGATCTTGAACAACTGACAAACCCGAAACGAACTGAAGCACTACTCGCCAAGCTGGAAGCCGCCGAAAATCAACTCACCGACAAGGTTCTCAAGTACTGGTCGCAAAACCGGCACCTTCGATTGAAGTTCGACATTCGCCCGGCACAACCTGAAGATCCACCCGGCATGACAACCGGCACAAATATCTGGGGTCGGCTGAACGATACCAAGCACATGGTTACAACTTCTCTCGGAACGCGCTCCCGTGGCTTTGTCTGGTTCTTCTCTTTTCTAGCGTGGTATTCCGAACTTCGACGAAAAGGCGAGAACCTAATTCTGCTCTTAGACGAGCCGGGCCTCTTTCTGCATGCGAAAGCTCAGGAGGACCTTCTACGCTATTTCGAAGAGGAACTCCAGCCAAACCACCAGGTCGTTTACTCAACACATTCACCGTTTATGGTCGATCCCGCCCGATTTGATCGCGTGCGTATTGTTCAAGACTTGAGTATCGAACCTGACTCAGAGAATCTGGACGAAAAACAACAAGGGACTCAGGTGATCACCGAGGTCCTCGAAGCGACGGCAGACAGCTTGTTCCCACTCCAGGGCGCCCTCGGTTACGAAATTTATCAAACCTTATTCGTAGGCCAGAACAATCTAGTCGTCGAAGGTGTGTCAGACCTACTCTTCATCCAATCCGTTTCAGCTCTTCTTCAGGCTAAGGGTGAGGCCGGGCTGTGCTCGGACTGGACCGTTACACCCGTCGGTGGCGCTGACAAAGTTTCTACTTTCGTCGCATTGATGGGAGCGCAGAAACATCTGAATGTTTCAGTCCTAATCGACTACCAAAAGAAAGACCAGCAGAGCATAGAGAACCTCTACAAGAAGAAGCTCCTTGAGAAGAAACAGGTCCTTACCTATGCCGACTTTGTTGCAGCAGACGAGGCCGACATCGAGGATATGTTCAATGTTGGTTTCTATTTAAAGCTTATAAATGAAGAGTTTGGTTCGTCCATAGCAGTTGGTGACTTGCCCGATGGATCTCCCCGAGTACTCGTGCGTATTGAGCAGTATCTAGAGAACAACCCCCTCCCGAACGACGCCAGGTTTAACCATTATCGACCCGCTCGCTACTTCGCGGAGAACATAGCTACGCTTGAGAGCGATTTCTCGGAACCACAACTGGAACGATTCCGGCAAGCGTTCGCAGCTGTAAATGCTCTGCTTTAGTTCGCCAGAACCTAGACGCTTGTAATCAGCGCACCGTTATTTGGTAAATAACCCAACCTTGCCACGCCTCAGCCACGTCTGTTGGCTCTGAAACACAGGTTAGAGAGTCTTCACACTGTGACGTACGGAGCTGCGGCAGGGCCAGTGCCCACACCACCCCACTACCCCCGCCGCCTCCCCATCAAGCGGGATGGGGCTAAGCCCCTCGGAGTTTCACGCCGGCGCACTTATGGCTCTAATTCATTTCTAACTGCAGGTGTGCAACTCACTGCAAGGGAACAGCGTCTTCTTCGCGGCAACATCACCGTTCCAACGAGTAAAGCTTGTAGCATTGACGATGGTTCGGGAATATTAATGCGAAGCGAATCGACAATCACAAGATCGGGGATTCTACCGACAATCGAAGCACCCTCCAGATGAGCTGCGAGGATGTCACCTCCATATGGATTGGCCACCTTTAGGTGCAGTGTCGTGGGTCTGCCATCGTATGCAAAGCGGCCAGAACTGACCAGCGTCCATTCATTGGCTCCGATGTCACTAAATTGTGTGGTGTAATCGCCAGGAGCGATGGCACCCGTTTCAGCGATAACGTCAGTAGCCTGGTCTGCACGAGTGCCTTTGAAATGGATATCAAAATCGGGGTGAGCTTCCGATCCCCACACACCGGGAGGCCTTGGAAGAAAGCAGCTAACGCCGGTAGAACAAAAATCTTCCCAATGGATTGCGTTTGCAGTGTCGCTCAAGTCGAAGGCAGATTGGAGCAGCCCTCCGTACAAATCCGAATCAGGAACCAGCTCATTGTCGGTTACCTTGCCCCAAACCTCCAGATTGTAAAACCCGAGTACATGAAAATTGCCTGTGACGGGATTAGGATTGGCGGGAACGACACCACCCGCGGAAAGAAAGTGATCAAAAGAATCGTCGCCATCTATGGCAAGCTTATACGTCACCACTGCGCTAAGGCATTGATGCATTTGTAGAACGGATGCACAAATTAGCAAGCAGAATATGAGAGTATATTTTGTAGCGATCACTTGTCTCTAGTCCCCCGAACCACCTTGGCCGTGGTTTTGATAAATGCATTGCAATGACAATCCCAAGCCTCTCGCGGACTAGGGTTTTCTTCAATCCCGTTCTTACATTGCTCCAGGTTCGAGTGATGATTCATTGTAACTGTTACCCCAAATAGCGCCAAATGTGAGGTGATTTCACTACTCCTATTCCTTTTTAACAAATGGTCCTCTAGGTCGCGAGCGATTCTTAATGGTCTGCCAATTTTGGTTAATATCAGGCAAGAGACTAACACGATTCAGGAAACACTCCTTAACCCAACTCGGCGTCATTGTCCGAACCCAACTCATCAACCCCGCCGCCTCCCCATCACCAAGCAGAGCGCGGCTAGGGCTAGGGTGCAGGTGGTGGGTTCGGGGATGAGTACGAATTTCGTAACGAGACCAAATGGACCTCCCGTATCGCCCGTAGTCGCGTCCAAGTCCGAACTCCATACTCTATCGGTAAGTGTGTGACCAGGATCACCGGGACCTACAGCATCGAAAGGCGAAAAAAAAATTTGGCTACTGTATTGTCTAACTTCCATCAGCAAATTGTCAGAGCCATTGTATTTGAAAGTATCAGCGACATCAAAAACAACTTCAAATGGGTTAGGAATCGTACTCGTTAACTCAGCTCCCGCCAAAGCCGAGACCATGACGACTCCGTCAAGAACTGTGACCTCATCCGGGCCAACATTGTCGGCAAAGGTACTGCTTATAGAGCTAGGGATTGCAGTCGTATGCGACAGTTTGATTTCTATGTCAAGCTCTGTTCCTGAGGGAATCGCTAAGTGACCGGCATTTACTCGAAATCGAATCTCATCGATGTAGCCAGTTTTGCCGTCGAATTCAGACGATGCGTAGACTTGCTGATACTTTCTCTGACTGATACCCGAAAAGGGTATGGCATTGTTTCCGTTGCCCTCCACGAACTCGCGGCTCTGAGGGACTACCACTTCAAACGCATGCAGTTGACCGGCTGCAAAAAGGATCAGAAGAAGAATTGAACAGATTGATTGTAGGTGCATTAGCGAACTCCCCTTTTTTGCAGAAGAATAAAGGTCTTCGGCCATTCTACCAGGGCAAATAGTCTCCGCAAGCTTTTTCGCTTGCTGTTACCGAACGCACTCACCGTCGCACACCGACAATTGCCCCACTCCCCCCGCGCCGGAAAGCGATCACGGACACTCGAGTCTCCCGTCACAGCGGCTGCATAGGCTCTGGCCCACCAGATGGCGGATCTGTCCTGCGACGGATGGTTCAAGATGTCAATGAACGGTTCGCCAGGTCTAGCTGACGAGACGTGCGTGCAACCGCTGGTGGCACCCGCGGCACAGCCAGATAACCTCAAGTGGCTTAGTGTAATCGTCGTGGTGGGCTTCCGAGTTTTCGTTGCCACATTCCTCGCATGGTCTTCTGCTTGAATTTCCAGCTTTCAGGGCTCTATACACAAGCAAGTGAGCCCTGCACTTTTCAGGATTTCGGCGTTTGTACTCGCGGTTTACTTCAAGTCGTTGACGACGGTTGCGCTGGAAGTATTCGGACTGGTGCCTCAATCGCCAGTCCCGATTCTCGCAGTACCACTTGGCTTGACGCTCAGCGATTCTCTGCCGGTTATCCTTCCTGTACTTCAAGTTGTAGTTAGCCAGGCATCGCTTGCAGCGATTCGACAAGCCGTCTCGATTTTCGTGAGCTGTGTTGAATTCTGTCAGCGACTTAACTTCGCCACATATTCGGCAGGACTTCGCATTGAATAGCTGTAGTTGTTTCATTTGTTTTCTCAAGCGGCCGAAGCCGCTGGGTTACTCTGCCGTGTTCAACGCCCGTACGTCAGCATGGACGGGCTCAAAGCGGAAACTCTCGTCTTGTACTTCGACTTTGACATCAACTTTCAGTGCTTGCTGCTGACCCGGCTGCTGACCCTGCTCTGTGCCAAGCAGATCCCCCGAGCTAGATCCCGCGATGATCTGATCAATAACACTTTGCTGACCAAGCAGCCCAGCTTCCTTTAGAGCCAGCTCTACAGACGCGCCATGGGAAATCCTTGTATCGAACACATCAAGAAGAGTGCTCTGGGTAAACGCCGACTTGCCCTTCTGTTTAAGGTGGGTAGCGAACCTCTTTCGTGCTATTACGGGATCAACGAAATCAGGATCAAAGAATGCAGCTGCTTCCGCTGACTCAGCCGCATTGGCCTTTGCCTGTAGACTGCCCTCAGTTGTGCTAACGGCCCGATCAAACGCCGCCTGGTCACCCGACAGCGCCAGTCGCTCGCGTGTCTTTACCACGCCTGCCGGGCTGAACAATACCTTCCGCGACAGTAGCGCTTCATCGCCTAGTATTTGCTTCGCGGCAATGTTCGCTACCGTAGGGTCCGCGGCGCCAAACGCATCCGATAGAGTCTTCTGCACCTGAAAGAAATCTTCGCCAACGAAATCAACTTGTTCGGGAGTTAGGCCGATTGACGCCAGGGCCTGCACCTTCTTGGGGATCGCCGCCGCGCCTGACAGTGCCGTCGCGGTCTTGCGGAACGCTGTCGAGGCGCTGGCCGTGTCCGTGATGTCTCGGAACTGCGAGAAGATCGGTAGCTGCTCATTATCTAGGCCGGTTGTCTGCTTGATGACCGCCGCGTCTTTGGCGAATCGATCCAGATCGGCGGTCTGCAGATTGGTCCCTTGGAATAGCCCGAAGATCTGCCGCGAGTTTTTGTTGATCGACTTCGCGGTGCGTGGCTGATCTGTCGCATTCAGGAAGCTGGTTAGCGAATTTCCTAACGACTCCACATCGACATTCGCGCCCGTAGCATTGGTAGCGTTGAGCAGTTTCAGGAACTCATCCGTGGCACCGCCCTGCAATACTTCGTTCGCAGAAAAACCGGAAGATACAAGCTGCTTGGCAGCTCCAAAGGCTGTGCCGGGAAGAGAGCCGCGATCACTAGCAATTTGCAGAATCTTTACGCGAGCTGCGTCTGCTTGATCCTTTGTCAGACCGGCTTGATTGGCGAACTGCGCCGTCAGTAGGTCGATGGGGCGTGTTGCATCACTAGTCAGCCGCAAAGCTTCCTTCTGGGATTCAATGTACTTAAGAACAAGCTGACGGGCCGCTGTAATTGCCGCGCCAACGCTCGCCCATTGCCCGACCAACCCTTTGAATTCCTGGGCCATCCCGCTGGCAGCCCGCTTGCCAGAGCGTCCAGTTTTCTCCAGCTCGTTGGCCATCGATTTTGGGCCTTCCTCCATTGCGCGCCACATGCGGATTGCTTCGGCAACGTCGGCGGATACTTTAATGTTTACGTCTTCTCTGGCCATCTCAAAACTCCTTAATTCATATTCGGGCGGGTTTGCTTTTCCCAATCTTGTTTATACGATTCGGCTACGTCGCTTCGGATTCCCAAAACGGACAGTAGCGCTAGCGACATACAACGGAAGTCGAAAAGAGACAGCATGTTGTTTTGCACCATCTCGAGCGGCAGCCTGTAGTTGGCTCTCAGGGCCGACGACACGAGCAGGTGGCTGCCAGGTAAAAAGAACTGCCGACCAATCGTTGACTGCTTCTGAGGCTGTGCTAGAAAGCCCCTCAACTCGTCCGTGAGGTAGAGAAGGGATTCATCTACGACACCCTTCGGCAACGACTGAATGTTAGGTACGAGCCAGGGTCGAAGGTCATCGAACGAAACGAGGTCTCCAGGATATTGTTCTTCGCGCCGGAGATGTTCAGGGCCAGGACGGCAACCGTGATCGAGACCAAACCAGACGCCCGAGTCGTCTTGGTTGTGCCATGGGACCCAATGAGTGCGGACGGCTGAGACTTCCGGCGCTTCGGTCGGCTGTGGTTGATCGAGACCCTGGACGACGTAGGCAGTTCCGGGCTTGCAGAGGATACCGCGCTCGATCGGGAATGGCTGACAGCCTTCGACTAGATCGGCGATGCCGAAATCGTGAAGTTGGGCGTCGGTTGGGTCTAGGATGTTGGGGAGGAAGATTTTGTAGTGGCTCATGATTCACCTCCGTTCGATTCGCTCGGTGTGAAGGCCGATTCCAGCAATGCGCTACGTGAGGTTTCCAGCTCGCGGATAGTTTTGTCCCTGGCCTGCTGATATAGCTCGGTCAGCTTCGCCTCTAGCAGCTTCAGCTCGTGACTGGTCATACGGTGACCGAACCCATGACGCATTGCCTGCATGATCTCGTCACACATGTTGTCACACAACTTGTTCACCTCAGCGCCGCATTGGTCGAATAGGTCATTCATCTCCAAAGTCGTCATCAAGTTTGAGTTCATCTAACTTTTCCAATGCTTTTCTGTAGTGTTCTGTAGCACGTTCGTGGAGGAGTCGCGTAGAAGTCTCCGACGCTTGCGTTAGCATCAGTCGGACGAGACGGTCTATTTCTGCACTGACCTTGCCACGTTGCTTCTGGGGAATGAATGTGTGTAACAGGCGTGGAATACCTAGCATGTGTTCTCGCATGCTGACTATCAGGACCGATATGTTTGATCTCACCCACAACAAGTCGACGGATCGGCCCTGCGCTTCCAGCTCTTCTCTCTCGCGCTTGGCTAAGGACAGCTCTGCAATTCGCAGATCGATCTCCGCTAGTCGTTCGTTCTTTGGTGAGACTGTAGATTTCTGTCGACCTGCTTCTTTCGCATCTCGCTCCAATCGCCAACACGCTATGTCGACCAGATTCCACTTGCCGGTCGTTCCGGGCATCCCGCCCTGCCGCCATATTTGCCGAATTGTTGACGCCTCTCGACCGAACGCGCGGCCAACTTCGGGCAAAGTCTTCACGACACGATCCCCAACGACCGCGGCTACCAACTTGCGATCGATTGGAAGCTCGACACGACCGCCGCAGAGTTTCATGAGAGCGGTGCACGGGTCGACCGTGGACTTCTTGGGTTTTCGGGCTGTCGCTGTACGTGCCATTCATTCGTTACCTGGAGATTTCAATGTTGTTGTTGTAGGGGGGGTCAAATTTGATGCTTATCCGCAAAAAGCGCTCGGTTGAAACAGCGAACGCGAAGTACAGGAGACTCAGAGGACCCGACCGGGGGGGGTATGTGCCCCTATAAAACAAGGGTTATTCAAAGCCCGGGGGCAGCCAGCGGATTGTTTAACACCAGCCACCTCACCCGGGCACAACCCGCTACAGCTGCCGTTTTGGATGCGGCCATGATCAACCGCACACAGCCTTCACGGGGGAACGATTAAGCCACGCCGGATCCAGCGACCGGCGCCAGTCCTATCACGTCACGTTGGCAGCTAAGCAGCTGCTCTTCCTTCTGGAGCATCGCCACCATTGCATCGCTCAAAGGATTGCCATGCTTCTGTTGCCAATAATCATCGCAGAACTTTCGCAGGCTGACTCCGCGCTTCGTGTATTCGGCGATTGCCAGTCGGTACTGACTGATCGCCGAACTGAGTAAGTCTCGAAGGTTCCGCTCGTCGCGGGTGAAACATCTGTCGGAAGATTTCATCTGGGTTTCTCCAATTGAATGTGATGTTAGGAATTCCGGGAACTGCCGCTATCGATCGACAGCCCCCGGGAATTCCCCCAAAGAAGACACGGCCTTTGCTTTTGTTGCACACCTACCTGCCGATTTATCGCAGCAGGAAGGATCGACTAGGCGGCCGATGTCGAAGACAACTGATTTACTCCTAAGGCAATTCGATATTGGTCCAGTCGTAGGGATCACCGTCCTTAGCGGCTGTTGATTGCATGAATCTGGCGTGCTCGTTTACCGCCTTGGTTTTCTCGTTCATTAGGGCGTTAATCTTTCCTCCTAGCATGTTGAGCCTTTCGTTGGCCTCACCTGCTTTCTCCATGGCCAGCTTGACTTCTTCATCCAGTCTCGATTTCAAGTCGCTGGCCGCCTTGCGGTCGGATTTCATCGCCTCCATCTCTGCATCAAAATCTCTGGCTTCGTACTCTTCAGTCCGATCACGCCGTTCCTCAAGGGTGTTGAGCATGCCCAGCAGGACATCACGTGGAAGACACGCCTTGGTCCCAGCCTCCATGAATGCGTCGATCTGTGAGGCCTTGCCGGTCTTTACCGACTCGATTGCCAGGTCGCGGGCCTTCTCGCGATGGTCCCTCAGTCTGAGTGCTGCTTGGGAGGTTACTTTCATAGTTTCGATCCTTAGGGGTGGTGTTGCCCGCGGCGGGTGCGGCGGGGTGGGTTATTGGTTTGTGGTGGCTAATGCCGTGGCGGTCTCATAATCGAATTGCAGCTCAGAGGCTCGCTTCAGCTTGTGGCGGAGCTGGCCTGATAGCAGCCGCTCTACTCGAGCCAGGCGTGCCTGCTCCTTTGGGTCATCGAACGGCAGCAAGAGGTTTCGCACTTTCTGGCCGGCAGGGGGCGACGACACGTTCCAGCCACACGCCCGAAGGTGGTCAGCATTGAACGGGTCGAAGGGCTCGGGACCGTAGATCGCATCGGGACTTTTTTCAGCCGAGCATCGGTGAGGGATTTCACCAGCATCGCAACAGGACCGGGACTCCCCTATAAGGGGAGAGTCCCTTACCGATGCGATTGCAGCAGGACTGGCCTTGTCCCGTTGCGGAGTCCCGATGAGTCCCGTTGCGATTTCAGACATTGGATTCTCCCAATTTGTAACCCGGATAAACACGGTTGTTCGCCTTGGTGATCTCCACACTGGCGACCTCTTGGCGCTGAATCACCAGAGCAAGCGCCGGATCGAACCGAGTTGAGTTCAAGCCGGTTGCCGCCCTGATCTCGGTTTTCGTACCCTGGTAGTCGGGCAGCGTTGCCATGGCGTCTACCAGGGCCTTGGCGTCAGTCTCACGGCGCTCTTCTCGCTGCTGCTTCTTGGATTGGTCCTTACGTTCTTCCGCATCGGACTGAGCGTCGCTGGCGGCCATGACGTCTACTGCCCAGTGCCGACCGTCAGGACTCTGGTTAGTTCCCTCACCGATATCGAGCGCCCACAACCCCCCGTGGCCCGCACTGCCGCCGATGCTAAGCCACAGCCGATGTTCGCCAGTCCCGGGCTCGTATCGCTCACGTCGACCTACTAACCACCACTGCCGAGCGAACTCAGCAAATCCACTCCAAGCGATATCAGCTAACTCTGGATAATCGAACGGATCCCGGCCGGTGTTTTTTTTGGTGTGATGCGCGAGGATCATCGTCACACCCATCTGCTGACACAGCTGGCTAACTGAAGCAAGCAATTCACCTTGGGCCATTAGGTTGCCGGCGTCCCCGGAAGGTAGACATAGATATGCCGGATCAATCGCAAGCACTTCAATCTCATCGTTTACAAGAAATCGCTCGAGGGCGCTTAAGTGGTCCAGATCTCCGAATCGCGGGAGACTTGTCGACCAGACGAGGTTGTCCTGCTCGTCAAGCCACACCTTCGCGGCAATGCAAATCCTGCTGGCCGTTTCTTGAATCGTTGACAGTCCGCTCTCGCCAGTCATTACGGCGACACGGCAGGCTCGTTGAACTTTGAACTTACCGAGAAAGAAACCACCAGACGCTAGGCTAATCGCTGCATCGATGATGATGCTCGTCTTGAGTGTCTTCTGCGCACCGGCGATGATTAACGGCTGCTGTGCAACGAGCACGTTGTCAATCAAATAGTCGAGAGAGTAATCAGCCTTTGCCAACTCTCTTGATGAAAGTCGTTCGAAATCAACTTGCTTACGCGCCTTCACCCCACGCTCGACTTTCGGTTCGGCATAACGAATCTTCTGAACGATCTGTTCGTCGGACCACTTTGCAGGAAATGGTCGATCGACTTCGTATGCGCGAATTGTCGCAATGATCGCAGCATCGGAGAGATTCGCTTCAATACCGCGGGATACACAGATGTTAAGCCGGAAGCTGCCGTCGTTGCCGTCCTCACGAAACTTGGTGCTCTTTTGCATCTCGGCCAGAACTGAGGCGTCGACGCCCCTTGTCGGCAGTGGCGTTTTCTCTTGGGATTCAGCAACAGCAGGTTGTTCGCTACCGATATACTTTTGCCAAACGGCCTCTAGCTGCTCTTGGCGATGCTCAACACGCTTCGGTGTTCCATCGATTCGCCGGCCCGTGATCGCGAAGTATCTACCACTAGTGTAGATCTCTACCGTCTTGGCTCTGTTCTCGGTCTTGTGACCCGCGGGGAGAGAACCAATGCAAAAGATCTTGATTCCGGTGCCGGAAGGTGAGACTTCCGTGTACGTGTCCATTGTGGCGATGATTTCTTTCGCCGTCTCGGAAAGCTCGCCCGTCTCGGGATCACGGCAGTCGTCCAGATCGATACCTGAGAAACATATGCCGCCGTCCGCCTCACCCAATACGAAACCGATGCACTCGACTTTACCGACTCGTTGCGCTTCGATCGCAATATCAAACGAGCTCCACTTATCTGGATCTGTGCTACTTCCAGCGCGCCCAGTCTTAGGGTCCCTAGGTGGTTTTCCCCACTTGCCATCCTTCAGTACCCAGTTCCAACCCGTGAATCGGTCGAACATCTTGAGCCCGTCGTGAATCTGTGAAGGGTCGAGGGTCGGTGCCGGGGGCTTGTTTGGGTTGCTGAGTACAGCTGCCTTGCCGTTCGTTGATGCCAATGCCACACTCACGCTGCCACCTCCGAATCTTCCTTGATCTCCCGCAGCGCCGCATCGACCAGCAGTGCAGCTAAACTCTCGATCGCCTGATCAGTTAGCTCGGCGTCGGGATTCTCGATATCGAGTTCGTAGGTGGGGGCGGGGGTGGTCACTTGCTGGCCTCCCCATCAACTTGTGCCCCATCTGAGGCCTTTCCTTCAGGAGCAAAGAGACGCCGCCGGCTTCTCAGCTCCTCTCGGAGAGCGCGAGCAGAGGAAGACTCTGGCCCAGCTTCACGTTCAGTGTCAGCTAGAATCCGCTCCAGATCGGCAGTAGGAAGGCATGTAATCTTCATGCCCTGAAAATACGCCAACCCGGAAAAGTCCAGTGTCAAAAGACATTGGGCGGACAAGAAAAGGCAAGAATCGGCTATACAAGTTGGTCAGAAAAAATCTGGCCGGACAATGGACGGACAAAACGTCCGCCCAGAATGAAGGCTCTGCTAGTTATAATTCCGCGCTACCGTCTCAACCGCTGCAGGCCTATATAGAAAACGCGGAGCATTCGGCTTTGGGTTCTGGTCTTCGATATAGTCATCGCTTCCCGGGTTGTCATTTCGCCACCGATTCAGGGCCTTCCGAAACGCTTCCCGCCTACTCTCATCGTTGATTCCGTAGCGCAGGCAGAGGTCGCTGTGCGAGAAGAATCCTGCTGACCCCGCCGCGGCACCCATCCCAGTCGCTAATGCCTCATCAGGTGGGGACAATTCATCCAGAAGAAGCTGTATTACTGCAGCAGCGCTAGATGCGAAATCGTCGCAGGTCCAGCTTCGGTAAACGCAGTTCTCATCTGGTTCGAGACTGCCCCAGTCCTGCCAAGTCCTCAGTGCCTTAGGGGTAGGCACACTAAGAAGCTTCCCTTGTTTGCGTGTGATCTTCGTTTCGGAGAGTGTCCTTACATGGTGCCGTCTGGGCTCCATCCGTCGCGCAATTTCCGCGGCAAGCCGCAGATCCCGATAACGGTCCGCTGGATCGTCCCAAGTATCGAGATCGAGTCCTCGCAGAATTTCGCAGGCCTTTCGGTTCGCGTACATCACTCTGCCTTGGTACTCTTCGGAGCCAATGGCATCTGGGGGATCGATTAACCATTGTACGGTAAACCCCCAACCTTCGGAGAACCGGGGGGAGGCTGGCAGTGGCTCACCGGTATCCACTATTCCACTGGGAGCTAGCCATGACGACTTGAATCCCATGCCAGACTGACACGCAGGGTGCGAGCTCAGGATCGGCCCTGGTGAACGCCCCAGATCCTCGGGCCATTCGGCGATAATGCACTTAACGAATGGCGGGCCTGAGGGTAGCGACACGAATTCGTTTCGAATCAGCTCAAGCTTGTCTAAGGGGCTGACTGCGGCCGACGTATCCATCCTAGAAATCTCCTGTCCTTATCCGGGTCGCCCCAGAGCCACTTGCACCGGACAGGAGAGTGGTGGTTGTGGCTCCAGGCCGCTTGATCGTCAGGCTGCAGACCTGATCGATCGTCCCGGTGAGTTCACATTGATTTTACCGCGTTAGCCTCCGGTGGAGCAACAGCCCTACGCCAGCAATTGCTCCGAGCTGCAAAGCACTTGGCTCAGGGATAATACGTGCCACCCGAAAACCAAGGACACTACTCACGACGGTCGGAAAGGTGAATTGCCGGCGCGACGCGGCTAGGTTGTCCGATATGAGGTTGTACGAACCCCCGCGCAACACCCGAGAAGTAGCACTACCGATCGTCTCGTTCCATTCGGAAACATTTCCGCCTTGGTCAAACGTTCCGTAGGCGCTACGTGAAGGCTTGGCAGTGTAAGCACCGACGGGGGTTGTATCACCGACTACTGAATCGTAGTTCGCGGAGCCATTCGTCAGGTCCGTCCCGGGAGCCGCTTCGGCACTTGGTGAAAAATCGCTCTTGGTTGGGTACTCCCAATAGTTGCCCGTGTCGCCGTCGTTCTTGTGATAGGCCGCCTTGTACCATTCATCCTCGCTGGGAATGAACCAACGGGCGTTTGGATCACGACTGATCGTGTCGTTGACCGGAGAGGTGACGCCATTCAAGAAGTAGGCACCATCCTCAGTGGTGCTGAGTCCCTGAGCGCCGCTCGGCTGGCCGTTGTGGAGCCAGTTGGTATAACGGACTGCATCCCAAAAACCTACTAACACCACAGGGTGTTCCTCGCGACCACTGTTGACGGCGTAGGTAAAGCTGCCGCTGTTTCCGCTGCGCGTGATTCCGGTCGACGGCATGCTGGTGTTGTAGAGCACATGGGTATCAGTATCGGCCACCGCATTCAGAAACTCAGCGTACTGAGCGTTGGTGACCTCATATCTACTGATACGAAAAGGTATATCAACGGCCCCGAATCCGGTTGAATCTGCTAGATTGCCAATATTGCCGATCGGGACTGTATCATGCGTCACGGCGTGAGTCGCAACGGTGCTGCAGCATATAAGCGCGAAATGCCCCAGTCGTAAAAGCATGATCGTGTTGATGCGATTGATCAAAGTGGTTTACTCCCCTAAGTAAATGTGAGAGGGGTCATTAGTGGCCCACATCAAACAAAAAAACCGTCACAAATCTCGCACTGAAGGCCACCCGGAAGGGGCCAAGTGCATTGATTCGTGACGGTTTTACGTTAGTTCTTGCTCGCGAGGGATCAAATGTCAAATCTGAGTAAGGATTCATGCTACCACACCTTTTTGCCCAATTCCACAATTTCCCGGCTAGTTTGCGCCCAATCCTCCTCACCCCGCTGCCAAATAGTGCTTCACCCCCAGTTTAATAGGCCGTTTTGCCAATTGTCGGAGTATGCAAAAGCCTCGGCCCGCTGCTAGATCGCATCGATTTGCATATCGAAGTACCGGCGGTGCCGTTCAACGAATTGTCAGCTGCTGCAGACGGTACCGATAGTCGATCGATGCGAGCGCAAGTTGTCAAAGCTAGGGAGTGTCAGGCCCTACGCTTCGACGACTCGACGACGAGGGTAAATTCGAAAATGACGACGCGCGAGCTCCGTCAACTTTGTCCGCTCGACAATATGTGCCGCAAGATGCTCGAAGAGAGCGTCGACCAACTAGGGCTCTCGGCTAGGGCCCACGATAAGGTAATCCGCCTGGCCCGCACGATTGCCGACGTTGACGGCGAAGATACTATCGGTGTTGAGCACATTAGCGAAGCAGTCAACTACCGCATGCTTGATCGGCAATTTTGGACTTAGCTGCCAGCCTGGTCACGAAGGCAAATATATCGCGACGACTCAAAGACGATGAGCTTCACCTACCATCCAGCGAACCAAAGAGGTAACCGCGAGTCCCGCGATCATCGCTGCAAAGCAGCTCGGTTTGCAGCAGTGCTCGATCAAAGTTGCCCGTTTCATTTCGTGCAGCGTCCCCATGTAGAGAAACGTCCCAGCACCTAGCGCCAAGATCACCGCTTTGATAATCAGAGTAGTATCAGCGACCGCGTATTCTCGCACGAGCCCGCCGACAAGTATCCCCAAAGGTGTCATCAAAGCGAATGCCAGAAATAAGACCAACGTTTGTGGATAAGTCAACGAACTTCGAACCATGGATAGCGCTAGGGCAAATGCGGCCGTCCCTTTGTGCAAGATGATGGCAATAAAGATAAGGGTCGCTGCGTCGCCGTCGCTGACGCCCAAAGACGCGCCCAAGAAGAATGATGGCGCTGCGATCATGCTCGTCATAATTATTGGAATTCCCGCCGGCAGCGGTGCTCCTGCAGTGACTTGCTTATTCGCGGATACAAAGTGGCTACTGAGGTGTTCAAGTGCCAACAACACTAAGAAAGCCAAAATGGAGATCACTGACGAGACGGGATAAGTTAACGTCGGCGAGACTTGTCTAAATACGGCAGTGGACGAGGGTAGCAGCATCGTCAAGGAAAGTGCTAAGAAAACACCCGACGAAAAAGCTTCCCCTAGCGGAAATCCTTCAGCCCCACGTGCTCGATTCGGCTTGGCCAGAGGCAGGTAACCACCACCAAATGCGCACAGCAGGATGACGACAAGGTAAAACCACTGAAGGCCTGTTAACATACAATAAACCTCACGAACTCTAATGTGTGAAAACTCATCGAAACAATATGCTCATCAGTTAGCTATACCACTTGATTGATTCGGAATCTTAGCATGCATGTCTATAAATTTACATTGTGGTTTCTTGTGGTGAATCTGTCTGGGTTGGTCCCGACTTGTGAGCTATCGGCCCAGCAGCAGCGCGTGGATGTCGGCGGCTTAGCCGGGGCTCCGATAGTCATGGCGCGGCAAAAGGCAATTGACTCTCGGCCTTTTCGGACGCAGATTGACAGAGACAAGCTTCGCAGATGGATGGAAATCAGTGCTCTGTGTACGATGGCCGAATTCGAGCTCTTTCTGTCACCGTTAGTGCCAGCCGAGCAGCAGCTACTTGAAAAAATTAAAACTATTCCTGCGCCGATCGTCAATCGGCTGCATTTTGAAGATCTCCGCTCTGTATTGAAGCACGGTCAGCTATCTTCCTATCGAGAGGATAAGCGGCTCGACGGCGATCTCAAACATACAACGCCAGCGCTGGAAAATGCGCTATATGGCGCATTTAACTGTGTGTTCGCCAGCATTGGGCCGCCAGATGGCTCGCCTCGCTACGGCGATGTGATCATCCGTTTGAAGGATTCTGTTCGCGAAAAAGGATGGGCCACCCCCTTCAGCGGAATTCACTTTCTCAGTGCGATTCGCCACAAGGATGCACAATTAATGCAAGAGCTTCTGGCAAAAGGTAGTGCGCTGCCTTCTCGACCAACCGATCCCTTGAGTTTAGGTTTCGATGATCGATTGCACTTCTCACACTATGTTGTTACGGAGAAGCATTGGAACAGAGCTCTGGCATACCAAGCGATTTTAGTGCTTCGCAATGCTGACGACTCGCCCGCAGGCACACGAATTCGTCGTCGATTTGAGAGATTGCTTGCTGAAGACCGCTCCCAGGCCTTCTGGAAGCTGTTCATTCCTGCGCGCGAGCGTGAGTTGTCACCCGAAGCATCGGCTGAGCGCGTTCCGTTCGGTTATCTCGAGGGCAAGTTCGATGGACATCTTGCGATTGATGAATTCACATCCATTGAGGTCCCGGTCGAGAAACTCAACGAGGTCCGCTCCTGGCCAGAGGCACAAAGCTACCTGAATCTAATCAGTGGCAGGCCGAGCAACGTACCCTAATCGGAGATGACGTCTGCATCGTAGTAGATTTCGGAACTAGCGGAATCGGCTACTTCTAGCGGCTGGTGGCCGATTGCTTAGTTTTCGCATTCTCTGCCTGCCCCGTCATTTCAAAAAGAAAGCGACTGGGGACTGTTTTACGAGGCTTTCCCCACTTCCGACGCGTCAGCGCGAAGGAAAGCGTCAGTTGCTCTTGAGCTCGCGTAACGCCGACGTAACAAAGCCTGCGCTCTTCGTCGATTGCATCTCCTTCCGTTTCGAGCGCCCTTTTGTGCGGCAGAATGCCCTCTTCCATTCCAGCCAAGTAGACGTAAGGGAATTCCAAGCCTTTGGCTGAGTGCATCGTCATCAGGGCAATTGCATTATTTTGCAATTGGTTTTCCTTGTCGTCGCTGCTGTCGCGGGTTCCAAGAGCAACTTCATCGAGAAATCCTCGAAGCGTCGGTTCACGGGAATGCTGTTGGTAGTTGGCAGCGGCGTTGATGATTTCCTCCAGCGATGCTGTTCGAGCTTCACGATCGTTTGGGTTAGGGTAGGCGCGTTCCAACTCGCGTCGATAGCCAGTTTTGTCGAGTACCTGGGAAACCAACTTTCCCAATGGAATCCCATCGGACATTTCTCGTAAAGAAGAAATCAGTCCAAAGAACTTCTGAACAGCTTGTACGGCAGATGGCGCAACCACCCCTCGACTGCCGGTGTCGGACAGCAAGCTCCAGACGTGGTCTCCTCGGGAAGTGGCGGCAGTGACCAGCTGTTTCACGGTCGACGAGCCAATGCCGCGCGCAGGCGTGTTGATGATTCTCAGCAAGGCTGCTTCGTCATTCGGGTTCTCGATGACTTTGAGATAGGCAAGTAAGTCACGAACCTCTTTGCGGTCAAAAAAACTCATGCCACCGATCAGCACGTAGGGAAGATTCGCTCTGCGCAATTCGGTTTCGAAACTGCGAGGCTGTTCGTTGGTGCGGCAGAGTACTGCGAAATCGCGGGCAGCAACTCCGGGCTGTGAGAGTTGTCGCTGAATGTCAGCGACGATTCGTTGGGCTTCTTCTGTCTCGTCCGGCAGTTGCAAGACGCGAGGTCGAACCCCTCCCGCCCGTGCTGGACGCAGAATTTTATCGTGACGCTGCCGATTAAAAGCAATCAGGGTGTTTGCGTATTGGAGTATTGCTGCTGTCGAGCGATAGTTTTCCTCCAGCCGCACGACTTTAGCATCGGGCCAATCCTTTTGAAAACGGAGAATATGCTCGACCTCAGCCCCCCGCCACCCATAAATTGATTGATCGTCATCGCCCACCACACACAAGTTCCGATGTCCCATCGTCAAACCCTTGACGATTTGGTACTGGCTTTGATTAGTATCCTGGTACTCATCGATGAGCACTTGATCGAATCGGTTTGCCTCGTCGCGCCTGACGACAGGATGCTTGGCAAAGAGATCTTGAACTAGCAACAGTAGATCGTCGAAGTCGACCATTCCCTTGCTCTTGAGCTTGTCTTGATAGCGCCGGTACGCTGCTGCGGCGAGGTGCTCTTTGTCGGATTCGGCGGCCGAAGCAGCTCGTCCCGGCCCGATCGAGCGAGACTTCCATTGGCTGACGATCGCCAGCATGTCGCCCGGCCGCAGCGACTCGTTGGGACAGCGGATTTCTCGCAAGGCGGCACGCGCCTCGGCTTCCTGATCGCCTCGGTCACAGATGGCAAAGCTCTTGGGATAGCCTAGTTGTTCAATGTGGCGACGCAGAATCTTGACGCAGAGTGAATGAAACGTCGAGATTTGGGGCTGCGGCTGGCGCTCGCGTTGCTTCCGCTTGCCCTCTTTTCCCGGCAGGAGCCTTGAGGCCCGTTGCAGCATTTCGTTGGCTGCTTTTCGCGTGAACGTGACTGCCAGAATCCTATCGGGCATTGTGCCCCGGCGGATCAGCTCCGCGATACGGTGGGTAACCACACGCGTTTTGCCCGTGCCAGCGCCGGCCAACACGAGCAGTGGCCCATCGAGCGTAAGCACGGCATCACGTTGGGGTGGATTGAGTTTGTCCAACATGGCCATAACATCTGGCGACGCAAAGTTTGGAAGGGGAGGATGCAATGTAGGATAGTAGTCTGGCCACTCAAGGTGGGAAAGGACTTGACAGTAGGGCTAATTCGCCATCTTTGTTTTCAGGCCTCAGGAAGGTCTGCCTTGACGCTAAGCCTTGGCAGGACTTACACTTCGGAGATTGTCGCAGCATCCAATCCAAACTTACTGCAGCCGACTGCCTCACGAACGCGGCGGGCTGAAGAGAAATTGCCATGAAGACCGAGCGTCGACACGATCTAGGAACTAACGAACTGGCCCGCTGGACGACCGTCTGGATTGAGAAGGTCAAGCCTTATTCGACATTGTTGATCTCCGCACTTGTTGTTCTTCTTGGAATGGCAGCTGTGGGTTCGATGTGGGACTCCGCTTCTGAATCGGAGCAGGAAGCAGCATGGGGAGCCTTCGCCATAGCCGCAAGCAGTAATGACTTGGGTATGACCAATATGCAGAAGGTCGCTATGCAGGATGAGTACAAAGGGACCGTGATGCAGGAATGGGCTTTTGTTACCTGGGCCGACCGTCAACTCTTTGTGGCCACACAGGAATACCTGATCGATCGAGATTCGGCAAAGGAGAAACTGCGCCAAATCGTGAGTGTTTACGAACAGCTTGCCGAGAGCTCGAGCGAAGACCAGCTTCGCAATCGGGCTCGCTATGGGTTAGGCCAGGTTTACGAGTTGCAAAATAAACTAGAGAAAGCTGGTGAACAGTTCGATTTGGTTCAGGGAGATCTTGAGGCGCTTGCCCGCGAACGCGCCGATCACTTGCTGTCTCCCGGAGTCAAGGAATCTTACGAGTGGTTGGCCACTGCTGAGTTACCGCGGCGAAGTCTGCAGAATGCCCCCGGAACACCCGGGAGCAAGCCTGCCTTTGAGGCTGATCTTCCTGATGCATCAGGCGCGGAATCAGATCTCGGGACTAAGTCGCTCGAAGAGATTTTCGGAGGAATAGGCGAGGGTGATTCCGAGGATCGCTACGGGACTGAAAGCCAGGCGGGCGAAACCGAGAATCTGGATGACTTGTTTGACGATGCAGAGACCGATGATGAAGCCGCGCCCGTTGATACCGATGCTGCTGCCGAAACAGCTGAAGCAGATAAGACAGATACTGAAGATACGAACGAGCCATGACTTCCGGCCCCGATCTGCCGGCTGAGGAGGAGCCCAACTCGCCGAAAGCAGGTGCTGCCGGATCGGCTGCTGAGACCCAGCGTTTTGAAGTTGCCGAGGAACAACAGGGAGAACGGCTCGACGTTTTCTTGGCTGACCATCTATCTGAGGCCAGCCGGGTGAGAATTCGTCGTGGCATCGATGCAGGCGAAGCGAAGGTGGCGGGCACCGCTCGCAAGCCCGCATATCGACTCAAACTGGGGCAGCTGGTCGAATTCAAACTTCCGCCTCCACAGGCTGAGGGACCCGAACCCGAACCGATAGAAGTCTCAGTTCTCTATGAAGACGATGCGATCGCGGTCGTCGATAAACTACCTGGCATGGTGGTCCATCCTGCTAAAGGCAATTGGTCGGGCACTTTGGCCAGTGCGTTGGTCCACCACTTCGGTCAGCTCAGCCAGCAAGGCGGACCGACTCGACCGGGAATTGTACATCGGCTCGATCGCGACACGAGCGGCGTGATGGTTGTCGCCAAAACCGATCAAGCCCACCAACGACTGGCTGAGCAATTTCAGGCCCGCTCCGTGAAAAAAGAATACCTGGCTCTGGTAACTGGTTGCCCCGATCGTGACCGCGATCTAATCGATCATCCGATTGGAGCGCATCCTTCGCAGCGAGAGAAAAAGGCCCTACGATCCGATCACTCTACGAGTCGCTCGGCCCAGACTTTTTACGAGGTCGAGCAACGCTTCCAAGGCGTGTCGCTGGTGCGGGCATTTCCCAAGACCGGTCGCACACACCAAATACGATTGCATCTGGTAAGTATTCGTTGTCCCGTACTGTGCGACAAGCTTTATGGCGGTCGTTCGCAGCTAACACTCGGCGAGCTCCGTAGTATCAGCCGCAGAAAGCAATTGGGGGCTGAGATGCCCGACAACACAGTGCTTCTCGAACGTCAAGCATTGCACGCGCACACGCTTAGCTTTGCTCATCCGCTCTCAGGCGAACCGATGCAGATAATTGCACCTGTGCCCGACGACATCAAGGGCTTGATTGAAATTCTCAATGAAACGAACTGATCATAGCTCGCACTAAACATTGCCGAACACGGCAGTCATCAGGTCCTGAGTTCCCAGAGAACGTGGGCTGACCAGCAATTCCCCGGCGGCGTAGCCGGCTGTGGCACCGAGCTGATGGGCCCAAGCCTCGATCCGACTATAAATGTAATCCTTCTCCGGAGGAAACTGCGAGGCATAGCAGCGGACGGCCTCGAGCTTGGTGGGAAGTGTTTCTGTGATGTCAACGACTATCTGCCCGGCTCCCTCTAGTGGCTTCGCTGAGTAGAACGCCAGCGTATAGTAGAGCTGTGCGGCGATCGTGTGCGGCTTCAAGCCGTTGAAATCATCGTCCCACTTGCTTAGTCGAGAGTAAAAAACAGCCGCGTCGGTGATCTGCATTGCTTGCCAATGATCGGGGGAGGCAAGCGGCGTTTTTTCGCCCAATCCCATCACCAGCCGAGGTCGATACTTGCGGAATTCGATCGCCAGCTTAACGCGAGCTTCGAACGAGTCGAATAATTTTCGATTTGGCAGGTCGAGCGTTACCCTTTCGACTACGCCCAGCGCTTCTGCAGCAAGTTTGGCTTCAGCGAGCCTTTCTTCTGGTCCCGAGGAGAGAGGCGTCGGTTCGCCGTCGGTCAGGTCGACGATCCCCACGCGATATCCCTGCTGTACGAGCCGCGCGAGCGTTCCACCACAGGCGATCTCGACGTCGTCGGGGTGCGCTCCTACGGCGATTACGTCTAGTTGGGGATATTGATTATCAGGCATCTGAACTGGCCGCGCAAAAGAGTTCGTTGGGAAAAACTGCGATTATAGCGGATCGGCGGCAGGAGCGGAGTCTGATTGGCTAACTTTTCGAGCGCCGCAACGCCATAGCACCAAACCCGACAGTGCTAGTTGAATAAATGGGAAGTCAACATAGGTCGCCAATCGGAATAGACAGCGCTGAACCAGATAGTTCCGTCCTGTGGGATATTGCCAGAAATCAATCGCATCGACGATCACTATCAGCGCGATCGCGGCAGTTGCTATAGCGAATACTACGAGCCCAACTCGCCTCGAATTTCCAGGATGAAGCTGGTGAGAAAGCAGCACCGCTAGAGGTAGGATCAGCAGGAACCAAAAGCCATGGTAAGCAACCAGGGCGGCCAGTGGTGGACCACAGCCCCACGCGCCACAAATTGAGTGCCCCCAGCGGTTCTCGAGGGCCTGGATCTGCAATACTCCGAACAGGGAGATAACCCATGCCGTGAACCACACCAGATTGCGAAGAGACAATAGTTTCGAGGGAACTGATGCCATGCCTTCGTTTCTTGCTAGATCGCAAAACTTGCCTAGACTCGGTGCTATTCTAGCCTAAATGCTCTGGAGACTTCGTGAGCCAAGATACATTTCGATTACGAGCGAGTAGAAGAACGTGTAGAAATGGTTACCTGGCGACCATTGAGCTTGATCTTGCCCGCGGCTAGCAGTTTGAGCACATGGGGGTAGGCTTCCAATTCGGTTTCGAACACTCGCGCCGCGAGCGAGTCGGCCGAGTCGTCATCGAACACTGGCACCGGCTGTTGCCAGATAATCGGACCGTGGTCGTATTGGCCGTCTACAAAATGGACCGTGCAGCCGGTAATCTTAGCGCCGTGGTCGAGCACAGCTTGGTGAACGTGATGACCGTACATGCCAGTGCCGCAGAATGCCGGAATCAATGAGGGGTGAATGTTAAGAACGCGGCCTGCGAAATCCTCGGGCACGGGAACCAGTTTCAGAAAACCGGCCATAGCCACGTAGTCGACCTCCGCGGCGCGGCAGGCGTCGAAGACCGCAGCTCCGAAGGCGTTGTCGCTGTCATAAGCATCGCGGGGGAAAACCTGAGTGGAGATTCCGGCCGTCTTGGCGTGCTGAAGCCCGCTTGCCTTTTCGGTGTTGGAGACGACCAGACGAATGTCGACAGGAAGATTCCCTTCAGCAGCCAGATCGATGAAGTTCTTCAGAGTGCGACCACTGCCGGAGATTAATACGGCTAGGCGCAGTGGGTCAGTCTGTGCGCGACTCACGGTGCCACCTGCACGTATAACTCAACCTCCGAATCAGCGATTTTAGTAGAACATGCTGGCCGATTCTTCAACGGTTCCGAATCGATCTGGTTTGCCAAGGTTTCTTCCATAATGAAGTCGCGGAATAGCTCGACCGCTTTTTGCACTTCAGCGGATTGGGTTACTACACCGACTTCGATGCGGTCTGTAAATTCGCAGTCTTTCTCTTTGCGAATATCCTGAATCGCCCGCACCAAATCGCGGGCCAAACCTTCGGCCACTAGCTCCTCGGATAGTTCCGTCGACAGGATAACGACAACACCGAGGGCATTCGCGGCAGTCCAGCCGGGGCGTGCCTGAAGCCGGACTTCGACTTCGTCGCGCAAGAGCTCCACGTCCTGACCTTCCACAGTAAGATTAATGCGACCATTGTCGCGGATGTTTGCTAACAGTTCTGAGCCGCTCTGTTTGGCCAGCGCGGGTTTTATTTTGCCCATCAGTTTGCCGAGGCGCGGACCTAACAGCTTGAAGTTAGGTAGCACCAGGTGTTCGACATACTTCTCAGGCTCGTCGCTAAATACCATCTGTTTGACGTTCAGTTCGTCGGCGACGACTGCCGCGTGCTCTTCGAGCCAGGGCTGATGCGATTGGTCAGCAAGTACTACAATCACTTCGGAGAGTGGCTGACGGACTTTTAGCTGAGCGTCGTTGCGGGCGTTGCGTCCTAGAGACGCAATGTGTCGCACCAGACTCATGCGTTCGGATAGCGTCTCATCGATGACTGAAGTATCACCAGCGGGGTAGCCGCACAGATGTACGCTCTCGGGCACTTTTTCGCCGAAAAGTGCTACAGTCAGATTCTGCCACAGGCTTTCAGCCAAGAACGGCACGAACGGGGCGATCAGTTTAGCGGTCGACACCAAGCATTCGTAGAGCGTCCAATAAGCGTCAAGCTTTGCGGGCGATTGCTTGTCAGCTGCCCAGAATCGATCACGGCTGCGGCGGACATACCAATTGGACAGCGCGTCGACGAATCCGATGATAGATTGACAGGCGCCGTAGTTGTCGTACGCATCCATGCGCTCGACGACGGTCGCACACGTGGTGTGGAGTTCACTAAGAATCCAACGATCTAGTTCACCTCGATCCTTGATAGGCCGATGCGACTTGGCAGTTGCAAAACCATTCGAATCTAAATCTCCCAGGTCTGACTGCGTGCCGTCGAGCTCTCTACTTGGATCAAACCCGTCGATATTTGCATAGATCGTAAAAAAGCTGTAGACGTTCCACAGTCGCAGCAGGAATTCAGGGATACTGTCTTTGATGGCCTGTTCGCTGTAGCGAATGGACGTCCAAGGCGGCTGGTTGGCAAAGAAGTACCACCGCAACGCATCGGCGCCGTACAGATCGAAGATCTCGTCGGGAGCGCGATAGTTTCGCTTGCTCTTGGACATCTTCTGTCCATCTTCACCCAACATCAGGCCCAATACGATGCAGTTTTTAAAAGGGTGAGGGTATGACTGCGGCTTGTCGGTATTCTCACCATAAAGCAGCGTGCTGATCGCGAGTTGGCTGTAGAACCAACCGCGGGTTTGGTCAATCGCTTCGCTGATAAAGTCGGCGGGGAACTGGCTGCCAAAGCGTTCCGTTGCGAGCGACGGGCCCTCGGGGCCGCGGTAGCCCCACTGGGCGAACGGCATCGCGCCGCTGTCGTACCAGCAATCAATCACTTCTGTAACTCGCTGCATCCGAGCGCCGGGAGCGAAGGGCGAGTCGTAACTCACCTCGTCGATGTATGGCTTATGGACACAAAGATCATCAGGCAACTCTGGATTCTCTGCCTTAGCCGCGATCCAGACCTGGTCGCCGGTGAACCCCGGTTTTTCTTTCAACTCATCATAACTGCCGATCGCCTCCATCTTGCCAGTCTCTTCGCAAACCCAGATTGGCAGCGGCGTACCCCAGTACCTTTCGCGGCTTAACGCCCAATCGACGTTCGATTCAAGAAATTTGCCGAACCGCCCCGTCTGAATGTGCTCTGGCAGCCAATTGATCTTGGCGTTATTCGCCAGCATCTGATCTTTAAACTCGGTAGTGCGGATGAACCAGCTTTCACGCGGATACTGAATCAGCGGATCTTCTTCGGCCCGCCAGCAGAACGGATAGTCGTGCCGATACTGCTCGCGATGGTAGAGCAGTCCCCGCTCCTTGAGGTCGCGGATGATGTCTTTGTCGCAATCTTTGACCCATCGGCCGCGGCAATACTCTGGGCCCTCTTCTGTAAAGGTGCCGTTGGGAGCAACAGCGTTAATAAGTTCGGGAGCAGTTTCGATTGTGCCGCACGACTTAACGACCGCTTCTCTCTCTTTGTCGAGTACCCTATAGTCATCCTCGCCAAATGCGGGAGCAACGTGGACAATTCCCGTCCCAGACTCTGTAGTAACAAAATTTGCAGAGAGGACCTTCCAGGCTTCCTTTTGAAAGACTTCCTCCTGCAATTCATTAAGGAACCCAGATGCTCCGGAGAAAGCGTCGTAGAAGCAATCAAATGGGGGCAGATAGCGCTTCCCGAGCAAGTCACTCCCCGAGCATGTCGACTCCACGGTTAGATCCCGTTTGATTTTCTCCGCGATCGTCTCGACCAGTGCCGAAGCAACAATCAGTTTTTCTGTTCTTCCGTTTTCGTGTTCATCCAAAACAATCGAATACTCAAGATCAGCGTGTACTGCCGCAAACTGGTTCGATGGCAACGTCCAAGGTGTCGTAGTCCACACCAACAAGGATGTATCTGTCTCCTTGCCTTCATCATCCAGCAGAGGAAACTTCACGTACACACTGGGGTCTTGAACCTCCCGATACCCCTGCCCGACTTCTCCCGCCGAGAGTGCCGTGCCGCCTTGGGCCCACCACCAGACGATTTTGTGGCCTTGATAGAGTAGGCCGCGATCAAACAGCTGCTTGAGGCTCCACCAGACGCTTTCGACGTAGCTCTGGTGGTAGGTAACGTAGGCGTCGTCCATGTCGACCCAAAAACCGAGCCGCTGGGTGAGCCGTTGCCACTCCAGCATGTACCGCCAAACGCTTTGCTGACACTTTTGGATAAACGGTTCGATACCGTAGGCTTCGATTTCTTCCTTCGAGTGGATGCCGAGTTCTTTACAAACTTCCACTTCAACCGGCAGACCGTGTGTGTCCCAGCCCGCCTTACGTTCGCACCGATAACCACGCATCGTGCGGTAGCGAGGGAATAGATCTTTGATCGCACGGGTCAGACAATGCCCCGGGTGAGGCATACCATTGGCGGTGGGAGGACCCTCGTAGAAAACAAAGGGTGGCGCACCCTCGCGTGCGGCAAGCGTCTTTTTATAGATGCCGTGCTCTTCCCAAAACTCGCCGACTGCTAGCTCGCGTTGTGGAAACGATTTTTTTTTGTCGACGGCAGGAAACATGACGTCCGGGGGAGAGGAGTCGGAACTACTGGGGGGAGGGCGGCTCAGTCGTCAAAATTGGGATCGTCGCTGAATGGTGAGGACTCCTTTTGCTCGTCTTCGTCTTTGCCGCCAAAAGTATCGGGGAACTCGTCGTCCTCGGTGAGATCGTCCTCCCAGTCCTCTTCGAAATCGTCGTCAAAGTCGTCGTCGAAGTCGTCCTCGTCAAAGTCGTCGAACGGGTCGCTCGCCTCTGCCACGACAGGAGACATCTCGGGGGTCGCAGGTTCGGCCATCCACGGCTCGCCCAGGGGGGCTACCGTGGAAGTTTCGACTGCTATTGTCAATCCGTACTGCATTGTCCGTCCCTTTGTGCTGCTAGTGCAAAGTGCACTCCCTTATACCATCGAATCCAGATTTCGCTCGAAAACCAAAAAAGAATCGGACGCAAACCTGTTTGTGAACACCAAAACTCTCACGCCGCTGAGGGTGAGCTTGCTAGCATTCTAAGCGACTCAAGGGAGTGCTTGCAAACGCCCACCTAGCACTCCAAATATACCTAAAACCGCCCTTTAAAGGTCAGCGCGGATTCTGCACAACCGGAGCCCGTTTTGTCAAGCAGAATCGTCGGTTCTTTGGCATTGTTTTCAGTTCTGAGGCTGCTCGACTGGACAGCCAAAAAGTAGGCACAGCACTTGTATATGCTGTTCACAGCGATTGGATTAGAATCGGTCGACTTGCCAGGCGTCCTAGGAGCCCTTTTGTTTGCAGGCATTTCCTGGCTCCGTGGGCATCCTTTAGGGCTCCGTGGCAACTCGTAGGGCCTAGGAATTAGGCTTGGCAGTGGAAGCCATTCGGAAAGGATTCAGACATGCAATCGGCCATTCTGTTCTTCATCGCTTCGTCCGCGGGAGTGGCAGTCGGCTGGCAGCCGATGCCTGACGGCAGCCAAAGCTATGAATATGTAGTCCAGCTTGATCAGGATCTGCTGGCCACCATGAAACAAGGAGATCCGATTCCTATCTCCAGCGAAGTGCCCGACGATATTCGGCCAATCCGCAGGATTCGTATAGTGGTGGGCAACGAAACCTTGCCACGTCAGAAGTTGGTGACACAGTTCAAGCCTTGGCCGGCAGACCCGCCGAGTAAGGGGTTAGTAGAAACTCAGTATGTGGTGCCGAACGAAGCGCCGCGCTACGAGAATCAGCCGATCCTGCCTGCTGACAGCGCCACCAAGCAAATCTTGCCGGCGAACAGTCGCCCTCCTTCCGAGGCCAAATCATTTGGCCAAGCTTTGCAGCAATCGGCCAAGCAGGCGCGCAATGCTACTTCTGAAAATCAGATTTTGCCCCCGACGAGAGAAATCTTACCTCCGCGCAGCGGACCGAGATACTCTGAGCCGATTCGAACCGCCAATCAGCAAGACGGAAGACCTTGGCGAGATGGAAGTGCATCGAGCCAGGCCGAGATTAAGCAATTGTTTGGCGACACTCCAAAAGACAATATTCGCAGCAATCTGCGATCGGTCGATGAACGTTCGATCGTGACGGGTAATCAGAGCAATTCTGCACTGCGCGAGCGCGGCCCAATTACTCCTAGCACTCAGCCAATTCTGCCCCCGGGAGATTCGCCGAACACGATTTTGGCTCCTTCGAACCCCGTAGAAATTCGCCCCGCCAGCGATCCCTCGACTAGTGGCCCGCGTTACCAGAAACGTGACTCGCAGATCGCGGCGGGATTGCCGGCAAATCAGAACCAGCTACTACCGAAAAGAGAACCAATAAGCTCTCCAGCGAGGGAGCTAAGGGCTCCCTGGCCGGCTCCCGAACGGTTTGAAGATGCACCGTTAGCCAAACAGTGGAACACTCAGGATGGGTCGGACAACCGATTAGCTTCGCAGCCCGACAATCGTTCTCTTTCGAATGAGTGGCCTAAGCCAGAGTCGGGGGCAGAATCATATGGCACTGGTAGAACACCCGATCCGCTCAGTACTCCGAATGAAGGAAATGCGCTCTCCCTTGGGATCCCGAGCGACCCGCCGCGAGCTCAAAGTTCTCCTTCCACGCCGGAGATTCGCCGCGAGATGCTTAATCAGCCGGCCGACGCCGAACTGAGAACCGCCGGTGGCGATCTGGTACGACCGACTCCTGCATCGCTACCACCGCCGACCAATCAAGAAACTGCGCCTGAGCCTCAACCTAGGGTCCTATCGCAGCCTGAGGTAGCCTCAACGACGAGTAGTTCACCCAGTACTCAGGTTTTTCCTTTGGTACTGGCGTGGGTATTGTTAAGTGGCTCTGGCGCGGGAAATTTGTATCTCTTCTGGAGCTATTTGGACATCCGCAACAAATATAGTGGTCTCCTCCGCAAAGCGGGCCGCAAACTAGGTCGCATCTCAGATGAAGAAGAGTATGACGACTACGACGACTAATGATTTGCCCCGAATTGCTGGTCATGTGCCAGTCACGTCCCGCTGCTAGCACGATGAGTCTGGCAACCTGAAGTTGGTGAGATTGCAAGATCGGGTTAGACTGCTGGTTCGAATGAAGGACCATTCCGACAGATCTTCGGCATGAACTGCCGATCACCGCGAAGTACAAGCAAGGAGGCTATATCATGTCTCAGCCCCCGCTCCGTTTTGTTCACGCCAGCGATCTTCACTTAGAAAGCCCGCTAGGTGGTATTGCCGAAGTGCCAGAGCATCTGCACGATCGGTTTCTTGATGCCCCATTTACTGCCGCTCGGCAAGTGTTCGAAACGGTGGTGACTGAGGGAGCCGATGCATTGCTGTTGAGCGGAGACGTTGTCGACTTCGACAACGTTGGTCCGCGCGCCGTTGTCTTCTTGGCGGAGCAGTTCAGGCGATTGGGCGATCATGGGATCGCAGTCTACTGGGCAAGCGGTGATGCTGACCCTGTCGGTACCTGGCCGGCCTGCATGGAGCTGCCGGCAAACGTACACGTTTTTCCCGTTGGCAAAGTCGAATCTCTATTGCACACTCGCGACGGTAAGAAAGTCGCCCGTATCCAAGGAATCAGCTGTAGCAAAGACGCCAAGCCGAACGACAGTGGCTTTCACCGGGACGCGAACGGACTCTTTACAGTCGGAGTTGCCTACGGAACGGCTGCGGCTCGAGGAACCGAGGGTGATCGTGTTAATTACATGGCCCTGGGAGGGCAGCATCGGTGGCAGACAGTCGATCAGTCGCCCGGCATAGCCCATTACAGCGGCACACCACAAGGGCGCCATCCCTCTGAGTCAGGCCCGCACGGCTGCACGGTCATCTCGGTTGACGACGCAGGAAACGCAAAGACCAAATTCGTGGCGACCGACGCGCTACGTTGGGTGACCGAGACCGTCGAAGTCGTGGCTGGCTCCGACGAGGACACGCTATACAACATTATCGAGGAACGGATCGCCAAGCTGCGGATCAAGCATCAAGGCACGCCTCTGTTGGTAACTTGGAAAGTCGAAGGTAGCGGGCAGCTGCTAAATCACATTCGCGTAGGCGGTATCAGCGACGACATTACTTCGCTGTTGCGAGAACAGCATGGTCGTGAATCACCGGAGCTATGGACCGTCGCTTTAGAGTGCAGTTCGCCGCTGGACGTACCGAGGGAGTGGTACGACGAGGAAACGATCATGGGCGACGTGCTTCGCGAGTTTCGTACCCTGGAGCAGGACAGCGATATTCCTCTCTTTCTGGAAAACTTTTTGCCCGAAGAACTCCGTGGCACATCTCAAGGCGAACTTGCATCGGTAGCTGATAAGGACCGCGGCGCCCTGTTGTGGGCTGCCTCGAAAATGGCTGTCGACATGATGGATGGTGAAGAAGAACTGACCGTACAAAGCAACTAGCAGCATGCAGACGCACGCTCGGCAATTGTTAGCGAGTCGTGTCGACCCCGACCACAGGCGAATACCATGAAAATCACAGACATTCGAATCGAAGGATTCGGAGTGTGGCGCGACCTGAAGTTGCAAGAACTTTCGCCGCAGCTGACGGCATTCTACGGTGCCAATGAAGCCGGCAAGACTACGCTGATGCAGTTTGTTCGGTCGGTGCTCTACGGCATGTCTCAACAAAGGCGAAACCGATATTTACCGCCGGTGCTTGGTGGAGAGCCAGGCGGAACACTCGGAATCGTCCATCACCATCAGCCATTGGAACTTCGCCGCATCGCCGATCGTGGTCCTGATGACATAGGGCACGTTACCGTCACCGACCAGGAAGAAAACGTATTTGGAGATCGGTTGCTTCGCGAGGCACTCGCAGAAGTCGATGAGCAAACCTACAACAATGTTTTTGCCGTAGGGTTGCGTGAGATTCAAGAACTCGGAGCTCTAAGCGACACCAAAGCTGCGCAATGGCTATATCGGCTTACGTCGGGTCTTGATCGAGTTAGTCTCTATGATGTAATTCAACAGTTGAGAACAACGCGGCGCAGCATCCTAGCTGGCCCCGAGCAGTCTTCGACACTCATAGAACTTGACACTCGGCGCGATGTGCTGCGCGGCGAAATCGAACAGCTCAAACGGCGCAGCCATCAATGGGCTCAGCTAGCGGTGCGGATCCATGAGCTCGACACTGACATCGAATCGCACGAGGCCAAAGTCCGCCATTGTGAGCATCATGCCCGTACGATCGAGACTGCCGTAGGCTTAAAACCTAATTGGCGGAAACGGGTTAAGATTTCGAGTCAATTGCAACAGCTATCTGGCGGCATCCAACTTCCCGACGACGCCCTGCAGCGACTTGAAGAATTGAGCCGCAGGATCGAAGAACATGGGCGCGAGGCGGATATCCTGGAAGGGCAGCGCCGCCAATTGCGTGAAGACAGTGAGCAGTTAGGGATCAACGAACTACTGGTAAAAAACTCTCATCGTATCGAAGCGCTTGGCGAGCAACGCGACTGGGTGCAGTCGCTCGAACGCCAGATCGATGATCTCTCGGCCGAGGCCGAACAGTTCGAAACCCGGCTCTCTAACGAACAGCAACGACTCGGCAAGGCCCTGGGCGTGGCCGATCACAGTCGTCTCAAGGACATTAGTGCCGCGGAAATCGAAGAACTACAGCCGTACATTCAAACCGCGCGGGCAACCCAAAAACAAGTCGACTCCGCCCAGCGTGCGCTCGATCTACAGAACGAGAGCGAGCGATCGTTAAAAGCACAAATCGAGACGGCGATTGTCGGTGGGGAACGGCACGGGTTGCCAATGGATATTCAAGAGGCGAGTGATCTTGTGGCTCGTCTGCGACGAAGACAGCAAGTCGAACGCCGGCTGGAAAAGGCCCGTCAGCACGAAGACGAAATGGAAGAGCAGAGTCACGAATTGCTTGACGACCAGGTGATGCCACTATCTCTGTTCGGTTGGTCGCTGGCGGCTGTCGTCGTGGGATCGCTGATGGCGGGACTGTGGCTGTTGGTACCCGATTCGCCATTAGGGCGCTACGGTAGCTGGTTGGCTTTGGCGGGCGTCGGTATCTCGATATTTAGTTTTCTCTTCAAATATTTTGTCGAAGATGCTGCAGCCGATAAGCTTGACGGCTGTCACCACCAAATGGACCTGCTGTCCCGGCAAATACAAGAAGCACAGGCGGAAAAAGAGCAGCTTGATGCTGAGCTGCCCATGACTGATGGCTCTGCTGTGATGAAACTGGAGGCGGCCGAGAAGCATCTGACTGAGCTAGAAAACATGTTGCCAGTCGAGGCTCAGCGTCGTCAGGCAGGTTACGAAGTCGCTTCGGCTGAATCACGCTTTACACAGGCCCAGGCGCAGCTCGATGAGGCGCTCGCCGCCTGGAAGGCAAAGTTAATCGGCTTGGGCTTCTCAGAGAAGCTCGACCCTCAAGTATTCTTGTCGATCGCCGAGCGATACGAGTCGCTTAGTGAATTGGAATCACGTGCCAAGTATCGTCGCGAAGACGTTGCCCAACGTCAGCGTGAGCACGCTGCGATCACGCGTCGTGTGCAAGACGTCACTACTGAGGTCGGTTGTCTGCCTCAAGAGGAGGAGTGCCCGCAAACAATCGAGCTCTTGGGGCACTTGGTCGAGCAACATACGAAACAGCTGTCGGCGATCGAACGCCGCGATGGCATTGTCGAGAGGGCCAAAGAACTTAAGGCCGAGGAAGCAAACCATCGTCGAGCCATTGCTGGACTCAAGCGTCGACGTGCTGCTCTGTTTCAGGCGGCTGATTGCGAAGATGAGATCGCTTATCGGCAACTTGCTGAACAACAGCAACAAGCACTGAAACTACAGAAACAGCGAAAGGCGGTTTCTCGAGAAATCACGGCAGCTATTGGATCGCACGTAAACGAAGAAACAATTGCGGAATTTCTTAGCCCCGAACGAATCTCCCAACTCGACGAACTCTGGGAAGCAGCCTCCGAGGAACTAGGAAGTGCTCAAATCGAGATGAAAACGTGTCTCGATGAACGAGGATCACTTAGGCAAGAACAGCGCGCCTTGGCCGACGATCGCACGCTTGCCGAGCGACAATTGGAGTTGAACTGCGTCGAGAAGCAGATCGAAGACGCACGTCAGACTTGGCGAGAACACGCTACGGTCAACCGAATTCTAGAGCGGATTCGTGTTCACTACGAAGCGAACCGCCAGCCGGAGACACTTGCCGAAGCAACCACTTATATGGCCAAGCTGACTGGCGGGGAATATACTCGCGTTTGGACTCCACTGGCGGACGACGTTCTGTTGGTTGAAAACTCCGCCGGCGAGTCAATTCGGGTCGAAATGTTGAGTCGAGGCACTCGCGAGCAGTTGTTCCTGAGTGTCCGTTTAGCCTTGGCTGCGACTTTTGCCAGGCGCGGCGTCAACCTACCGATGGTGCTGGACGACGTGCTTGTGAACTTCGACGCAGTACGCGCCCAGCGTGCTGCAGAGGTGCTGTGTGATTTTGCCGCCGGCGGTCATCAATTGTTAGTCTTCACATGCCACGAGCATGTTTGGCAGATGTTTCAGAGTGTGGACGCTGATTGCCGACGGCTACCTAGTCGGAGCGAAAAGCCGATTGCAGAGCCACAGCCAGATTTGACCGAAGTTATTGCGGAACCGGAGACGGAAATTCTGGCTGAAACGAGTGTTGAACTTTTGGAGCAGGTAATCGAGGTCGAAGACGAGGCAACCGTCTACGAACCGGCTCTGATTTACGAATATCCTTTCGAGGAGACTGAAGAAGTCGTCACTGAAACCGAAGTGGAAATAGAACTGCCAAGCGTCGAAGCCGTATACGGCTGGGATCCCGAGGCCAACGAACTCTCGCACCGATCTCAGGGCATCCACTTGGAACCGCGGCGCGCGTAACCAACTATTTATTCTTTCTCTTTCGACGCTTGCCATCCGCTTGTTTTGGCGGATGAGTAGCAGAAGGCAAAGCAGGCTGATCTGCTGATTCTTTTGTCTTAAACATGCCCGGCGTATCACGCCCGTCGGCCTCTCTGCCTAGCATTTTTAGCTCGTGATTGAGCATGTTCATCAGCGCCTGAAGGAACGCCACAAGCATTGGTCCGACGAGAATCCCAATTGGTCCCAACGCTTGTACACCGCCGATTACACTCAACAGCGCTAGCAGCGGGTGCAAGTTAGTTTGCCCATGCAGCACCCACGGTTTGACAAGATTGTCGAGGTTCGCGACAACAGCTCCACAGTAAACTGCCAGCCCCAGGGCAACTGGCCAATTCCCGACGACAACCTGTCCGTCTACAACCCGTTCACCATAGAACGCTAAGTACGCGCAAGTGGGAACCCAGACGGCCGCTGCTCCCACAAAAGGGACGATGGCAAAAACCATCGTCAGTGCCGTGAGGAGAAAGATTGGTGCTGCACTGGGCAGCGCGAAGAAATAACCGACACCGGCAACGAGTCCTTGCAAAACTGCCGCCAGCAACGTAGCCAGCACAACAGCGCGGCTGATGTCGGAGAAGCGATCGAGGAGTTGCCGTTCGTAGGTATCATCCAGAGGCGACAATTGCATGATTGCCTGGATCATCGCGGGACCGTCTGCCAAAAAATAGTACAGCGCGATCGACATAATCGCCAACCCCACCACTAATCCAAGCAAGACTTGCACACTACTAATCAAGATACTACTAAGGGTACTCGTGGCTCGTTCCAGCACAGCTTTCAAGTCGAAAGGTTTTCCTACTATTTCTTTGTAAGATTCTTTGAATTGTTCCGTGCGATTATTGAATAGTTCGACCAATCGATCTCGTTCGACTTCGTCTTCCAGAAAGCTGAAGACGCCGCGACCTTCGACATAGGCATTCCATCCCAGCCAAGTTGCGGGAACGAGGACGGTCAACAAGATAAAGAGGGTTGTGGCCAGGGCAGCAATGCGCGGATAGTTAGGTAGTTTCTCTGTGGTCCACTCGTGAAGCGGCTTGAAGATAACTACCAGCACAGACGCTAAAAAAAGCGGCAGGAGGAACTGGGCCATCACTTGGAAGAATACTGACCCGATCAATAAGACAATCGCTAGTAATACAAGAAACGACACGACGCGGGGCACGGCAGTCTCCGGTTGAACGGGTTGTATGGGTCTGTGGACCGTAGCTATTGTAGAACGCTGACGGATGACGCCAAAGACTGCTTTTGGCTGACCCCATTGTTTCTGCTATTCTGGAGGTAGTCGCCGTTTTAACTCCTTACCCAGAATACGATTCTATGATCAGTGTCGTCATCCCCGCATTCGACGAAGCGTTGTCTTTGCAGGAGCTCCATCGTCAGCTCGACGCGGTAGCGAGCGCACAAGGCTACAACATGCAGATCATCTTCGTCGATGACGGCTCAAGCGATGGCACATGGGACGTTATCGAGGAATTGGCGAGACTGGATCCTCGAGTATTGGGAATTCGCTTTCGACGCAATTTCGGCAAGGCGGCGGCTCTAAGCGCCGGATTTGACGCGGCTGTGGGTGACCTGATTGTCATGATGGATGCTGATTTGCAGGACGATCCCGCCGAACTCACGAACATGTTGAGTAAGCTAGACGAAGACTTGGACGTTGTAAGCGGATGGAAACAAGTTCGTCACGACCCTTGGCACAAGGTATGGCCGTCTCGAGTCTTCAATTTCTTGGTGAGTAATCTCACGGGCGTTCATTTGCACGACCATAACTGTGGACTAAAGGTGTTTCGCCGCGAAGTGATCAACGAAGTTCGGCTCTATGGCGAACTACACCGCTTTGTCCCTGTCTTGGCAGCTTCGCGCGGTTTTCGAGTCGGAGAGGTTGTTGTTAAACATCGTCCCCGGAAAGTTGGGCGTTCGAAATACGGGTTGTCGCGGATTCCCAAAGGACTACTCGATCTGCTCACGGTTTGTTTTATTACGCGGTTTGGTCACCGCCCCCAACACTGGCTGGGCATGGGGGCTCTGGGATCTCTAGCATTGGGCGCCATAGGTATGGGATATTTGGCGGTAGTGTGGTGTGTATCTCGGCTGCCCGGAAACGAGCCGGTTCACTTACACGAAACCGCTGCGATGTACTATTCGCTCGTGTTACTGTTAATCGGCGCACAGTTGTTGGCTCTGGGCTTTGTAGCCGAGTTGGTTTCAGCGTTGTTGTCACGCGATACCGACGCCTATTCGGTGGCCGAGCACACGTCGCCTGACAAGCTGGTGCACGATTCTTCTGGTTCCGGGCCGTCGCAACCTGTGAAGAGCAAAACATGACTCTATCGACCGACGAGTCGAGTGCGCAGCTTCGTTGGGGCGTATACACCCTACTAATCGCCCTGGCGGTTGGAAATATGCTTGGTCGCCTGATGGCGGTTAATTCCGTAAATCGGGCTGAACTGGAAGCCCATCTGATCAAGCGAGAGTTAATTCCACTCGAACGAGAGCTTAGATCGCAGGACCTCGCTGAAGATGAACTCCAGAATGAGCTGATCGAGGCTAAGCAGCGGATTGCTCAAGAGGTTTTTCTACAGCGACCATTTCTGAGCGCCAATGATCGCAGCCGGTGGCTCGCCGTGCGAGCTTTAGTGGAGCAGGGCACATTTGCTATTGATGGCCTGCTGGACAGACACGTCTGGAACACCATCGATATGGTTCAGCATCAAGGCCCTGATGGTGAACTCCATCTGTATTCCAGCAAACCGCCACTGTTAACAACCTTATTAGCTGCCGAGTATTGGGTGCTCCACAAGCTTTCCGGCATGACGCTCGAGTCCGATCCCTATTTTTTAGGTCGCCTGATGCTGGTGACTACGAATATCCTGCCCATGGTGCTGATGTTTGTGATCATCGCGAACCTGGCCGAGCGATGGGGCACAACCGACTGGGGGCGGACCTATGTTGTGGCCGCTGCCACGTTCGGTACGATGCTTACGACGTTTGTAGTGGTGCTGAACAATCACTTGATCGCGGCTGTGAGCGCCGCCGTAGCGCTATATGCTTGGGTGAGAATCCGCTGCGACGGAGAAATTCGTTCGCGATACTTCATTCTGGCTGGATTGGCCGCCGCGTTTGCTGCGGCGAACGAGTTACCCGCGCTGGTGCTTTTAGTATTTGTGGGGCTTGATCTGGTGCGAAGCAATAGAAAGGCTTGGCTGGCTGCATTCCTTCCATCGGCGACCGTCGTCATTGTCGCCTTTTTTGTGACGAACTACTCCGCCCACCAGAGTTTTCGACCTCCCTACATGCACCGTAGCGAGACCGACCCACAAGATAATTGGTACGCGTACACATACGAACTTGGCGGCGTTGAGCGGGAGAGCTATTGGCTCGACCGGCAAGGAATCGATCAGGGAGAATCGTCCCGCCTAACTTACGCATGGCACACCTTGCTGGGCCATCACGGTATTCTGTCGCTTACTCCACTATGGCTGCTGAGTATCGCTGGGGCACTGATGTGGTTAAAACAAGGAAATGTGCGGCAAATCGAATTGTCTTGGGCGATAGTCTTGATGTCGGCGATTTGTCTAGCCTTCTATCTGGGATTGCGCCCGCAAGTCGACCGAAATTATGGGGGGATGACCAGCGGATTTCGTTGGATGTTTTGGTTCGCCCCGTTTTGGCTGGTTATGCTTGTGCCTGCTGGTGATTGGACCGCTCGGAGCGTTGTCAGAAAGGCAATGGCCGCAACACTCTTGGCGATGTCGGTGTTCTCTGCCAGCTACCCAACCTGGAACCCTTGGACCCACCCATGGATCTATCGCTGGTTGGAGTATTGCGGGTGGCAAGGATTCTAGCGTTCGCGAGCACAAGGAAAATGTTTGCGGAATTGCCGGCTCATCATTATCCTGAAGGTGGGTTTGGGGAGTGACTACTCTGGGTTGCCACTCTCGTTCTTTATTCAAGAAAATCAATGGGCGGGCAACAATCGTGGCACGTTTCAATCGTTATTTCTATCCGCTTGCGGTGTGCGTCGTCTTCTTAGACGGGCAATCCGCGACCGCTCAACCGGTGGTCAATACGCGCTCGATCGACGGTTCTGGAAATAATCTTACAAACATCCAGTGGGGCGCTGCCGGCACGGAGATGCCGCGCGCCGCTGAGACTCCTTATCACAGCGGAGCCTACTATCCGGGCGACGGATCGGGCGCAACATTTTACGGTGGCCCCGGCAGCAACACACTTCCGCCGAATCCGCGAGACATTAGCAATGTTCTGTACGACTCGCACGACAAGCAGTATCCGAATCGTCGTCGGCTGAGCAATATGCTCTGGCAATGGGGACAGTTTTTGGATCACGACATCACACTAGTGGATACGAGTTCATCGCCCGAAGATTTTGCGCCGATCGTGATGTCGCCCGGTGATCCAATGGCTCCGATGATTCCATTCCAGCGATCTGCTGGTGCTGCCGGAACGGGCACAAGCGCGAGCAATCCCCGCCAGCAAGAGAATTCTATCTCTAGCTACATAGACGCTTCGAATGTATACGGCTCCGACCCAGTTCGGCAGTCGGCTCTGCGCGATCTGGGCAACGGCGGTCGATTGAAGACAAGTATCGGAGACATGCTCCCTTTTAATACTCTCGGCCTGCCCAACGCTGGTGGACCGGATCCGACGTTTTTCCTCGCCGGTGACGTACGCTCCAACGAGCAGTCGGGACTCACCTCAATGCACACGCTGTTCGTTCGTGAGCACAATCGTCTCGCGGGTCTCCTGGCAGACAAGAATCCTACATGGAACGACGAGGAGCTCTACCAGACCTCGCGGAAGATCGTCGGCGCAGAAATGCAGGCGATCACCTATCGTGAGTTTCTGCCTGCTTTATTAGGCAAAGGCAACTCTCGGGCACTTTCTCCCAAGAGATATAACTATGACGAAACACTCGATCCGGGAGTGACTAACGAGTTTGCTGCTTCAATCTATCGTTTCGGCCACAGTATGCTACCGGACGAGATGAAGATGGCACCTATGCCCGGGACCGAGGGTGATACCTTGTCGATGAAGGATGCATTTTTCAATCCGAGCTTCATAGCTAGTGATGGGACCGGCGAAACGCGCCATATGGACCAAATCCTGCTTGGGTTGACGACGACAGTAGCAGAAGAGATCGATACCAAAGTCACAGAAGGTATCAGAAACTTCCTCTTCGGCGATCCTGGTTCGGGAGGCATGGATCTGGCAGCACTGAATATCCATCGCGGTCGCGACCACGGAATGCCCAGTTACAACGAGATGCGTCTAGCTTACGGACTCTCTCCTGCTGATTCGTTTGCGGACATCACGAGAGATCGCAAGGTGCGGAGAAAACTCAAGCGTCTGTACGGCACGGTGCATGACGTCGATTCCTGGGTTGGCGGACTGGCTGAGGACCATATCCACGGCGGCAGTGTTGGAGAACTGATGTATACAGCCATGATGGATCAGTTCATGGCCTTGCGTGACGGCGATCGCTTTTTCTACACGGGCGATTACGAGCTCATGGACAACATTGCGATTGAGGAAATCATAGACCTGAGGAGAATTTCCCTGTCAGAAGTGATTTCACAGAACACATCGATTCCGCACATTCCGAGAAATGTCTTTCGGGTAGGCCGTGGCGGGATTCATTCAGTTTTGGATGGCGTGCATGATGTCATCGATCAGTTAGATGGTTTCTTTGGCAACATTCCGTGGGGAAGCTCTCCGGGTGGCAACGGCCAACCGTTCATCTTCAACGTGCCAGAGCCATCGACTTGTGTGTTGGCGATGCTTGGTGCAGCGTGTCTGCTGCGACGCCGAGCGATCTGACTTCACACTGTTAGTCGGGCAGGTTGAGAAACTGCCACGTTGATGGCAGTGGTGCAACGACGTCGACAGGGTCGTTGGTCATGGGGTGATTGAATCCAAGCTGTCTAGCGTGCAAAGCGATTGCCCGATCACGTGATTCTTGTAATCGCTCGCCAAAAGCCGTTTGGCTGCCATACTGCTCGTCACCCAGCACCGCGTGACCTCGAGATCCACACTGGACGCGGATTTGATGTGTGCGTCCTGTCTCCAGCTCGACCTCTAACCAGCTGCCGAGTGGACCATGCCACAGAACGCGGTAGTGAAGCACCGCATGTTTTGCAGCAGGGTGATCGGCATCGACCACCTCAGATTGGGCCATTCCGTGGCGCTTGTGAAGGAAGTCGGTCCACGTTCCCTCTTCAGGTGCGACGTGCCCTTCAACGAATGCCCAGTAAGTCTTGCCTACGGTACGGTTCTCGAACTGAGACGAGAGCTTACGAGCCGCTCGTACGTGGCGGGCGAACACAATCGCGCCAGTCACGGGCCGGTCGATGCGGTGTGGGAGCCCGAGATAAATGTTTGCGTCTGGAGGTTTTCCCTCTCGCTGCCGATAGAAATCCTTCACCTCCAATTCCAGACTGTTGATTCCACGAGGAGCTTGTGTGAGTAAACCAGCAGGCTTGTTTACGACCAAACAAGGGCCTTCTTCGAACAGAATTTCAAGCGGCTGGGCAGTCATCCCTTAACCATAGCGGCTCATCAGCCTATCGACCAACCCGGGACAACAGCGATTGAGCCAGACTAAGAGTCGGCCCCGCCAATTGGGATAGATTTCGTGACGCCTGAGGCGAATTGCTCTCACGATCTGTCGAGCCGCCTGCTCAGCTGTGATTCCCTTTCGATTTCCCCAGGGCATTGGCTCGGAACGCCCGACAAGGTGATCGAAGAAGTCGGTTTCGATCGTGGCGGGGCTGACCAGCAGCACCTCGATGTCGTCTTTGCTCAGCTCAGCTCGGATCGCTTCGCTCCAACCCCGGAGCGCAAATTTACTAGCCGAGTATTCGCTATTGAGCGGTGCAGCCCGGTGACCAAGTACTGAACTGATATTCACGACGATCGGATTGTTACCCTCGCGGAGCATAGGCAGGCACTGACGGGTAAGCTCAGCCGCAGCGAAGAAGTTTAACTCCATGATTTGCCGCAATGTTTCTTCACTGCTGTCGGCAAAGCGAGAATGTGTGCTGATACCTGCGTTGTTCACCAAAATATCCAATCCGCCCCACGATGCAATTACGTGCTCAATAATTCTCGCCCGCAAAGCTGGTTCCGTGACGTCTCCCGCGACTACTTCGATAGAGGCAGCACCGCGAGCAGAAAGCTCGTCTGCCAGGTCGGCCAAGTTTTGCTTGTTGCGAGCAACTAACATCAGATGCGCAGAGTAGGACGCTAATTCTAATGCGAGCGCGCGGCCAACTCCGCTGGATGCTCCGGTGATAACTACGCGACGATCGTGAAGCGAGCGTTGGCTCATGCGTCGTGTCAGGCGACCTCATCGATTCGAGGGCTCTCTGGAGAGGGCTCCTGATCATGGATTTTTCCGTTGAGACCCACGTATGGTTGAACGCGAGTGTCATCACCATCACGGAGCGGTCCCATGTGCTTCTGGGCAATTCGGCAATGAACCGTTACACGATTCTCAGCAAACGTGCGGCTGAGCACTTCGCCGAATTCAGAGAGATACGCGAGGAGTCGACCGTTGCCAGCATCGAATTCGACTTCTAGATCTAGGAAATCTCTGCTTAGTGCTTCGCTGACCTTGCTAGCCAGTTTCGACAGGCCTTCGCCCGTATGCGCGCTCACCGCCACAGCATTTGGGTAGCGATTAAGAAGCGTCTCAACCCGCGGTGGATCTTCCACTTGGTCGATTTTATTGAGGGCCAATACGGTATCTTTTTCTTCGATGCCCAGTTCTTTGAGGACTTCGTAGACGGCGACAATTTGATCCAGCGCGGCCGGGTTGCTTGCGTCAGCAACGTGTATCAGAAGGTCAGCCTGACGGGCTTCCTCAAGCGTTGCTTTAAAACTCGCGATCAGACGGTGAGGTAGATCGCGGATAAAGCCGACTGTATCGCTCAACAGCACGGGCCCCCAACCAGATAGGTGCCATCGGCGAGTGCAGGTGTCGAGCGTAGCAAACAGCTTATCCTCGGCCAGCACTTTGGCTTCGGTAAGCTGGTTCATTATGGTACTCTTGCCTGCGTTTGTGTACCCGACAAGCGAAACGGTCATTCGATCCTTACGGGCCGCAACTTCGCGTTCTTTGCGTTTTTCAATTCGTTCAAGATCCCGACGGAGGTCACTAATTCGCTTCTCAACCAACCTGCGGTCGGTTTCTAGTTGCTTTTCGCCCGGACCGCGCATCCCCACACCCATCTTCATGCGTGACAAGTGAGTCCACATCCTCTTGAGTCGAGGCAGGGAGTATTCCAGTTGTGCTAGTTCAACGGCTAGTCGCGATTCATGTGTTTGGGCGCGGCCGGAGAAGATGTCCAGAATTACTTCTGTACGGTCAAGAACTTTTACTCCGACTGCTTGCTCGAGATTACGCGTCTGAGCCGGAGAGAGATCGTTGTCGAACACAACAATATCGGCATCGGCGGATTCAACCAACTGCTTGAGCTGCTCGACTTTTCCCCGGCCAATATAAGTGGTCTTATCCGGAGCGTCGCGCTTCTGCGTCAGCCGAGCGACGACGGAAGCACCAGCGGTCTCGACTAGACCAGAGAGCTCATCCAAAACATCAGTATGTAGCGAGGCACCTGATAGAGAAGAATCAGAAAGCTGGACTCCCACCAATACGGCGGTTTCGCTATCCATGCCCGGCTTGCGGTCGATTGAGGACACTAGTGGGAAATTGCTCCGAATTTGGTGGCTTGAGATCAGCCTCTATTCTAGTCTAGCATCCTACTCTGAGTAAGCCGCCTCTACCTCTCAAGTATACCAAACTAAACTTTGGCCCCGAAATAGTGCTTGCCAGCAGGAGACGCGACGATAGTCCAGTAAATGGAAGCAGTATCCCGATTTCCAGTCTAGGAAACGGCAGATTCCGACCCTGACAACCGACTTAAACAAGCTCGTTTCCCAACATTTCGAATACAGAGTCTTCCGCTGAATAGTCTTCGTCAGAATCTGAGTCTGTTGAACTTGGAAGGTCCAAGTCGAGATCATCCAATCGATTTTCCTGTGGGGAAATAGTCTTCGAATCGGTAGAGAGCTGTGCCAATGACTCGTCAATGGCCGCCGTCTCGCTCGCATCTGCTGTCGTCTCTGGAGACGACAAATCCTCAGAAGCTGCGCTTCCAAGTCCTAGTAGGACAACGCTAGACGGTGACTGGTTCGGGGGTAGCGCTATCGCTGTGCTAGATTCAGCCACGGGGCCGCTTTCTACGGCGTTTGACGTTGGCCCAACAGAGGCCGCAAGAGCCACAACAACTGAACTGGTTCCGTAGTCTCCCTCCCAGTTCGCGAGGTCAACGCCATCAACGACCATATCATTGTTGGAATCTCCGTCCGCCTTTGTGGCATTGGGTGTCCCGACGCCTCGTTGCCAAGCCAGAAAGTCGAACCCGGAAACCTGTCCATCCTCGTCAAAGTCGGTGGGGGCGAAGGGAACGATAGGAGCAAGATCCGATTCGAAAGCTCCAACGTCAATACGACCGTTGATTACTCGAGAGAAACCTGCACCGCGCTGATCTGAAGTGGGAACATTTCCCACGCCCTCCATGGCGTTTGGATCACCGGCGTTGAGTGCAGGACTTGTGGGAAGCAGCGCGTGGGTGGCCGTCAGCCCACCGTTCGCTAACGACAGCGGGCCCAACCCAGGGTCGACGACGTCCTTGATGTCTCCCATCTGATTAAAAGCATCCAGAGCAAGTGGCAACCCCTTACCGATGACATTATAGCCAAGCGACACAAACGAATTCGTGACGTTGCCAGCAACGGAATCGACATCACTGTTAGGATTGACAGGGTCACTAGTCGAAAAATTTCCGGCAATGATCGAGGAACGGACTTCCGTGAGGGTGGTGCCCGAGTTTCCGAAACTCGCCACGCCGCCGCCATTGCCGAAGTACGGTACACTGTTGTTGGAGATGGTGCTGTACTGAATTTCCATCAGTCCATCAGCGTTGTAAGCCCCACCTCCGCGCAAGGTGGCGGTGTTTCCTGAGATCGTGGAATTGAAAATGGTCGTCTTTTGTGTACCAGTCAAGTTCGTATCAGAGTAAATCCCGCCACCTTTGGTACCAGGGGAAGTGGCTTCGTTGCTATTGATCGTGGTGCCGTTGAGAGTGAGACTGCCGCCGACGCTATAGATGCCGGCGCCGTGGGAGTCGATGCCGAAAGTCGTGTTTCGAGAGATTGTGACTTGATCTAGCGTGACATCGCCTCCAATATTGGCAATGCCTGCACCGGGTGCGAAGTCGCCGTAAGTACTATTTTGCGTGATCAGGCTTCTTCTAAGACCGAACGCTTCAACGGTCAGGCTTCCGCCCGAGAGAAAGATCGCTGCACCTTTCGAATTCGTGCCAAAGGATCGGTTCAAGCTGACGGTTACCGCCGACAACGTGACATCGGCATCTTTGGCAAAGATGCCGGTTCCCTCGGAGTTAGAACCAGTAGTCGAGTTACCGCTGACTATGGATTCGACTAGTGTTGCCTTAGTGATGTTGCTCGGGTTAGAACTGCCGTTTCCGGAAATGTAGAGTGCTCCACCATCCGCGGCGCCAGCAGGAGCGTTGTTACCAGAGAGGATAACTTTGGAAAGTGAGAGGGTTCGACCATCCGGTGTGTTATCAGAAAAACTGATAGCTCCGCCATTTCCTTGTGTTACGGTCGTCGAGTTTCCAGAAAGAACGGAATAACCGTATCCACTGGGATTGCCTTCGATAATGAGGTTGCCGTCAGTGGATACAATGGCACCTCCGTCATCGTCCGTTGTATTTCCCGTCAAGACGCTCGTCATGATCGTTAAATTACCAAGTGTATTGTCAAATACACCGTTGTTACCGGTAGCGAATATGCCTGAAATATCGAGGTCCTCTCGGCTGACAATCGCCCGGTCGCTGCCATTGACGAAGGTAAGATCTTCGAAGGACACGCCGAACATTGAACCATCATTGCCGTCGTCGACCGTAAACATTGGGAAGGTGTTTCCTAAACCGTCAAAAAGTCCGCTGCCGTTGATCGTAATACCCGGGCCCACGATTTTTACAGGGGCAGTTATCTTGATGTCTGGCGAAGTAAATGGGGCAAGTCCAGAGGGGCTGAGGCTGATCGGCAGACCCACGATACTGGAATCAAATATAATAGTTTCAGGCAACATGCTTACGGATGCATTAGCTACTTCAATGGCTTCGCGCAATGAGAAATTGCCTGGAGTGAAATCTCCATCGTTCTCGTCTGCACTGCTGTCGACTGTGAAGATGATTTCCTGCAATTCGTAAGCACCAATATCGATGCGAGCCGAGCCGGAGACATCGCCATCGAAAATCCGATCAAACTGGGAGCCGCGCTGGTCGAATAGCGGCACGCCTCCCGCGCCTGCAATCGCGTTCGGATCGCCCATGTCCAGTGCAGGGCTATCTTCATCAAGTGTTTCTTCTGCTGTTAGAAGTCGATGGGTTGGCGTGGAACCTCCGGTAAAGAGAAGAGGAGCGAGCCTGGGGCTGAGATCGTCAGGAGTTTGTGAATCTACCCGATCTCCTATGACTCCATCTACAAAGACGGTGTGCCCCGTCCCAGGTTCAGGCTGAGTCGCATTTCCGAATCCGATTAGATTGTAACCGTCGGATGTAATATTACTGGCCGCACCACCAAAGTATTCTATGTCGTTATTGACATTGCCAGCTACGATCGAAGACTTGACGCTCAGGTCGCCATTAAAAAGATTGGTGATCCCGCTACCTAGGGTCGAGGCGGAGTTGTTCAGCGTGATAGTGCTGTACTGGACATTCGTGTCTGTCCCGAGATTGGTAATGCCCGCGCCACGATTGGATGCCTCGTTTTCGCTGATCGTGGTATTAATAATATTGACTACGCCAGCGAGATCGCTGATATAGATACCCCCGCCGTTGTTGGGGGCAAAGTTTTTGGCGAAAGTACTTGAGTTGACAGTCGCTTGACCCTGTGAAATGAATAGAGCGCCGCCGTTGAATGCAGAGTTATTGTTCAATAAGTAACTATTGTCGATTGCAAGGTTTTCACTACTGAAGATCGCCCCGCCACTTGGTGCTCCTCCCCCATTGAGAAGCGTCAGATCGCTAATCTGCACAGAGATGAGGTTGCTACTAATCCCATCGTTAATATTAAAAATCCGTGAGCTGTTTGTACCATCGATTTCAAGCTGGAACGTCGGGCCCAGAATATCCACGTCTTGCGTGATACTGAGTTCTCCAAGAGTGAGTTGGATCGTCGGCGCAGGCGTGAAAGGATTTGGGTCAGGTTCGAATCGCAGATCTGAAGAGAAAACGATCGTGTCCTGAAAGGGATTCCTTTCCGAGAATCCTACGGCCTCGCGCAGGGTAAAGTCGCCGATGGTGTGTTCTCCATCCGATTCATCCAGTAGCGAATCGACCACGAAGAGTCCGTTTTGCACTTCAACGGCGCCAATGTCCATGACTGGCATGTCCCCGCCCGCCAAATCTGACACCCGAACGAAGTGACGCCCACGTTGGTCGTAATTGCCTTGCATGATACTAGGGTCGCCGCGATCGATCGCCGCGTTACCACCTGTCAGCGGCATGCCGAGTATGTCCAGGGTAACCTTGTTAGGATCTGGCATGAAGACAGGTAGCTCGCCACCGAAATCGGTGAGAAAGGGCACTGCCCTGTTGGGATTCTCAGGGTCATCTGGATCCGGGAAACCGAGAAAGAGAGTAAAGGGATCGACGTCGGCCAGGTCATCAGCACCACCGGGCGGCAAGGTGACGTCCATATTCACGGTCTCGAGAGGTTTCGGAACTATCTCACCGAAGAGGTTGTACCCCTCACTGTTTATCTGAGCTTGAAACGGCGCGTCTTCCGTAGGTGGATCAGCATCTGGATCACCCGCGACAATGCCGATACTTGCAACGTCGTTGGGAATTGGATCATCTGCTGGCGTCGGGGGAGGAAGTGTATTGCCGACGATGATCGACGAACGAATATTCAGCGTGGCATTGCCATAGTAGACCGTTGGTACCATTGACATGCCCCCCATTCCGTCATCCTCTTCCTCAATCATGGGATCGAAGCCCACGCTTGCCACTCCACCTCCGCCGTAGCTGGCCGTATTATCGACAATCGTGCTCTGCTCGATGTTTACCGTGCCTGCGAGATTCAGGACGCCACCACCATAGCCAGCCACGTTTTCCGGGTCGGGAGCGCCCATGGTCGTGTTGCCTGTAATCGTAGAGTTGACGATTGTTGTAGAGGGGAGGTTATCTGTCTGATCCGCAATGCCGTTACCAATACCGCCACCGCCCTGCAGTGAGGTGTTGCCTTGGATCAGGCTGCGATCGACCACAAGGTTGCCGCTATCGTTAAAGACCGCACCGCCGAAGGTACTGGCTGTACTATTGCGGATTTCCACCTCGGTCAGAGTCAGATTATCAGCATTTCGGATGGCCCCTCCCTGTCCTTCCTCATCAGCTCCTATTGCACTACCGCCCGCGAGAGTCAGTCCACTGATGCCTACTGAGATTTTGAATACATCGTCACCACCTAAAATGTTGAACACGCGGTTGCCAAGAGCGGCATTAATCGTTAACTTTCCCGGCCCTGGGCCCACGATATTCACTGGCTGCTCAATCAACAGTTCGCCAAACTCATCCATGCTTGTCAGCAAGTTGATCGCAGTCGGTTGCTCAAAGAGAAATCCCTCGAAAACGATCGTATCCGGATCGGCGAACTCATTAGCTCGAGTGACGGCATCGCGCAACGAGCCAGGGACGATTTCGAATGTCCCGTCACCGTCATCGTCCTCAATGTCAAAAGGATTGACGACAGTGAATGTGGCCAACATCCTCCGATCTTCGAGAGCCTCCATGCGGAGAGACCGAGAAAGAGGATTGCCGGTGAGAGATTTGCGCTGATTCTTAGAGAATGGTCCAGATGCGTTGCTACGAGACCGCGCGCGTCGGCCCCGCCGCCGTTTGCCTTTTGCCATGTCGAACGTCCTCAAGTACAGAAGCCCCTTCAATTCCGCAAAATCGATACGACCGGCGGAAGTGTAGTTTATTGTACTTGGAGACAGAGATTTAGGCAAAATCTCTGAGGCAAAAACCTCTGGAATCCGATCGAAATCCCTACCCTAGGCAGAAAATGAGTTCGATAGGCAGGATAAAATTGAGTTCGATTGGCAGTTGATTAGCAACAAGTTTCTGTTTAAACCGTGCTTTGCAGGACGCTACTACCAGACGTATTCAAGACCTCCCTGGAATCCATGAAACAGCAAGCCTGCCTGAGTGAATAATGTCGTCGATTCGAGGTCTGTCTGGTCAATATTGTTCTCAGCGGTAACGAGGCTGTTGAGGAACATCACTCGATAGCCGCCACGGATAGACCAACTTGGCAAGATGTCTGCGACAATGGAAGCCTCGCCCTCAGTGGCAAATGCAACCTGGTTACCTTCCGCCGAACTGGCAAAATCATTCGTGCCAGTATCAACGAATGTGCCCGACTTAGCAAATTTGTAGCGATTGTTGTAGATCCCGACAGTTCCTTCACAACCCATTCGCAGACCTTGTCGCAAACAAACCCAGCCGTCGCCCCCAAACTGGAAACCGACCAGATCGTTTTCACCGCTCCACAGTAGATTGGCCGTGGCATTAGGGTTTGCGTTCACCAGTGCTTGAGAACTGAATGTGAAATCGTCGGTAAATCGCAAGTACCTTGCACCGGCAAGCCAAGTGCCCGACACACTCGAACGATTTCCAACCCAGTAGCGACGATAGGTGATCTCGGTGCTCTGCAAGTCCGCCTGATAATTAATACTGTGCGTCTGCCCGTCGTCGATGCCTGGAATTAACGTTCCGGTACCATAGCCAGAAAACACGCCGAACAGCTGGAAGGGTGCGTTCCCAGGAGCCACGTCGACGGAATTCACTGTGTCGGAGAGACTGATATCATAGAGTCCCATATAGGTAGCTTCCACCAAGGCCAAGGGGCCGATATCGTATCGAACCGCAACTTCCCAGCCAGGTTCATACTCCCCGAAATCGCTTTCTGCATCCAGAAACATCGGCGCCCCAAATCCTACGCCCGCAGATGTGAAGGGCAGTAGACCCTCGAAAAAATCTTCGCCCTGCAAGAACACCGTCCCGAAAGAGACGTCAAAATAATGGGGGCCGCACTGCTCCTGGCCGTAACCGCCAAAATCAACGGCCATTGGGTCGCCGTACGCTCCGGGACCACCTCCGCCTGGGCAGGTTTCGCAATAACCACCCGGGGGACAATTCTGACAATAACTAGCGGGCAGAACTATCGGTTGCCCATGAACGTCCATGTACGCACCACCCTGGGCGGCCGGCAGACCACCGGCCAATGGCGAAGCTGGCAGAGGAGGCATTACTGCTCCTGATTGACCACCGCCTTGATAAGAGCTAGCGGATTGGTAACCAGCCGTTTGGGCAATTGCTTCTGGGGTCGTAGGCAACACACTTGCGAGTGTTACCACAACTGCCAGCAGAAGCGTCGGCAATCTACAGTTCATCCCTGAATCCCCCCTTGTCGGGTCCGGCGAATAATGCGAACCGCGCGGAAATGTCATCGCCAATTCTATGATCTATTTGTGTTAAAACTGGATCGCGTGCGCCGCCACGTACATGTGGCACGCGATACGGGCACAGTTTCATCATCTCGGAAACTGTTATCGGACCGTGACATGCCGCATAATCAGAGTTTCCGACACAGATGGAAGAATTCCTCAAATCCACATCAACTGCCCAGTCAGCCACTGTCTTTCCTTTTTACAGATTTCTAGCACGGCTTTCGGCCTAATATTGGCTTTGATTAGGTGCTTGACCAAAAAATATCAGTGAATTTCTAGCAGGAATATTCCAGGTTCTAACTGCTATATAGGGGGGTGCTGGCATTTATGCTGTTCTGATCGATCACCAAGTATTTGACGTCTGGTGAGACTGAAACTAGTATGAAAGCTGGATTTGGGACTTTCCGGATGAGTGTCAGCCGAACCATGCTGGCACTGCACTTATCCGAAATGCCTGACTAGCTTATGCATCCGCGAGAGAACAGAATCCAGTCGCACCACTGTGGTGCGATCCCCCCTTAGGAACAGTATTTCACGCCGACCGAGCATTTGGGCAAGCCTGCGGGCTGCTCGGCGAGCTCCAAGTGCCGTGCATGGCCAGTGCACGGTAGACGGGGGTGGCGATACGTCGTCACCCGGAGCACTCGGCAAGAGTTGAGAGGACGAGAAGGTGACAAATTCTTACCGGTTTGGTCGGTCTTTGCGCTCATTGCGCAGCAAGTCTCACAAGCGACGCCCCGCTGGAATCAGTCGGCGCCGTAAAAAGCAATTGGGCTTCGAGACACTGGAAGACCGACGTGTGATGTCGGCTGAGAGTCCACTGCCTGAATTACAGGCACAAGTTGGAGCGAGTATTGGTTACGAGATTACCTCTTTCTCAAGCAACACGCCTGAAGGTGCATGGCAGATCCTTCAGAACGAACTCTATTGGCAATCGCTTTTAGAAGGAGGCTCGCAAGAGAGTCTCGCTTCCTTCTCGATTCCCTCCGATCCTCTGGTCGCTAACCAGTGGCACTTGATCAATACCGGACAACAGGTCGGCAACCCCGACTTTCAGAGTATATTCGGCACGCCCGGCGAGGACATAAATGTCGCGGCTGCCTGGCAATTGGGATACACGGGTGAAGGTGTTGTGGTAGGGGTATTCGAACCTGAAGGGTTTTTCGAGCTAACACACCCCGATCTGGAGGCTAATCTTCACCCAACGCTATCTTTCGATGGTATTACCACGGTCGAAGCAACCCACCCGACGAACGTAGCCGGCATCTTAGGTGCCGTAGCCGACAACGGAATCGGCGGTACTGGTGTGGCTCCAGGTGTATTACTTGTGCCAATGTCCTTAGGTCTCGATTCGCTTACTCAAGCCGAGGCGTGGCGCTTTACGTCAGACAACGGCATTGATATTACAAACAATAGCTGGGGGCCTGCAGTTTCTCGAGGTGTTGCTGGACCCGACTTCATTGAACTGTTGGGAATGAGAGATTCAATCCTCTTTGGGCGGCCCGACGAAGACGGGAATCCCTTAGGAGTGATCCATGTCTTCGCTGCCGGAAACGATGCCGGAGCAGCATTCGATGTTGGATTCCCGAGTCAAGGCTCGTGGGATAGTTCCACCTACGACGGTTACGTGAACTCGCGTTATACGATCGGCGTAACGGGAGTCGACCACGATGGCTTCTACAACAACTTCGACGGGACAGTAACCAATTATCCTGAAACCAGTGCCAGCGTTCTGGTGGCCGCCCCGACCGGCTCTTTTGGCCTCACAGATATAGCGGATGACACGGGAGTCGGTAGCGGAATCTACACCACTGACCTCACCGGAGAAAACGGTGCAAATGGTTCGGACAACACGGGTTTCCCATTTGGTGATCGAGATTTCTTGGAAGACATTGATTACACGTCCAGATTCAATGGTACTTCCGCGGCGACTCCCATGGTCTCTGGTGTTATCGCTTTGATGTTGGAGGCAAATCCAAATCTATCCTGGCGAGATGTCCAGGAAATCCTCGTGCGTTCAGCGCGGCAAAACGCGGAATTCGACGTTCCCATCGCGGCCGGTGTCGGCGCGACACAGAATACATGGATCCAAAACCAGATGCCTATGTTCCACGATCCGGATTTGTGGGACCCAACCATCAACCCATTCACACAGACATTTAATCCGACCCTCAATCCCGCCCTTTCTGACGCTGGACTCAACCCTGGTCCTGGACCAACCCCTAATCTAGTGGGACAGTTCCTCAATAGTGTATCGCAAACCGGCGCTCACTATCAACCTACGCCACAAGGTTTGACCAATAGCGCTGGTTACACCATAAGCCAGGGAAAGGGTGTGCATGGTGAGCTGATCGGCTATGCCCACGGCACCGTGGACGCCGAGTTGGCAGTTCTACTGGCTGAGCAGTGGCATACCAAGAATCAGGTGCTCCCAAACGAATTGACCTTCACTAGCTTTATCAATCCACATGGTGGCTTCTTTATCAATGTTCCTGCGGCGGAAGTAGGGAGTATTGATACGGGCTTTCAATATGTTCCAGGTGGTTTTGGTGGTGCCGGCGGCTTCATCGACTTCTGGGAAGAGTACTTTGAGGACGATCCCTTTGCAGACAATCCGCTGTTCCCTGAACGTGGCAGCTACGTTGAGCTCTCGGTTCCAGACAGCAATGCGATGACCATCGAGAATGTCGAGGTGAAGATCTCCCTCTTAGGTGATACCGCCTCTGATCTTGAGTTCTTGGATAATATGAGGGTGACGCTTATTTCGCCCACCGGCACGCATCACGAACTGAATCATTTCTTTGTCGATTACCCCGACGCATTTATCCATCAAAATAGGTCTGACTACACATTCGAAAATAGTCCCGCGCTTACCTCAGTAGATACCGATCCCGACAACCCTTTGGTGGTAACTTTCAGCAGTAACCGTAGTTGGGGTGAGCGATCGGATAATGCGATTATCTTCGATCCCACAACGGCCGAGCCGGCCAATACTTCAGGGAACGGGCTGCAAGGGTGGCAACTCCATTTCGAAAACTACTCGCTGGAATCTGACGCAGGAGTTACCGGTATCGAAGTAGTCTGGCACGGCAGCCCGGTCGATTCGGAGACGTTCCGTGTACAGGGCCTGGTCGGTGTCGATGATGGAGTGGATGGCATTGGCGCAAGAGACGACCAGTTCAACTTCAGCCGCGTGTCCCTGGACAACTCCGACGTAGACGGAGTGGTTCGGTTTAGCGAAGTGACTAATACAATCGACACGTTGCATGAATCGATGGGTGCCAACGTGACTGTCACGGCCCGACGGGCCAGCGACAACGTGGTTGTTGATCAGTTCGTCACCGGAGCTGATGGCAACTACTACTTCGATCTTGTGCCTGACGATTACATCATCTCTGTCGAAGACGCTCTTGGCCGTACCGCCGTGGACGACACGCATACGCCGGCCGGATTCCTCAAGGATTTTCAGACGGAGTGGCTTGTCACGACCGATTTCTTCAAAGTGTGGGACTACGACACCAATCTTGAAGTCCCGCTGCAAGCTGCTACACAAGCTCCTTTCTCATTCTCCGGGAACGCGATCCCCGACCATGTGAAGCACATCAACTTTTTGCTCGACCCTGGCACGCCTGCTGCACCGCAGGTTGAATTCGCTGGGGTCGTCTATGCCGATACCAATGGCGACGGTCTGTTCAACGGAGACGATGTCGCCATGCCAGGAGTGGGCGTATTCGGTGACGTGAATCGCAACGGGTCACTCGATGCAGGCGAAATCTTGGTGGAAACGGATGCCAGCGGTGAGTACTTGCTAACCGTTCCGACCTTCGATACGACCGTAATGAACGTCGGCGTAAGGCCGCCAGCTAACTGGACACCTTCGAATCCAGCCACAGGCTATCAGCCTTTCTTCGTTGAGCAGGGCGATACTTTCAGTGGTGTCGATTTTCATATCACGCCTCCGTTGGGATCCACCCCCGGGGATGGGTCGGCCTTATCCGGCATTATTTTGGGAACCGTCTTTAACGATAAGAACGGAGACTTTGTGAGCCAGGCCGACGAGTTTGGTGTACCGAACATCACGGTTTACATCGACATGAACAACAGCGGCGCGAACGACGCAGGCGATGTAGTCACTGAAACTAATAGTAACGGTGCCTACGCCTTCGCCAAAGTGCCCGACGGCGACCATTTTTTGCGCGTTGAACTTGATCCCAATTCCGGAATATCGCAGACCTTCCCAGAATTCGAGCTGTCGCAATTTGCGGCGATCGTATCCGGCGGTACAGTGACAGACGTTCTGTTTGGCGTTAGTAGTGGTGGTGAAGGCTCTGAGGGGATTCTCGATTATGGTGACTTGCCGGACGTCTACGGGACGACCTTGATCACCGACGGCGCGCGGCATCCGGAAGGAATTTTCTTCCTCGGCACTATGATCGACTCCGAAGCGGACGGGATTCCCACCAGCGACGCTCTGGGCGACGACTCGAACTTCTTGGCAGATGAAGACGGCGTCGTACTCGTGGGTGGCGAGTTGGTTCCCGACAGCACGGGTACGTTGACTGTCACCGCAAGCCGTCACGGCGGCTACTTGCAAGCTTGGTTCGATTTTAATAACGATGGTGATTTTCTAGACACAATTGACGGCGTTTTTGAGCAAGTAGTGATCGATGAACTATTGGATCCAGGTGCAAACGTAATTACTTTTGATATTCCTGAAACTCTTGGTGATTCGACCATCTATGCCCGATTTCGTTACGGTGAATTTGGATTGGGCTCTACTGGGCTGGCTCAGGTTGGTGAAGTAGAAGACTACGCATTTAGCGTTGCCGTTCCGGATCCTCCGCTGGTACTAATTCATGGCCCTGATTTTAACGAAGACGGAGAGGTTAGCGGCTTCGACTTCCTTGCCTGGCAGCTCGGGTTTGGGATGGCAGACAATGCCAGCGCGGCTGATGGTGATTCCAACAGTGATGGCGACGTCGATGCTGCCGACCTGGCTGACTGGGAGGCCGAATACGATGCTGGTTCCAGTACTGCCAACGCTTCCGCCCAGACTGGAGACTTCGATCAAGACGGGCAAGTCAGCGGTAGCGACTTCCTGGCCTGGCAGATCAATGCCGGCACACAGGTTGGTGCTGCATTAAGCGAGGGTGACGGAAACCTCGACGGAGACGTTGACACAAACGATCTTTCAGTGTGGGAAGATTCGTATGGAACTGATGCTACCGGTTCGAGCACACCCGTATCGGCTGCCGCAAGTTCAGGAACATCCACACGAAGCGTGACAACTCCTACAGCTTTGTCGGAGTCGACGGTTTCTGAACCAAGTGCATCGGAGTTGGATGCAAACGCGACTTCGTCGATGTCGAATGGGCCAGCCAACAGAGCACTTGCCTTTGTTGCAAGCGAAGCACAGCGACTCTTTGAGCGATCTCATCGTTTCGGTCGGCACAACGGTGAATTCCAACAGCGTGCTCGGATCGAGTCACACGCCATAGAAACATCGTTTGGCGAGTCAGCCGATTTCGTGCTCGATAATCTCGATCGCGCAATGGATCACTTATCTAACCGGCGAGATAGGTTGTTTGATCAATTGCCGCATCTTGATGATCAATCAAGACCGGCAGACCAGGAGCCCGAAAACGCGTTTGAAAAAGCATTGGGCGAAGAGATCGAATGGCGGTTCGCTTAGACATCGCCAGGACAGTTCAAATTCAAATTACAAAAAGCCGCCCAGCGAATGACTCGCCGGGCGGCTTTCTTAGATGTAGGTCAACGGACCTTAGGCGAGAATTTTAACGTTCTCTGCACAAGGGCCTTTTGGACCACGGCCTTCCTCATACTCGACCTTTTGGCCCTCTTGTAGGGTCTCGAAGTCTCCCTCAGTCAAAGAGGAATGGTGGAAGAAAATGTCTCCCCGTTCTCCCTCAATAAAACCAAAGCCTCTGTCCATCAATTTCTTAATTGTACCTTCTGGCATTGTGCCAATCTCCAAATCAAAAAAAACTCGTACCGGCGGCTATCTACTACCTAGAATAAATAGCCATACAAAGCAACTGCGCCAGATGCTGGCGGAGTCGAACAACAATAATGGGGGCTGGACGATGCCACGCATCCGCGACATCCAATCTGCGGGTGTTCACGAACTAGCCAAATGCTGTCGCCAGAGACCGCCGAAGAAAAGAGTCGCAAGTAGCAGTTCCTTCACCACCACACCCCCCAACATAGCTGAATTGAACTGAGAGTCAACGCATTTCCGAGCCATTTCCAGTCCTCATGATAGACACAGTTCGGACTAGTTTCGCTGGATTCCAGGGACTTTCGAGTCTCTGGTAAAGTTTTGCGCTGGGTCAATGTCCTGAATAGAGATCCAAAGGAAGAAAACAAGTGCTTGTTCCGCCCTGCGAGGCGATGCAATTAACCGAAGCGGTCGGGGAGGGATTTGAAATAGACCAGGTTTCCCCTGTGCTGAAAGACTCTTCCCAATAATGCGATGCAAATCCGGTGCGGTTCCTGAAACGCCTCCCAAAGTCCCGCCCGACCTGCAATTCCTAATCGACGCTTGGGAGACACTGCCTGTTCGGGTCAGGATTGAAATTCTAGTGCTGGTCCGGGCCCATCGAGAGACTTTCGAGTGGCGTATGCACCTTAAGCAATTACCAAAACGGTTGTAGACGTCTCGTTATAAGCCTCTGCAAATGTTTACCAGTATTCGAAAACGTAATGCTCCAGTTTTGGAGCGACAATTTCTAATCGGGAGCTAAGCAAGACGAATGCAAATTTCCTTCTTATGGGGAACATTATGTCTAGAAAAATCGGCAGTCTTGTTCCTTCGGAGCAATCGTCTCAACACATCAGCCCTGCGCGAATTCTTGCGATCAAGGGAATCATGGTTCGCCACAAGTTAAGTCCAAGCGATATTGAACAGATCAAAGGTGAATTATCCAACACCTCATTTTCCGATCTTTTCTTCAACCATCCCGTTAGCCACACTGCGATCTGGCGTTGAACACGCTTACCATGTCGCGCTAGATGATGCTTGATCGAACCAGTAACCTAGTATCTGTAGAGGCTTGTGCCGCGATCGACTACCAGAATCTAGACGAAGTCACTATCGGCGATATAAGCAACAAACCGTCAGGAATGAATCGCCTTCTATACCGTAAGACCCCAAGACCTCGGAGTGAATTCGGCAGCTGTTGCACCCAGCTCAGAAATTGAGTGATGGATTTGAACCGGTACAGTATGTGAAGGCTGACTATTGGAGTCTTCGGAATCCAACGAGTGTGAACCCGATTAGAATCAATACGATTGCCAGTGGCTCCGGCACCGTCTGAACACTACCTAAAGGCGAACTGTTGCCATACTGGCTCTCCCAAATAGCAAGATCCAGTTCATCGACGTTGCCATCGGAGTTGGCATCTCCGTCACCCAACATTGCCGTGCCCGTCATACCAAAGCCTTCTTGCCAAGCGAGGAAGTCTGCCCCACTAACCTCCCCGTCTTCATTGAAGTCAGCGTCCTCTGAGCCAGGCAGGCTGTTATCTACCTTGAGATTGTCAATGTAGGCTTCACTGGTACGATTTCCGAAATCTTGTTGGAAGTCCAGCGAGTTATAGCCCAGGTAGTCGATTGCGGCCCCGAAGGGACCAAACCCCCAGGGCCAGTCTGCTTCAGTCGCACTTCCACCACTGACGTTGGAAGAACTATCATCGAATGTTATTTGAGTGGCTACACTTGTGTTCAGGTTCGTCATCTCCCATTGAAACGTTTCAGTCGAACCATCGAGCGTATACTTAACGTGGAAGGGAACGTCCGGTTCGAGAGGGTTTTCGTTGGGAGTCCCTAGAGCAAAGCCTTGGTTCAACGAATTGTTAAAAATCAATGTCTCAACTACTTCTCCATCATTCTGCACTTGATATTGATTCCAAATCACAACATCAGGAGGAATGGTTTGAGGGTTTATTCGACCTTCGATTCCGTACCCCAAACGAAAATCCAATAATGTCCAGGTCTCATTAGGATCAGGTGTCGATAAATAGATGTCAAAATCGATCACGCCATCGCGATGTACATTAGGGTCATCTCCAAACTCGTCTAACCAAGTGACTACTGGAAATTCGTTTAGATTTTCCGAACAACCGGGCGTGTTAACTATGCAACCCCCATCGAAGCTATGGAGAACCAAGCTGCGATTACCCGCGCCACCGAAGGGATCTGAGTAAACCCCTCCGGTGCCTGTGACCTTTAAATCGGACCCTGGATTTCCAGTGCCAATGATGAAGTCGGTGCTCGTCGTGATGGAATTGGGAATTCCGTCGACTGGGCTCGTGTCGAAGCTTTCGTCCAGCAACACAACAGCATGTGTTGGTAAACACGAAATCGACGCGAGAGCTATTGCGCCTACGATCAAAGACCAAAATCGACCGCCCCCTGATTGACAACAAGGCGTGGTATTCATGGTTCTACCCTTTGCAGAAATAATCTTAGTAAACGCTGCAGCGTTTCAGAGCCAGCGCGTTATTTCGTTTCCATAATTATAAATGGCCCACCAGCCTAGCGTTGAGGCTCCAGCGCAATTTCTTCTATTTCTGCCTAATGTGCAACAAACATGCTGCTGCCATTGCAAAGAGCAGTCCCGTCGAAGGCTCGGGAATGACGAGACTTACATCATCGATCCGATATTGCCCCGTGCCAGCAAGAAAAGAAGGATTCTGTGGGGTGAATAAGACACGGGCAATCCCTGCGCCTGCGGCTACAGGTATTGTTGTGCTCTGTTCAGTCCAATTCGGAGCTGAGTAGAAGAGTGCAACACTGCTGAGAATTAAACCAGAATCAGAATTCGGTAGCATCCAAACCTGACCCGCGATCCAGGCATCATCAGGAGAAGCTGGAACAACTTCCTTCACTGAGGCAGTAAAAGTCAACTCGGTCCCAACGGGTATGCCAGCAAGAGGAACGTCCTGCACCAACCACGCGAGTCCTACCACAGTATCGACATCGATATCTGCAGAGTTTCCAACACCAGAGGGTGTGTCAGAGGAGAGCGAGATAACTTCGTTGACTCCGTCGCCAAAGAATTGCCAACCCAGGGGAACCACTCCATTATTGGGATCTAGACCCTGTTCAAAATCTCCGTTCACAATTCGATTGGCATTTGCCGCGCTAGTGAGTGAAGTGAGGCAAATCGCAACGAGGGCAATGCACAGCTTGTTAAATCCAGCCATTAGACTACTCCCATGTAGAAAAGAAATTGATGAGATCCGAGTCTAGTCAAGCATTGACCAGAACGTTGTATACTTGCTGTTAGGTTTCATGCATGATAGCGGCGGCATACAGAGGTGTCAAGAATATTCTTAACTTTTTTCCAGCAGGAAACAGCGTAATAAGCTGAACTGCTCATTCTGAAATCGTTTGATTTGCTGGGACCTAACTCGGTACAGAAACAGTTAGGCCTTATGATAGGTCTGCAAGCTCGATTTGATCGGTCTGACCAAAGCTGGATGAGAAAGGTCCGGCGATTTCAGAGAAACGCGGCACTAGGGTGATTCTACCTGCCGGGCATCCCAAACGAACCGTCTTATTGAGGAACTGTTCCTGCGCAATCGGATTCCGAGAGCCATTTTTTACTGAGTGGCAGATTCATCAAATCTATGACGGACCTTATCTACTAATCTCGACGTTTCTAAGGAGTTTCATTCTCTGTGGATATGGATTACAGTGTATACAAGGGTAGAGCATGAATTCTCGCCTGCATTTCAACCGAACCCAGGTGCCGTTTTTGCTACTCACAATTTAGTTTATAAGATACCCAAACCGCATCATGTCATCTGTTCCCATGCCACGTCAAACAAATCCATCACAGAGTCTATTTCGTCCGCACCGCTATCCAGCGTTGTTGGCGATTGTCGAAGCGGATGCGGACAAACTGCAAACTCTGTCTGACAAAGTCGGCGAAAAGATTCTGAAACAAATCATAAGTGGAGATATGCCTGTAGGGACCGCACTAAACACCACGACTCTGTCGGAGTCTCTTGGTGTAAGTCGCACTCCACTTGCGAAGGCACTCACAAAGTTGACGAACGATGGGATTCTTGTACAGCCTAAAAAGCAATCTGCAATAGTCAGCCCGGCAGCAGAACGATGGCTGGAGCAGACTCGAGAATTAAGGCAACTCTTAGAGCCAGAAGCAGCATCGAGGGCAACGGGACATATCGATGAGGAAACCCTGCATGATCTGTGGGCTTTAAGTCGTGAAGCGACACCGACGAAGAACTATGAGTGGAAAGCAGCTGCCGTCTTCTTTGACGCCGCGCTTCATCTGTCGATCGCCGAGTTCTGCGGCAATTTGCCTATGAAGGTTGCGATTCGGAAGTGTTGGTCATACAAACGATTGACCTATCATCTCTCTTCGAAATCTCAGGCCAAACTTAAGAAAGATTATGAGCACCACGTACAGATTCTTGCATCTGTCGCGTCAGGCAGTCCACATGAAACGCGAAAACTGATGGCAGAGCACTTGAAGGCCGCCTCAAAGAACGCGCCTCTAGTTAGGGCTGCCCATCTTGCTTAGTTGGGCTTTATAGATATCTACATCGCTGGATCGACAATTGCTAGGACAGAGTCAGCCTGGCGAATGCCGACTCGCGTTCGAAATATCGCCTTAGCATCGGAGATTAGTAAGCCTCGAGATGTAGAATTAGTCTCTCCACCGTTGACTCCTCGGTTTTGGGTTCGAGATTATGGCGAATCTTGGAGCCAAAGGGAAATGAGGGAATGGAACAGCTAGTCATTAAATGCCTTCTCTGCAGAGTCGTTCCACTTGTAGCGTTTTCTGCGCACCGGCAACTAGCCGATTCCCAGGCCAAAAAGGTCCCAGCAGGATCCAAGAGAATTCGATGCAGCCTTTTCCTTTCTAAATCTCAAACAATCCGAGATTTCTGTTGTATACATCTACAAACTTGGTATACTTAAAGTCAACGGCGGGTTCGAACAAGGAATCTAGGCTGTAGTTTGTCGGACGGTTTCTCAAGGCTCTTTAAGTCGCGAGAAACTTAGTCCACCCCTGTGGTACAAGAAACCAGCTAATCCAGCGGGGCTCTTCGAGAGTCTCTGGATGAAAACTCTCTTCAGATTGATTGTATTGAGATGTACCTGCGGCCCTTACGCAATTGAGGATCCAGGCGAGTGAAGACAGCAATTACTGGGAAGTATGGAGGACTACCTATGGCTCCAAACATCGTTTCATCTCAACGAGACCCGCGTAGTTGGACATTCCAACATATCGGTGAGAGCGGATTAGTTTTCGAAATGTCTAGGAAGAGACAATCCCCATCATCTCAGTTTCGACGAGCTTTTACACTCGTTGAATTGTTGGTTGTCATCGCAATTATTGGTGTACTCGTGGGCCTACTCTTGCCTGCGGTTCAAGCTGCCCGAGAGGCGGCGCGTAGAACACAGTGTGCGAACAATTTGAAGCAGATTGGGCTCGGTTTTCAGAACCATCACGCTGCCTTTGGTAGGTTTGCTGACGGATTTAGAGAAGATCCAGACATGCCGGGCGACGAGCGAACGTCCTACGGCTGGGGCTTGTTGATATTGCCCTACATTGAACAATCGGCACTGTACGATCAGTTTGACCTGGAGAAGAAGATCACCGACGGTACGATTGGCGGCGACCAAGAGAACATTGACCTAGTTGGCAAGTCGATGTCCACCTATCGCTGTCCATCAGACGAAGGGCCAGAAGGAGTGGAATGGAGTGGGCAAGGTAATTTCTACCCTCCTATCCCATCCCTGGCATTATCGAACTATGTGGGCAGTGCAACGACGTGTACGCCCTGCACTTTTGGTCATTACGAAAAAGGGGATTCCATAGGAGACATTGAGCTGGGTCAGACTCCTCCGTTTTTCTGTCCACTCGGACCAACGGGCATTCTATTTCGAAACAGTGGAATCAAGATTTCAGAAGTGCTCGACGGAACGTCGAACACTTTTCTGGTAGGAGAACGAGCATTTACACCGCGAGGAGGAATTCGCGCGGAAGCCTTTTGGGCCGGACCTCCTGGTGCTGTTAGCAATTTGCTCGCTTGTTTTTCTGCGACCATGACGGCTTCTTCCACAACAAAAGAAGGCGACTTCGACGTGCGAAACACAATGATTAATGGCCATGCTTTTGGCTTTAATAGTGAGCATCCTGGCGGTGTTCATGTAACGATGGCTGACGGTTCCGTGAATTTCCTTAGCGATGACATCGAACAGGAAGCGGCAATCCAGATGCTAGAGATCTCAGACGGCACAATTATTGGTCAACTATGATTCTGCTAATCACACACTGGAGCTCGCAAGAAAATGAAAGACATGGGCGTAGCTACAGGTCCACCGAATGATGCGATTCTTTTCCTTTCAATTGCAGCGATTATTATTGCGACCGTTGGGTGTAACGGCGCCACGTCCAAACGAGTCGAAGTGAGTGGGCAGGTTACGTTTAAGGACAATCCGATTGAAGACGGTACGATACAGTTTCGGCCGATCGATGTTAATGAGACTGTCCCAATCGAAGTCTCAATAGTTAACGGAGAGTATCGTTTCGAACAAGATTCAGGTGTTCCGATCGGCAAGTATCGTGTCGCAATTCAGGCGTTTCAAAGAACCGGGCGAATGGTGCCGGATTTAACAAGCATCGACCGCAATAAGCCAAATCAAGAACTAATCGAGCACAAGATCCCCTTGTTGCCTGAGGAGTTTAATGAGCGCAGTACACTGGAAATTGAAATCACTGGAGAAATGACCGAAAAGAACTTCGATCTATGAAGTTCTTTTGGAGCTGAGATGAGTCGACCTGCGAAATTGCGCCTTGTTTTCCCGAAAGAAGAGAGCACTGCCTATGCGAAATTACTCTGGGACAAAGCGCCGGAAACCTGTACACAAATCTCGAGTCTACTTCCTTGCGAGGGAGAGTCTCACCACGCGATCTATTCAGGCAGCGAGTGCGTCTACTTGTTGGATGAAATGTTGCGGATAGAACCTGAGAATGCAACCGCGAATGTGGTGACTGGACAGATTGGATTTACCTGGATGGACGCAGGTACTTCCTATGGAGTTGAGAAGAGTTTTGCAGAGATCTGTTGGTTCTACGACAAAGATGCCCAACCGCGAATGTGGGAGGGGCCAGTTGAGGTCAACATATTCGCAACCATTATCGAGCCAGCCACGGATTTTTATGAAACTTGCCGGAGAATGCGGCGCGAGCGTAACAAGATAATTAGAATTGAGTTGTGCAAAGAATGATGTCGACTCCTGTATCACCCTGCGAATCGGTTGATCTATCTTGCCTAAAGCAATATGGCTTTAGTCAATTGCAAGTAGAAGGCCCGCTTGGGGGTGGAATGTTCTCTCAACCACTACTTCTAAGTACTGACAGAGGTAAGTTTCTCCTAAGAAGGCACACTTTCAGGTCAAACATAGAATCATTCCGCTTTCAGGCCGAAGCTACGCAATGGGCTCATGATAGAGGTGTCTCGTGTTCGACGGTCTATAAAACGCTAGATGGCGATTGGGGTATTGAACTTCCCGAAAGTCAGTGTGTTCTTGCGCTCCACCGGTTTGTTGAAGGATCAACTCTCGATTGGTCGACCTGGCATCGCCTTAAAGAAAGTGCCCCGTCGTTCCTTGTGAACCTTGGAGTAGTCGTTGCGCAGCTCCACAATTGCCTGTCGTGCGCTGAGCCTGGGGGCGACCCAGAGCTATCGTCTTCGTTGCCACCGATGCAGTTTAGATTCATTCGCGAAATACACGATCACTGGAACAAATGCGTTGAGAAACTCTCGGCGGATAATCAAGTGTTGTGCCGTAGATCGAAATCATCGTTGCTGTCCCTTATGCCCCGGATTCAGAGCCATTGGGATCACCTTTTATCTTCCTTAGTGATTCATCTTATCGATGAACTTCCCCTGCAAATTGTGCATGGCGATGTGTCTGCTGTGAACATTGTGTTTGATTCTAACAACAGCATGGCCTTTATCGACTGGGATTGCATCCATCGTGGCAGTCGCTTGTACGATGCCTTGGGAGATATACTGAATCGATATCCCCATCAGCAGCCGGAACTAAATCGGTTTCGCAAGACTCATGTCGAAGCGTTCTTAAAGGGCTACTCTTCGGCACTCGACCAACCCCTTTCTAGCCTAGAATTAGACTTGGTGCCTGCTTTCTGTCTTGCTCGACAACTAGAGGACCTTCGGCAACGGCTTCAGGTCATACCGCATCTCTCAGAGGAACACGACGAGACGTATTCTCTGCTAATTGGCATGCGGGTTGAGATCATGGATCAGATCCGTAACCAAAGTAGAGAAGATTGGGGTAGAAGCCTTAAAATTGTCCAAACTGAATCGGAGGAAATAGCTCTGTGACTAAAGATATCATCAATATACGAAGCGATACTCAAACGCTGCCTATGCCTGAGATGCTCGAGGCTATCTGCAATGCTCAACTAGGTGACGACACTTATGGAGAAGATCCTACGGTTAAAGAATTCGAGTCACTCGCAGCTCAGATGGTTGGAATGGAGGCCGCATTACTCGTGCTTAGCGGCAATATGGGAAATCTAGCCGCCTTGATGGCTCATGGAGGCCCAGGAGACGAGGTGATTATTGATCCCGACTCTCATATTTTCTACTACGAAGTAGGTGGACTGGCGAATATAGCTGGGCTGATGCCGAAGGTAGTTCCTAGCCATAAAGGTATGCTAGATCCCGATGAAGTCGCCGCTGCAATTCGGCCTCACAACCTACATTATCCAACGCCTCGCCTATTGTGTTTAGAGAATACTCACAACCGAAGTGGCGGCCGTGTTATTCCTCTGAAGCTACACAACGCGTTGTGCCATGTTGCCAAAGAACATCAGCTAGCGATTCACCTTGACGGTGCCAGGATTTTCAACGCTGCCATATCCGAGGGAGTTAATGTTTCTGACTACACGGAAAACATTGATTCAATGCAAGTGTGTTTAACCAAAGGGCTTGGTTGTCCCCTAGGTTCCTTTGTCGCTGGAAGCAGGGAATTCATTGCTAAAGTGGATAGAGCTCGCAAGCGACTTGGAGGCGGGATGCGACAGGCGGGAATTATCGCCGCTGCAGGTACTTATGCACTAAAGAACAATGTCGAACGCCTTGCTGAAGACCACCGTCGGGCCCGGCAGCTCGCAGATTTTATCAATGAAGTACCAGGTCTGTCTGTCGACACCACGACGGTAGAATCCAATATGGTTTACATAGATCACTCTGGCACAGGTTTAACTAGTGGAGAGTTTGCAAAGAAGCTCAGAGAGGCTGGAGTCATCGTCAGTACACGACCACCACGGCATATCAGAATGTGTACTAATCTCCATCATGAAGATCATACAATCGACGAAGTCGTCAAGCGTGTACGGCTCGTGTTGAACTGTGAAACGGTGTACGCATGAATGATGAAACCTCTCGCCGCTGTCGAGTTGTAGACTTACTGTCGACGCTAGTCAGCTTGGATTCGATCAATCCGATGGGTAGGCCTTATGAGAAGGACCAGCCCGTCGAGCGCTCAGTTATTGAATTCATCGAAACTCTTTTTCACGAACATCGCTCACGCGCAATGTTGAGACGTCAGCCATGTAGCCCTGCACATGAGAGTTTAATTTTGACGGTTTCAGGTCAGTCTGATAACTCGATCGCACTGTTTGAGTCCCACATCGACACCGTACCTGCTGACGAATGGTCCGACAGGGCTCTGAATCCAGTCGTAACAGAAGAAAAATTAACAGGGAGAGGTGCCTGCGATGACAAAGGTAGTCTGGCTGCAATGATTGTAGCACTGCTGGAAATTCTGGAGGAAGAAATCGTGCCTCCAAGAACGATCGAACTGCTGTGCGCCGGTGACGAAGAGCATGCGCAGACTGGAATACGCTGTTACGTAGATAATTGCCCAAAGAGCATTGAGTTCGCTGTTTTTGGCGAACCTACGAAACTATCTCCAGTAGTCCAGCATAAAGGCACAATGCGCTGGGACATCACAGTGCATGGTAGAAGTGCTCATACTTCTCGGCCAGAACTCGGTGTTAATGCTGTGCTATCGATGACAGATGTCATATCGGCTCTTCAGTCCTATCAGAACAGGTTGCAGACAAGTTGGACGAATCCGTTCATGTCGGGTCCTATGATTACGGTTACTACGATCCAAGGTGGTCGAACTAGAAACGCCATACCAGACGAATGTACGATAGCTGTTGATTTTCGTTTTCTTCCGGGGATGGACCCGACAGCAGAGCGAGAGACACTCATCGAGTACTTGCGAACTTTGGACTGTAAAATTACGCACGGGCCACTCCAATTAATGACACCGCCCTTAAGCACCGACCCTGAGCTGCCTTTTTGCAGGGAGGTAGAATCGATCTGTCGTAGAACTGTATCGGACGATGTAAGGCTAAGTGGAGAGCCGTACGGAACGGATGCCTCCTGGGTGAGCCATTTATGTCCCGCGATTGTTCTGGGGCCGGGAGATATTTCGAGCGCTCATGCGGTTGACGAGTATATTTCTCTCGTCGAACTGACTCAAGCTGTTGAAGTCTATAAGAGCATCATGCTTCAACCTGTTAAGCAGAATCCTCCGAAACCTATTGTCGCGACATCGTATGACGCAAACTCAAATGGAAAAGCGATCGAGAATAGCTCCTCAACTAAGACTTGAGGCATTTCGCCCGCGAATTTCTTGGACACCACTTGAAATAGCGGTATAAATAGGCAGAAGAGACCTTTTCCATCGCAAATGTGAGAGACATGACTAGGTACACGACTGAAAGTAAGGTTCTCTCTGATAAGAGACATGCGTCGCATGTCTTTCACCGACCGAGCATTCTGTGCGTTGCTCTGTTATCGCTTTTCTTATCTGATCATACAGTGCGTGGAGATTCTTCATCGAGCATGAGCGTTGTAGGATCTGGGTTGGTTTCCGACTCAACTCGAGTAGAAGCTCGAATCTCGATTCGAAACCCTTCGGCATCTTCAAAGAATTACAATCTTGAGCTCTATCTCGACTCCGCTCTGGGCGAGCAGACACTTGCCAATACAATCATCTCAATTCCAGCTTCGGGACAGGAACTTCATTCGCACTGGATTCCTACGGCTGGGATAGGCGGAAGCAACAATCTCCGTTACCGAGTGACCACCAGCGGCGAACCAGATATGCAAGGCGAATCTCACTTGCAGGTTGTCGCTAGCGATACACGTTCAGTACCCTTGATTACCGCCGCCTGGATGGACCCTGGAGCGATACTACCCGGGGTTTATTTTCAGACGCGATCAGTCACTGCGCAAGATGTTCGCGATCGAGTCGATTCCGCCCATGATGTTGGGATTGATACTCTAATCATCACCTATTCCGAATACATCCTCAACGGTTGGGGGGCGTTCTATCCAAGCCAGCATTATCCGAATATCGCTGGATTTGATGTCGTGGGAACAATCTTGAACCAAGCATCGGCAAACGGACAGAAGGTGTTCGTCGGACTTGGCAGAGGCAACGACTTGAATCTGACTTGGAATGGGTTTGACGATCCGAATCGTATCGCCGCTGGATTGGCTCATGGAACAGACGTTGCGACCGAACTCTGGGATCTGTACGCAGACGAGCCATCTTTCTACGGTTGGTATTTGTCGCATGAGGCGAATGACATCGAGCAAGCTAGCGACGCTCATTACAATCCGATGACAGATGTTCTGCGTGGATTTGAAGCGGATAAACCCGTCTTAGTGTCTCCTTCCGGTACTCCAATTATCTCCCCAACCATTCTCTCCAACTCTAAAGTCGACATATTCGCTTACCAGGACGCTGTTGGGTCGGGTTATATTCCCTACGAGAATACGTTCGATCCGAATCAGCGGATCGACATGCTCGATTCTGTTTATTCGTCGTATCAGACTGCTCATGCCGGCACGGATAAGCATCTTTGGACAAACTTGGAGAATTGGCAAATGGACGGCCCGACCTATAGCAACGCGTATGCTGCTGATTTTTCTCGATTGTCTGAACAATTGGAAATTGAGAAGAACTACGTTGATAACATCACAAGCTACGAGTGGCTTGGGTTTACGGAACCAACAGACACGGATCTGTTCCTCGGTGGAATAACTGCGGTCAATCTCTATTCCGATTATAAAGACTACTACGAGCAAATCGCACGAACTTTAAAGACTGTCAACTTCGTAAGAAATTCGGGTTTCGAACAAGGAGTAGAACTTGACGGCACTACTCCTCTGAATTGGGAGTTCGGTGGTAATGGAAGCGATCAGACACTTTCCCCGTCGACCGATGCTCCTGGGGGAAGTGCGGAATCGATTAGCTTGGACGTCGATTCTGCTACTGGTTTGCCCTGGTTAACTCAAGACATACCTATTACCGAGGGAGATGAATACAAGTTTTCGGCATGGGTCAAAGAGCTCGTCTCCGATCCTTCCGACGGCTGGCTTGCGGCCCAGGTCTGGATGCTTTCAGATGCTGGTTCTGCCGTTATTCTCGATTCTACTTCGCTACTATTTAGCGACCCAAATTGGCAGCTACAAAGCTCGTTGATTACCGCACCTGCAGGCGCCACGATCGCGCGGCTGATCTTCGCCATTCAGGACGACTCCTTCGGCGTAGGTACAGGAAACTACTTGATCGACGGAGTTTCCTTAGTTGGCCCTGAAGCACCTATTCCCGGCGACTTCGATCTCGACGGTGATGTTGATGGAGACGACCTGATCCAGTGGAAAAATGACAGTGGAATCAACGGCGACTCTGACGCCGATGGTGACGGCGACTCCGACGGATTCGATTTCTTAATCTGGCAACAAAATATCACTGGATCGAACGCTATCGTCGCTTCCGCGGCAGTACCGGAACCAACGACTGTAGTTGTACTTTGCGTTGGTCTCGCGATGACTGTCGGCTTACGTCGGTGCCAACGGTAGAAATATCCTTAATTGAGACTTCTGTTCCCTTTCAAAGAACCGCTCGGTCAATTTGCTAGCGTTCCATTTAAGGATGAATTCATGCATTTAAGGGCGTGCTTGTTACTGACATCAACAATTCTCTTGCAACTCGGTGTCATTGCGCAAGAAACATCTGGAGGCGAAAATACCAACTCTGAAAGCTCGGTGGATCGGAAACCGTTTTCGTCCTCGATGACCATTGTCCCACCTGTGCCGGTTACGGATCAGGTAGAAGCAGAGATACGAATCTCTATCCGGAACCATTCGGTCGAACCGATTACTTATCACATTGTTGTAACGGTGGACCCGGAGTCGGGCGATGAACGCCCTCTGATGGGTACACCCATTCAGGTTCCCGCCCTTGGGCAAAAAGTGTTTTCTAGGCGCATCAAGTGTAAGAACCATATTGGTAAGAGTGTCATCCGATATAGCGTAACGGATCAGGAAGGGGTGGAGTTACAAGGAGAGTGGCCTCTAACCGTGATTCGAAGCGAGACAAGATCTTTGCCTATCCTACAGATAGGGTGGATTGATCCTGGTGCGTACATCCCTCCCCCAAGTGAGCCTTATGAATTAAAGCACCCTGTGACTGAGCGTGACGTCAGAGAGTCGATCGATCGACTCGATGAAATTGGGATGAAGGGGCTGATTATTACTTATCCTGACCGGCTTTACGCAGGAGGAGGCGTCTTCTATCCGAGCAAGATCTTCTCGCAGCAAGGAACTTCGGTTTCTTTTGATGTCGTCGGTACCATATTGAATCAAGCCTCGAAGAACGGACAGCACGTATTCCTTGGTTTGGGACGTGGCACCGATCTGTTGTTAACTTGGGACGGCTTCGACGATCCAGAACGAATTCAGTCCTCTTTGAACCACAGCATGAAGATGGCAACCGAGCTTTGGACCTTGTATTCACACGAACCGTCACTCTACGGATGGTATCTTTCGCATGAGGCAAATGACATCAGACGAGCTAGTACAGCCTATTACAACCCGATGACGGCCTTCCTTCGCACATTCGAAGCCGATAAGCCTGTTATGATTTCGCCGTCGGGTACGCCGATTCATTCCCCTGAAATACTCTCCGACTCGCTTGTAGATATCTTTGCTTATCAGGATGCAGTTGGTTCGGGCTACGTGCCTTATGAGAACACATTCGATCCTCAACGAAGAATTGAAACATTAGAAGAAGTGTATTCAGACTATGCCGAGGCACATCGAGATACCGACAAACACCTTTGGTCTAATCTGGAGATATGGCAGATGGATGGACCGGAATACGCGAACTCCTATCCGCCTAGCTTTGATCGAGTGCAAAAGCAAATCGAAATAGAAAAGAATCACGTCGACGTTATTTCGAGCTACACTGTGGCCGGGTTTATGGAGCATCCTGATTCTAAGGTTCAACTTGGTGGCAGCAAGGCGGTCAGCCTTTTTGAGTCCTATCGCGAGTATTATGAGAGGGTCCTGGCTAGTATTCATCAACTCCCTGAATAATTCTCAACGCCAAGCGTTTGTCCATAAGGCACAAATTCGATACAGATATAGACTTAAGCCATAATGCCATTACTTAGAATGTTTCTAGCCCCACTTCTTATTTTCTTGTGTACGTCGCGTTGTGATCAGGCTTTACTCGCGAAAGAGATAGAATTCCGAGCCGTTCAGCTCAGCCCCGCTTCGAGGATCGATGCACTCGCCTTTTTCGGAAAAGGCGTTGTACTTGCTGGAACGCGTGATCCACAACCTGGTTATATTCATATGAGCAATGACTACGGTCTCACCTGGAAGAAAGTCGGCAATGTAACCGGTTCCGACATCATTACATGTCTAAGTTCAGGAACGAATGGCGTCGGCTATCTGCTGACAGGCGAAGATGTGCATGTCTGGAAGACCGCTGACTACGGAGAATCCTGGAAAGATCTGGGTCAGGTTTCTAAGGCCTCGAATCCTATTTATGCGAACGCCTACGGAATGCTCGTAACCTCCAAAGGCACTCTGCTCGTGGCAGACGCTGACAGCGATGGGGGCCGCATTCATCGCTCGCTAGACGCGGGGGGCACATGGCAAAATTCGGAGCCTGTTTCCAATCGTCCACTATACCGACTCCTTGAAGTAGGCGACGGGGTAATTGCGAATGGCTGGGCGGGACATGTCTATAAGACTACCGATGAAGGAGCAACCTGGAATGACATCGGTAAACTGATTGACTCGGAGCTATACGCAATCGAGTATCTAGGCGGTGGTAAAGTTCTCATCGCTAGTGAAAGTGGTAATGTCTTCACAAGCGACGATAACGGCTCAACCTGGAGGGACCAAGGGTTTGTCGCTGCATCCGGCGACGACTTTGCCTGGTTAGGAGGGAATCGTGCTCTCTACTCAACTTACGCCGGACATCGCCACGTGTATCTCTCAGACGATTATGGAAAAACATGGGTATCAATAGGCCATGCTATTGCCCAACAACCGGATGACTGGCTAGATCATATCATCTACATCAGTGAAAATGATGTTCGATGCATCGTCGCTGGTACAGGCAAAGGATACATTCTATCCTTTGATCTCTCCGACGATTGAGTTTAGATGTCCTAAGAGTTTAACTGCGCGTCCAGTGGCTCGTGAAACTTCTTTGAACATCGAGTCCGCCTGCTCCAGAAAGTTCTTTCGTTGGGACGCTCTGTCCTAATCCTTCCTAACTGCCATCAACAGAGTTTCCATCGCTGATCATAGCTAGGTGCTCCATTACAACGCGTGGTGTATCCTCATCTAGGAACTTCACTGAACCATCACCAATAACAAAATTACATCCTCCGGGATGCAGACTTCCTGCCCACGCCCAGCTGCCTACTCGGCCTGTTCGAGGTGGATCTTTGCCGGGCGTTGGTGGATTAGTCCAGGCAGAATTCCAGACGTTGATCCCTTGAGCAGGGTCGACGCCAGCCTGGACCCATCCGCGGTATGCCCAGGCAGGACACTGTCCATTGGCGGTTTCCAATGTCGTTTCTCCAAAGGCTATCGAATTGCTCAAGCCATCAGATACCTGAGCTATGCGCGCATTACTATTCTCACCAAACATTCGTTTGGTTTCAGGAGATGTCCCAGCCCAAGCATTGAAACGCCACTCCTGGTATTCTACTGAAAAGTCATAGTTAGTCTTGCTGGGTTCTAGACCTACGCTGTCTGCTATCCCGTACTGAGCATTGTCCGGAAGCATTCTTCTTCCATTATCACTAGGACACTGCAATAGAGAGACATCAGTTGTCGCCAGTTCCCCATTTCCATTCGTTACAGGATTTCCTACGATGCTGCCGTTCGTTTGCTTAGGTTGAAATCCGACATTGAGCGTAGTTGACGATGCCTTAGAGTCGTACCTGTCATAGATGCTCGCCTGATCTAAGTAAGGCATCATCAGCATTAAACCACTAACGTTTAGGGCGACGGGATCACTTTCGAAGCCCTCCTGACTGTTACACCAACCGTAGCTCTTACCTGCTGGCGGAAGATGGCCTTTACTGCTCTCGAAGCTATGCATTGCCAGGCCTAACTGCTTCATGCTATTTGTGCACTGCGCACGCCTAGCCGATTCTCGTGCGGCCTGTACCGCGGGTAGCAATAGAGCTACAAGGATGCCAATGATGGCAATCACGACAAGTACTTCTACAAGCGTAAAACCACGCAATTTCATTTTGTCACCTGTGAGAACCTGAGGTTAGTCAGAGTCAGGATTTGCCAGACTCGCCAAACACTTTTCCACCGGCAAGCAGCGCTTCAACGGTCCAGGCCATCATCCACATGAGGTTTTCCAAAGGCTTAGTGGTCGTAGATCCTTCGACACGAATATATCCCGCCTCTGGATAGGTGTCTCTTCCTGTGTGTTCTAGCAACCAGTTCCAGGACTTTTCGATTCTTGGTCGATACTCCTGTTCAATTTCTGGAGGAATTATATCTAATTCTAGAAGCTTCAAATACAGCAAAATGGCCCCGGCCGTTTGACCGACCCATTTGTCATCTCGCCCGAACATGCCATGAGCGCCGTCCTCAAATTGGCATTCGTCGATGCACCACTGGAAAGCGCGAACGCACTTATCGTCAATCTGTTCCTTTAGTGAAGGATCTTCGGCAAATTGCCTCAACTCCAGCAGGAATTCTCCAACCACAAGGCAGGACCATCCCCATCCAGTTTCGTCGTACTTCTGGCTCGTGAAGTGCTCTGCTCCCCCTCCTGGCCATGGACCTACCAGCCACGTTCCGACTTCAGAGGACCACACTCCACGTGCAGAGCCTGGCTCATGCTCGGTAAGAAAGTACCTCGCCAATCCCATCGCGTCGTCTAATGCGGGTTGGTAGCCAGACGTTTTGTAAAACCCAACTAGCCCCATACCCACTTCGCCAAGATCGCACGAAAATTGTGCGTCTTCAAAATCGCCAAAGGTGTAGCCCACTCCAAAATAGCTATCGTCGCGACGGTGCCGTTGCAGCCAACGGTGTAGCGAATACGCCTTAAGCTCTTGGAGGTATTCTTTGGGGTTATGCTTGCTAAACCACTCGTAGCACGGTGAAAGCGCCTTGCCAAACACCCAGGCAGAAGAATTTGTGTGCCTAGATTCCCCCTTAATGTCGATCTTATTTGTGAGCGGTGTGGGAGGATCGTGAAGCGTGCTCAGTACGAATGTGGCATAACGATCGGCCGCATGCTTGTATTTCTCTTGGCCAGTTTCTTCAAAAAGCTGGTACAAGGCCCTGACTTGCGGCCCAATGCCTTGAACTACGGCAATAATGGGAGTTCCCACTTCGCTACGGTACGGACATTTCTCTAGATCAGTAGCGCCGTACGGTGATTGCCAATCGACAAACCGATCACCAAGCAGGATGGCGTTCTCTTTCCATTTTTCTGGGCTATTGTCATTGGAGGCCATCGTGGGTCTCGAGGTGAGCGCGCCCGCCACGGTGGCTCCAACTGCTACCTTAAATAAATCTCTTCTTTGTATGTTCATGATAATTCCTTATCGATGATTCATGTGCTCGATAATCTGAATGGCTTACACACTTATCAGGAGCCAGCGGATGAGCCCCCAGCAAACAAAAGCGCGATTCCAACAACTTGAGACAGCAAGCCTGCCCACATAATCAAGACAGAAGAACGAGGAGCTCCCTTCCATTCGCCCGTACACCATCCCCAGAAACTATTCCCTAAAATCAATGACGAGATATAGACAGGCCATCCTACAACTGGACCTAGTCTCCCCATCTTGAGAGCACCCATTCCGTAACCAACTGTTGCCGCCATAAAACAGGCCGCCATGACAAAACAGAGAATCGCGTTACGCGAAGATCCGCTCGTTGTGAATGAATTCCAAGAACGATTTCTGTTTAATAGTAGGATGCAGTAGAAGATACTCGGCAGCGCGCCGGCACTTACGGCAAGCCCCCATACGCTGTTCGCAGCGTCGTGTGGCAACGCCCCATGAGCCACGGCGAGATCTGAAATTCCACTTCCAGAGGTCAGGGCCAAGTTGAAGAGTGGAGTAAGTATTCCCGCGACAAAGCAGAGCAGTATGCCCCGCTTTCCCATTCCCTTCTTGCCCTGTTCGTCCACTTCTATAATTTCACGAAGATATCCTGCGCGAGCGCAGAGTAAAACACCAGACAATATGATGACGTCGGCAACTATGATCCTGATCCCATCAGCAGTGAGCAAATGGCCTGGATCTAGAATCAACAATGGGACAAGTGACCCGATTGCAATCGAGCAGCCAAGAATTATCCCGTTACTTACTGCCAGACCTACCGCCGCAACTGCCAACCCCAACATGACGACACTGACGCCCCACCCAAATCCGAAGAGTCCGACTTGAATCAGAACGGGCCATCCCGCTGCTTCGTAGACACTCAAGAGACTAGGGATGGTGTGCCATGCGACAGCAAGTGGGCACACGAAGTAAGCAAGAAGTGAATAGAGAAGCCAGGTATTCTCCCACTTCCAATCTCTTACGAACTTCATTGGAAGCAGCGTCGCAGAACCTACTATTCCTGCTGTGAGAATAATGGTCATTCCATCCATTTCAACTCTCGTTCTTCCAGTCGACTAGATTGATTTCTTCTGAGATCGGTTCGGTAAAAGGTTCGCTAGCTGTGTTCCTAGTTCTTGTTTTCGGCATTCTCTGCCAGCATCACCGCTGCTCGCATTGATTCGACCGCTTCTTCTGGTGTGGTGCCTGCATATGTGGACTGACCACTGAGACATTTGACATAGTGACGTAGCATAGCTCCAAACGCTCCACGTGGTTCGTTGTGGATTGTGGCCCAACCGGTTTGGTCTAACACGACCTGTCCAGTCTCCTCTGTATTAGCTCGGAAGCCGTCGCTATCGAATCTAACCTCTAACACGCCTCGGTCACCCATGACTTGCACGCCGGTGTTCCATTGCAATTTGTCATGTGCCTGTGGCGGATAAAGCCATGAGGTTTGTACTACCGCTATTGCGTCATTTTCAAATTCCAATACTCCCCAATTAATGTCCGGGTTCTCACGGCCGATCGTATTGCGGCAGAAGCCATGAGCTTGTTTGACTCGACTCTGCACGTACCACAGAATCAAATCTATGTCGTGAATCGCGTTTTCTATAAAGCTATGAGTGCGACTATACAACTCAAATAGACTGCGGTCGAAATTTCGATAAGCGTAGATATTGCGTACTGTGCCGATGCTATCCAGCTCCTGCTTGAGTCGTGCGTAACGATAGTCAAAACGCAACAGGAACGATGTCATCAACAGCTTGTCGGCCGACTTAGCAGCCTCAACTAATGCTATCGCATCGTCCTCCTTTGTCGCCAAAGGTTTCTCTACGATGACATGTTTACCCGCTTGAAGAGCTTGCTCGGCGACTACACGATGAGCGTTTTCGGGCGTAACGACAACTACAGCGTCTAACTGATCATCCGAGCATAAGTCTTGCATATCGTCGGTGATCCGTACATCGACAATCCCCCCTGCTGCAGCCTTAGCCTTTGGTAGATTTCGATCGCAAACCCAGCGGATCTCCACACCCGCGATCTCTTGCAGTGCACCTAGGTAGCGGGTGCCGAATTCCCCCGCGCCCACAATTCCCAGCGACGCTTGTTTCATGTTCAGACTCCTCAACTTGTATGATCTAAGTCGTACTCACATTTCGCGAGAATGAAGAAAAATCGAATTGGGTTAGCATTCGTATGAGTTTGCAGATTGTTTGGAGAGAGGCCTTGCCGAGTAAACCGAGTGGTTCATTGGTCTCACAATCTCAGAAGAATGCCAATTGTTAATAACAAAAAGTCATGCACTCCATAGTCTATAGGTGAACCTAACTCATTGAGAGTCGGTAGCTGTAATGAGAAAAACTTATTGCGACGGGATGAGACAACAAAGGCGGAACCCTTCGATCAAAGCACCAGACGAGCCTCTCACGTTTGATTTCAAACGAGATTAACCACAAGGTACTCTAGGCCAACAGAAATAAAGTATGCATAAAATTAAAAAGTATGCAACATTCATTATTGCATTCCTGGTTTCTCCCAGGTAGGTTACGCGGAGCAACTTAACGAATCGCTGTGTTTACCTTGTAATTAAGGACTTTTCTGTCATCACAGCTAAAGCAATTTGAGCCCGAATGAACTGATATTCAGAGAGAATCATCGCCTCAGCCGGCACGTTCTTCACCCGGAATTTTCGAGGTCGGGGGTCACAGAGTCGTCTAAGCCACTGAGGGATTTTGACTGACTACTAATCGATAACGCTGGAATTTATCTGAACGCACCGAGGAATGCATCCTTGATAGAAAGTCTAGGCAATTGAACTGCATGGTTCCCAGCCGCTTGTTTGTCAGAGTCACCTTCGCCACTTTCGGCTAAGCCTTTTCAAGGAGACGATGAGATGACTTGCTGTCGATCCAAGTTTTACCTGGGTGTGAATTCGGTGATATCGATTGTGCTCTACTGGCAACTGGAGAGAGGTTACGCAATCGCCTTCAGCATGACCGCATGGCCATGGTCTCCAGAGACACTTGCTAGAGAAGAAGCTTAGGAGAGGACGGATTTCCTTTGGCAACTAGCATTCTAGACTTTTTTACGATTGGCATCGGCCCGTCTAGTTCCCATTGTGTAGGGCCAATGCGGGCTGCCAAACGATTTGTGCTTGCATTGATCGAACAAGATCGCTTGTTGCATACTGAATCTATTACTACGAAGTTATATGGATCTCTGGCATTGACTGGTATAGGGCACGGGACCGATAAAGCGATCCTATTAGGACTGACTGGTTCTGAGCCAGAAACTGTAGATCCTGATGCCGTTAATACAAGGGTTGAGGAGATTTACAGAACTGGCGTGTTACAGCTCGCCGGAATACATCCCATTTCGTTTGCAGACGAACTTCATCTGCTTTATTGTCGGTCCGATACGCTGCCTCTGCACAGCAATGCAATACGCTTTTCAGCCACAGATCTCCACGGAACGGAATTACTTGATCGAGTATACTACTCAACGGGCGGAGGATTTATAGCGGACGAAGCTGGCTACGCGCTGAACTCAAGGGAGCCAACTCGCAACTTGCCGTATCCATTTAATAATGCTGCTGAGCTCCTCGATCATGCAGCAGAGTCGGGACTCAGTATCAGTGGAATTGCTCTGCAAAATGAGCTCTGTACTAGAGAGCATGAAGATTTAATTTCGCGACTGAGGCATGTGTGGCAAGTGATGCAAGACTGTGTGCGTTCAGGATGTGCTCGAGACGGGATACTGCCGGGAGGCCTCGATATAGAACGGCGAGCGCCTGCTCTATACCGCGATTTAACGGATAGTTCACTCTTAGAAAGGGATGATCCACTAAATCCCCTTGATTGGGTGAATGTCTATGCGATGGCTGTGAGTGAAGAAAATGCGGCTGGTGGAAGAGTCGTTACTGCGCCCACCAACGGCGCTGCAGGTATTATTCCTGCAGTTCTTCATTACTACGATCGGTTCTGCGAGGGTTCTACCAACGAAGGTGTTGTAAGATTCTTCTTGACTGCGGGCGCCATATGTAGCCTATACAAACGAAACGCTTCCCTATCTGGCGCGGAAGTTGGTTGCCAAGGGGAGGTTGGCGTCGCATGTTCGATGGCCGCTGGTGCACTCACCGAAGCCATGGGCGGCAGACCGAAACAAGTTGAGTCTGCAGCAGAGATTGCCATGGAACACAATTTAGGTCTAACCTGTGATCCTGTAGGAGGCTTGGTTCAAATTCCCTGCATCGAGAGGAATGCAGTCGGGGCTGTCAAAGCCATACACGCGAGCCGATTAGCTCTACGAGGAGATGGTAATCACCGAGTATCATTGGACCAAGTCATCGAGACAATGCAACGAACTGGTAAAGATATGAACGTGAAATATAAAGAGACGTCGCGTGGCGGACTGGCGGTGAATGTTACGGAGTGTTAGCTGGGTTTCCCTCACAGCAGTTGGCATTCCATACCGTCAATGGTTTATGGCCCGTGGATCTGCCCCACTAAAGTTCTCGAAATTCGCTAACTTTGGGCAGGAACACACTGCTCGGCACACGTTTTCACAGCCCCTCAGATGCTTGTCGTCGCGCTCCTAATCCCAACGAGCAACATGGGGAATAACGAGAATCTATTTCCCCGTTGAGTCCCGCTTGTGGCTACCACTACGAACACCCCACGAAAGCCACGGCATGTCCGAATTGTGTCATATTGGAATTCAGTGGTCCTAGCCCTGGCAACCACCAATCGATATAAGTCCCTACTACAAAGAGCGGTCGGGGAGGGATTCGAACCCCCGGTACCTTGCGGTACGCCGGTTTTCAAGACCGGTGCATTCGACCACTCTGCCACCCGACCGGGCTATATATTGACGCGTGCCGAAATGCTTTGTGTTGTGTGAGCAAATCTTAGCTTATTTCGAGTCCAAATGGGACTGCTGGCCAGCTGAGAATTGTGATTTGGCTGCGTTGACGCTCTGACTGAGGTGGGTTAAAAAGGGGCGTTCTAGGGATGTTGTCTTCGTACCAGTCGGACACATCTGCCGACAAGTAGGATCCTCAAAAGGAGCGTTTTCGTGGGCTGTAGTGAACGACAGAAAGAGTTGCGCCGCCGTCGCAAGCGTCGCGAGAAATTAGAACATTTCCGCAATCGTCTTGCTAAGGCAACTCAGTCGGAGAAAATCGAGATCGCTCGTAAACTGCGCGAAATGACGCCCGGTGCTAATCTGCTTATCGAAAAGTGGAAGCTTGTTGAAGCTGACCGCTAGATAATCACTGTCAGCGCTGAGCGGCCGCAGTTGCAGCTTCTTTCTGCTCAAGGCGTCGGAAAGTGAACTCCTGATCTTGGTAGTCCACTTCGATCGCCGACCCCTCAGGGTATTCGCCTTTCAGTAGTTCCGTTGCCAGCGGGTTCTGCAATGATTGTTGAATCACGCGTTGAACTGGCCGAGCCCCGAACGCTGGGTCGTAACCTTCGTCGGCGATCGCGTCGCGAGCAGCTGGCGTGACAACCAAGCCAAGTTCTCGACGTTTGAGGATTGCGGCCAATTTCTCCAGTTGTAGGTCGACGATCATTGCGACCTGTTCTCGATCGAGCGGGTGAAACACGATGGTCTCGTCGATCCGATTCAGGAATTCGGGCAGAAAGCGTGCGCGCAATGATTCTGTTAGAGACTCGCGCATGTCAGCCTCGGAACCTCCTTCTGCTGCAATCTGCTGAATGAGCTGACTCCCCACATTAGACGTCATTACCACAATCGTATTAGTGAAGTCTACCGTGTGGCCATGGTTGTCTGTCAGGCGACCATCGTCGAGAACCTGCAACAAAATGTTAAATACGTCGGGATGTGCTTTTTCAATCTCATCTAGCAGCACGACTGAATAGGGACGACGCCTCACGGCCTCGGTGAGTTTTCCGCCTTCTTCATAACCGACGTATCCTGGAGGGGCCCCGATCAATCTGCTCACGGTATGTTTTTCCATGAACTCGCTCATGTCGAGCCGTACCATTGCATGCTCATCGTCGAACATAGTTTCTGCTAGCGCTTTGCAGAGTTCAGTTTTACCGACACCTGTCGGACCACAAAAAAGAAACGAGCCGATTGGTTGCTGTGGATCCTGTAATCCACTCCGGCTTCGACGCACTGCATTAGCGACGGCTTCAACCGCCTCATCCTGGCCGACCACCCGCTGGTGTAAACGTTCTTCCAGGACCAGCAATTTAGCCCGCTCGGTTTCGAGCATACGGCTTACCGGCACACCGGTCCATGAGCTTACCACCTCCGCAATTTCATCGGGTCCAACTTCCTTCCTCAGGAGGCGCCGCTCCTGATCTGATGGGGAGTCTGAGTCGGATTGGCGCAGCTCCGATTCTTCGAGTTGCGCACTAAGCTTCTGACGCTCTACATCCATTTCATAGAGTGATTGGTAGAGGTCTTCGCCAATAGGTTCGCCGGCTGACTGTTTGTCTTTAATGGACGAGGCTAGCTGTTCATATTTGTGCTCAACCTGTTGCAGACGTTCGCGTACTTGGTGGACGTCGCCCACGCCGAGCTTTTCGCTCTCCCATTGTTCGCGAAGATTGGCCAGTTCTCGTTTCAACTCTTGCATCTCTGAGTTGACATCGGCCAGCCGCTGCTGGGCATGCTCTTCAGTTTCTTCCGCCAGTTGGCGGGCGGCCAATTCTAATTGCATCAGCTTGCGCTGTACTTGATCGATTTCTTCAGGAACACTCTCCAGTTCCATTGCCAATCGGCTAGTCGCTTCGTCCATCAGGTCGATCGCCTTGTCGGGGAGAAAACGATCAGCGATATAACGGTTTGACATTTCAGCAGCCGCGACCAACGCCGAGTCCTTGATCTTCACCCCCTTGTGATGGGCTTCATAACGCGGCTTCAGCCCACGTAGAATCGCGATCGTGTCTTCAACATTTGGTTCGCCCACAAACACAGGCTGAAACCGGCGTTCTAAGGCGGCATCTTTCTCGATGTATTTGCGATACTCGTCGAGCGTGGTTGCGCCTATACAACGCAATTCGCCTCGCGCCAGCGCGGGCTTCAACAGATTGGCTGCGTCGCTGCCGCCCTCTGCGGCCCCGGCTCCGATCACTGTGTGAAGTTCATCGATGAATAAAATGACACTGCCACTAGCGTCTTCCACCTCGCGAAGCACCGCTTTTAAGCGTTCTTCGAACTCACCGCGGAATTTAGTTCCAGCAATAAGTGCGCCAAGATCAAGCGCAATTACGCGCTTGTTTTTTAGACTCTGTGGCACGTCGCTCTGCACGATTCGTAGGGCCAGACCTTCAGCAATAGCTGTTTTGCCTACTCCTGGCTCACCGATCAGTACCGGGTTGTTTTTAGTTCGCCGAGAGAGCACTTGCATTACTCGGCGAATCTCCTGGTCGCGCCCGATAACCGGATCGAGTTTCCCAGCTTCAGCCCGAGCCACCAGGTCGATGCCATATTTTTCAAGGGCCTGAAATTTGTCTTCGGGATTCTGATCCGTGACGCGGGCACTGCCGCGTACGCTCTGTAACGCATCTAGAATCTTGCCTTCGTCGATCGCGTTCAGCTTCAGGACGTCGAGTGCTTTACCCTTCACTTTGGCAAGGGCGAGTAGGAGGTGCTCGGTCGAGACGAACTCGTCCTGCATTGTTTCAGCTTGTTTCTGTGCGGTTTCGAATACCTTAGTCAATTCTCCACTAAGCTGCGGAGGTGCGCCGCCACTGGACTTGGGAAAGTGACCCAACTCGGAAGAAATGATTTGCCGCAGCTGCGAGTGATTGGCTCCGACACGATCTAACAACGGCTGGACTACACCGTCGCCCTCATCGACAAGCGCCGAAAGCAAATGCAACGGCTCAATTTGGGGATTCCCCGCGTCGGCCGCGATTTCTTGCGCCTGCTGAACGGCCTCCTGAGCCTTAATCGTCAATTTGTCGAATCGGAAAGCCATATAATTTGCCGGAGATTAATTGTTTGGCGTTTGTTTAAAGCGTGTTTGGACCGTCCTTACGTAAGAACTAGGCAGGAACCTATTTGCATATCAAGAGCGATCGCGGGCTTACAGACGATTTGCGCAAGACCTACTTAATGCCATGGTGACACATCGGCGATACTTGACTACAGTCGAACATTTGCCCCGTGGACTTGCCACGGAGCTTATTTTACGACTTCACCTCGAACTCAGCATCGATCGCATCGTCGTCGGAGGAACTCGCATCGCCGGATTCGTCGGAAGACCCTGCCTCCGCAGCTGAACCGGCCGGTGCAGCGGACTTATAAAGGGCTTCGCTCATTGCGTGCGACGCGGTTTCCAGTTCATTAATGGCCGACTTGATTGCATCGGCGTCCTCGCCCTGCGCAGCTTCACGGACCTTCGCAATCGCCGCTTCCAGCGCGCCCTTGTCTGAGTCGGCGAGATTCTCGCCTTGCTCCTTGATTAGCTTCTCCAACTGATAGCAACGCGATTCGGCTTCGTTGCGGGCTTCAACCAAGGTGCGCTTCTTTTTGTCCTCTTCAGCGTGTGCCGCAGCGTCCTTCTGCATACCTTCGATTTCATCTTCGCTAAGACCGCTCGATTGCTCGATCTGCACGGACTGCTCCTTGCCTGTGCCGAGGTCCTTAGCTGATACATTGAGAATGCCGTTGGCATCGATGTCGAATCGAACTTCCACCTGTGGCACTCCCCGAGGAGCAGGCGGAATTCCATCAAGATTAAACTGGCCCAACAGCCGGTTATCAGCACACATTTCGCGTTCGCCCTGGAACACGCGGACAGTAACAGCCGTCTGGTTGTCATCGGCCGTGCTGAACACCTGTTTGCGTTCGGCAGGGATTGTCGTGTTACGTTCTACAAGTTTAGTCATCACGCCGCCTAGCGTTTCGATACCGAGGGAAAGCGGAGTGACGTCCAACAGCAGAATGTCTTGCACATCGCCGGAAAGTACACCACCCTGGATGGCGGCACCGATGGCGACCACTTCGTCAGGATTGACGCCCTTGTGGGGATCTTTGCCAAAGATTTCTTTGACGACCTCTTGAACCTTAGGAATTCGGGTTGAACCGCCTACAAGCACGACCTCATCAATGTCCGATGGCTTGAATTTTGCGTCCTCCATTGCTTGGAGCACTGGGCCGCGGACACGCTCAATAAGGCCATCAACCAGCTTTTCGAATTCGGCTCGGGTAATAGTCACCTGTAGATGCTTGGGTCCGCTGGCATCGGCAGTGATGAAGGGCAGATTGATATCAGTTGACTGAGCAGAGCTGAGCTCCTTCTTGGCTTTTTCGCAGGCTTCCTGTAATCGCTGCAATGCCATCTGATCGCTACGCAGATCGATGCCTTGTTCCTTCTTGAATTGCTCTGCGACGTGATTAATTAACTCTTCGTCGAAATCATCGCCGCCGAGATGCGTATCGCCGCTCGTGGAGATCACGCGGAACACTCCGTCAGCCACTTCCAAGATCGAAACGTCGAACGTTCCGCCGCCGAGGTCGAACACACAGATTTTTTCCTGAGCCTTGCTGTCTAAGCCGTAGGCCAGCGAGGCGGCTGTTGGTTCGTTGATAATGCGAGCGACTTCCAGTCCGGCAATCTGGCCAGCGTCTTTCGTCGCTTGGCGTTGAGCATCATTGAAGTATGCAGGTACAGTGATCACCGCCTTGTTTACCGTGTGACCCAAATAGGCCTCGGCCGATTCCTTTAGTTTGCGGAGTGTCTTGGCAGAAATCTCTGGTGGAGTGAATTCCTGGTCGTTGACCCTTACCTTCACATAGTCTTCGGGCCCTCCCACGACTTCGTAAGGAACAATCTTCTCTTCGGACGACACTTCGTTGTGCCGCCGACCCATGAAGCGTTTAATCGAGGAAATTGTTCGCGATGGGTTAGTGACCGCCTGACGACGAGCCGGTTCGCCGACGAGGACCTCTTCCTTATCCGTGAAAGCTACAACGCTAGGCGTCAGCCGATTGCCTTCAGGATTTGGGATCACTTTGGCTTCTCTACCCTCCATAACTGCAACCACGGAATTGGTAGTGCCTAGGTCGATACCGATAATTTTTTCGCCCGCTGCCATTGGGATTCTCCTATTTGCTTCTCTTCTCTTGAGTGAACGTTTTTATTTGAGTGAGGCAGAAGGTCGGTTGGTCCGCCTTCGGCCCAAAAATAGTAAATCTCGCTACGCATTGGTATCCAGTGGATACCGTCCGTGTCCGTCTATTGGGCAAAGGTTGTGCCGGTAGCACCAGAGCACAAAGAATAACTGTAAGGTGTTATTTTACAAGGCTTTGCAGTTAAACGACGAGTACCCAATTCTGGCAGTCTATAGACCAAATCTGCCAGTTTGGCAGCGAGTAGTTTGTGAGATGACTTGGAAGGAAGATGCCCCTCGTGCCACAATGGCAGCCTAAGCTATGCAGCCTTCCGACAACATCACTCTGAACCTCATGTCTTTGCGTCGGAGTGATTGGAAGAGTTTCTGCTTCAGGTTTCTATTACAGGAAGTTTACAGACAGGCTCTAATTGCTGAGCCGGCCACCACCTAGCTTTGGCATCTAGCAGAGTTCGACGAGTGATGAATTCATAGTATTTGGCACCATGGCAAAGAAACGTCCTACCAAAAAGAAGAAGCCGTCCGAGCAATCCGTACGCAAGCCTTCCTCGAGGCAAATTGCAAAGCTCGATCGAGAGATACTGTCACTGATAAACGCCCGCGCAGAATTGACTGCTAAGCGCGACAATCTCGACGGAGACTCTCGAGTATCCGATGATAAAGAAGCTTTCGAGCACATTGTTTCGCAGAATAAGGGCCCACTCGACGAAGTAGCTGTGCGCGCCATTTTTCGAGAAGTTCTTAGTGGCAGCCATGCTGTCGGACATCCGACGAGCGCTGCCTATTTGGGACCCGAGTTCACTTACAGTCATCTAGCAGCGATCCAGCGATTTGGCCAATCAGTCGATCTTGTTCCAGTCGGGACGATAGCCTCGGTTTTTGAAGAGGTTGAACGAGGCCATGCGGAATTTGGGATCGTGCCTATCGAAAACTCTACGGATGGCCGCGTTGCTGATGCTCTGGATTGCTTGGCTCGGTCGTCGGTAAAGATTTGTGGAGAGATTCCTCTAGCGATCCACCACTGTCTGTTGGGCCTCGGTGTGCGCGGAGACATCGAACAGATCTACAGCAAGGCGCAACCCCTTTCACAATGTCGGAATTGGCTGAGCAAGCACATGCCAGACGTTCGACTGCGGGAAGTCGCGAGTACCGGTGAGGCTGCTCGCAAGGCTTCACAGGAGGCCAACGCCGCCGCAATCGCCAGCGAGCAGTCGGCGGCGAATCATGGCCTGAAAGTGCTCGCACGTAAGATCGAGGACAATCCCGACAATGTTACCCGCTTCGCCGTCATCGGCACTCAGGGGGGGGCTCGAACCGGAAAGGACAAGACTTCACTCGTATTCGAAATCGGCCACAAGCCGGGTGCCCTAGCCGACGCAATGGGTATTTTTAAACGCCATCGGCTTAACATGACCTGGATCGAGTCATTCCCAGTTTCCGGGCAGCGAGGGACATACCTATTTTTCATCGAATTCCAAGGCCATGCCAGCGAGCTCAGGGCCCGTCGGGCGATGGCCGCCCTGGAGAAAAAGGCTTCACGCCTGACCGTGCTGGGCTCCTATGCGCAGGCCGAGCCGATCGGCTAAACTGGGGGGCTAGGCCGAGCATCCAAGGCTGTCCCTTGGGTAGCTTGGCTCCTGGTAATTTCTGATTTTTTCTGGAGTAAAAGATGATGCGGACGCCGCTGATTGCCGGCAATTGGAAAATGAACACTGACAGTTCGACTGCGAGAGGGCTGGCAGCAGCGATTGCTACGCGCGCCGTCGAGGCGGCGGACGTCGAGCTCTTGGTCTGTCCCCCCGATGTTTACCTGGCGCTGGTGCGCGACACACTGGGTAATGCACGTGTCGGCTTGGGCGCACAAGACATGTATCACGAAACCCAGGGTGCATTCACTGGTGAAACTAGTGGTGGCATGCTGCGCGACATTGGCGCGACTTACGTAATCTTGGGTCACAGCGAACGGCGACACATTTTGGGCGAGTCGGACTCTGACGTTAACAAGAAAGTTGTCGCCGCCCTAACGGCTGGACTTAAGCCGATTGTTTGTGTAGGTGAATTGTTGGAAGAACGAGAGGCAGGTAGAACAGCGGAAGTGATCCGCACACAGTTCGAGGGCTCCCTTGCCGGAATCTCGGCTGATGCGATGGCCTCGGTAGTGATTGCTTACGAGCCAGTTTGGGCGATCGGCACTGGAAAAGTAGCTACTCCCGATCAGGCCGAAGAAGTCCATGCCGATCTTCGCAAGCAATTGGCGGCACGCTATAATGACGCCGTGGCCGACAAAGTGCGGATCCTCTACGGAGGCAGCGTCAAGCCCGACAATGCCGGTGAGCTGTTAGGGCTGCCAAACGTGGACGGTGCATTGATCGGCGGCGCGAGTCTCAAAGCAGACGACTTCTTAGCGATTGCCTTGGCAGGAACAGCAGTGGCTCAAGCATAGTCGAGATCGCCAAATTTACGAACTCAAACATTGACGGAGCAGTAGCGTGCTGACCTTTCCACTGATAGCGGCCCTTGGGCAGGCGATATTCAAACTGTTGCTGGCGCTGATGGCAATATTCTTGATCCTTCTAGTGCTTGTGCAACGCGGCCGAGGTGGCGGACTAGCAGGGGCTCTGGGCGGCATGGGTGGCTCCAGCGCTTTTGGTGCCAAAGCAGGGGACGTTTTTACCCGCGTCACTGTTGTCGCAGCTGCTCTTTGGATCATCCTCTGCATCGTCGCAGCAAATGTCACACCTTCGAGTGAAAGCCGAATTAATACCGGTTCCACTCTGCCATCCTCCACAGGCCTTGGTGGAGGTCCCGCAATGACTGCCCCGGCAAACGAGGAAGATCAGGCTTCTGAGGCTGAAGCGGGTGATGAAGCGGTCGAGGCCGAAGCCGAACAATCTCCCGGCGGCGAAGTCGCAAGCGATGCGGACGCGCCGGAATCTGAATCGCAGCAATAGCTGATGCGAGAAATTTCAGCACCACTAATTCCGAGTATCTCTGTTTTCGTCACGTCGAAAGTGATCGAGGTTGTAGCGTGACTCTGCTGAGCATGACCGGATTTGGTGAGTTGCGCGACGAACGCGACGACTACGCAATTGCCGTAGAATTGCGCACTGTTAACAGTCGGCATCTAAAGCTGAACTTGCGTGTTACCGAAGGCTACGGCGCACTTGAATCGCGCATTGAAGCTGTGATTCGCGAATTCGTCAAACGGGGCACGATCCACTGCAACCTGCGAATTCGACACACTGGTGGCGCAGATGATTATCGATTGAATCTCCAGGTGCTGAACCTCTATGTCGATCAACTGCAAGAAGTTGCGGCTCGACGAAACCTGGACGAACGTGTTCGATTGGAGCCGCTCGCAGGCTTGCCGGGTGTGGTCGAAGAGCTGTCCACCGATGCCCGAAGTGCTGGCCAGGTTTGGCCGCTGGTAGAGCCGACGCTGCGCTCGGCGCTAGAGCAACTTTCAGAGATGCGCGCCACCGAAGGGACCGCGCTGGCAACAGACCTGCAGGAACAGTGTCAGTCGGTTGAAAGGAGTTTAAACGCGATAGAAGAACTTGCTCCGACCGTCGTAGAGCATTATCGCCGTCGCATCCAAGACCGAGTAAGTGAGGCGCTGGCCTCGCTGAACGTATCCATCGAGCCAGCAGATCTGGTGCGAGAAGTCAGCCTGTTTGCCGACCGATCGGACATCTCGGAAGAAATCGTGCGATTGCGGAGCCACTTGCAACAGTTTGGCGAGGCACTTGCATTGCCTGAGAGTGCAGGCCGCAAGCTGGAGTTCATTTGCCAGGAGATGGGGCGTGAGACGAACACGATTGGCTCAAAGGCAAACAACTCAGAAATATCGTTGCATGTTGTTGAGATAAAGACCGCCTTGGAACGAATACGCGAGCAGATTCAAAACGTGCAATGAGTGCTGTCGTGCCCGGCAAACTTGTCGTCATTTCTGGCCCTTCGGGAGTGGGCAAGTCGACCGTTGTGCGTGAGGTTCTGGACCGTTTTAGTGAAAGCCTTCGGCTAAGTATTTCGGCCACAACTCGGCCTCCGCGTCGGGGTGAGCAGGACGGCGTAGACTACTACTTCCTTACGGATGAACAGTTCGCCCAACGCAGGGAAGCAGGCGATTTTCTGGAGTGTATCGAAGTATTTGGTCGCGGTCACTGGTATGGCACGTTGTGGAGCGAGGTCAGGTCTAGCCTGGAAGCGGGCTTGTGGGTTATCCTGGAGATCGACGTTGATGGGGCCCAGGATGCTCTGGAGAAGTTCTCCGAAGCGATTACGATCTTCATTCTCCCCGGCGACTTGGGGGAGTTGGAGCGACGGCTCCGCAGCCGAGGCACTGAAGGGGAAGAAGCGATCGAGCACCGTCTGAGCGTTGCCCGTCGCGAGTTGCAGTTTGCAGACAGTTATCAATATCAAGTAATCAATGAGACCGTCCACGGGGCAGTCAAAGAAATCAGCCAAATTTTGGAGAGTCGAGGAATTAGCCATGATTGATGCCCTGAAAGAAGAAGAGATCGTCAGAAAAGTTGGTGGGCGGTTCAAGCTCTCGACACTCATCCAAAAGCGTTTGGCCGCGATCAACGCCGGCGCGCGAGCTCTGGTAGACGTCGAATCCGACGACAAAATGGAAGTCGTCGTGGAGGAAATTCTCCAGGACAAGATTTATCTAGATAGCTCTAGTCAATTGAAAATTACGGGTGAATCAACCGACCAAGGCGGGCCGCCTGAACTTGACTTGTCCAGTCTCTAACGGATCTCCCATGTCGGTGCGTCATTCTTTGGCGCCGCAAAAACAGAATGCTCGTCGACCATGCCTCATGAAATCGTTGTCGGTGTGACGGGGGGGATCGCCGCCTATAAAACGGCCTCGCTAGTTAGTGAACTAGTACAGGCAGGGCATTTGGTTACAGTGGCGATGACACGATCGGCCCGCAAGTTTGTTGGTCCGGCAACCTTTCGGGCGCTCACTGGCAGGGCGGTTGCGACAGACATATTTGACTCCCGAAATTTCCCGTTGGGAGCGCACATCGAATTGGCTCAGCAGGCCGAGCTGTTGTGTGTCGCACCGGCCACGGCCGACTTCATTGCTAAGGCTGCTCACGGCATCGCGGACGACCTACTCAGCACTCTGCTGCTCTCATTTGCTGGTCCGGTCTTGCTGGCACCGGCAATGAACGCCGACATGTGGGCTAAGCCGGCCGTGCAGCGAAATCTGGCTCAAATCCGTTCCGATGGAGTAAATATCGTTGATCCCGGTGAAGGTTGGTTAAGCTGTCGGCAGAAGGGTGTGGGCCGGATGGCTGAACTGGAAGAAATCAGAATCGCGATCAGTGCTTTGCTGGCCAAGGGGGAGTAATCGCCTGTGGCTCGCATACTCATCACCTCGGGTCCGACGCGGCAACACCTTGATCCCGTGCGATACTTGACGAACGCCTCCAGCGGTCGAATGGGAGCCGCATTAGCCAAGGCAGCTTTGGAGCAAGGGCATGAAGTTGTCGTAGTGAGCGGGCCGGTTGAAGTCGAGTACCCGGCCGGAGCAAAGGTCGTTCCGGTCGTCTCTACCGAAGAGATGCTGGAAAGCTCTCGCAAAGAGTTCGATAGCTGCGACGGGATGATCGGCGCTGCGGCCCCATGTGATTACCGTCCACTGCATGTCGAAGAGGGCAAAATCTCTAAGACAGGGAGTCCATTGCTCTTGGAGCTGATTGAGACCGAAGACGTCGTGGCTACGCTGGGAGCCGCGAAAGGAAGCCGATGGGTTGTAGGATTTGCACTGGAGACCGAGGACCATCGCCTGCGCGCGCTCGCCAAACTTGAACGCAAGTGTTGCGATCTCATCGTTTCTAATGGTCTAGAAGCAATGGAGTCATTAGAGAATAGTGTCGAGATTCTCGATTCCACAGGCGCAGTAATCAATGCCTTTGCTGGCAGCAAAGTACGCATTGCCAGTCAGATTCTCGCCGTGATTCAAGACAGGCTGGTCGAAGCTACTGCGGACCGCTAACGTCCGCTAGACAGCGGCACGATTTCGAAGGCGGCTCAGAATCCGCAGTATCGGCCGTTGCCGGCGGCGCGCTTCGGCCAACAATTGGCGCTTGGCGAGCTGCCAATCGTCGTTGCCATCGCTTTGGGGACAACCACGATCTTCCCATAGCTGGTAGGCCCGCTTGGCGATCGAGTCGTCAGTCACGCTGAATTCCATCTGATTGTCTTTAAGTGCCATTTCTTATTGCTCCTCTTAGTCCATTGCAGCTGTATTGTGTGTTGAGCACTCGTCTGGTTATAGCTTGCCGTTTCCGGCTTCTGCAAGTCCAGCAATTTGGAACTGTGCTAGCGATTTCGCTAAACGACAGTGCATAAAACGGATCCATGGATCGTAGACTCCCTCTCATAGGTGGGAGCAACAACTGGCGAACTGAGTTAGCTCACTCCAATCAGAAAGTAAACCGTGCGCCGTTTGGAGATTCCTTCTGGTGAACCGTGATTCGCGGGAGGGTGTCTCAGGCATATTGATGTCTATCAATCAATATTGAAGCATCAGCTCGCCTCAGGCCATCCCATAGCGTGGCGGAGCTTCTACCACTATACTTGTGAGATTCTCCGTTGCGTGGGGAACTCTGCATACCATTATCAGCTCGCAATAAGCCCATGATTCGCGTTGCCATCCTAGGCGCCACTGGTTACACCGCACGGGAGCTTCTGCCATTGTTGCTGCGGCATCCCGATGTGGAAGTTGGCGCACTCACAACTCGAAAGGATACAAAGCCGCATGTGGCCGACGTGCATCCAAACATGCGCGGTCGGTTAGATCTTGTACTGGAAAACCTATCTCTAGCTGAGGTTGCCCAGCGAGCGGAATGTGTGTTTGGCTGCTTGCCGCACGGGGCCAGCGCAGCGTCGATCAGCGAACTGTTGGAGGCCGGCTGTCGAGTCGTCGACTTTAGTGCCGACTATCGGTTAGATGATCCGCAGGTTTATGCCGAGTGGTACGGAGTAGAACATCCCGATCCGAAGCGAATGCCTGAGACCGTCTACGGACTTCCTGAGCTATATCGAGAAACGATTCGGGGTGCAAAGCTCGTCGCGAATCCGGGTTGCTATCCTACATCGGCTATTCTGGCTCTAGCACCATTGCTTGAGCAGAAAGTCATCTCGCCGAACGGAATTGTTATCGACAGTAAAAGCGGCGTCAGCGGTGCTGGCCGCACTCCCAAGCCGAACCTGCACTTTCCAGAATGCAATGAGAGCCTCTCTGCCTACGGCGTGGGGCAACATCGACACACGCCCGAGATCGACCAAATACTTAGTTCTAGTGCCGGTGTTGCGACCAATGCCGTATTTACGCCGCATCTTGTACCCATGAATCGAGGCATTCTGACAACAGCTTATGCCGACCCGACCCGCGACGTCGAAGAAAATGAAATACTGGAAGTTTTGCGGTCTCGGTACGAAAATGAACCCTTTGTGCGTGTCGTCGACAATTTGCCCAGCACTAAAGACGTCGTAGGGACGAACTATTGCGACGTGACGGCTCGGATGGTTCGCGGCAAGGTATTGATGGTCAGCGTAATCGACAATCTTATTAAAGGCGCCTCAGGCGCCGCGGTTCAGAACTTCAACTTGATGTACAACTTCCCGGAAACGACCGCCCTTACGTGAGCGATTGGTGTAAGCCTTACGTCGGTGTCTTCCACGGATCGAATTCCAATCGAAAGTAAGAATATATGTCGGATCGTCTTCCACAGGGATATCGGGCAGCGGGCGTTTATTCAGGCGTTAAGCGGAGCTCTGACAAGTTGGACCTGTCGTTGATCGTCTCAGACCGACCAGCCGTTGCGGCTGGCGTATTTACGCAGAACTTGGTGGTCGGAGCGCCAGTAAATCTCTGTCGTGAGCGGACACCTAGTGACTCGATTCAGGCAGTAGTGATCAACTCCGGCGTGGCCAACGCGTGTACAGGAGCTCAGGGCGAACAGGACGCACTCAGCATGGCGGCCAAGGTGGCTGAAGTCTGTGACTATGTCGATCAGCAAGTGTTGGTAATGTCTACTGGCGTCATTGGCGAACTATTGCCAATGGACAAGATTAATCCTGGGATAGAAGCTGCCGCGAAAAGATTGAGTGGCGATGAGGCAGCATTGGTCGATGCAGCCCGCGGAATGATGACTACTGATTCGTGTCACAAAGTCTGCACACGAGAGGTTAATCTCGACCGCAGCGTGTGGGTTACAGGTATCGCCAAAGGGGCGGCGATGATAGGGCCAAACATGGCCACGATGCTTTCAGTAGTGATGACCGACGCCGCGATCAGTATGGCTGATGCCCAGAGCGGACTTAAAGATGCTGTCGATGAATCGTTTAACTGCATTAGTGTCGACGGTCATATGAGCACTAGCGATACAGTGCTGCTACTGGCTAACGGTGCGGCTGATGGCGAGATTCTCACTGGCAAGGATCTTTCTAAGTTTCAGGCAACGTTAGTTGAGGTGTGCGAATATCTTGCCCAGTCGATTCCGGCCGATGGAGAGGGTGCAACGCATCTTGTGACTATCGAAGTCCACGGCTGCCGGACTCGCGAAGAGGCTGTCAAAATCGCTAGAACCGTTGCGGACAGCCCTCTAGTTAAGACCGCTGTCGCTGGAAACGATCCAAATTGGGGCCGAATTGTCTCTGCGGCGGGCTACGCTGGTATATCGTTCGACCCCGCAAAAGTGAGCCTTTTGGTAAACGGCACGTTGCTCTACGAACAAGGCACGCCCGTGGCGTTCGATGCTGCAGCGGCTAGCGCCTCGATGAAGGCGAACCGCGACACAAACATTGTGCTATTGTTTGAACAAGGTGAGGCTTCAGCTCGTTTTTGGACGACCGACCTTACTGCCGAATACGTCCGCCTCAACGCCGATTACCACACTTAAATGGATCAAGCCCTAAAGCGAGCTCGACGCGGCGCCTTATTCTTGGGATTGCTGCTAGTGTTCGCGATTCTAAGCCATAATTGGCTGACGGGCACTCGGCTTTTAGATTCTCTCTATTGGACGGTGATTACTGTCGCTGGTGTCGGATATTCGGAGACTCTGGAGCCCGGTCTAGGAAGCGCCCGGCAGTGGCTTACCATTTCCGTCATCCTGGTCGGCATGATGGCAGTGGCGTACACATTGGGGATGATGATTCAAGCAATTGTCGAAGGCCAGTTCGATCGTGCATTGGGAGCAAGACGTATGACTAAAGAAATTCAGCGCCTCAGAGACCACGTAATTATTTGCGGATTCGGACGCATTGGACAGAACCTGGCACTCAGGTTGTCACGCCATCGAATTCCATTCGTAATTGTTGATTCAAGCGCCGAATCTGTGCACGAAGCCAAGCAGTTCAACTACGTGCATATCGAGGGAGACGCCACTGATGAGGATACGCTACGAGCGGCAGGAATCGATCGGGCGCGTACCGTCGTAAACGCTCTGTCTAGCGATGCTGATAACGTGTTTTTAACGCTAACCGTTCACGACATGAACCCAAACGTGGCAATTCTTTCCCGTGGCGAGCACCCTCGAACTGAAACCAAGCTAATTCAGGCGGGTGCTACGCAGGTAGTACTTCCGGCCGTCATTGGTGCAGAGCGGATGGCAGATATCATCGTTCGGCCTGAAGCATCTGACCTATTGCGCTGCGTAGGGCACGAATCGGGGCTTAATGCGGAACTGGAGGAGTTCAAATTCACGGCAGAGAGCCCATTTGTCGGCCGAACAGTCCGCGAGGCAGAAGATGACAGCCTGGTAATGGTCATTGCTTTGAAACGGAAGGATGGAGAGCAAATATTCAATCCTAAGGACGATATCGTTCTTGCACCTGGCGACATCGTTATCGTCATGGGCCCCGAAGCGGAGATCGAAGGGTTCTATAAAGCCTGTGTCGAGGCCCAGCGCGAAGCTGTCGAAGTTTAGCAGTTGCTGTGGAGCACTTCCACGGCCCCATCGGCAAGCGAGACGATGGCTGACTTATCTTGTCGCAGCGATTAAGAAAGTCGGGTTGAGCGCGTCAAAACGGAGTCGCTCCAGCTGGTCGGTTCCGCGGGCTACGTTAACCATCCACACTTGAACCTCGGCTGTGAGTTTGCCAAGCGACTTGCGCAGCTCCTCAAGTGCCCCAATACTGATCAGGTTGGCAACCAATCGGCCGCCTGGCTTCAGCCTTTCAAACGCCACTTCGGCGATCCGCACTACTTCTCGGCCGCTTCCTTCCAGAAAGATTGCATCAGGATCTGGTAAATCCGACCATGCTTCGGGTGCTCTACCTAGAATGGGTATCACGTTGCTCACGCCAAACCGAGCCGCATTTTCGCGGATTAATTCGGCTTCTTCAGTGTCCTGTTCTATAGCGTAGACTCTTCCACCAGGCACGAGTTGAGCGGCTTCGACGCTTACAGAACCGCATCCCGCACCCACGTCCCATACTACGCTCTGTGCGTCGAGCCCCATCTGAGCCAGCGCCATTGCCCGCACCTCTGCCGGAGTAAGTAGGCCATGTTTGGGTGTTGATTGAGCGAACACCTCGTCCGGATTGCCGAACAAACTTCGGCCATAAACGGCCCGTGGCCTATCCGGGGCATTTGGGTCGCGCACCAGCACCATCACGTTGAGCGACTCGAACAACTGGTTGGCGATTTCCTTCACGGTACCTTGTGTGACTCGTTCGTCCCTTGCACCAAGGTTCTCGCACACGTAAATCGTGAAATACTCGATTCCCCGATCCCTGAGGGCCTGGCAAACCTGGGCTGGTCCACACTCTTCGGTAGTGAAGAGCCCGACCTTTTCGGCAGTACGGATTCGTTCGGCCACCATTGCAAGTGAATGGTTGGCCAGATCGGTGAGATAGGCCTCGTCCCAACTCTGCTTTACTCGAGCGAAAGCCAGTTGCATGCTGCTGACGTGCGGTACGATTTCGCACCGATCTTGGCCGATCCGTTCGCATAGAAAACGGGCAAGTCCGTAAAACAATGGGTCACCCGTTACCAAAACAGCCGACTGCTTAACGCCAGAGCTATCGATCGCTGCCACGACCGCTTCTAGGTCTGCGCCGATTACTATTCGCTTGGCCTCCGTGGGAGGTACCAGCCCGAGCGTCCGCTCGTTGCCCGCCAGCAATTGGGCATTTAGAATCAGCTTACGGGTAGATTCGGGTACGGCATCGAGTCCGTCATCGCCGATGCCAATAATCGAAACGGTGGTATGCTCGGCGGACATAAACGGGGACCTGGAATTGGGGCAGTGTGTCGGCTCGAAATCTAGGGATCGTAGCCCTGAGATTCAGGCCGCTGCATACAGGGTACAGCCGTAGGCTGCCGCTTGTCTACGCCCACTATTACTAGGCGACGTAGCACATCAGCGTATGGTGGATCATGCGTAGCTGCCCTGCGTGCGGCAAGGGGGGGCCATCGAGAGCCGGAAAAATGTCAGCCGGCGCTTCCGCCGAAGTATCGATAAATTGCTTCCAGGCCATCGAGCGCACCGCCTGAGGAATGATGAAATCTTGAGTTGTTTCACCTGCGTGCATGAGCATCATGACCGGACGAATTGTTGGGTCGTCGAGTCCAGCTGTGCCGAACACGCAGAGGATGCTCTTAGAGGCCTGGCTCCAGTCCATCGGCTTACCGTTTGGACCGTACCAGCTGACGTCCGGAAGGGCTCCGTCTTCTCCAACTGCGCCGGTAAGAAACGAAGCTCGCCGAACATTGGGTTGCTCTTTGCGGAATGCGATCAACGACTGACAGAACCGCAGCATTTCGGCATTTCGTTCAACGAGCTTCCAATCGAACCAACTAATGGCGTTATCTTGGCAATAGGCGTTATTGTTACCTCGCTGAGTACGCAGTACTTCGTCTCCAGCGGAGATCATTGGCGTACCTTGGCTTAGCAACAACGAAGCCATCATGTTTTTCGCTTGCCGTCGTCGAAGTTCGAAAATATGCTTCCGTCGCGTCGGGCCTTCCACGCCATAGTTGCTGCTGTAATTATTATTGTCGCCGTCGAAATTCTTCTCGCCATTCGCTTGATTATGTTTTTGTTCGTAGCTGACCAGATCGTTCAGAGAGTAGCCGTCATGCGATGTGACGAAGTTAATGCTGTGGTACGGATGTCGGCCACTGTTCTGATAGAGATCGCTGGATCCAGCAATACGCGTAGCCATCGGGCCAGTCAGACCTTGCTCGCCTCGCCAGTAACGCCTCAGATCATCGCGATAATGGCCATTCCACTCGGCCCAGCGGGTGTCGGCGAAGGATCCAACCTGAAAAGCTCCTGCGGCGTCCCAAGCTTCTGCGATGATCTTCGTATCCGCCAGCATCGGATCCTCGGCGATTACTTCCACCAAAGGCGGATTGGGCATTAATTCCCCATTACGATCACGGCTGAGAATCGATGCCAAGTCGAAACGGAAGCCATCGATGTGGTAGTTGTATACCCAATGCCGTAGACAGTGGAAAATCATCTCACGGCAGATCGGGTGATTGCCGTTTACTGTATTTCCACAACCCGAATAATTTTTGTAAGTGCCATCGTCGTTGAGCATGTAGTAGACCTTGTTTTCCAGGCCCTTGAAGCTCAAAGTGGGTCCAAGATGGTTTCCTTCGGCAGTGTGGTTGAACACGACGTCGAGAATCACTTCGATTCCCGCCTCGTGAAGTGCCCGGACCATCGTCTTAAACTGCCGAACCTGCTCGCCCGGCTTATTGCCGTGCATGTATCCACGGTGCGGGGCGAAAAATGCTAGTGAGTCGTACCCCCAGTAATTCCTCTGTTCCGGCGTTTTACCCAGGGGATCATTTATTGGAAATTCATGGATCGGCATGAGTTCTACGGCCGTGACACCAAGCGACTTCAAATATGGGATTTTTTCAATTACACCCAGATAGGTGCCCGCGTGCTTCGTCTCACTAGAACTACTGCGCGTGAAACCACGGACGTGCATCTCATAGATGACAGTTTCCGATAAAGGTCGGCGTAGATGGCGATCACCCTGCCAATCAAAATGGTCGTCGACAGCGACGCACTTCGGCGGGCGGACGATCCCGTCTTCCGACGTCTGGAACCGTCCTGCGAGAGCTCGCGCATAGGGGTCGATCAGCCGCGCTTGGGGATTGAAGCGATCACCCGCCTCAGGCTGATAGGGACCGTCGGCCTGAAAGTGGTACAGCTGCCCCGCTTTCAAGCTGGGGACAAACTTACTCCAGAGATCTCCCCAACGGTCGGTGGATGGATCGAAATCGATCACGCGTGACGGTTCACGATCACTTACGCGCCGATATAGTAACACGCGCATTGCCGTTGCACTGCGGCTGTAGACGACGAACTGCACACCATCGTCATTGACCACTGCGCCGTAGGGCAGGGGGTACCGGAATTGCATGATGCGCTTCGATTTCGGCATGGCAACGCGGCCCTGGCCAGGGAGTAACAGATTGGAGGTCCATTGGGTAAGCATGGGTGAAGACTCATTGCTGAAGGGACTTGCGGCGGTAATCGTTGGGCAACTGCGCGGAACTTCCGCGACTCAATCCGGGTTGCCGGAGATACGCCTTAAACCTTCGACCAATCGTCTCCACACGCTTGAAATGTACCATAGTCCGCCGAAAAGATTCGTTGGGCGTTCTGTCTAATTCGACCGCTGAGGTCACCGCTACGCGGCTGAAACGCGCCACCCCGCCCTTCGGACCGTAGCGGTAATCTTCGCCACTCGCGCCAAGCGGTACCTGCCAACCGGGGCAACCGGAAGGACTGGTACGACCTTGACCGAAAAATCGGTTTCGGTGAACTCTGCAGCGTCTGTAGCTAGAGAGTCTGCTCGGGTGGTCGTTGACACTACTGGTAAAACAGCCGTAGAATCGCCCGTCTCGGCCCTCACCGACCCAACTCAGTCACATGCCAAAAATAACCTACCGCGATGCCGGAGTCGACCTGGAAACCTACCAGGATTCGATGTCGCGCCTACCGACCTTATTGAAACAAACCCACTGTCCGCGAGTGTTGCCGTGGAACAACGGCTTTGCTGGCCTTTTTCAACTCGATTTTACGGGGGGACTCTTTTCTCGAAACTATGAGCATCCTGTGCTCGTTTCCTGTACGGATGGAGTCGGGACTAAATTGAAGGTGGCTCAGCTTGCTGGTCGGCATGATTCCGTAGGGATAGATCTAGTGGCGATGTGCGTAAACGACGCTATTTGTTGTGGCGCCGAACCATTATTCTTCCTCGATTACGTTGCCATGGCAGAAGACAACCCGGAGTTGTTGGAGCGGATCGTTTCGGGTATCAGCGCCGGTTGCTTGGAGAGTGACGCGGCACTAGTAGGCGGCGAGACAGCTATCATGCCTGATATCTACCAGTCGGGCGACTACGATTTAGCTGGCTTCTGTGTAGGAATCGTCGAACGCTCCCAGCTGCTTGATGGCAGTGCGATCGTTCCCGGCGACCGCGTGCTGGCGATCGCCTCTAGCGGCGTGCACTCCAACGGTTATAGTCTGGTTCGCAAGATTGTCTTCGAGCATGCCGGTCTGTCGACAGACGATCGTGTTCCGGAGTGTGGCAGTACAGTGAGTGATGTGCTCCTATCACCGACTAGGCTTTACGCTCGTCCGATTCGTGACGTGCTAAATCATTACAAGGTTAAATCGGTCGTACATGGGATCGCCCACATTACTGGCGGTGGGCTTCATGAGAATCTTTCCAGAGTACTCCCCGCGAATGTCGATGCGCTAATCGACCGCGGTAGTTGGACTATTCCACCAGTGTTTCCTTGGCTTCAAGAGTTGGGCGACGTCGACGACACGGAGATGTTTCGCGTATTCAATATGGGCGTTGGTATTACTCTGGTCGTGAGTGACTACTACGCCGAGAGCATCCAGCACCAACTGGTCAGCCAAGGGTTCGAAACCTGGCAAATCGGCCGAATTACCGAAGGTTGCGGCGAAGCTCGTTGGGCGTAGAGCTAAAGCTGTCGATGCTCTTTCCAGCTTTCAAGACTGATGTCTGGTCATCGCCGGAAGCGCTGGAAAGCGAGACGTCACGGCTTGTTGCCTGCGAGAGTGCGTCTAGGACAATCTGCTTTGTAAGTAGATCAGGCAACAGAATTGGGGGCGCAGATGGATCTGCGGGGTAAATCGCCAGCAGCGGGATGCTTTGGCTATGGAGTTCCAATAGCGCCTGTTTGATCATATCATTGCGGTCTGTCCAGTCGGCAAGGAGTGTAACCACGTCGTTCTCTTCAACCCATTTCTTTACCTCGGCACGATTAATCGCGAATTTAAGGTTGGCTTTGCACGTGGGACACCACTGAGCAGTAAAGTCTACCATGACAGTCTTTCCTTGGTCTCTGGCAGCTTGTACGGCCTGTGGCGAGAAGGGTTTCCAGGGCAAGAGCGAATCGCTGGGGGTTAGGTAATTGAAAGCCAGAGCACCGACGATTGCGGCGACTGCTGAGCCTTCAAGCCATGCGTTTCGACGCTGCTGTTTAGTGGCTGAAATGGGAGTGCGGCCGATCATCCAGCAAGCGAACCATATACCCATCAACAGCGAAAGAGTGGCAATGAAGTAGTCGTGTGAAATGGTTGAAAACAGGTAAACGACAGTACCTAGTAGTACGAATCCCATGAGATTCTTGAGCGTGTCCATCCAAGCACCAGGCTTGGGAAGCCAGCTCACGAGCGATGGAAATGCTCCAATGAATAGGTACGGTAGCGCCATCCCCAGGCCAACGGATGCAAATATCAGGTAAATAACCAACGGCGGTTGACTAATCGTATAACCAAAAACGGGGCCCAGGAATGGACCACTGCATGGCGTCGCTAGAATAGTAGTGAATATTCCCATACAGAACGCGCCCAGTGGGCCCTCTCGTGAGGCTAGCTCGGTGGCTTTGCCGGAACTGGCAAATCCGGGAATCGGCAATTCCCAGATTCCGAGAAAACTTAGAGCCATCGCGAAGACTAAACATGTCATGCTCACTTTGAACCACGTAAGCGTATAAAGTTCTCCCCAACCAAAGCTCTCTTCTCCTAGCCCCAGCTGAGCTAGCGCTGCCAGGCTGGCCAGAATCATGAATACAGACAACAACCCCGCCACGTAGAAAAGATTAAGCGACAATATTTTCGCCCGACTCATGCCACCCTGCTTGGCGAAAGAGAGTACCTTCAGCCCAATTACAGGTAGCACACAGGGCATCAGGTTTAGAATCAGTCCGCCCAGCAGGCCGTAGAACAGAATCAGCATCAGTGCAGGGTTTTCTGTCCCAACGTTTGAAGAAGAGGGAGCCTGGCCCTTTGAGGGCTGGTCAGACGAAGATTGAAGTTGACTTTCATGGAATTGAACGGGCAGAGATATGCCCTCGCCCACCTTCGCGACAAACGTCTGCTCGAATGGGATACATGTATGTGGATTGCAAGCTTGGCCTTCAGCGGCAATTGTGATCGCAAGGGTGCTAACGTCGACATCCGGCCCCAGCGCGATGGGAGCGACCCAGGATACTTCCGTTTCGTGCTCTAGCATCTCCAAGCCGACCCAGATTTTCTGATCTACGTGGCTGTGGGGTGGTTCGGTTGGCTGCCAGGAGCCAAGCAGCTTTACGGACGGTGGGGAGGTGACTTTGATGGCGGTGGCCATGGGACCTCCGCCGTTATTAGGCAGCATCTGTTGGTCGACGGCATAAACATGAAATCCGTCTGGAATCTGTGCTGTCACGAAGAGGAGAGCCGGCCGGTCGCCTTCTGGGGGCGTAAACTCTCCTTTGAACGTAACTTCGCCGGAACTGCTCCCGCCATTCAGTCCAGATAGGCCGGATGGGAACTCAAATTGGGCTCGCGCCACGGATATTCCGCCGGCGGTCAGCAAGGAGAGAACCAGCGCGAAGAGACGTCGGGGAGATAGTACGGTTGTGAACATCCCTATCACTTTCTCTTGAGAGCCTCTCCGCAGACATCCTGTCACGTGCGAACCTTCTATCCTGCAGTGGATAGACCCTATATTCTAGGCATTTCTGGGAATTCGGGTCAACGGCGACCCCGGGCCAACACAGGATCCTAGGGACTCACTGTGACGCCGCACAGGCCTCCTCAGCCCATTATCGCCACGCCTGTATGAAGTGACCGTAAGTAAAGGCACACTGGGTGCGCAGATCCCCACGATTAACTACGGTGCATCGCTAGCACTTGTTCGCTATCAGAGGGCCTGAAGCCGGTCACGCAGCCAAATCATTTGTTGATGTACGGCTTGCGATTCGGAAATAAAGCGATTCTCTTCAAATATCCAGCGTAACCAATTCGCAGCGGATGCGACGGTTCCGCCGCGATCGTAGCAATCCATAACACGTCGTTCATCAGTCGAGAGCGGACGGACTTCGCTATATGCTTTGACCGCTGGCCCCCATTCTGGGCAGCCGCCGACGATCATGCTCCCCGCCAGCCGAGCGACATCACCCACCACTGAGTCGATCGCTGCAGCGCCGAAGTCGATCAGCCCGGTCACCTGCTCACCCATGAAAAGTATGTGATCACATTTCACGTCTCGAATGCACCACTGCAATGACAAGGGTAGATTCGCACTTTCCTCAATATCATCGAGAACAGTCGGCAGTCGTCGCTGAACCTGAATCAAAATCTCTCCAGCCAATGATCTCAACTCGCTTGGCGGTTTGTCAAATACCGCCTCTTGCAAATTATCGAGTTGGCCGCAGAGCAAGTCTCTTAGTATCTCCCTTCGACTGAATAAGCCGGGGGAGAGACCCACGGACGGAGTTGTGAGTGAACTGGCGGCCAGATGAAACTGAGCCAAACAACGCATTGCCGCGTCGCTCCTACGCGAGTTCGGCTTGTTCCGGTTATAGGGTTCGCCTGGCAGCCATGGCGTTAGCTCCCAGAGAAAATCGTCGATATGTAAAATACTTCGCCCCTCAGAGGTGATCAGCGGTACTGGAACGATTCGGATCCCAGACCGGGTAACGTGTTGCAGCAGGTCATGCATAGAGGAAAGCTCGGCGGGAGAGGGATATCCCTTCGGCCAACGCTTTAGGCACAGACTCATTCCTCCATGCGTGACTCGCCAGACCAATGCCCCGCTGAGTCCCGTTGACTCGCTGTGCGGCCTGATATCTGCGTTCTCCAAGTCGGCACGCCACTCAGCCAGCGCCGACCGTAGTATCGTTGAAGAAATGTCATTCTGCACAACTGGTATTTCCTACCTAGTACTGAAACCTAACTGCCAGTCACGTCGACATACATTGAGGTAGGTTTCATTGGCATCGATTCGCTGCTGTGGCGGACGAGGGCCGCAACTCTCAGTTTCTCAGGAAGTTGCTATGAAGTTAAGTCATATCTGCAGGAGCCTAGACAGAACGAGACTCCTGGGATTGACGCTTCTCTTGTCGGGGATAGTTTACGGACAAGCGATACAGGCCAAAACACATGAACTTGGCCCGACAGATTCTACTGCTGCAACCGTCTCGACAGAGATTACCTCACCCACCTCGCTGTTGGTAGGTGCTTCCAAGATTGAAGGCCTGATTCCGCTCTATCGCAAGGGAACACACGTTTATGCCGAATTGCGAGCAGAGGACTTCGATTCCGATCTGATAGTGCTGATCAGCATCGCCCAGGGCATTGCACAACGGCCTCTGTTCGCTGGGGCCACATGGAACTTCGGTGACGATTGGGTTTGCCAGTTTCGTCGAGCCGGCCAACGGGTCCACTTCGTCCGACGCAACATCCGTTATCGCGCTCAAGAGGGGAGCCCGGCGGCCAGGGCTGTTGAGTTGGCCTACTCGGACAGTATCTTGGCAAGTCTACCCATCGCTGCTGTGCGGTCTAACGGCGCAGTGTTAATAGATCTTTCGGGTGCGTTCTTGAGTGACCTGCCTAACATCACTCCCTCACTTCCCGGATTCGATTTCTCTTCTGAGCGTTCGAATTGGGCAGAGGTCAATGGCTTCGAGCAGAACATCGAACTCCAGGTAGCCGCCACCTACACATCCGACGGTTTGGTGGATATCGAGTCAGTGCCCGATCCTCGCGCCGTGACTATCCACGTCCACTATTCGATCAGTCGTTTACCGAAATCCAACTACCGGCCCCGCTTGGCGGACGACCGCATCGGCTTCTTTCTCTCAGTCTTGAAGGACTACTCACGACAGACCGATGAAGACCGCTTTGTGAGGTACATCAATCGCTGGCACTTGGAAAAGCAGGACCCAGCCGCCGAGATGTCTCCTCCGAAGGAGCCGATCGTCTTTTGGATCGAAAAAACCGTTCCCTACAAGTACCGAGCTGCGATTCGAGCCGGCATTTTGGAGTGGAATAAAGCCTTCGAGAAGCTTGGCTTCCAAGAAGCTATCGAAGTGAAGCAACAGCCCGACGATGCACGTTGGCATCCGGGCGACGTGCGCTACAATACGTTTCGCTGGATAACTGCTGGCACCTCTGTGGCCATGGGTCCCTCGCGGGTGAATCCCATGACTGGACAGATTCTCGACGCGGACATCGTTTTCGACGCCGATTATCTGCAGACCTGGAAGCGCAAGTACGAATTCTTCACCCCCGAAGGTGTAGCGATGCTCACTGGCGGGGCGATCGATCTGGCCGGCTATCGTCGGCAACAAGCTGACTTGGCGGCAGGGCATTCTCATGCCTACGGTGGTTTCTGTTCTTGCCAGATCATGCACGGCATGTCGCACGAATTGGCGCTCAGCGCTACCGTGCTTGCCCGTACCACGCGCTCGCAAGAAGAAATTCAAAAGCTCACAATGCAGGGCGTCAAAAAAGTTGCCATGCACGAAGTTGGTCACACGCTTGGCCTGCGTCACAACTTCAAAGGGAGCACGCTCTACTCAGTTGCCGAGGCCTACGAGCGTTCGATTAGCGAGGAACCTGTTGCTTTGAGCGCCTCGGTAATGGACTATCTTCCAGCACAACTAGCGGCCCCGGGGGCCCGTCAGGGAAGTTATTACACTTCAACTATCGGTCCTTACGACTACTGGGCCGTGGAATATGGCTATCGGCCTCTGGAGGCCGGTACGTCAGAGGAAGAGAAACCCCAGCTCAGGGCTATCGCCGCTCGCAGCGGTGAGCCAGGCCACGCCTATGCTACCGACGAGGACACTCGTGGCATCGACGCCGATCCGCTTAGTGGTGTGTTTGACTACGGCAACGATCTGATTGAGCATGCTGAGAAGCAAGCCGATATCGTGGCACAAAGCTGGCCTAAGTTGGTCGAGAGCATCACAAATCATGGCGAAGGCTATCAACATGCCCGGCAGGCGTCCGGTGTGCTGATGGCTACACACTGTCGGGCTATGTTTGCTGCTTCGCGTTATGTGGGCGGCATCTATTGTACGAGGAGCCATCTGGGCGACCCGAACGCCCGTGCTCCTTATGAGGTAGTCGACGTGGAAACTCAGCGCCGAGCGCTCGACTTGCTGTCCCGGCGCATGTTCAGTGACGAGGCGTTCGATATTCCAGCTCAGCTTTATAGCCGTTTGGCTGTTTCATACTGGAACCATTGGGGCAGCCAGATGACCGAACGAACCGACTTTCCAGTGCACGAGTCGGTCCTCATCTGGCAGGACCGATTGTTGGAAAAACTCCTGTCCTCACTGACGCTCACTCGGCTGCACGATTCAGAACTTATGGTTCCGGCCGATCAGGATGCCTTTACCGTGGCCGAATTGCTCCAACGGCTTACAGACTCGATATTCTCAGAGGTCTGGTCAACCGACGATAATGCATATTCCAATCGACAACCGGCCATCAGCAGCCTCCGTCGCAATCTGCAGCAAGCTTACCTGACGCGAGTAGCGCGAATCGCTCTGGGTCAACAAGACACACCCAACGACTGCCGAACGATGGCTACGCTGCAACTCAGCCGACTATCGAAAAACATCTCAAAGCTACTCGCCGGCGATACACAGCTCGATGCCTACAGCCAAGCTCACCTCGCCGAAGCTTCGACGCGCATAGAAAAAGTGTTGGCAGCACAATATGTCCAGACGCAATAGTGCCCAGGCACCGCTCCTCCGGCTTGTTAGGCAGAGTTTTTCTTTACTGAATTCCTTTCACAGAACTCTGTGGTTTCCAAGATAGCTTTGGCTGAGGTATGCTAGCCATATGCCATAAGAGCCGTGCGTGTCTTGCAGTGCCACAATCATGAAACTCATACTAGCGGTCATCCAACCTACAAAGCTTGAGGCGGTTCAGCAGGCGCTGAATCGGATTGGCGTAACACGCATGAGCGTTTGCGACGCGACTGGATTTGCTCGGCAGAGGGGGCAACTGGAGAGCTATCGAGGCGCGGAGTATCAGACCAATCTTTTGCGCAAAGTACAGTTAGAGATCGCTGTGAACGACGATTTCGTCGAGCACACCATTGAATGTTTGGAGCAGGTTTCGCGTACCGGAACCGAAGGCACAATCGGCGACGGAAAAATCTTTGTATTGCCGATGAACGAGGCCATTCGCATCAGCGACGGTCAGAGCGGGCCAGGTGCGATCTGAATGTCGAAGCTAGTACTGGTTAGTAGCGACCTAATTCTCGGAGCCCGTATCGAAGGTGCTACCCAACAGTGTGGGCTAACAATGGTCACTGTCGGTGGACAAGGACCGGCTCTCGAAGCATCTGGGGACGACTGTCGTGCCGTGATTATTGATCTTCGTACGCCGGGAATCAACGTGGCTAAATTGGTCGAGGCGCTACGAAAACAGGGCGATAGTTCGCTGCCGATTGTTGCCTGCGGCCCTCACGTGCACGAGCAACGGCTAGACGAGGCTCGTCGGGCGGGCTGCGACCTCGTACTTACGCGCGGCCAATTAGATCGCGAAGCGGAGTCGATCTTACAACAATTGGCGGACGAACATTAACCGGTGTCTGATTCGTTGTCAGACTCAGGAGCATCTTGATTGGGGTTTACCTGCGGAATGCCCGATTCGTCGGGTGTGAGGCCTGGTAGGCCTTGCTGGAGATCGTCTTGCTCCAGTGCGATTTCGTCCATTTCAGTGGAATCGATATGCCGGCGAAGAAGTAGATAGATTCCCACGGAAGCGCACCATAGATAACCCAGCGGAAACGACTCAGCGACGGCCATCAGCGTTGCCTCCCAGAAACGGATCAGGCCAGCGGATGCTTCCCCCATGCCGCTAAGCGTTGTGGCGGCTTCGGAGGCAGGTACTCCCATCAGCGCCGCGGTCCGCTCGTTGCCGGCACCCCAGCTGACAGACCACTCGGTGAGTGATACACCGGCTGTGGCGAGGTAATACACCAAGGCTTCGCCGAATAGTCCCAAGACCGTGGCCACCAGCAGGTAAAAAACAAGATGGATCGGCCTCTGATACACGTAAGAGAAGCAACGGCTAACGCCATCTAGGGCGTCACTCTGCTCCACGCCAATAGTGGCCCACATGAGCGGCCAGCCCAACAGTAGGCCCAATAGACCGATGGAGAGAATCAAGCCCCAGATGAGCGCCACGATCCACACAATTCCCATCAGCAGAGCAGAGAAATCAAGCACCAACAACCAGCCAGCTACCACTAGCGGAACCACACACGCAACTGCGAAGGCTATCGGAAGCAGTGGCCCACCGGAAGTTGCATACCACTTTTCTAGTGCCGCACGTAGTGCCGAAATCGGCCCCAAGATTTCTCCACGTGTAAGGTAGAGCGCAGCGATTCGAGAAATCGCACCGCCAAACAAACCCCACACCACTACAGCCCAAACGCCACTGAGCGCCAGACTCAAGCATTGAATCCAAGTGACATCCGGAGAAGCCATGCGCGAAAAGGGCTCAGTCAGCCATGCCCATCCACGTACCAGGGGTCCCACCCACGGAGACTGGGCAAATTTGCCGATAGGAGACACCCTTATAACGGATGTCGCTGCTGAGTCGGAGCCCGGGTCGACCAGAGTTGGTCCGAGTTCTACTGCCTCGGCGTGTGGTTCAGTCAAGCGCCCAAGCTGAGCCGGATTGGAAGCGAACAGTCCATCTAGGGCGGCCCACCCCCATTGAGTGATCACTACACCCGCAAAGGCAAGCAAGAGCACCCTGACGAATAGTGCCGCGCGACAAGAGCGAACTAAGATTAGCCAGGGACAAATTTCCCCATAGCGAATCTCATAAAGGGCGCCCATCGGTTGGCTAGGAGGCTGGTTCATCAGCTAGGCAGTGTTCGAGCGAGAATTGGGCCGCACGCCTCGCTTACCGCAGACAGTGCGACCACCTGTTTATGGCTTCAATGTTCCGCGGCATTATAGGGGGACCTGCTTGCGACTGCCAGACGCACCTTGACTAGGCAGCTAGTTACCATTTTTCTCCGGCGGTGGACCCCCATCTGAACTCCACCCCATCTCCGGAGTTTCGTCGTCCTCTGGGTCAGGAACACGTGGCAAGCTGTTCCGCTCATCCAGCCACCGCCCCAAGTCGATCGACCGGCATCGCTCACTGCAAAAAGGCATTGCGTTTGTTAGGGCCGGATCGAAATCACTCTTGCAGGTAGGGCATTGCATTGAAGTCAGCGAGCATTACTTGTCTTTGTTCGGCTTATCAGGTTTCTTCTTCTTGCTTTTGTCGGAAGATTTCGTATCGCCAGATTTCTTCTCCGGCTTCTTGTCATTTTCTGCAGCCTGTTTGTACGAATCGCTTCGGTAGTCGGTCTGATAGAAACCGGAGCCCTTGAACACCACCGCTGCGCCCGTGCCAAAAAGTCGCCGCAGCTTTAATTTACCGCATTCGGGGCACTTGCGTTTCACTGGTTCAGAGATCGACTGAAACAGTTCAAATTCATGATCACAGGCGTCGCATTGGTAATCGTACGTTGGCATGCTTGCATTTCACCTATGTTTGCGCTGGGGTCCGACTACTCTTCGGGACCCACCGAGCCGGCAGATACAATTACTTGCGACGGACGGACCACACGATCGTGTAACTGGTAGCCTTGCTGAACTACCAGCGAAACGTGATCGGCCGGATGTTCCTCAGATGGTTGTTTAAGTATCGCCTCATGCACTTGAGGATCAAAAGGCTGGCCTAGTGCATCAATCGCTTGGCATTGGTGTTGCTCCAATATCGCGACCAGCTGTTGCCGTACTAGTTTGAAGCCTTCCAGCAGGCTCTCAGCTTCGCCCTGCTGTTCAGCGGCTTCGATGGCTCGATCTATGTTGTCGACCACTGGAAGCAGGTCGCGCAGCAAGGACAGTGGTGCGTAGCGCCGTTCATCGGCGAGTTCGCGGGACAGACGAGTTCGTACGTTCTGCAGTTCGGCCTGTAGGCGTAGGACGCGATCCTTTTCCGCCTCTAGCTCTGAATTCGGATCGGTCGTCGCGCCTTCATCATCGGCGCAAGCAGCATCGACCTGTGCAGCGAATCTAGCAGCGTCATCCTGGGATGCTTCTTCATCTGCTTCGTCTTCAGTAGGATTGACAACCATCTGTCACTAACTCCTCAGGGATTCTTAATCTGTATCTTCAGTGAAATAGTCTTTGACTTTTTCGAAAAATCCTTTTCGTTCTGGCGCAACGTTTTTGTGTTCCAGTTCCGCGAGTTCGCGTAAAAGTGACTCTTCCGCTGCCTCGAGTTTCTGTGGGACCTCGATATTAACTTGAACGAGCATGTCGCCGACGCCGATAGTTCGTGGATCTGGCATTCCCTGGCCCTTTAGCCGAAATACTTTACCCGATTGCGTACCGGCAGGCAGCTTTAAGTCACCCTTCCCATTGAGAGTTGGCACCTCCAAAGCGCAGCCAAGCGCAGCCTGCGAGTAAGTGATCGGCATACGACAGATGAGGTGTTGCCCATCTCGTTCGAACAGTGGGTGTGGCATGACAGAAACGACACAGTAGCAATCGCCGGGTGGGCCGCCGGCCGCACTAGGCTCTCCCTGACCCGTGATCCGGACCTGCATACCGTCGTCGACTCCAGCAGGGATATCGACTTCGACGCCTACTTCTTTCGGCACGTTTCCCGCTCCGCGGCAGTCCTTGCAAGGCGAATCCACCGAAGAACCCTCGCCGTGGCACGCTGGGCAAGTAGTCTGTACACGAACTATGCCTGCCGACTGAACGACTTGACCGTGGCCGCCACAATAAGAGCACTTTTCTCGAGTGCTCCCTTCCGCGGCCCCTGTGCCAGAGCACGTCTCGCACTTCTCGCGGCGCTTGAATTCAACATTCTTTCGTACCCCTTGGGCACATTCTTCGAGCGTTAGCGAAACTTCGCACTGGACGTCGCGTCCCTTTCGAACCCGGCGACGGGTGCGACCACCAAATAAGTCCCCGAAGATATCGCCAAATGCGCTGAATATGTCCTCCACATCAGAAAAGTGCCCCGCTCCCGAGTTCCCGTTCAGGCCGGCATGGCCAAAGCGGTCGTAACGGGCTCTCTTCTCTGAGTCGTGCAGAACCTCGAATGCCTCTGAGGCTTCTTTGAAAAAATCGAGGGCTTCCTGATCACCTGGGTTCTTGTCTGGATGATACTTTACGGCCAAAGATCGATAGGCCGTAGAGATATCACCAGACGAAGCCTTGCGACTGACATGTAATACTTCGTAGTAATCGCGTTTTTCAGGCATTGCTGCGAAAGTCTATCAAAATATCCAATAACAAATGTAGAACGAAATCCGAAAGACTATTTCGCGTCTTTATCGCAACTTGTCTTTCATCTTCTTACTACACACGACCGGGCCACTGGCTAAGGATAGCCGAGCGGCCCGTCGCAAAAAATATCGATCTATTCAAACGCTAGCGGATGCTGCCGACTACTCCCCGTTTGTCCTGCTCATTGGGATCAAAATTCGTGACTAAAGCCTCAGTTGTGAGCATCAGCCCAGCTATACTCGCCGCGTTGGTGAGCGCTGTCTTTACAACCTTGGTTGGGTCGATGATGCCTGCCTTGAACATGTCGACATACTCACCGTTATTTGCGTCGTAACCGGTGGCCTGCGATTTCTGACTGATTTCGTCAGCCACAACACTCCCGTCCAAGCCACAGTTGTCGGCGATCTGACGCAATGGTGCGTCGAGAACTCCTGAAACAATGTCGACGCCGATTTTCTCGTCGCCTTTCGCACTGCTTCTAGCCGCCTCGACGGCTTCGCTGCACCGCAGCAGTGCCACGCCACCGCCAGGCAAGATGCCTTCTTCCACCGCTGCCCGTGTGGCATGCAGTGCATCTTCGACTCGAGCTTTCTTCTGCTTCATATCGGCTTCGCTACTGGCTCCGACCGAAATAATCGCAACGCCGCCGGTGATCTTGGCCAGCCGCTCTTGCAGCTTTTCACGGTCATAGTCGCTGGTAGTCGCTTCGATTCCTTTGCGAATTTGCTCGATGCGTTTCTGCACATCGGCCGAGCTGCCGCCGCCTTGGACGATCGTCGTGTCTTCCTTGGTAATGGTGACTTTCTTGGCGCGGCCCAATTCATTCAGCGTGATGCTCTCGAGCTTTATGCCAAGATCTTCGCTAATAAGCGTGCCGCCCGTGAGAGTGGCAATATCGCCCAACATCGCCTTACGACGATCACCAAATCCAGGAGCCTTGACAGCACAGATGTTCAGAACGCCGCGGAGCTTGTTGACCACCAACGCAGCAAGCGACTCGCCCTCGACATCTTCAGCGATGATCAAAAGCGGCTTGGCTTTCTGGCCAACCAATTCAAGGATCGGCAGGAGATCTCGCAAATTGCTGATCTTCTTCTCGTGAAGTAGCAGGTAGACGTCTTCTAGCACGCATTCCATGTCTGCGGTTTGATTAATGAAATAAGGCGAGAGAAAGCCTTTGTCGAACTGCATGCCTTCAACCATCTCAAGAGTGGTCTCTGTGGAGCGGCCTTCTTCTACGGTAATCACGCCGTCTTTTCCGACCTTCTCCATTGCGTCCGCCAGCAACTCACCAATTTCGGGGTCGTTGTTCGCACTGATCGAGCCAATTTGAGCGATCTGCTCCTTGCTCGATACTTTCTTTGACATCGAATCGAGTTTGGTCACCGCTGCATCGACAGCCTTGCGGATACCCCGTTGAACGGACATCGGATTGCTACCAGCAACCACGTTGCGAGTGCCTTCGCGGAGGATAGCGCGGGCGAGCACAGTGGCAGTCGTTGTGCCGTCGCCAGCGAGAGAAGAGGTCTTGTCGGCCACCTCATGGACAAGTTTCGCGCCCATGTTCTCGAAGGGGTCTTCAAGTTCAACTTCTTTGCTGACCGTAACACCGTCCTTCGTAACGGTCGGTCCGCCAAATGACTTGTTGATAATCACATTGCGGCCGGTAGGGCCCATGGTCACAGCCACGGCATTGGCCAGCTTGTCTACGCCTCGCAGCAGTTTGCTGCGAGCGGTGTCGTCGAACATTAATTGTTTTGCCACGATTTGATTCCTCGATTGGAATTGCTGAAAGGTGTTGTGCGATGTGCTAACCCTTCGGCACAGACCGAGGGGCTTCAAAGGGGATAACTAAACAACTTTGGCCAGAATGTCGCTCTCACGCAGGATCTTGTACTCCTCGCCGTTGACTTCCACTTCCGAACCGCCGTACTTGCCGTAAATCACGGTGTCGCCAATCGAGACCGACAGTTCCCCCCGGTTGCCGCTGTCAAGTAGCTTGCCTTCTCCGACGGCAACTACCTTGCCGCGCTGAGGTTTTTCTTGTGCAGCGTCGGGCAATACAATGCCACCGGCAGTGATCTCTTCGGCCTCCGAAGGTGCGACAACAACTCGATCGTCCAAGGGACGTAGCTTGATCTTGGCCATGATTAGTTTCCTTTTTTATTTATTTCTAAAAGTGTTGTTTTTTAAACTGTAGAGAACCCCGAGATTTCATCTCTCGATGGCGTCCTCGCGGTGGACTACATCATTCCAGGCATGCCACCCATACCACCCATGCCAGGAGGCATGCCGCCACCCATGCCGCCCATGCCGCCCATGCCGCCCATGCCGCCCATGCCATGGTCGTGATGATCATGGCCAGCAGCCTCTTCCTCCTCTTTAGGAACTTCGGTTACGAGCGAATCTGTAGTCAACAGCAGCGAAGCCACACTCGCGGCATTCTGCAAAGATGTTCGAACGACTTTCGCTGGATCGATTACACCAGCCTCGATCAGGTCGCCGTATTCGTCACGGTCTGCGTTGTACCCGCTGCTCTTGCCTTTCAAATGTCGGACACGATTGACGACTACCGCGCCATCGACACCGGCGTTCTCAGCGATATAGCGTAGGGGATAGTCGAGCACTTTGCGGACGATCTCGACGCCCAAACCTTCGTCGCCTTCGAGCTTGAGCTTATCGAGAGCTTTTTCGGAACGCAAAAGTGCGACGCCACCGCCAGGGACAACACCTTCGGCAAGTGCCGCATGGGTTGCCGCTCGGGCGTCATCCAGCAGCGCCTTGCGTTCCTTCATCTCGGTTTCAGTTGCTGCACCGCAGTTTATTTGGGCCACGCCGCCGGCCAACTTGGCGAGGCGTTCTTGCAGCTTTTCACGATCGTAATCGCTATCGGTCGTTTCGATTTCTCGGCGAATCTGATCGGCTCTACCAAGGATGTCTTCCTTTTTGCCACCACCGCCCACCATCGTCGTGGTATCACCAGAGATCGTGATCTTGCGACACTTGCCTAAATCGGAGATCTGAACGGCATCGAGCTTGATGCCAAGATCTTTGAAAATAGCCGTCCCACCGGTCAGCGTGGCAATATCACCCAACATGGCCTTGCGACGATCACCGTAACCGGGAGCCTTCACAGCACAAACATTCACGATGCCACGCAGTTTGTTTACCACGAGCGTAGCCAACGCTTCACCATCGACATCCTCGGCAATGATAAGCAGCGGCTTGCCGGCCTTAGAAACTGCTTCCAATAACGGAACCAGGTCCTTGGCACTGGAAATCTTCTCTTCGAAAACCAAGACCAGGCAGCCCTGGAAATCGACCGATTGATCATCTTCGTTGTTTACGAAGTGCGGCGATAAATAGCCGCGATCAAACTGCATGCCCTCTACTACTTCAACAGTTGTCTCGTTCGAGCGACCTTCTTCGATCGTAATGACACCGTCTTTGCCAACTTTGCCAAAGGCATCGGCCAGCACGCTACCTATCGAAGGGTCATTGTTTCCAGCAATCGTGGCAACTTGCTGAAGGCTCTTCTTTTCTTTGACGTTGACTGGCTCGGCAAGCTTTACGATTGCCCCAGACACCGCCTCGACCGCCTTAGCAATTCCCCGGCTCAGCGCCATTGCGTCGGCTCCAGCAGCCAACATTTTTAGTCCCTCACGAAAGATTCCCTCAGCCAAAACCGTGGCGGTCGTCGTGCCGTCGCCCGCGACGTCATTCGTTTTGCTTGCAGCTTCTTTCACGAGCTGGGCCCCAAGATTTTCGTAGGGGTCGTCCAATTCAATGTCTTCTGCGACGGTTACGCCGTCCTTAGTGACTTTGGGAGAACCCCAGCCCTTGTCGAGCACGGCGTTGCGGCCACGTGGCCCCAAAGTACTCCGCACAGCTCGGGCAAGTTTCTCCACGCCTGTAGCCAGCGGCCTCCGGGCATCGTCCTCAAAAACCATTTGTTTGGGCACGTTCGACTCCTCTTCAGATTTGACGGGGAATATTTGTGATGTGGGATCGACTGAAGCCGGTTTTCAAGCAATTCGGAAAGGAAACCGACGATTTTGGCAGGTAGACTCTGATGTGAGTGACTGCTGACGCAAGAGACGTGCCAACGCTTGAATAGACCCAGAATTGCTGCCTTTGAATCTGTTATTCAAGGATAAAACCTGAATCAGAGCGAGTCTTCTGGCGGACGATTCGTCATCTCCTGGGGTGCCATTTTGGCAGCCATTGTCCGGTCAATTCTCTCTCGGCCAACCGAGGAGTCAGCCAGTTCATGGCCTTCTATCCCCCTCTGGCACGGTAGTTGCAACCCTAAGTAGGGCTCAGGCGAATCTCCTTAGTTCGCCTTCGCTAGCTGCTCAGACTTATTCTTCTCTTGATTTTACAACTTTGCTAGTGAACGACTCACGACACCTTGCCAAATTCTTCTCCTCAGAAGCCTAGCCAATACGTTCGGCCGCCCTGGTTCTGTGCGCACCTGCCGCGCTGGAACTATGGTCGGGAGCCCTCTGCACTCAACCCATGAATTGGAGCAGACCAATGTAATCCACCTTTAAGAGTAAAAACTAAACGCACTGTCGGAGGGCTGGATCGCCTGCCGAGAGAGGCCTCTGCGCCTTTGCATTGCTTGGCAGCAGAGCGTCAGGCAACGTTTCGTGCAGCGACTTGACCGTTGTTCGCTCGAAGTATGCGTCGACGCATTTCTCTCTCGCGACTCGGTTGTGGCCCATCGTTCCGTAGTGCGCGCGGCTACTCATCGAAGTCGACTGAAGAACACGAAAGTCGTGGGCTTGGCGACTCGAAACGGAGTCGGTTCGCGCCATAACTCAAAGCCTGCCAAAGCTTTTACAGGGGGAGTGTGCATTCTGCGCACCACAAGGCTTTCACCAGAATGGTGAAACTGTCTCCCTCGTTTGGTGATGCGCTCACCTAAATCGTTTAACTGCAATATTTTGCGCGCGGTACTACATGGCAAATTGACGACTTATCAACGTCTTCTGGCAGGCGCGCCACAATGACAAGTCGTTTAGGGATAACGGGTTACGAGTGAATTACCGGCGTCTCCCCAAATTGATGAATGCGGGAGAGCTGATGACCGTCGCGAGAACGAAATCTTTATATCTCTTTTCCAATCGAATGGCCTAAATCAAACCGCGGCCATTGCGCAAGCCAAGGTGTCGTAAGGGAAAAGAGAAAATGCGACCTGATCACTCACAACATGAATCAAGACCATCCCCCCCACATTGACCTGTTCGGCACAGAGCTTGCTCTAAACAGGCGAGAAAGAGCTGCCACTGCGCTGTTGAACGGCGTGTGAGAGTGGGCCTCGGAGTGACGGTTTTATTTTGTCCACAGCGGTACGGACCCAATTCCACGGAAGATTTCTTGGGAGTTAGAGTAGATTATGTTTACTTCGCAACCTCAGATTGACTATAGCGACGTTGAACTTGGCACATTTCACGAGAGCTCGACGAGGCGCTCCAGAAAGAATGCCACCCAGACGATTACACGCAGCCGCCGCTCTCAAACCAAGAAGCGGAGCTCAAGCAAGCGATCGGGCAGCACGGCGATTGTCGGAATTGGGCATCGTCGCAACCGCAAGTGGTCCTGGTAGCGCGGCAACTCTCGCTAGATTCTTAGCACCCCTTCGGTCGTGTCCTGCGCCGTCTAAGGGAAAATTGTATCGGTAGAACCCTTTGCTGACTTAGTAATGGCATTACTTTCGTCAGAGGTCTACTTACTTCAGCTGATACAAAGAAAAACCTCACACTATTGTGTAAATAGCGTGAGGCATTCAATGAAATGAGCCCGGCGGGACTCGAACCCACGACCCACGGATTAAAAGTCCGTTGCTCTACCAACTGAGCTACGGGCTCGATGTTCAATCATTCTAACAACTTACATTTCGTTTGGCAGCAGTCTCAGGTGCCTCAGATAGTAGGTCATTGTTACCTGAAACCTCCCAAAGCCGACGTGACGAAGCCTTGGCATTCTGGCCGAGGTAGTACGTCCGGGCAGTCTCTATCGACGCATGACGTATTAGGTTGGCCGGATCCAGAGTCTCCATGCGACGGGACCAACGATACCCGAAAGAGCGGCGCAGGTCATGGCCTGAAGCACATTTTCTCTTCACATCGTCTGCGACAACACAGCCGGCATTGCCTATCCTGCTGATAACTTTGCTCATCTTGTGGATGTCGCGGTCTATAGCCGAGCCTTCTCGGCACATAGAGTTGTACCAAAGATTATAGGACGAGCCGTCAGCATTTACCTAGTGGCGGAGACCCGATCTGCTACTTTTAGCACTATTTCCGTACGTGAGCTAAATTCATTGTCCGAACGCAGCTCAGAAACTCCGCCGCCTCCCCATCACCAAGCATAGCAAGGCTAGGGCAAGGGTGCAGGTGGTGGGTTCCGGGACCTGTGCATATCCTACTCCGTCGTACCACGATCGACCTGGGAGGCCTCCGTTGTAGACCGTTTGGTCGTCGTCAATGTAAACGTCGATAAATCCATCCGAGGTGTCTGCAATCCTGATGCCGAGATAGTATTGCATCAGGTCTCGCATAAAGTCATCCTGGATGATGTGACCGTCGACCTCATTAGTAAAAGTCGGATTACTAAGGACGTAGTCTTCGTTGGGACCGTCGGGATCTGGGGCATCGCCGTCATCCGCAGTTCCGAACTGAGCGGTGCCCGTGAGATTACCGTTGTAGGTATCTACTGTGGTCAGAGCGCTATAGGCGCTCATTGGGTTGAGTGAACCTGAGGAATTACCAAGCATGATGTCCCAGTTTGCCCGCGATGAGTGGAACGGATCGGCAATTGGCGACCAGAAGTACCCATAAACATGATACGACGCACCAGGGATCAGTCCGGTAATCCGAGTGCGGAGTACAGGAGAATCATCAAGGTGCTCGGAGGTATTACTCGGGTCATAATGCGAGAACGATTCCCAGATAACGTCTCCGTTTCCGAAGGTCGTGCGGTACTCCCACAGGTCGTCGTCGTTGAATCCAGTTGAAAAGTCGTCGTTGACGTATCCGACCGAGCCCCCCACCACCGGTGTGCCATCGCCGAGCGTGGTGTTCCCACCGGGCTTGTCGGACGGAATGGCATCGACGTAGGTAATGTCAGCAATCGTCGAAGCTGGCGAGATCACGATTAGTGCCAGAACAAGAAAGCTAGCGCGATTCATTGGCCTGTCCGTTTCATGAATGGATGCAACAACAACATTCGATGCGAATACCCCTATTGTCTGCGAAGTGCCTGGAGTACGCAAGAGAATCCGCAGCTTTCCAAAAGGGCAATGACAAGCCCAGCAGAAAAAGCGTTCCTGGCGGACGCTAGACTTTCAGGACGCCTGCAGCACAGAAATCGGGCGGAGGAGCCTTATCGGTGTCTGCCATCTAGAATCCATCCTGCCAACTTCGGCCGCTCCGTTGATGGTCCAGAATGCGATACCATCAACGGGGAGCCGTTTGTGGTGATCAATCTGCTAGCTGGTCTCTAGTGTTAACTCGCATGCTACCTAAACACGGAACGGACACTAGAGTTCCGCGTCCGCGAGGCTGTTGGATTGCGGTGTTAAACCCTCACCACAATCTAACTGCGGTTTTCTTGGAGATTAAGATTCCGTCGCACTACCAACTGAGCTATGGGCTCTGAAGGCATACAGTGTAACGACTTACGTAGGTTGCAGCAGGGAGGTAGAGGCGCCGTGGAGAAGGTTCCTCGGATAACCACCCGCAGCTGCGTACCGCCCAGAATTCGCTCTCTACTCATGCGGTGAGATTTTATTGAATTCGTCGCGCTTTTCTCGCCCCTCATCGCTTTTCTTCCACGTCTTCGATCACTTCGGGGCGATAGAAGCTGCGATAGAAATCTTTTTCAACGTAATGAGCTTGATATGCCATAATCGTTCGCACAGGGCCACTGGTAAGGGGAAACCGGCCGTACGTTTCCCATAGGTATTCGCAATAGGCGATCACGGCTTCGATATTCTGTTGAGAATATCCAGGAATTTCACTTTGGACCTTTTCAGCATCTCGCCACCCAGAGGTCCGCTCGCCGCCGTGATAAGTACCCGTCTGCTGGTGAAATTTGTAATCCACGAACGCTAGGACCGCCTCGCGCATGCTGGCGTAGTATGGCGGGCAATACGGCTTGATCAGCGATTGACCGTCCACTTCCAGCCCAAGACCTACATCCACGAGGATCCCAGCAGCACGTTGTTGATCAGGACTTTTTACGGAATCAGTACCGCCGGGAAACTGTGGCAGAGGAACCTGGCCCATGCGGAATCCCATCGCTTCGAACCACTTATAAGGGTGGGCTGCATAATGGGGGAAACCGCCTAGCCCCAACGCCTGTGTCATCAACCCCAGGTTCTGGACCATTGCACCCTGCTCGATCGCGGGTAACTCGAATAGCCAAGACTCCAGGTCAGTGAGGGTCATGATGCGACCGTCCGCGGGGTCGTCGTGCAGCCAGCCACCGTATCTCTTTCCGAAAGGTGCCAGTCCCGCAGGGACAAGGCCATTGCGGTCGTCGATAAACAAACACGCTGCATGCTCATTAAGCGACGCGAATAGCACAGTCAAGTATATCTCGGTCACTTCGTTGACAGGCAAAAAGAGTGTCGTACCGGCAGCGTTGCAGTCCCATAGATTGAACGAGGGATGAAAGGGAACCGCGCGAGGTACGTCGACGCGCTTCTGGGCAATCTTAACTCTTGTTTCTTTGTAAAGCTCTGTCCATTGCTTCTGCCTTCCGAGCTGGATGATCTCAGGCAGATCGCCAACGGCAAAATCCTGTGGACGTTTGACGTACCAGCAACCTTCGTCGTTAGTAACAAACAGCGAAACCGTGTGCAGACCGTCCGCACTGGGGATGGTGCGCCCCCAGAACCGCGTCATCATGTGCCCCCCGCCCGACTCAGGTTGCGGCCCCGGGCGATAGGGCAATTCTCCAGAAACGAAACCTGTAATGCCACTAGCTGAAAACGCCAGCGCTGCTTCTTCGTCAATGCTCAACGGCCGCGCATTTTGCTCGCTTTTAAACTCTAGCGGCCCACCCTGTAAATGCATTCCCCGGCCGAACCGCCGCGAGCGCCGATTGAGTATTGCGGAAAGTAGCGAGTCATTCGTGGAAAGAGACATTGAAGTCCGACGTGACCAACCAGAGAGCGAAGCGAATCGAGAACAGGGCTCAACGTAACACTCCATTTTATACAGCCCGGTCGAGTACTCCAAAAAGAAAAGGGGAAGAAGCCCGTCGAAACCGGCCGAGCCTTTGATTCATGTTGCGATCCAATTGGCCGCGGCAGAAAGATGCGGTTACAATAGGCGAAGTTGTATGTCTACGAAGGGCAAAAGTTAAGTTTCTTCAACCAGAATCTCGGCTATTGAAGGCCTCGAGGGTGACGACTAGTGCGATTAAAAAACAAGGTGGCTATCGTAACGGGAGCCGGCAGGGGCATTGGTCGGGCCACCGCTCTCTTGTTTGCTCAAGAAGGTGCTAGAGTCGTTCTTAATGATCTCTCTCCAGAGACGGTTCAGGAAACCGTCAAACTCATCACAGAACAGGGAGGCGAGGCCTCAATTTTGGTTGGTGATGTGGCAAACGCTGCACACGTTAAAGCACTAGTGCAGACGACATTGCAACGCTATGGGCGGATCGATGTGCTCTACAACAACGCGGGGATCTGTCACTCCCAAGACGTAACCGAGCTAGAGGAAGGCGATTGGGATCGACTGATGGACGTCAACATCAAGGGTACCTATCTTTGTTGCAAGTACGTGATCCCTGAGATGCTCAGAACCGGTGGCGGTTCGATCATCAACTTGGGTTCCATTGCCAGCTTCATTGCCCTGGATGGTCCGCAACATATTGCGCCGGCCTATGTCACCTCTAAAGGCGCGATCTTGCAGCTCACCAAGTCCCTTGCGGTCCGTTACGGTCGAGACAACATCCGTGTGAACTGCGTCTGTCCAGGTTTTATCGGAACCGACATGGTGGACGTCGCCCTGGAAGCGATGGGGGACTCGCCTCAAGAGAAACAGGAGATTCGCGAAGCCGCTGAAATGTCCCACGCCCTTGGTCGATTTGGTAAGCCTGAAGAAGTCGCCAACGCGGCGCTATTCTTGGCTTCGGACGAGTCTTCCTTTGTTACAGGTTCTCCACTGCTCGTCGACGGAGGATATCTGGCGCGCTAAATGCGCTACTAGAGATCGCAACCACACATATCGCGATCTCCAAGTATGAAGCTACGACTTTATGAGAGCATTGCAGAATCTGGCTGAAGGCAGAAGCCTAGTTCTACAGTCCCATCCCGCTCTCTATAATTCTCGAAAGTGGGGACGTCAGGAATCGAACTTGCATCTTTACCTATCTTGAGTGTATCCCCGAATTCCAATCGGCAGCGCGCTTTCCATAAGTAATATGCCTACAAGGTCTTAAAGAAATTTGAAAGGGTTAATTGTACCCAGGCTCGACGGAACCAATTGTCGCCGGATTCTTCGGTTGACAAGCTCTGTCGAACAATGGAGTTTTACGCGGGCAGGGCGGCTGGCAATCGGTCGACCGCAGCGGTGCAAAAATGTTTGTCACCCTGCTATTCTGCTATGTTAGTAGCAACAGTTGTCAAGTCCCTAGAGATAGGATTAGTCACCATTCGATCGTAGTTCTCGCCATACGGGATTCGTATCATATCAATTAGTGAAGCAGTAGAGAGCTTGTACTATGCCCCTCGAAAATGGTCGAATCAAACAGGCAGTGGCGTTTTGGTGCTTTAATACGGCTCCTGAACAATGGGATGTCGAAAAGACCTGCAAGGTTGCCAAGGACCTTGGTTGCCCAGCGGTCGAGATCGTCGATCCGGAAGATTGGGCTATTGTGAAGCGTCACAACTTGATTTGTGCAATGACGCTCATCGGCATGCCCGGCGCCCCTTTCGTCAAAGGGTACAACAACCCTCGCTATCACAAAGAACTCATCACTCGCTCGAAGAGCGCAATTGATGCCTGCCGAGAAGCTGGATTTCCTAATATCATTGCATTTACAGGATACAAATGGCGGATAGCCGAAGATCCCTCCAGCGGGGAGATCTCCCCGGAAGAAGGCGCAAACAATTGCGTCGTCGGACTGAAAGAAATTGCGATATATGCTGAAAAGTATGGCGTAAACATCTGCCTGGAGCATCTCAGCACGCGTGACAACAGTCACCCCATGAAAGGACACCCTGGGTATCAAGGAGATGACCTCGATTATGTAGCGTCGATTGTACGTCGAGTGGGCTCTCCCTGCGTAAAAATGCTCTTCGATGTTTACCATGTGCAAATCATGCATGGCGACCTATTAAGTCGCCTCGAAGAGAATCATGACATTTTGGGGCATGTACATGTCGCGGGATCTCCCGGGCGCGGGGAACTCAATGACAGTCAAGAAATTAATTATCCGGCGGTGATGTATAAACTTCTTGAATTGGACTATCAGGGGTACGTAGGGCAGGAGTTCATTCCAACTGGCGATCCGCTCAAGGCCCTTCAGGAAGCTGTGAATCTGTGCGATGTGTAGCTATTGCCTTGTCCTAGTCGGTTCTGCGCTAGAACGAATCTGCGAAAGCTTGTCTGCACTACCCGAGGCGGATTCGATAACATCCAGAATCAGAGTCTAGTTTTAAGCTGGTCATCCGTAGTCACAGTGACCGCAAAGCAGGAAAAGTAGATACTCAACGATTCCGCTTTGTCAGTCGATAAACCAGCGACGAAACCACCATGCCAATGCCATGATGTGTCAGATTGAGAATCTGCTCATAGGCGATAGGAAACGACAATCGACCTAATCTGTTGCTGTGTAAGCAGTGGGGACGACAGGAATCGAACCTGCACTCCCGAAGGAACTGGAACCTAAATCCAGCGCGTCTGCCAATTCCGCCACGTCCCCAGTTAGGATTATCAATCTTTTGGCAAGCAGGCAAGTATAGTCACTCGCCGCCAAAGCAGCTAGGCGTCTTACGACACTAAGAACCGACGCTTGGCCGCGGGAGGAGGTAGCGAATCGCCGCGATAGAGCGTATCTTGTGCCCTGCTATGAGTGCCGTTCCTTCAGATATTTCTGCCGTCAGGGAAACGGGCCTACTGGCCGTTACCTGGTCGGATCGGAGAGTTGAATTCCCGTTTTCTTTTCTACGGGGGAACTGTGAGTGCGCGCATTGTGTGAATGAATGGACGGGTGAAAGAATGCTCGATCTGGCGGCGATTCCAGACGATATCACCATCGAGAGAATGGATCAGGTTGGAGGCTACGCCGTACGCATCCACTGGTCAGACGGCCACAATTCAGGGCTCTACACTTGGGAACGGCTGCGCAAGCTTAGCGAGAATATCTGAACCAGTTTACTGTGACATGAATCTGCCGACCAAAAACAGGTTATAGTGTTGCGTCGCTAGAGTCCTCAGCATCCGGCTCAAGTGATAAGACGGTCTCATTGAGGAATCCACGTGACTCAGTCTCCAGTCGTAGTGACATAGCACCACCGGCCAATGACTCGCGTACCTTTGTGAGAAGATCGGCTCGGCCTACAATCGGTGAACCATTAAGAGCATGGATACGATCGAAGAGCTCGATACCTGCCCTTGCCGCCGGCGAGTGAGGAACCACTCGGGTAACGTATACTGCATCCGGTTCGGCAGGGTCTTCGCGCCACGACAAACCTAGCTTGATGGGCTCCCCAGAGAGCGGGATTTCGAGCGTGATTGGTGCTGCGACCGCGCCACGCTGAACGTCGAGCGTGATTTCAGATTCGGCACTTAGTGCGATAGCGGGGAGCAGAGACTCGTGTGTGACTGGCAATGAGTTAACGGCGACTATCTTGTCTCCGGTTCTTAATCCAGCCTCACCGGCGCGCGAGCGACGCGAAACGCGACGGACGTAAAACACAGGTTGCGTGTCAGAACGATACTCCCATTTAAAATCGACTCGTGGAGCGAGTTTGGGCAATGGTTGCTGAGTGCGTCGTTGGGTGTGTGGATTTTCGAAGCGCGATTGTGAACGAAAGTCGGGCAGCTGATCAACATCGGCCAACTTGCAAAGCTGTTCTACAAAGTAGCTTGTCACCAGACGAATCCCCTCGACGTTGAGTTTCTCCACGTCGTCAGAAGGTCGGTGGTAGTCGTCGTGCAACCCGGTGTGCAAACACAGGGCGGGAATGCCGGCCTGATAGAAAGTCCAATGGTCGCTGTTGTCTTTGTACTCCCAGGTAAAATCGATCCATGTACCTTCTGTCATTGTAGGCGTGCTTAGCATCCGGCGCAGTCCTGTGCCTGTCCGAACTCCCATGACTTCAATCCGTCCACCCTCAAGTCGACCCACCATGTCAATGTTCCACGCCATCTCAATCGAGGAAACGGGAATCGTTGGGTTTCGCATCCAGTGCTTCGAACCTAAGAGCCCCTTTTCTTCGCCGTCCCAAAAAGCGAATAGGATCGAGCGCCGAGGCTTATAGCCGCTTTGGTCAAGTGCATCGATGACTTCTAGTAACGCGGCCACGCCACTTGCGTTGTCGTCGGCACCGTTGTGAATAAAACCGATCGGACCATAGCTATTGCGCCGGGTACCATAGCCGACGTGGTCGTAATGGGCACCGACGACAATGTATTGATCACGAAGTTCGGGATCAGTGCCCTCGAGCACCGCGAGTAGATTCTGTGCATTCCCTGGAAACGATTGCATGAAGCTTCCGTTTGGACCCGCCGGCTTCAGGCCGCTGGCTTCGATTCGCTGCACAATATATTTCGCTGCCGCGTGCCCGCCACGCGTACCTGCTTCGCGACCTTCAAGCATGTCGTCTGCCAGCAGACTCACATGCTCATTGAGTTCGCCGGTGGTGATCGATCGTCGCGCGGCATCGAGCCACAGATTTTCTTTCGCTGATGCCACCAAGGGAATCGCGATCCAGAGCGAAAACGCGAACAGTGAGGGGCATAGGAGACGCTGGCTTCGTACATTCGTCATCGTAACTTCCGAACGATTTATCAGGACAATTGGAGTTGAAGCGTAATGGGCCAGAAAAACATACCCGGCAGAGGTGGACAATTCCTGTGAATTCTTGCCGGAATCAGACCTAGCGGGTCGCCCGAGCAGGTGGCAATGCGGGTGATCGTTATCCGCGGATCGTGTAGAAAATCACTCAAGTTTTCCAGCAGCAGGACCCAGCAAGCTATTTGCCGATGCAGAATTGGCTGAAGATTCGGTCCAAGAGATCATCGGTGTGAACCGTCCCGACGATTCGTCCCAACTCGACTAGGGCCGCTCGAACCTCCGCCGCAATTAATTCCTCATTGCCAGAATCGGACAGAAGTTGAATAGCCAGCTTCAAACTCTCGTCAGCTTGCCGTAAACTGTCTTTACAGCGTGTATTCGTAGAAGCAACCGCTGAGCCTCTGGCCGCCGAATCTACCAGGTGGCGACGGATTTCATTGCCCAATTCTGAGACGCCTTCGCCTGTGAGGCTGCTACAGGCCGTTGCTGAGGTAACGACTGGATGCTCTTTCCACAGATCACGCTTAGTGAGCACACAAAATCCAGGTTTCGAGACTTTCGTATCGACAGCTGTATTCCGGCAGTGGATCATTAGTTCAGCTTGACGAAATTGGAAATTCGTCATCGCCTGAGAGGCGCCAGCTATCGATTCTCCTTTCGAAGTAGTATCGACGCCGGCAGTGTCTACCAATTCGCAGAGGACGCCATCTAAATCAATCGATGCCACGAGATAGTCGCGCGTAGTGCCAGCTTCTGTAGACACGATTGCACTCGAGCCGGCCGTGTGAAACCCATGCAATTCAACTAGGGCGTTGAATAAACTGCTTTTGCCGACATTCGGCGGCCCAGAAAGCACCACCCGAGGGAGTTCGTAGGATGCGGAACGCGAAGACAGCTGTTCGAGAGCGCTAGCCACGGTCTGTTGCGCTTCGTCTAGCTTAGCGCTAAGTTCCTTGGGTGATATAAACTGGATGTCATCTTCGACGAAATCGAGCCCGGCCTCCAGTTCTGCGAGCATTGCGACCAACTGCTCTCGCAGCTGCGAAAGCGGCTGTGATAATCCGCCTGCCAACTGGTCGAGGGCGATCTTTAAATCTTCTTGGCCGCGCGAGTCAATTACACCCAACACTGCTTCGGCTTGCGTTAGATCGACCCGTCCGGCGAGGAAAGCGCGCTGAGTGAACTCGCCTGGTTCTGCCAGCCGAACCTTACGCCTACAAATTTCTGCGAGCACACTTTCAAGCAATGGACCGGAGCCAAATGTGTGAATTTCAGCACTAGATTGTCGCGTGTAACTTTTTGTGGTCGGCCAAATTAGCAATTTGCAAGGGATCGAGAGTCCTGCACCAATAGACCCTGTTACAACGCGGGGCGATCGCAGATCAGCCCAGCCGTCTGCTAGGTTGTCGGGCACAAATAAGTCAGCAAGGCAAGCGATCGTATCTGGACCGCTGATGCGTACCACACCACGCAACGCGGGGCCGGAAGCGGAGCCAATCGCGGCGATCGTGTCGTGAAAATCAACGACCATTATCTATCGCTTCTTCTTCGATTTGCCCGATCGTTTCGATTTGTTTTTTGACTGGCCGTTTCGCTCCCCAGAGGAACGAGTCGAGCTAGAGCTGACCGTATCGGTGCCACTGGCGATACCTGCCTTGGCAGTAGCCGGCGGCACGAGTTTCCGCTCGGCGATGCCCCACAAACTGGAAGCAATAAAGTAGATACACAGACCTGAAGCGACTTTGAAGAACAAAAAGCCCATGAAAATCATCATGTACTTCATGATCTTCTGTTGCATGGCTGCTTGCTCGTTAGCAGGCTCGGGCATAAACATCTTTTGCTGCAGCACAAACAACGCGCAAGTGATCAGTGGAAGAATATTCAAGTATGGCCCGGGAGAGAGCATTCCTTCTCCACTCGTAACAAAATCTGGCATCACCGAGGTCCAGTTCCAAAGCATGTCTGGCGCAGCCAAATTAGAACACCAACGGATATTCTCGCCGAGCAAGGGTGCTTGCCTTAGTTCTACATCGACCATCAGCGCTCGATAAAGGCCCAGCAAAATCGGCAGCTGGATGAACATCGGCAGGCAGCCTGCCATCGGATTGATGTTGTATTTGCGATACAACTCCTGCATGGCTTGCGACTGCTTTTGCATATCGCTCTTGTACTTCTCCTTGATCTTGTCCATTTCGGGCCGCAGTTCTTGCATCCTGGCCATGCTTTGAGCTTGTTTACGGCTAAGAGGAAACAGACAACTTCGCACCAGTACGGTGAGTAGAATAATCGCAATGCCGTAGTTACCCACGATGCCGTAGAAAGTGTGGAGGATCCAAAGCATGGCCTTCGCAACAGGGCCAAACCAGCCATAGTACAGCAGGTCACTCAGCGTGTATGACTGACTTTCAGATGCGTGATATTCCGAAAGCAACTCAGGCCGTTTGGGCCCAGTAAAAATGGTGTAAGAATGTTTGAGTGTGGCACCGGCAGCCAGATTGTCCGTCTTGCTAGTTAACTGACAGGTCACATTGGCATAGCGGCCTTCCACGCCCCGAGCCTTCGGCTTGTGGCCGATCAATATCATGCGAACTTCGTCGATCCACATCGTATCGACAGAAGGTTTCTGTGGCAGCATCACGGCAGAGAAGTATTGAGCATCTACGCCAACGAATGCTAATGGTTGACCGAGTACCGGTTCAACCTCACCCTCAGCTATGCTAGTCGGTCCAAATTGAACAGGCGTGCTTCCTGCGAAGCGCGCCACAACATCGCGAATGCCAACGCCGCTCCAGGTCCTACCGATCTTATTGGCATACCACCACCCTTCCATCGGCAGACCATTTGGGCCATCTAGTTGGTAGGCAATATCTAATGGCTTGGTGCCAAGGTTGCGAATCTCTACTTCGAGATCGAAATCGTAAGCTGGATAGTCAGCGTCGGCGAGATCTTCCTCAGGCACCCGAACGAGGCGATAGTGCTTTAACACCTCCAGGTTGTACTTTGGCAGTTGCTGCCGAAATGTGACGCTGTCGTCACCCTGCTCGGTGATTTCCCAATTCCCGTCAAGCAGCTCGACTCCGGCGAGTTCTTTTGGAATCTTGACTTGTCTGCCCAGTCCCTCAGCCAATGCTTCATCTGCCGCCTGCTTTGCTAACTTGATTTGCTTACTAAGCTTACTATTGCCCAATTGCTCGAACGTGAATTGGAAAGAAGGCTGATCGGCAAAGTCAGCCGGCAACTTGTCGGTTCGCATGAGTACGTTTTCCGCTTCGGGGCGGATCAGGTCGAGCGGGTGACGTGTGAGCGTGACCTCTATATTGTTTGGAGCCTCGTCATCGCGAGTTACCTGCAGGGTCACGGTTGTACCAGGCTTCTCCTGCGCGAGAAATTTCTTGAAATCGGCTGGCGAGTTTAACGAAGGGACTTCTTCTGTGCCGGAAGCCGCCACGATCCGATCGCCCGGCTTAATTCCTGAGTCCGCGGCCGGTGTGCCGGAACCGACAACCTGCACTAGCAACCCTCCAGCTAGATCGGTCGTTAATTCGAGATGTCCTAGATAACCGCCCCGGTCGTGCAGATCGCGATATCGTTTGTTAGCCAGCTCAACACGTTCGACACCTGCGCCACGATTGCTGAGCGTTACCAACAGCCGGTACGGCGAATCTTGATCAACTGACCCCAGGGAGACGTATTGCAGTGGAACCTCCGCAACCGGTTCGGCCGCCTGGCCAGCTTCCGGGATCACATCGTCTATGGCTGCTACCGGAGCCTCCGCATTAGGAACCTCAGCGTCGAGCTGTTGACGAGCTTCCTGCTTGTCGGCATTCTCGGCAGGAACCTTCTTGTCAGGTTCGCGCGGAGGGGGAGACAAAGTGAAGTGAATCATCACTACCAGGAAGGACAAGACAAAAAAGAGAATAACTCGCCGTTGTTCCACGGTGGGAAGCCTCAGAGTGCGTCAGGTGGGATAGGGGAGGGCATAGTACGGCTGCGCAAGTTCACTGCTGCTATTTATACATCAGCGAAGAATAACGAAGGACGCAGAGACTAACGAAAGCCGAATTACGGATGTCGAACACATTCAATCCTTTTGTCACAGTGCCCGTGTTGTTTCGATCGCATCCTATTTGGACATTACTGCTTCAGACTGCTCTAGTTCTTTGATCACTCATCAGTAAACATTCGATGCGATGAGTTGATCAATACTCTTGGCCGCAGGATCAGCGACCTTCCTTAATCCGATCCCCTAAGAAGTTATCCAGGTCCGGAGTCTGATAGATCTTCTCGGAGGTCACGTTAAAATCGTAATCGACGCGGTGGAACGTCACCTTGTCTTCTTCTTGAATGACATAGCAAGAACGTGGATCGCCATCGCGAGGTTGGCCGACCGAGCCGACGTTGATCATGAACTTTTCGTCGCCGACAGGAAACACATTCTCGGTCTGATCGGGTGTGATAAACTCCAAGCTCTCCAGAAAGATTCCCGGTACATGCGTATGCCCCTGAAAGCATCCTTTAGTGATCAGTCCAAAGAGCTTTTCCATTTTCTTTTGATTGTAAATGTCTTCGGGAAAGACATATTCGTTGACGGGATTCCGAGGCGAGCCGTGCACGTAGAGCCATGGGTCGTCGCGATGCACACGCGGAAGCGTGCCAAGAAAATCCCAGCGGCGGTCGATTTGATCGCGATTGCCATCAGAGTTCTCTAACTGGTCGCGCGTCCAAAAAATGGCTCGCTCTGCACCGCTGTTGAATCCTTCCGGATCAAACATCGCCCCTTGGTCGTGATTTCCTAATAAGCAGACGCGACTGCTCTCGATGACTTGGTCGAGACATTCGCAAGGGCTTGGTCCATAACCAATGATGTCGCCCATACAAAAAATTTCTTCCACATTCTGGTCAGAGATATGCGCAAGAACGCTCTGAAGCGCTTCGAAATTGCCGTGTATGTCACTGATTATTGCGCGTCGCACTTTATAAACGACCAATCGCTCGGAGAGCTCTAATTTCAAAAGATCGGCAGCAAGCACCGGCCGGACTTGTGGCCGCGGCCGCCTCAGAAGGAGCCTGGGCACGCCAACGTAATCTGCCAGTCTAATGTACCCTACAGAAGGGGGTCAAGACGCCTCTCTGTGTGGGTCGGCCTTGTCCCCGCCTTGCCCCCATTGGGGCTGGGTGCTCCTTGGAATGTGAGCGCCGGATTGGTACTTTCAGCTACATGTCAAATGATAATTGCCCAGGAGTCGTGCGCGTTGTTGCTTTGGAAACGAGTGGTCGATTCGGATCGATTGCCGCGGTAAGTGTCGAGGCCTCTCAAGTCAAGGTGCTAAGCAATCTTTCGCTGCCCAAAGACAAGCGCGCTGCACAGACAATAATCCCATCGATCAATAATTTGTTGGAAAATTCCGGCTGGCAGGTAAGCGAGCTGGATATGATATGCGCGACTACAGGCCCTGGTTCGTTTACGGGTTTGCGTATAGGCGTGACTACCGCTAAGACACTAGCTTATGCGATCGGAGCAAAGCTGATCGGCGTACATACTCTTGCGGCTATGGCCTCCACGATCGATTCTCTGGATAAGAGAATTTGGGCGGTTCTAGATGCTCAGCGGAATGAGCTCTTCGCCGCCTGCTTTCAACCAGGAGTACATAAGTGTGACGGTCATCTTCCAGAAACCTTAGTCATCGGCGCCGATGACTTTCTGGGTCGACTTCGCCCCGGAGATATCGTGTTGGGTCCGCCGCTGAGCAAACTATCGGAAAAACTGCCCGAAGGTGTTCTGCCGGCCGACGCTTCGCTATGGTATCCTACGGCTGAAGCAGTGGCACGGTTAGGCATCGCAGCCCTGGAACATGGCGAAGTGTCTGACCCTATGCAGTTTGTTCCACACTATTATCGCTTGAGCGCTGCTGAGGAAAAAGCTAGAGCGAGGCATTAAGTATCTCGATTCTAGGTTTGGTAAATGCTATCCTTAGAATCAGCATCGTCGGATTAGAAATAAAGCCAGCGCATCTGTTGCCATCACAGGTCATATTGTTCCATTAGGAGCCCGCTTGATGTCTGCTGAAGATCCTCGCTCTCAGGAACTTGTCGAATGGCTTCGTGAACAAGGGCATAGCCCCGTTAAGATCGAGAAGATCCTTGCCAAAGTAGCGGAATACGACGCCCAGACTCTTCATGAATCGGTGTTCGACTCAATCAGCAAAGGCCAGTTTGACTTGAGCTCGATCATCAAAGAAGCGCTAGGCGAAGAAGAGTCGTAATGACGAAGCGCTCGTCGATTATCGTGTGAGATATGGCGGTCGCGTGATAGGCCGTTCTGCGGCATTGCGGATCACCTGATCGTTAATCTTGCCCAGGAACAGCTCTTCGCCGGTAATGCTCAGCCGAGAGTACTCCTTAACCTTCACCCCGGGCTTGGCAATTGCCAGAATCGCGTTCTTCTGCCATTGTTTGATAAATTCTTGTGATCGAACTCTCAGGTTTCCACGGATCGGGTCCGCGAGATAAACGTAAATCCCATCGGTACCACGGTAGACAACGAAGTGATCGTATTCATCGATGGTAATACCAACGACCAAGGGTACCTTAGATTCTGTTAGTTTTTCGAATGAAACCTTACCCACAACGGCTTTATAGCCGGCTTTAACGGCGGCTCGGCGTAGATCGGTCATTGCCAGGCCATTCTCAACTCGTTCTTCCGCTTCTTCCACGGTTAGAATGTGGTCGAGAATCGTGAGAAAAAATTCTTCGTCGACGTTGTCGCCCCAGTAGTAGCGAGCAACGGTGGCCAGCGCAGCCGCACCGCACGAGTAATCACGTTGCTGCATAACAATATTCTGTCGCTTCAGTTGCTTATAGTTCCGCACCTTGCGAGAGAAGATATGATCGCCGTCACGGACCGGTACACTCTCGTCTGCCCATGGTTGGATACCTGATCTATTGCCATTTCCTTTGGAAGAACTTCCGTCTTGAGCCAGTAAGGTTCCGGCCGAAATCAATCCAATAGCAAGCGTCGTTGCCAGGGTGGTACAGATGCGAGAAGTAATCATCATCTTGTTCCGCGATTATTTGTGTGGAAATGGTCCGGGAAATGTCAGCGAGTCCAAGTGATCCCGATTCGTGCGTCGGTTGAGTCGTCCGTCAGACCAAAGTCGACAAAGGGTTCAATTAGCTTCTTGTTCTTGGAAATCGTCATCGCGAGTCCCAAGGTCATTGGTTCCTGGATGCTGCCGCGAACACGTTGCCCATCCAAGCGAAGCTCTGAGACGTAGGCACCGTTGAATCGCGTGCTGAGTGTGACTCGATTGTTGACCGCGAAACCCATTCCAAACTGGTAGTTGTATTCTCCGCCTGGGCGGAAGTTTACGCCCTCGAAAGTGCTCAGGAAGTGTTGCCGAGTGCCGGCCCCGTAAAATACAACCAGAGGGTCGTAGTTTCGCACCAGTAGCAGGTTGGATCCGATTGACCAAGTTCCGCTACCCAGGGTTGGAGATGAAGGCGATAGTCCGACCGGAGTAAATGGGTCATCGCCCGTAGGGGCCACAGTAGCAATTGTCAGGATAGCATCCGTCTTGTCCTGGTCTCCCTCTCTAAGCAAGAAGCTAGCTCCAAACACGATATCGCCAAGGCCACCATTGTTCTCGAACTCATCAAAGCCGGGGAAAGAAAACTCTGAATTCACCCAACCGAATGGCACGTTGAGAAACAACTGAATCCGTCGTGCTAGCCCGAATCGTACCTCCAAGGGGACTCTTACTTCGCGAAGCCGGAATTCCGCGTGCTCAACCGTGACTGTGTTGGGGTCAACATTGACCAGCACAGGCAATGTGACATCAAACTTCGAGTAGGTCATCCCGTAGTCGTATTGAAATTCTCCAGGCTCTAGCAACACGGTATCGGCACGAAGAAACTGCAAACTATTGTCCACGGGTTCCTTTCCCAGTGTCTCCGCCTCCGCTATCGCTCCCTTTTCATCCACATCGAATTCGCTTTGCGAGCCGTCATTGAGTTCCTGAAGTCCTAGGTCGACACTTTCAGAAATCACTTCCCCACTTGAATCTACTGATGGCAACGGCCTGGGTAGATTCTCGTCATCCTCCTGGAATGCTACGGTTCGAGTACTTCGTGAAACATCAGGAGCGACAATAGGCTTTGTTTTACGCGAGCCCGACTTTTTTGTGTCTGTCCACTTAAAAGGACGCGCTAGCAAAGGCACATAGTCGGGAGAAGCAGATTGGTCCTCAAGTTCGAAGTCTTCTTCGAACGGGATCTCATACTTATCCTCGTCTGCCCAGTAGAAAGGACGTATCCAGGGGTATGCTTGCTTCTCCCACTCGATCACTTCTGCTTCAGTCGCATTCGCGGGAGGCGTGCTCCTATCGATCATTTGCGCCTCCGCTTCTGGTGGATCTTCGGCCCAACTCAATGCGTCATGCACTGCTTCGTTAAATGAGGGTTGATCCGGCGGAGTTATTGGCTGTGGCTTTGCTTTGCCACGGGGATCATTTGACCACTTCCAGGGTTCACGGATAGCTGCCTTTGCACTATCCAACTCTTCTGAAGCAATCGTCGACTCTGGAGGCAACAACTGCTCGTCGGTCTTGGGAGCCGAATTCGACCAGCCAAACGGGTTGACTCCTTGACCATTTGGCTGATTCTGCGGTGTAACGGAATCTGATGCGACTGGCCAGTCGATCGACGATGGCTCGTAGGCGATCTGTTTCTCATCAATAGTTCTGTTGGCCTCGGCTTCGAGCGATGCCGAGAGAACTGAATTGGGTTGCACCGGTCCGTCGGTCGCTATGGCAGCTGACATTGTCTCTGGTGGCTGCGAAGGCTGAGGATTCTTGACTAGTGTTCTCTCAGGCTCCGCAACTGGCGGAGACTGCGGAACTTTTCTGTCGGATTTAACCTCGTTCGTCCAACGAAATATGTTTAGCCCCGACAAGCCGTAGCCTTGTTTAGGCGGTAGCTTGGGCGGCGCTTTCTGCTCAGATTGCTCTTCACTGTTCTTCCATTGGAAGGGCTTGAGCCACGGCTTGGATGCTAGTGGACCTCGCCTAGTGGTAGCAGCATTTGCATTCCCAGTAGAAATACTGCTGATTACACACAGCGCAAGCATAGCCGTGATCACCGGTCGCCAACCGAGAGGTTCAGACGTCAGTCGACTTCGGCGTATGGTTCGAATTCTGGTTGATGATGCTCGAGTCATGTGCGACAGCTTCGCTTTGCCTCAGATTATTGCCAGGCGGTTCAGCTTCAATCCAATCAACTGCGCAAACTTTGCGTGTTATTCCGGATGTAACGGTTGATCGACCTTTTCAGGCTGACTACTTAAGCAACGCTTGGCGGATAACTAAAGAAGCGAGGAAATTCTGCTGGCTCTGCTAGCAGTCTCCTACTGCAAGCAGCCTCTGGTTTGAGGTTAAAAGCAGCTAGATATCGCTAGAAACTACTCGAATCCGAAGCGAGTGTGAGAGTTTAACGGTTTTACCGATTGTACGGGTGAGCACCAATTTCTTCGATACGACTGGTTGTGACGGTCGATCGTGTTCTCAGCATTAGTCAACGATCTACGGCTAGGCGGATCATGGCAGGAAAACCTGTTGTGCGGGAAACAGTGGTTGTGGATCGAGCAGCGGAACCTTTTATTGAGACCCAGTATTTTTCAATTGGCACTATGCCGTCAGTTCTGCCACACACAGTTGGTGCGAGGCAAATCTGGGCGGCGGGGGGAGTTATTGAACCATGAAAAGAATGAACAGACTAGCTGTGTTGAGTATGGCATTAGCCTGCAGCCTTTCGGCAGCCTTCGCGGTAGGTGGCACAAATGACACCGCCACCACGGAACTTACTCAGCTCGCGGCAGAGTTGGCAGAGACTTCGGCCAGACTGGCAAAACTACAAGAGTCGTACACCTCTGCAGCAGCAGACACTGCCAATGTTGACTCCAGTGCGCCAGCTACAGAAGAATCTAAGACTACTGTCCACTGGTTAAGCAGCAACTCAAATCAGCTAAATCGCGACGCTCGAATAGACATCTCAATCGAGCCCGCAATGGCTTCAGACACTGTGACTGCTGGCAGATCCGCTCCCAGGCCTGCGGCGACTTCGTACCGAGAGGGTCCGCTAGCGTTGCCGTCTCTAAATAACTCGAGCGTAATACGCGCTCAAGCCAACGAGGAGCTGTACTACACGGCTCAAGCTGGTCAAGATTTGAATGCCCTACCGCAGGACGACCTTGGTTCACAATCGAGTGAGACGCCCTGGGGAGACCCGGCCATAGGTTGTGATACTTGTTGCGATACCTGCTGCGACTCTTGTTGTGATACCTGTTGCGCACCTGGTTGCGGATGTGCAAAGTGTCGTCCGCGCCGCATATTGGTTGTGAGTACCGAAGCGGTATTTCTCAGCCCCACGCTCAACGGCAGGTCCGTGTTCTACGAATTTGATGATTTCGTAAATCCAACTTTGCAATTCGGTCCTGACTTCGGCTACGCCGCGCTTGACGACTTCTATGTCGCACCCCGTCTTTCGGTAGGATGGCAGGGGTGTTGCTGGGGTATTATGGGACGTTACTACCACTTGCGTGCCGGTGAGCAAGCCTTCAACCCCTTGGTGGGTCATGGCAGCCACGGTCAGATCGCAAACCAGACGATCAACGTCAACAATATTCTGGAGGCCTACTACACAGATATCGAACTTACTCGTAATTTCTGTGTGCACGGATGCAAAGGACAATTTGGGTTCGGTGCTCGATATGCTCTGATCTCACACGACGAGTCGATCTACGGACGCTCTTTGAACACAGATCCTAACAGTGCGAGCATTATTCAGGGCGGAGCTCGCCGAAATCGTAGCTCCCACGGCACGGGGCTCACCATGGGTATCAACGCCCGCAAGCCGCTGTTCTGTAACTCCTGTGCCAATTGGTTCTTCAGTGCACGCTCCTCCATCCTTTGGGGATGCAACCACACCGACGTTGAATCGTGGGCCGATACTACTGTTTTTGGCACTGCTTCTGTACCGGGGGGGAGTGCAGGTACGGTTAACGGAGCTTCAGCTTCAGTAGAGGATGATCTGTTTATTGGTGAAGTGCAGGCAGGTATCGAATGGAACTTCGCCTTGCGTTGCCTGCCCGCTAAATCGTTCTTCCGAGCTGCTTTTGAGTATCAGTATTGGGATGGCTCGATGGGCAATGCAGCTAGCGGTTCCTTCGCCGGTTTCGTAAACGACGGGGGTGCCACCGCTAGGCAGGTTACAACCGGCTCTTGGGCACCGGGCATTATTGCCGACTTTGTCGGTCTCTCCATCGGTACCGGGTTTACGTGGTAAGCGTCAATCACCCACGGGAGGCCTCCCCCGCCAAATCATCTCGGCCTTCCGTGGGCATTTTTTACTCTTTGCGATAAACGAAAAAAAGCGTCCTGCCGCCATGTGCGACAGGACGCTCCAATTTTTTGCGATCAACTAGATCACATTCGACTCAGACACTAAGCCTGAGAGGTAGCCCTTAGAGGCTCGACCCGCTGGCGAAACCACCAGCGAAGACGCGGAAACTCTTGGTGTTGATTTCCAGAGTGGCGGGAAGACCCTTCACCTGAAGCTCGTGCGACTCGGTGTGAGTCTTGCCAGCTTCCGAGAAGTGCTCGCCCATGGCCATGTACTTACCTTCAGCAACGAATCCGTCGATCGTGCCAGCTTCGCCGTGAGACTTACGTCCGCCACCGACTTTGGCGTAGGAAATGCCGAAAGCCAACGTCCAAGGCTTGTCGCTAGTCGAAGGCTTAGGAGGCTGGTAACCCAAACCGCGGATCGCCATCGCGTCGGTATCAGACATCAGCTCGATGCCGGCCAGACCCATGTTTTGAAGTGTAGCTTGGCTAATGCTGTCGTCAGCAACAGCGCTACCGGAAAGAGCAACAACCAAGGCCAATGCAGGCAGAATTGCAATCATTTTCTTCATCGTTCGATACTCCTGGTGAGAATACACTGAGGTGGGAAAAGTTGGGCTTGCTTAGCAAACCCGGAAAGTAGTTAGAGAAACTTCGGCGGGGTGTTCGACTTCCCGGGATGAGTCGAGTCGCCCGTCGCTGCTCTCTTCATCTCAAACTAATTGGGACCCTGGGGCCATCAATAGTTCAGAGCACGATTTGGCGAAAGTTATTTCCTCGCCCGTCCGGATAGAAGTCACAGCCGTTTTAGATGGTTCGACCCACGGAATAATCCGCACAGTCCGAACCGATTTGGGCCTCTGAAAGACCGTAACAGCAAAGAAATCTTTGTCCAATACTCAACCGTGAGCTATGGGCCCGTTGAAGTAATCGTTACAACCGGACCTCTTGACGTCGCCGGGCGTTCTCAGCGATCCCTATGCATATGCATAAGAGAAAAGAAAAAGCGTCCTGACGCACCAGGAACGTCAGGACGCTTATTTAATAGAGCGATCTAGGCGATCGCCCTGATACTCTCACTGTTTATAGTGAGGAGGCCGAGGCCGAACCGCCAGCTCCGACGGTGTGGGTCATCCTCCAAACCTTCTTCGTGGCGGGTTTCCCCTTCACGAATTTAGTGTCGACCTTGATCGTGGTCGTACTAGCTTCCGAGTAGTTATCGCCCATGGCCATATACTTGCCAACGGCTTTGAAGCCATTTCGGCTGCCGGCGCTAGGTCCGCCTTTGCGACCACCAGTAGTGGCGTGCGAGTTGCCGTATGCCATCGACCAAGGCTTGCTGTGCCGAGGAGGTCTCGGCGTGTAACCGAAGCCGCGAATCTCCAAAGCGTCCGAATCTGACAGCAACTCGATGCCGGCCAGACCCATGGCCTTCAATGTAGCGGTGTTGATTGTACTGGTTTCGGCCATTGCGCTACCCGAAAGGGCGATCATCAGGGCCACTGCAGACATATAAACAGACAGTTTCTTCATTGGTAAAACTCCAAGTGTGAGAAAATCTTCTAACCGTTCCAAGCTTCGAACGAAGCACATTAGGTAGGATGAGGCTCGAAAAGTGGATAAAGCACATACCGCGGATAAGCGTTTTAACCGTTAAGTTAGCCTCTATATCTCACGCTAATTAGGACCCTCAATATGTCAAACGATTTGTCAACGGGGAATCGGTTTTTATTCTCACAGATTTCTCAGAACCCTATTCCTACAGGCCGAACGAGCCGCGAATTCATCCAAAAAAATCGTCACAACCAGTGAAACATTCCACTCTCTATTTGGGACAGGAAAAATCCGTGTGGCTTACAGCCTGGTTGCCGGGGAGGAGCTCCACATTGACCGGCGGCGACGTAATTCCGAGTTTGAAACAGGATTTTCTCTCCAGACTCGTTGACCGTGAAGTTCCAAGTTTTCCGCCTCTCGTCGTTGCCATCGTTTCCGTCGAGACCGCGTACGCTGAATCCATCGCAAAATCGCTTGCGAGATTCGGCTGATTCCAGATAAGTTCGGACTGCGCGGTGGTACCATTCGTGTCGAACGTAGGTCCGCTGCACCAGACTGAAGAACCCTCTCCAGCTCTGGGCGTTGATAGAAAAACGAAGATCTCCGTGCGCAACTGCGAGAATAATGCCCAGCACGCACGATTCGCCGAGTTACGTAGTGAACAATGAAGCTTTAAGTTCGAGATTTCTTGGGAGAAAAGTCTAAAAAACACGTCCCTTTCGACGCGCGTGCGGAGCTGCATGTTACAATCAGCGCACTGAGGAAGGAGGCTGGTTTTCGCAGTTTTGCAAAGTTGGGTGACTGCGGCCGATCACCGACTCTTCACTCTTAGCACAGATGTATTCTGCCTGGCCTGTACCTAGCGTCAGACGATTAATTCCATCAAGAATATTGAGAGGTGTGCTCGGTGTTTGCGAACTGTCTAGGATGTTGAAGGAACGGCATAATAGAAAACCGACAAATAGGACAGAATTGTTGATACAGATTTACCGTGAATGGCGTTGACCAAATAAGATTTTGAGAGGTACTGACCCGATGAGAAACTTTCTATTGACATCCCTTACGGCTGTGGTTGTTGTCTCGTACTCTAGTGTCTGCCACGCGCAGGCGATACTTTTCCAGGATCAAATGACCGACCCCAATGGCTGGGGAGTCAACCGAGGCCCAGAAATCGATAGCGCTGCAACCTTTGGCTACGACTACAGTGCCGACGGCATTCCTGAAGCGCCGAACACCAAGGGCGGCGACACGGCGACCTCAGGTGTTAAACTTGAAGCCAACCTCGATATTTTCGCAACCTCCACCTTTTTCACGATCTATCCGACTGGCCAGAATTTCACGGGCGATTATGTGTTGGAATTCGACATGTGGATGAATTACTCCACGGTGGATCGAGAGGACAATGGCGGTGCCGGAACTACAGAGTTTGGCGGAGGAGGCATTGGTTACGACGGAGTGACAGCTGATATTGCAAGCGGTGCTCAGGCGATGGTCACCGGAGAAGGGGGATCTGGAAACGATTATCGGGCGTTCAAGTCTCCACCTCAGTTTTTCATACAGGACGCTGAAATGGTAGCCGGAACACACAATGCCACTGGGTCGACCAATTACACAGATTTTTTCCCAGCAGGTTCTGGCGTTCCTCCGGCCATTCAGAATCAACTCCCAGCAGATCCCAATACGAACCAGAACAGAGCCGGCTCGCCCGGTTTCCAGTGGTTCACGTGGCGAATTAGTACCGTAGGAAACAGAGTCCGGACCGAAATGGTTAAACCGAATGGAGAGAGTCTCGATATCGTTTCCTACGACAAGACGGATACTTCGGACGGTTCCAGTGGCGTTTCGACCGATGGCAATATCTCAATTTTCTACGCAGACTTCTTCGATTCAATCAGTGCCAATCCGCAGCTAACTTTTGGTATCGCTGACAATGTCGTGGTTTCTGAGGCAATTTCGGGTGATTTTGACTTCGATGGCGACGTCGATGGCGACGATTTTTTGAAGTGGCAACGCGGATCTGGTACTATCTATAACACTGATGATCTAACTGCCTGGCAAAACAACTATGGCTTTGTCGCGCCTCTCGCAGCTTTAAATGCTGTTCCCGAACCCGCGTCGATTGCCATCCTTGCTCTGGGAGCTGCAACTTTGATAACTCTGAGAAGACGGAGCTGACGGATTGGGGGAAGGCCGGATTCTCAGAATATCGTACGTCCCGCAGATGTTCTCTGTGGGACGTACGATTACTCTTTACTTCGCCAATGTAGAGTGGTCCTCGCTGGCCTTGCATACCTCCAAGCCCTTTAATCTCCGTGGCTAGTCGGCTATGCTTCTCGGGAACGAGTCGATTCGCTTCCGAGGGGTTCTATGGACTACGCAGTTTCGCTTGCCGATTTGGCCGCACGTGCAGCATTGACATTTCAGACTAAGTTCGGTCGTGCTCCCACAGCGATCGCTGCCGCGCCTGGTCGTGTCAATCTTATTGGCGAACACACCGACTACAACGATGGCTTTGTGCTGCCGATGGCTATCGATCGGTACACAGTTCTCGCTGCCGATAAGTCTGCCGATGATAGGCACATGGCCCGTGTGTTTAGCGAGACCATGGGCGACGAGCAACAGATCGCCTTGGACGGCCGCTCGCAGCCTACGCTACCTGCCTGGGCCCAATATGTTCGCTGCGTCATCGACGAATGTGGCGCAGCAGGAATTAGCGCCCCGTCGTTCGACGCAGTGATCGATTCGTCCGTGCCGTTGGGAGGTGGGCTCTCCAGCAGCGCAGCTCTTGAAGTGGCGACGGCCACGCTGTTAGAAGCTCTAACCGGTCAAAACCTCGATCCGGTGGCAAAAGCCTTGCTGTGTCAACGGGCTGAGCATCAGGTTGGGGTTCCGTGCGGTATCATGGACCAGTTCAGTTCCGTGCTGTGCCAGGCGGGGCAACTCATGCTACTGGATTGTCGTAGCCAACAGCCGACGATGGTGCCGCTGGCCGATGAGAGTGTGACGGTGCTCATCATCAACAGCAACGTCAAGCATGAACTGACCGGCGGCGAGTATGCCGAGCGGCGCGAGCAGTGCGAACAAGCGGCCAAAGCGCTTGGCGTCAGCTCCTTGCGCGATGCTTCCAGCGAGATGCTCGAGAATCAAATCGGACAGCTCAAGCCTGTGCTTTATCAGCGAGCCCGGCATGTGATCGGCGAGATCGAACGAACACTTGCGGCGGCATCCGCTCTGCAAACAGGCGACTGGCAACAGGTCGGCCAGCTAATGTACGCCAGCCATGCTTCCCTGCGCGACGACTACGAAGTCAGTTGCCCGGAGCTCGACGTGTTGGTGGCGGCAGCGGAAACTCTAGGCACCGATCGCGGTGTAATCGGCTCGCGAATGACTGGTGGCGGGTTTGGCGGTTGTACGGTGAGTTTGGTGAAGACCGACCAAGCCGCCGAAATTGCCGATGCAATCTGTCACCAGTACCGCTCGCAAACCGGCATCGATGCTACCGCCTTTTCCACGCCGCCAGCTCAGGGTGCCACTGTGCTATCCCCATAGTGGCTCATCTCTCCAAAGCCTATTCGCACATTTCGCTGCTTATTGCTCCTGATGCGTGTCTGCTGGTGATGCAAATTTGAAAATTTCGCCGGCTTGGGTCGTGTAGTACTGCTCGCCCTGATCGTCTTCGCCAAAAGTAATGACGGGCATGCCGGTTTCGCGAATCACTCGATTTGCTGTGACTTGCTCAGTTTCGGCATCGTACCATAGCGCCCAGATCCGTCCGCTGACATAGTCGGCGTAAAGATACGCGCCTTCCAGCTCAGGTGCCCAGGACCCCCGATAGACGTGCCCCCCAGTAATCGACTTACCGCCACTCCGGTCGTATTCCCAGATCGGTTCGATGTAGTGGGGTGACTCCTCGGTTCCGCCAGGGCCAAATGGGTGCTGGCCTTCGCGCAAGTTCCAACCGTAGTTGCCGCCGCGGCGGATGATGTTAATCTCCTCCCACAATTTCTGCCCAACGTCAGCGCCCCACGCTAAACCAGTCTGGCGATCAAACGTAAGTCGCCAAACGTTACGCAGTCCGTAGGCCCAGATCTCACCACGAGCCTTATCGCCATGCCCTACAAACGGATTGTCGTCTGGGATTGCGTACTGTTGGCCCTCATCAGTCCGGTCGACGTCGATTCGCAGGATCGCGCCCAACAGCGTCCGCAGGTTTTGGCCGTTCATGTGGGGGTCGCCGCCCAAGCCGCCGTCACCGAGCACGATGTAAAGAAATCCATCGGGGCCAAACACGACCGTTCCCCCATTGTGATTCCAATAAGGCTGTGGAATGCTCATTAAGATCTTTTCACTCTCGGGATCCGCTTGATCCGGATCCGTCGACGAGACGCGGAACCTGGAGACGTGCGACCGCCTGCTGGGATCCTGCTCTCTGCTGGCGGTGTAGTAAACAAAGAACTGGCCATTCTCGGCAAACTTGGGATGAAACGCCAAACCCATGAAGCCTTCTTCGTTAATCGCTGGGTCAAAGGAAACGCGGTCGCGAAGATCGAGAAACACCTCCGGCTGCTCGACCTGCGGATCGTTCTCCCAAACAAAAATTACGCCATGCTGCGTGGCGACAAACAATCGGTTCGAGCCATCACCGGCGCCGGTGATCACCAACGGTCGTACATCGAGTTGCAATCCGTTGTCCACGCCGGTCAATTCGTCAGGCCACGTCAACTTAGGAAATGCGGGCTCGATTTCGACTTCCAGAGGACGCTGGTCAACTTCCGCGTAGGCATGTGCAATGAAACCGCACGAAGCGATTAAGGTGAAGACTTTACAACAATTCAATTTCAGATCCTCCTGTTTATGACCAATTAGCCTGGTATTTTCCGCTACCTCAATCTCCCCTTCCCCTGCTGGCTCTCGACCCTAGACCCTAGTCTCTCGACCAGTTTTGTCCCCATGCCTGGGGTCCCATGTTTTGGGTCAAAACTCAAGCGTTTTGTCCGTCGTCATTTTGATCAACGGCTATCTCACGAGGCTGATTAGTAATTCAACTCGGACAAAAGGGGCAGAGTTTAGGTCATTTTGACATTCTCTCTTTGGACAAAAGGTGTTAGTAACTAGTGGCTAGCAACTAGTAGCTAGAAATAAATAGCCGCGATGCGACGCATCGCCGTCCTAGCTCAAAACAAATCCGCACAACTCCAGCAGCATACTATCAGGTTCGCGCTCTGTTATCAGCAACGATTATTGGCCGGTAAGATTCAACGCAGAGGCCCCTATCGAGCGGTATCCACCTACTTTTTCTCGTCTTCTTCCTTCTCACCGGCCGGCTTGAGTCGGCCGGCGTCCTTTAAGGCCCGGCGTAGTAAGAAGTCAACCTGTCCGTTGACACTGCGCAGTTCGTCGTCTGCCCAGCGACGCAGCGCGTCGAGTACACGGGGATCGGTACGCAATAAAAAAGATTCGCGAGCCACGGGAGTGCTCCTTTACATTAAGTAGCATCCCCCCGCGTGGCGCCATCCATGGCCACGCGCAGAGGAACGAGCTCAGTTGTACAGGGTACCCGTATTCACGACCGGTTGCGTATGGCGATCGCTACAGAGCACAACCAACAGGTTCGAGACCATCGCCGCCCGACGCTCATCATCGAGCTCGACGATGTTGTCTTTCGCCAGATGATCCAGCGCCATTTCTACCATACCGACAGCGCCTTCAACGATCTTGGTTCTCGCCGCGACGACGGCTTGAGCCTGCTGACGTTGCAACATGGCCGCGGCAATCTCCTGAGAATACGCCAGGTGACTGATACGGCTTTCGATGACCTCGACGCCCGCTTTGTCTAAACGCTCCTGAATATCTCCCTGCAGCTGTTGGCACACTTCGACTGTGTTTCCTCGAAGCGAGATTTCGTGGTCTTCGCTGTCATAAGGATGGCGTGTTGCCAAATTGCGCAGGGCAGCTTCGCTTTGCACGGCTACGAAATCTTCGTAGTCGTCCACCTCAAACAGGGCCTCGGCCGTGTTGACTACTTTCCAGACAACAACTGCAGAGATGTCGATCGGGTTACCGTCGCGGTCGTTCACCTTCGAAGGTCTGCCGCTGGTGCGCGACTTGTGCTGCTGAATCTCACCGGCGAGGTTCTTTACCTCGGGGGTCGAGACCGAACCGGTCTCGAAATTCCGCACCCGCAGCGAGATCTTCCTCTTCGAGTAAAACGGGTTGACCCAGTAGAAGCCCGATTCGGTAATTGATCCGACATACTTGCCAAACAGCAACAATGCGCGGGCGCTATTGGGCGCAACGGCCTGAAAGCCGAAGGGCGTGATGATACACGTGACGATCGTTGCCACCAGTGCGATGATTTGCCAGGCCTCTGGTTGGTCGTGGTTCGCGACTTGGTAAGCAAACCAAGCAGGTACGCCCAGCAGTAGGACGAGCCAAATCAGCAAGGGAAACCAGCCAGACAGGGGTCGAAATTTAAATTCTTGAATCATGGAATCTACCTCCGAAACGTGCTATTTAATTGGGATATCACAATGATATCACTATGATAGCTTTTCGTCAATTAGGCAGCGATATTGGGCAAATTCCTAGGATTCTTCGCAGAATAGAACCAAGGAGGAACGATTTGAGCGAATAGCCCCAGGATGCTCGCTCCGAATCATGTTCGAGCAAGAATACCCGTTATGTGATGTCCCCGGAATATAAGCCCGCCGCGTCCTAGGTCGATGGATGTGGGTCGTGTCTTGGTACAGAATTCTTGATGAGATCGAATACCCAAGATTACATATGCGGAATTTCTACGAGCAGGCGTAACTGGAGTTATTCTTCACAGAGCGAACTCATATTTGCGGAGTCGGGCGTGGACACCTCCCAGACGTAGATAAGTTGCGATTCATACATCGCGCAGACTCTCCGACACTACTCTATTCGATGGGTCGGAAACAGATAGTGTATATTCTGCCTGGAACCTTATGGCGTCTGAGAACCAGAACTATTTGACTTTTTTGGGCTGGGCGACTCACCCTTAATATGTGACTTGATTGATCACCATCTAGAATTAGAGGTTTCTATGGCAGAAGAACGCATGTTTGATCGATGGATGGGACCAGTAGCGATCGCAGTATTTTGCTGCGTGCTATCTGGCTGCGGCCACGAACCGGCGAGTATCATCTTGGAATACGAGGTGGACCTAGACACAATGCCTAGTGAACTCGTGGTCGATACGGATCGTCTGGTCGCAGCGATCAACGCTCGTCTCCTTGAATCCGGAACGGCAACGGTTTCCAAGAATGGCTTTGTAGAGGTAGCACTATTCGGCGAAATCGACCAAAGCGAATTGAAGAAGATTGAGCGCCGTATAGACGCAATGGGCGTCCTTGAGTTTCACATCATGGCTTCGCGGGTTTTCTCCAAGCACAGGGGATACATCGAACAGGCAGAACAATTGCCTTTGGAAGAGAACGAGTTATGGCAGGGCGATGTCAAAGTTGCGGAATGGGTGCCCTTCAGTGTCGAAGAGTTGGGCGCTGTGGACGACGTGGATTCACCGCTCGTCAAGCGGTTGGCAGGCGTACCCCAAGCGCTGGTGTTGACTAACGATGGTTTGGACGTCACAGGTGATTACCTTAGGTTCGCTCGCGCAGAAAGCGACGAACGAGGAAGTCCACAGGTCAGTTTCTTTTTTGATGACCTGGGAGCGTTCAAGTTCGGCCAACTGACTGGCCTACATATTCCCACTCCATCGGGTCAAGTATATCAGATCGGCATCTTGCTCGACAAACGACTCCTATCGGCGCCGTCGATTCAGAACAAGATCACTTCGCAAGGCCGCATAACTGGCCTCAATGGAACGGAGGAAGTGGATTTTATCGTCGCTATCCTCAACTCAGGAAGTTTACCGTACCCGATTCGTCAGGTATCAAGAAAGTCGGTCGCCGAATGATATTAGCTCAAACAAGTGAGAAGTACCCCTGAGGTGAGGAGTATCGAGCTATATTATCTGTCATGTCTGAAATGTCGCATTAGAAATTGCGGCGAACAGTGAGCTTGTGATTCAGAGCCCTGCTCGGGACGTCGAAACGGACGATGTCGATTGCGCGTACTTTCGTCACAACTCCTAGACTTGCAGTGACTACGACGAAGGAACAACCTGCTCCACGTTTTCGTTGGCGTACTGCGTAGGCGGAAGTGTAGTCTGCTTAGAATTTGCGAAATCTGGCCACAGGGGCTCTGTGCGATCTAGCATTCTGCTTAGTTGATGCACCTCGTCGGCTAATGACTCATGGAGCCAATCGAGCGTAGCGCGATGTGGGCCAACGGGTCGTTCGGGAGCCGAGGGAAGGATCCATTGGCGGATTGCCAATCGCAGTTTCGGTGGCAGCAATCCTCGCAAGACTTTCTTGTAGATTGGATTTCCGGCAACCCGTTTCCACTGTGAAGTAGGAACCGGTTTGCCCGCTGATTGGTTGTGGATTTTCTCCAGATTGATATTGAATCCATCCCGCGAAAGGCCCAAAAACTCTCCCACCTGCTGGACTACTTCTAATCGCTGCGTTGCGTAATCTTCGAATCGAACTACCAGGATTCGTTCGTGTCCGATAGCGTCGACCCAGGGCTGCAGTTGATAGGCGTAACTGCTGTAGTCAAGGTACCGTGCATGGCGGCGGATTTGCGCATCTGCTGTACCGCTCACCAATCCGGCAGTGTGCTCGTGGTGGTGTTGGCTGATGATGCGCTCAATGGGGTGACGCACCAGGTAGATAACTTTGAAACCCTCGGGCAATACATCGAGTGCTCGACGGACGACTCCATCGTACTCGGGCCGTTTGGCGTAGTTCGTGGAGGCGTCAATAGTCAGTTGACTGCCATGTGCACCTGCGTAGCGACTTGCATACTCTCGCTGCCCCGCTTCTGAGAGCACCTGGTCGCTGCAAAGGCATTGGGGTTCCTTGTCTTGGGCCATGAAGACTTTGGGATGGGTCGCCAGATCTAGATAAAGTCCCGTCGTGCCGGCTTTCATAGCACCGATTAGGAGCACATTTGGCAAGGTCATGAGCGTTTCCATGGATACTTGAGAAAGGGTAAGTCAACTGCCGTGGGTTGCATGGCGATGAATTGACCCCAGCATGGCCGAGAAGCGCGAAGACTCTGCCTAAGAACCATGAATATAGCGCGAAGTCTTAGTGAACTTCGTGTAGTGGGCGAATTGAAGAGTGCCGACGGTAAGAAGGGCCTCCGGTTCGATTAGCTTGCTACCGGATGCTGGAGATGACGAGGACCCTGCGCAAGAATCTGGGTAGCATCATTCCCAAAAACTCTTGGCTGACTCAAAGATCGCAGGATCTAAGCGGAGAAGATCTCTCGCAGCGCCTGCTGACGGTAGGCGAAGATACGTTCGACATCGCGGCGGACGGCGAGCCAATGAACCAGGGCCCCGCCCGGGACGCCGTAATGGACGATGTCGCCTACGCGAGTTCCTTCGTCGCAGCTCTCGAACGTGTGTTCGTGCCGCCAGTGGCGGTAGGGGCCACGGCGCTGCTCGTCGACAAAGAAGCTGGGCGGGTCCCAGGCTGTGATTTCAGAAGTCCAGCGCAGCGGCAGGCCGCGAATCCGTAAGCGGTAGTCGATCGTTCGACCGACGTGCATTTCGATCGGGTGTGGTGTCAGTACTCGAAAGTTCAACCAGCCCGGCGTGATTGCTTCCAGCTGCATTGCGTCCGAGAAGAAATCGAAGACTTCGTCCTGCGCACGCGGCACGACGCACTCGGCTCGAAGGACATAGCCTCCGCGCCGGTTAGAGTCTCGTTCGATGCTGATTGCCACTCGCCGCCCTCTATCGCAGCTACTGCTGTTTGCGAGCAACTTGTTCCGGTACTAGCACTGGCGACTTTGATTCGGGGTCTGGCTTAAACGTGCCCGAGGGGCCTTCAAGTTTTGTGGGTTGAAAGCCCGCCTTTTGCGAAGCGGCCCACAGCGCCTTGGCATCGAGCTGTTTTTTGCGCTGCGGAGTGACGACAACGACGTCGGCTTTAACGTCTGATCGCACCTTCACAACTCCTTTCACCGCATAAAGCTTGCGAGCGACCTTCTTCGCACAGCTCTTGCAGTGTAGATCGCCAACGTAGATGGTTGTGTCGGTCTTGGCGATTTTTAGTTTGGTCTTCACCGGGGGAGATGCTTTTGCAGCGGGAGCGGCGGCATGGTCCGCAGCATCCTCGGCTAGCGCACTCGGCACGGCAATCACGACCAGTAGTAAAACGAGCAGCAGGCGGGAAAAGTTGTGTGCTTGAAACATCTGACAAGTCCTTTGTCGGGGATAGAGATTGAAGAATGGATCACCCACACTTGTGGAAGATAGCGGGCAAATGTTTTATTAACGGCGAAGATAAATACCGGTGGCGTCGACGACCATCATCCCCCCGGCGACGATGCGGGCAGTGCCTTGGATCACCACAGTATCCATAGGTTTCACATCGAACATCTGGGGTACGCCAATCGGCAGAATCTTACCGTTTTCGTCTAAAAACTGCACCATTGCTAGCATTGCGGAGCCGTCGGCGGCATGGGCGGCGCAGAAGGCGCACTCCTCGCCTGGGGCGTGGACGTGGCCGCTGGCTTCCAACTCAGCAACGGCAGAAGGATCGGCGAGAAAAAAGCTTGCCTGGTTTTTAGTAAACGGGTAGTCAGGCTGGGTTTCTTCCCAGGGATTCGTCAGGCCTCCGATCGTGCCAACCATCAGAACTTCGATCGGGTCGGTCGGATCGACGTTTGCTGCGACCTCTATGTGCTCGTGCTCGTGGGCATGCTCAGCATCGTGCTCGAGGCCGGCATGTTCGTCATCTGCGTGGTCGTCGTGGCCTTCATGATCATGACCCGCGTGCTCTTCTTCGTCATGGTCGTGACCCGCGTGTTCATCATCGTCGTGGCCTTCATGATCGTGGCCTGCGTGCTCTTCGTCGGCGTGCTCATCGTGATCATGACCCGCGTGGTCTTCATCGGCGTGGTCATCATGATCGTGGCCCGCGTGCTCTTCATCGGCGTGGTCATCATGATCGTGGCCAGCGTGTTCTTCGGAGTGGTCGTCGTGATCGTGACCAGAGTGTTCTTCTTCCGCGTGGTCCGCATGGTCGTGATTGTGTGTTTCGGTGCTTGCGCCCAGCAGGGCTTCACGCACGTCAAGCACGGTTATCGCTCCGTCGGGTTCCTCGGCCAGAACTAGGCGCGTCTGGTACCCAGCAAGAACGGCCGGGGGAACTGCGGAACTTGATTGATTGCAGCCAGTCGATGCCACAAGGCTCAACAGAGCGGCTACTCCGGCAAGTAGATATGTTGAACGAATCATATACCCCTCCCTAGAGGTGTGTGGGATAGCTAAGGATGTGTCTCCATTTAGGGGCCCAGCAGAGCTATTTCCCCTATTTCAGTCAACACCGCGTGGAGATCCCCGCGCTACGTTTACGCACGTCACGAAGTAAAAGTTCTCCTCCAATAGCCACAAAAACGTTTTTTTCAGTCGACCCCCAATAAGCCAGCGATTGCCACGAATAGACCCTTGGCAGCCTAGTTTGTGGCTTCCTGAAAGAACCCATTACCACTTCACCTGCCCGGCCGCAGCCGGGGCCCATGTTTCGCCTGAGGAGGGCTAAAATCATGTTTAAAAAATTGTTTGTTTCTGTGTTGGCACTCGCGGTAGTCGGCGGCTTGCTGTTGGGCACCGGGCTAAAGAGCTATGTCACGACTTCTGCCGCTCGGGTGTCTGAGAGTGTTGAGAGCAGCGTACCGATGGAGTTTCAGATCGATCGGGCCCGTAACATGGTGCGTGATCTGGAACCGGAAATTCGCCGATCGATGCACGTGATCGCGAAAGAAGAAGTTGAAGTTGAGCAGCTCGACAAGCGAATCAGCGCTTCCGAGCAGAAGAGCGAGAAGGAAAAGTCAGATATCATGCGTTTGCAATCCGATCTGCAGACAGGCAAATCGGTATTTCGTTATGCAGGGCATCAGTACTCAAGTGACGATGTGAAACAAGACCTCTCTCGCCGTTTTGTGCGGTTCAAGACGTCCGACGCTACACTCGGCAGCCTGCGCGACATGCGCGACGCTCGCCAGCGGAATTTGGACGCTGCCCGTCAGAAGTTGGCGACAATGATGAGCTCTCAACGGCAGCTGCTTGTGGAAGTCGAGAATCTTGAAGCCAAGCTGAAGCTGGTCGAGGTGGCCCAGGCCTCCAGCGATCTGCATTTAGACGACAGCCAGTTGGCCCGTGCCAAGGCACTGATGACCGACATCCGCGCCCGATTGGACGTGGCTGCCAAGTTGGCTGACGCTGACACCAACTTCCAGGATGAAATCCAGTTGGAAGGTGCCGCACCAGACAACATCACCGACCAGGTCGCAGAGTACTTCCGTCTTGAAGCGACTGGTGACTCGGCCACGATCTCGATTGCGAGCTTCGTGGAAGAGAAGTAAGTAGCAATTCTCCCCCCTCCGGGCGGCGTGCTCATCCTAGAGTGAGCAAATCGCCGCCCGGGGACGTTCTTGGTTTTTCCGATCGTTGAAACGCAGGTCCAGTTATGTTTCCCTCCTGGCGAATAAAAATCCGCGAAGCTCGCAGAGCCCTAGACGCGGGACGCTGTGATGAAGCCAGCAAGCTGCTGCAGCGCGAGAGCGTGCGAGAGTTTCTGCCTGCAAAGCGGCTCTCCGAAGAGGTGGCCACCCAGCTGGCAGACCGGGCTCAGAAACGTCTGGTGGCGGGCGAAAGCTCGGCAGGCTGGCAGGATCTGAACTTGGCCGCTCAATTGGGCGGGCGTGAGAAGCAACTCTCCGAACTGCGACAGGCCTACGCCGAGCGATCGTTGGAGCGTGTTCGACATTTCCTTTCTTGCGGAGAGACGGCCTTGGCCAGTCAGCAGATCAAGAAACTCGAGCAGCGACGCTTGGGTGGCGACGCGCGACGCGCTTGGAAGCTCATTGTCGAGCTCATAGCCCGCGCTAAGCGATTAGCACGTGAGGGCGAAGCAGTGGCCGCGGCCGAGACACTCGAGCGCGCCAAGGCAATGCTGCCCAATGCCAAAGACCCGATCGCGGGTCAGATCGGAAAACGGCAGGACGAATTGCGCGAGCAAGCTGTGAAAATTGGGCAACTTGCTACCGAGCTTCACGAAGAGGTGAGCCGACAGTCGTGGAACCTGGTACTCTCCTTGGCCGAGGCTCTGCTAGAATTGGCTCCGGAACACCGATCGGCTCGCCAGGCACGTCGCTTGGCTTGGAAAGCTGTCGGTTTGGATGCAACGGGCGATCGCCGTCCTGCGTCACCCACGGCACTGTTTGTGGGTGGTCGACGAGGCGATCGGCTAGACTTGCAGACCACGCGCAATGGAGCACGCTCGGCAAATATGGACACTAAGACATCACAACGCCCGCCAGGCAAGCGGCACGTGGCGTGGATCGACGGCGTGGGAGGTTATTTGATCTGCCTCGATGACGAGATAACGATCGGGCAGCCCTCCGCGCCGCCGAGTGTTGACATTCCGATTTTAGCCGATCTCTCGAGACGACATGCTTCATTACGCCGCGATGGCGAATCGTATGTGCTTTCGCCCATTCACCGCGTGAGTGTCGACGGTGTTCCGCTCAGTGGTCCCACGGTGCTGAACAATGGCGCACTAATCGAAGTGGGCGAAACGGTAAAGATCCGTTTTCGCCAGCCGCACGCATTGAGTGCCACTGCTGTACTCACACTCGAATCGCATCACAAAACCGAGCCGGCTGTCGATGGCATCGTGTTGATGTCCGACAGCTGCATTTTTGGCCCCCACAGTCACAGCCACGTCTGCTGCCGAGACTGGACCGAGGATCTAGTATTCATCCGGCGGGGCGAAGGGCTCACGTTTCGCACAGCTGCTACGGTGGAAGTCGATGGTCAGCCCGTCGACCCGCAGGCTCTGCTACCCGGAAATTGCCGCTTAGAGGCGGAAAATTTTGCCATGAGCCTCGAGGACCTCTGAAATCCGACAGTTTAACAAGATACACTTAAACAAAGAGCATGGCCTCCCAGTGTTTACGAAAGAACCTCCAATCACGATGAACGCTCTGCCTACGGACTACGAGCCAGACGATCCTGTGAAGGCGAAGATGCGCTTTACGTATCCCAGCGGCTCGAGGCCGTTGGACGGATACACGATCAAGCGCGGCGTCGGTCGCGGCGGGTTTGGCGAAGTTTATTTTGCTCTGAGCGACGCCGGTAAGGAAGTCGCACTGAAATTGATCCGCCGCAATCTCGACGTCGAGATTCGCGGCGTGACCCATTGTTTGAATCTTAAACACCCAAACTTGATCGCACTGTACGACATCCGTACCGACGAACACGATGATCGCTGGGTAGTGATGGAATTCGTCGCTGGCGAATCGCTCGAAGACGCAATCGAGCGGCATCCCGAAGGCATGCCCGTCGAATTAGCTTTACAGTGGTTCTCAGGACTGGCGGCGGGAGTGGCCTACTTGCACGACCATGGGATCGTGCATCGTGATCTGAAACCGGCCAATATCTTTCTCGACGAACGCACCGTGAAGATCGGCGACTACGGCCTCTCAAAATTCATCTCCTGCAGCCGACGTAGCGGGCAGACCGAGAGCGTGGGTACCGTGCACTACATGGCTCCGGAAATCGCTAACGGTCGTTACGGCAAAGAAATCGACACCTACGCATTAGGAATCATTCTTTATGAGATGCTGACAGGTCATGTGCCGTTCGAAGGCGAGAGTGTCGGCGAAGTGCTGATGAAACACTTAACGGCCGAACCTGATTTGGATGAACTCAATGAGCCGTATCGTGAGTTGGTGCGCAGCGCTATGGCCAAGGACCCCGAGTCTCGATTCGGGAGCGTCGCAGAGATGGTTCGGAAGCTTCCCTCATTAGCCAGCCAGCAGGCTGATTACGTTAACGTCAGTGATAAGCATTCCAACGGACGACAGTTTGCCTCAAAGCCCGAGAAATCGGCACCACAGTTTTCGGCTCCAGCCCCGGCGCCAGATGTAGCGTCTAGCGAAGAACCGATTATGGCGAGCTTGCAACATGGGTATCAGCAGGCAAGAACGAATATCCGGCAGAGTAAACTGCATCCGCTACTCAAAAACGTCATCGGGTTCATGGTCGTGATCGGACTAGTGGCGACCTCACCGGAATGGCTCCCGATGTTCATGCTGGTCGGTTTCTGTTACTTGGTATACCGAGCTATTAGGTCGGTGGTAGTAGATCCGAACACAGGTTCGTCGCACGTGATGACCCCCGCGATGAAGCAAGTTCCACCGGCGGGTCCCGCAGCTTCGGGCGCCGCGACTGAGTTGCATGTAAAAGGTCGGCAGAAACGCCAACAAGCTCGTCGGCGACGTTCTAGCTGGCGGCAACATTTGCGTCGGCATCTGGCCGAACGATCACTGCGCGATCGTTTGACGGAGCTGGTAGGTGGGATGTTGCGTGCCGCAGTAGTTGCGACGGTGACTTCGCTGCTGGTCTGTCTGTTGCTGTTTGGCAGCAATCAGTGGGAGCTGTTCACTTGGATGTCGCTGACCACTACGTTGGGCAGCTGGGCCGTGATGATTCCTAGCAAGCTGGCCGAAGGGAAAGTCGAAGACCAAGCGCCACTGCGTTTTGCACAGCTGGTTTTGGGTGCCCTGGTAGGGTTGTTGGCCTGGAGCAATGCCGATCTGCTAATGTTGGCGATGCCGGTGTGGAATAATGCGGGAATCGAACCAGCTGGCAGCCTGATGCACGGCACGTTTGGCGCCTCAGCGGACCAGACTCTGATCGAAGGCTTTCGAGAAGGAGCTGTGCGACCGATGCGACAAATCTTTACGGCCTATTTCGCATTCTTATTCGTAATCCTCGCCTGGTGGCGTCAGGCCGAGTATTCGCGTACGAGCCGGGTGAGCATTTGGTCGATCACCTGGTGTGGGCTGGTGGCTTGGATACTGCATTTCGTGTGGTGGTTTCCCCAACCGATTGGGTTGCTGGTCGCCGCGGCGATGGCATTTACCATACAACTTTCCAGCCCCTGGATGCCTCCCAGCCAGCGACGCGCCCTCAGCGAAGCGGAGGCTTGAGTCATGATGAATTTTATCTGGTTTCGTCTGATCGTACTACTCCTTGTGTTCATAATCCCGATCCTGGTGGTTATTTTCATGGCGGTCGGTGACAAAGGAGATAGAGGTAAGCAGCCACGGTCGCGAAGGGGACCGATGCTTGGTATCGGTTTGGCGTTCTTGGTGGGAATGGTAACACTTGTGTTGTTTTTCGTCGGAGGCACATTTCTGACGTACCGCGAGCCTCCCCAAGTGGAATGGGCCTACCCGCCTCAGTCCCAATTAACAGATAGTGAGCAATCTCACACAACTGCGCCATTGATGAAAGACATGTGGCAGCGCATGACTGAATCGCGCATCAACTTGGACAATGAACCAGAGGTCGAGTCGACGGAAGAGGAAAAGAAAATAACGCGCCCAGAGTGGGTCGACCATCCACCGAAGCGGGTCGGCGACGTTTATCGCGCAGTTGTGTCGTCAGACCCGTTTAGCACCGTGGATGAGTGTTTCGAACAGTTGGAAAGTCGCTTTCCCGGTGAAGTACAGAAACGCCTGGCAAAGCTGGTTCCCAGCGACCAGAGTTCGCTCGTTAGCGGCGAGGCGATATTAGCCTCGGGAGTGACGCTCGACTATATCATGAGAGAAGTTTGTCGTGAACAGTTTACAGAGATCACCGAACGCGACTATGGGGCTATGAAACAGGTCCATGTGTTGATGGAGTTTACGCCCGCCATCGAGACCCGCTTGCTCGATTCCTGGCAGAGCCATATGCGTCGTTATCGTCTGGTTCCAGTCGTGGAAATTGCTGGATGCGTATTAGCAGCGTTAGCACTGCTATACGGAATGCTGCGATTCGATACGTGGACTCGCGGTTACTACACGAAGCGGTTGTTCATCGGCGTTCCAGCGGCAATAATAGCCATCATTGCGGTAGTTGCGATTTTGGGTCAGCTGCCGCGGTTTTGAGCCGTTTTTGGGTTATGGACTGATTTCCGGTCAGTGCTGAGGCGATATCGCTCACTCTCGGTTACCTGTGTAGTTCCTGGTCAGTGGCTTCCACTGAAGTGTGCATGATGCCAGAATCATCCAATCCCGACGCATTGCTGGTAGAAAACATCCGCCTCGGTAAGCCCGATGCGTGGAACAATCTCATCGCTCAGTACGAGGGGCGATTGCTGTCGTTCGTACAGAGTCGGCTGCGACGTCGCGCCCCCAGCGAAGATGTTGTTCAGGAGACCTTCATCGGTTTTCTGACGAGCCTGCCTAACTACGATACGCGACGGCCCTTAGAGAGTTGGCTGTTTACCATCGCTGCTCATAAGTTAACCGACTATCTACGCCGCGAAGGCCGCAGACCGGCGATTCCGTTCTCCACGGGCGACGATTCCAGCGGCGCTTGGGAACCGACAGGAAACGCTCGCGGGGCGAGTAGCATCGCCCGCAGCGGGGAGCGACGTGGACTAGAAGACGAAGCCGTTGCCGACAGCATCCGGCAGCAAGTCGATCGCTGGCGTGAGCAGGGTGACTGGAAGAAGATACAGTGTATGGAACTGCTCTTCGTCGTTGGCCTGGGCAACAAAGAGGTTGCCGGCCAGTTGGATCTCAGTGAGCAGCAAGTGGCCAACTTTAAATTCGATTTCCTCGAAAGATTGCGTAAGAATCTCCGCGGAGCACGCCTTAGCGAAGACATCTTTCCGGAGTTGTATGAGTAAATCATTCACCAACGCCCAGCTGGAAGCTTACCTAGACGAGTCGCTGCCCGACGAGCAGATGACCGCCGTGGAGGCAGCGCTGCGCGACGATCCCGAGTTCACTGAGCGGCTCTCCTCACTGTTGGGCCGACGCGACGCGGGCGTCCACTCGGTGGGGGCGATCTGGCGTCGACATCGGCTGAGCTGCCCGACGCGTGAGCACTTGGGCAGTTTTCTACTTGAGGTCTTGTCGGCAGAGCAGGCCGAGTACGTGCGTTTTCACGTGGAAGTAATCGGCTGTCGCTACTGCAGCGCAAGTGTTGAAGATCTCCGCCAGCAACACGCAGCAACCGATCTGGATGACAGCCACACTCGTCGTGAGAAGTATTTTCAGACGAGCGCTGGGTATCTTTCTGAGCAAGACTGAAACGCATGCGCTGGCGTCGCATGAAACCCGGGTGGCATTTTGCTATATCTCAACCCGTGGCTAGCGCCTGCGGCTCGAGACAGTTGAACTAAAGCCGTAGCAGCTCGAACGGTGATTGCCAGAAGAGTTTGGGCGGGAATAGCGCTGCGAGCGTGCGCGAGATATCGGGATGTGACGTGTCCAAGCGGTCTTCGGAAACTGCTTCGGAGTAGGTGAGATTGCTTAGCAGGAGGTCCTGAAATGCGTGCCAGTCGCAACGGACATCTTGCTGCTGGCGAGTCACCCTTTCCAGGCGTGAACTGCGTCGCGTGAGCGTCAGAAGATAACTAGTTGATCCCACGGCCAGATAAATTTCTTGAGTGCTTCCGATCCCCGACTCTCGGGCCCGTTGGTGCAGGATGGGATAGAACCGTTCGATCCATCGCTCGGGATCGAGCAGCTTGAACATCCAGACTCCGCTGGCAGCGGCACTGTCAGCCAGCCAACTCCCTCCGGCCGTTACCAGCAGTTCGTGAAGCGGATCGGTAGCGGGTGTGTGGAGCGAGACAAAATGATGGCCGCGATCGATCGCATCGCGACAAGCGCGGGCTACCAACAACGGTCGGGCGGCAGCGTAGCCAGGCAGCGTCATCATCTCCACGATGCAAGAATCACGAATGACGGCGTAGCCGACGACTTGCGAATCGTCGATGGAGTGCGACACCAGAGACTGGCCGCCTGGTCGACTGCGTGATTTTTTTACGGCGATGAGGATTTGGTCCTGCGCTTTGCGTCCTACCAGCCACTGCCAGGTGGCTTCGCTCCGCTGTTGCGTTCCCCACATGTTCGTTGAGATTTGATGATAGACGTTGCGCAGGCTGTCCAGCTCGAAGTGGCGCCAGCTGCGAATTTCGAGCGAAGAACGCCTGCGACGAGCGCCGGTCTGTTGGGAATCGAAATGGGAAAGGATCGCCCGTGTATCGGCCCGGGTGTGACCCTGCCCTCGGCAACAGCTCCAGCCGTGCTGACCGAACCACTCGGGACGATCGGTGCGAACGAGTCCCAGGATCGCTCCATCGTGCAGGGCAGTCGTTTCGGCGGTTCTCAGTAATTCGTTTTCGTAACCCGCCGGGCGAAACTCGGGCAGTGTGACGAAGTCCTGTAATTTTACCAACGGGTAGCGCTGCTGTTGAAACCAGCCGATCTGTTTGGAAGTCTGAACCTGGCCCACCATTTGACCTGCGCGCTCCAACAAGAGTCGATCGCACGGTTCATAGGAGGGCTCGTCCAAGCGACTTTGGAAGTCTTCTGCAAGAGAAGATTGGTAGATCTGCATGAGCAACTTAAGGACCATCGGATGATCGCCCACGTTGCCGGCAACGATGCGAGTGTTTGCACCTAGATCTTTCAGGCAAGCTCCACCGCCAAACGAGCTGCTAGTTCCTCGCAGATCACCAGAGGCCAGCTTCTTAATTTCCAAAGCTGTGAGCGATCCTATTGCTGCCTGAGTCGAAGATTTTTCAGAATCTCGCATCGCGGCCATCCTTTCCCGCTAGGGAGGCATCGGAGCCGGTTTGGACCACTCAATTCCCACGAATAATTCGACGTGGGTACCGCCCTGGCATATGTTCCGGTGAAAAGACGCTTACAACGGTAATCGGCCTCTGCCCCGCTGTTGAGGTTACGCCATCTTCGATGAGAAATCCAGAAAAAAATTGTGGAGTTGATCGCGCGGAAATAGGCAAAAAGGATATTCTCGCGACTCTAATAGTTGATTGGCACGCAATTGGCTCGATGAAACCTGCAATTCCGCTTCAAGTTGATCACGGCGGGGTGCTGTCCAGGGGGTAAACGCGGCATTGGACGCGACGATCTGGCGATGCCGCTCTGCCGCGTTGTCAGCTGTTTTAGTTGTTCGTACCCAAGTTAGCTTCTGCTGTACCAATTCCTCGGCCCGCTGGCGGTCGTTCTCGTCGAGGGTGGAAAAATCAAGATTAGCCTCGGGATGAAAGCGTAGGTCGCGCAAAGCTTGACGCAATTGTCGCTCTATTTCTGTCGGGACCGAATCGTGGGAGATCGGCAAACGGAGAGTTCCTGTAAGCGTGAGATACGCCGGCGGACGAAAGCCGAAGAATCGCTCGCAGATCGAGTCGGTGACCTGATCGTACTTTGCTCCGCCAATGCCGTGGATGAATATATCGGCTAACAGCAGTCGGGCGAACATTGTTGTCACGAGCGCTCGTGTGCGTATTTTCACTCCGAGCGACTCCCACTGGGCGAGCTGTTCTACTGCAGACGCCCCGTCACCATCGGGGTGCCAGGAGAGCGACGCGTTCCATCCGGCACGGTCGGTGAGCAGCAATTCGTCGTCGGTGGATTTTACGAATAGCGCACGGCGCGTGGGGACTTCAGTCGACCAGATCCAGAACGGTGCTTCTGTCCAGTCACCGTCGGCTGCTAGATCGGGAACTGGTTGCGCGTGATTGCGCAATCGATGCTCCCGACGATAATCGGCCAGTGCTTCGTTGTAGGCAGTGCGAAATTTTTCGGCATTGCCCAACAGAGCTGCGGCAAACCAACGAAACGGGGCCGTCTGACACACGCAGCTCTGAGGAATTTCTAGACTTACCGAGTGCCAATCCAACTCGAGCTGATGGCGTGCTTGAGAGAACGCGGGTGCTAACAAGTCTCCAGCAGAAGCACTGCCGACAACCTCCGGCCACCACTGGCGAATGAGTGGATCATCCACCAGCGGAGCGATCGTATCCGCGGTTTTTGACCCAAATGACTTCCAGGTCGCGTGATCAACAATCCGACGCTCTTCGAAAGGCATCTGGGCTGTCGAAATATCAAATGCAACCTGTTCTGCCCGAGGTTGCTTGGTATCGCCGGTAGGTACGCGAATGGAGGTTTCTCGGCACAGGTCGCTATCGATCACTAGGCTGATCGCCATGCCACCGGTGGCTTTTGCTAACTGGGCGGCTGCAAAGTTTTTTAACCAAACACCTGGGTGAACGAGACCGGGTTGGTGCCCTGTTAGGATAAAAGGCACACCGGAGTCAGCCGTTACCTCGACATCGGCATAAGAGCTTGTGTATTGTTTGGCGGCAGCAAGGACGGCATCTCGCGCCGCTTCCGATAGCTCGCGTATCGAACGTCCGAGAATGTCATCACTACTTGCCGCGAGCTGATCTCGGTTGCTGCTAAGCAGTTGCTCCGCTTCGTGCCAAGGTGGAGAGCAGAGTGTTTCGCCATCGCCAGTGGGCGCTCGGTGTTGGGGATAGCGGCCCGACCGAGTCATTGACATGGCTGGGTACCTGATCCGCACAGTTCGGCTGATGACTGTATCGCCACGCTGAAGTTTGCGGCGGCAATGGCCCGGTCGATTACTTCACGATAGTAGGTAAGCCGTATGTCCGCGGCATCCAGAGCGCCGCCAAAACTTCGATCTTCCTCAAGATAGATTAACGGCACTGGTGCTTCCTGAATACTCAATTTGTGACATGCAGCCTGAACCCACAGCTCAAGTGGCATTGCATACCCCGATTCCTCCAGTTCGAGCTTAGCCAGCGCACTCGTGCGATAGGCTTTGAACCCGCAGAAGGCATCGGTCAACTGTAGCCCTAACCGCTCGTTTAGTTCTGCGGTTATGATCTGATTGATCTGACGTCGCTCGGCAGGAACCTGTTCAGTCGACTGTTGGTCGAGCAGATAACGGCTTCCGGAAACGATGTCAGCATTCTGACACTCGGCAGCCAGCTGAGTGATGCGTTGCGGTTCGTGCTGGCCATCGCAATCGATCGTGACTAGCACATCGTATCTCAGGAGAACGGCGTACTCAAATGCAGTTTTCAATGCTGCTCCATAGCCACGGTTCTCAGGGTGCACGATCACGTCAAGGTCGTCGCGCTCAGCGAGTAGCTTGCTTGTACCGTCTGTCGAGCCATCGTCGACGACCAGCACATCGGTCGCATACTTCGCGACTTCATCGAGCACCGCCGTAACATGTCGGCATTCGTTGTAGACCGGCAGTGCTGTCAAGAAACGGGGCAAGGCGGGCAGATCTTTGTGCGAAGCGGAAGGGCAGGGCATAATCGTATCGGAGGGATTTACTGGCGGCTCGGGGCAGGCTCGTTTGATCCCTCATTCTAGATCGTGCGTGATGAGGGTCAACTCGAAGGTGCAGGTAATCTAGTCTGAATGCATTTATTACTTTGACTAGACACTTCGAAGCGGGTCCCTCTCGTCGCGGCTCGCCCAGACTTCGACGCCGGAATGTTGCTCACCGAGATACTCGGCTAGCGAAAGTAGGGCGAACTGCTCACTGGCAAAGTGTCCGGGCAGTACCAGCCCGACTCCGCGGGCATCCGCCTCCAGACAGTCGTGAAATGTGATCTCTCCAGTAACTAAGCAGTCGCAGCCGCGATCGATGGCCGTCGACAACAGCGTACCACCACTACCACAAGCAATTGCAACCATATTTACGGGTTGGTTGTCACCGCCGACAACTCGCACCGTGTCGATACCAAGAAACGACTTAACACGCTCGACCATCTCCATCAGCGAAATCTGTCCCCCCGAGGACCCCATCCGTCCGCTGCCGATTTCAGCTTCGGCGGCGTCAACCGCAGGAATGAGCGGTTCAATCTGCTGCAAATCTAGTCCGATAGCCAAATGTTGGTTGATTCCTGTCTGGGCCGAATCAAATGCAGTGTGCGAACTATAAACCCCGATCCGCGCTCCGATTAGCTGCAGCAACATTCGGCCAGCGGTGGTGGCAGTAGTGATAGTCTTCAGCGAATGAAAAGGAAGAGGGTGATGCGCGACTATCAACTCGACGCGGTGCTCAATAGCTTCGGCAACAGTTGTCGGAGTGATTGTTAGGCACGTGAGGATTCGCGTAGCCGGCCACTCGGGAGAACCGACTAATAAGCCGACGTTGTCCCAATCTTCAGCCAGTTCAGGAGGCGCAAAATTCTCCAGACTGGTAACGATATCTTCGATCGTGGGCATACGATGGAGCCAAGGAAATTTGAGAGCGTCTACTCAATGCCTTACGGCGTGACGACACAGCATGGTAACCCTTGCTCGCTGGACCGACAAGCGCTCCACTCGCAGAAAATTACTGCTCGACAATTACGCGGTAGTTGAACACACGATTGCCGCCTTGCTCCTCAGCACGTAGCCACAACTCGCTGCCAATCAAATCCAGGCCATTTGTGTACCTGTAGATTTTGATATCAGAGCTATTGCTAAGACGATACACCTGCATCCGTTGTTGACGTCTTCTGGGCGCGTTAAGCAAACATTTGAAGTCGACGGGTTTCTTGTCGTAATTGATCATTCGTTGCTCGACTACGAGTGTGTCGTCGTCTTCTAGACGTGTGTGTAGCTCCAGATCGATATTCTCATCGCCGACGGTTATTTCCCGATAAACACTGAAAACGTATTGCCTATCAGCGGTGAATTCGAAGTCGGCCCGAATTTTCGCCACGCCGCTGACTGCACCGAAAGGCAGCACGATCTGAAAGGGAGGCCGAGACTTTTCCCCACTTGAGAGCTTGAAGTCCACTCGGTTCGGTACAATTTGCCATCCTTCGGGGCCCACCAGATGAACAATTCCCCCGGCTCCTTGAGGGAACGAGTTCGCAACCTCGATCCGGTTGGGATGACTAGAGCCGAATATACTGGGGACGTTAGGTTCAGAAATACGCGTACTCATTCGCCAACGTGCTACTTGAGGATTCAGGCCAAGTATGAATTGCGGTAGGTTGGTAACATCGATCACCTGTCGATGTTCTTCTTGCATAGGAGTCTTAGCGCGTCCCCAAACATCGACTACGCTTGCTTCTTCACCCAGGTAAATGATCTCTCGAGTCTTGGTCCGATTCCAAACAACCATCAAAACTTCACCATTCCGGGATTCGAAGATTCGGTTTTCGCTGCCACCCGGCATGCGAATCGTACCCAGATAGGTTGTGCCGCTTAATAGCGCTGAAGTAGTCCGCCAAGGCAAGAGCAGCTCACCGGGAGTTCCCTCATCGGTCATGATCCCGCGCAGATCATCGAAAGGCTTCGCAACGAAGATCCCGTCCGCGCCATGTATCTTAGCGGCCAGCATTTGTTCGACTAAGTCGCGGGTGCGGGTTTCCAGATCGTAGTGGTCTCGATCGAGTGGATCGACGAGAATCCAGCGGTCGACACCACTTCGTTTTGGTAGTTGCAAGTATTTAGCGATTTCTTTGCGTGTAAACGGCGGCGTTGTCGAGAGTTGTTGAAACTCCCACGACGCCTGGTGTTTATTCGGCACCATCTTGGTCCAGGGCCAACTGATTCCGAGATGAACATCCTGACCGAAGCGGAACATGTGTTCGCGTAGACTCTCGATTTCCTCTTCTAGATTCCTGAAATCTGAGAAGCTCGTGTCATGATCAACTCCCAGTTGCCACCAGCGCACGCGTAGCGAAAGTCGAGTCAGAACCGCATCAAGAGAAGGAAGCCATGTCTCGGGGTCTTCACCTGAGAGCAGATCCGCAATCGTTATGTCGTCAGTTAACCGCCGAGTGAGCTCGAGCCCTTCGGGAGGACGGTCGAGAACTCCCACAACCTCAATGTCTTTCGCAGCAAGTCGCTCGGTAAACTGCACGAGCTCATCTCCTAGCTCTGGAAGCGACTCAGAATACCAGACTGGCAATTTCACCCAGTTTACTGCAACACGGGATAGTAGATCCTGAAGATTATCGAACGAGAGTGGGATATGATCTCCCGCCAGAGACCATCCAAACTCCCCTTGGTTGTTTTTATCCAGCGGTGGCACAACCGCGATTGTGATCATGTGGCTTTTCAAAGTGCCCCGCTTTGTAAGCATGGAGACTTTCACACGATAAAACCCGTAATCATGAATCGGCGGTCTCCACTCGGTGCTGCCAGCGTAACCTCGTGGTCGTTTCACCGATGCATTGATAATGTCCGAGGCCTTACTCAGTCGCTCGGTGATTAGTCGGCCATCGAGCTGTACGGTATCGTCATTCAGCCGATGACTGCTTGCATCGAGCAATTCAAAGTGGATATCGGGATCTTGCTCTAGGATGCCGGACAAGTCGCAGATGACGTTGACGTCATCAGGATCGGTGTAGACATTGAAGGGACTGTTAGTATGGACCGACATGCGGGGCAGGCGTGCCAGCCAGACATCGTCTAGCGACACGACTCCTTCCAGATCGACACGTTCTCCCCGTTCGACTTCGAGAGTGACCTGAGCGAGTTCGACGTCGGGATGACTAATGCTAACTGGACCGATACGAACGGTGACCCACCCCTCTGTACTCTTGATCCATTCGCTTGAGACCGATTCGAGTACATTCCGGTTCTCGTCGCAAAAGTCGATTCGGAGTTGAGTCCGTCCGTGGTTTAGCTCGGACGCTCTCAGCCGCGCGTCGACGACATAGCTGAATTTGCTGGAGACTCCCACTGCAGGGCTCATCAGCAATGCACCACCGCCATTGAGCCGAATCGTCAAGCAGCGCCCGGCTGTGGCCGTTTCGTCGTCCTCAAGCTGCGCCTGGACATAGTGTGGCCAGCCAGGCCCGATTTCACGCCGCCATTGGTCGGGCCATAAGTCGTAGTTCACATCTACGTCATCCTCAGCAGCGAAATCGTAGGAGAAGATCTCCACGGCATCGACGTGCCGACCCTCCTCACTGGCCGGTGAGGATATTGCGGCTAGAATCAGCAGGAAGGTTGCGAGTGACATGGTAGTACATCAGCCCCATTGCCCCGAGATGTGAGCTCAGGGCCTGCGACTCAGGGAAAGGCATTTTAGTGATTGGAAATAGGATTGCGGTTCAGACCTCGTGCCTGGCACAACCCTTCAGGAAAGCATTGCATACCGTGGCGCAGTTGGGATGCGATGGCGTGCTAATTGACGCTCGCCGGGAGCTTCGCCCTGCCGAGATTTCCGACACGGGTCTGCGACAGCTGAGGAAAATGCTGGATGATCTGAATCTGCGGGTTGGCGCGGTGGCTTTCCCGACTCGTCGTGGGTTAGGCAGTAGCGAAGATCTGCAGCGCCGTGTGGAGGCTTCCATCGACGCGATGCGGTTTGCTTCGAAGCTGGGGGCCAGGATTCTTATCTGTACGCTTGGGGGGCTTGCTGAAGCTGCTGACGATCCTCAGCGTGCCATCCTGGCCGACGTATTGGCGACCCTCTCGACACAGAGCCATCGTTTGGGTGTATCCCTGGCCGCGCAAGCTGGCGATACCGGTCCCCAGACGTTGGCTGACTTTTTGGCAACGCTGCCCGAGGGCACGCTAGGCCTCGATTTGCACCCAGGTCAACTCGTCACCCACGGAATCTCGCCCCAAGAGTTCGTTTCCACAGTTGGCCAACACGTTGCGCACGTACACGCGGTCGACGCGGTGAGTGACCTGGCCGGAGGAGGTAGCACGGAAGTGGAACTGGGCCGAGGCTCAGTCGATTTTCCGGCCCTAATGGGGCAACTCGAGGAATACAGCTACCGCGACTGGCTGACTATTGAACGGCGTCATTCAAATCAACCAGTGGAAGACATTGGCAACGCGGTAAAGTTTTTGCGCTCGTTATGACGCCTCGGCCGGCTGTGCTGCTAGCTTTTCCTGGTACTCGCCAAAGATCCACTTGTAGGTTGTTTCCATGCCCTTGCGAAGATCGTAATCGGGCGCCCAGTCGAGATGCTCTCGAATGAGTTTGTTGTCGCTATTGCGACCGTTAACGCCTTTCGGCGCAGAGAGATTGTATTTGTGCTCGAGCTTCGTGCCGGCAATCTCCTCGACCATCCTTGCCAAGTCGTCGATCGAAATTAGCACTTCGGCGCCAAGATTGATCGGCTCGAGGATGTCGCTAGCCATGATCGCCCGTATGCCGTGAACGCAGTCGTCCACGTACATGAAGCTTCGAGTCTGCTTGCCGTCACCCCAGATTTCGATTTCCGACTTACCGTTTTCCCTGGCGTCGATGACCTTGCGGCATAAAGCGGCAGGAGCCTTTTCGCGGCCGCCCTCCCAGGTGCCGAAGGGGCCATAGACGTTGTGAAATCGGGCTACGCGGGTGCGAAGCCCGTAATCTTCGCGAAAATGTCTGCACATTCGCTCACTAAAGAGTTTCTCCCAACCGTAGCCATCCTCGGGCATAGCCGGGTAAGCATCTTCTTCCTTGAGTGGCGTCGCGTCTTCGCTAACCTGTTTCACCCCGTTGTAGACACAGGCACTAGAAGCGTAGAAATAGCTCTTCACATTCGCTTCGCGGGCCGCCTGCAGCAAGTGCGTATTGATTAGCACCGACAGCATACATAATGCTTTGTTACTTTCAATGAAACCCATGCCGCCCATATCCGCTGCAAGATTGTAAACTTCGTCCACGCCCGCGCAGGCCTGTTGGCAATTCTCCCGATCTTTAAGATCTGCTACGACGTTTTCTGCATTGTCAAAGAGCTGGTGCCACTCCTTAGGCTGCTTGAGGTCGACGCAGCGAATCTGGTGTCCCTCGGCCAGCAGACTCTTTACGAGGTGTCCGCCAATGAATCCTCCACCGCCGCAAACTAGGATGTTTTTCTTGCTCATCAATTGCTACCTGTAGAAAGATCTTTCGGAGTTGGCCGAAGCCCCGATTGTACATTAGCCAGAGGAACTGTGAAACAGGGCACGAGCAGTGATGCCACTTTCAAGTTGCTAAACGACTAACTAGCAGTCGCAGCGCAACCTCACTGCGTCGTTTGAACGTCCTGTGCTTCCCGGACAACTGTTGTCGAGGTGGCAATTCTCAGCTGCGCGAAGACTTCGTCAAACTGGCGGAGTGTTTGTCGATCGCAATACGCTTGCTCGAAAGCGTCACGAGCTTTGCGGCTCATTGCTTGCGAAAATTGAGGATCGGCAAGATACCGTCGAATTGAAGTCACAAGCGAGTCGACATCTTGATGACGAATACTTACTCCGCATTCGAACCTGAGAATGGCCGAATCTACATTGCTGCCAGCGGGGCCGACGTAAATAATCGGCATTCCCATTGCTAGATTCGAATGTAATTTGCTAGGACTCATCACACCCAAAGCAAAATCGGCCATCGTAATCAAAGCACAATTGGCTGACTTTAAGACCGAAGGCGTGATTTCCTTAGGAACGTACCCCCGAATGATAACATTATTCAATTGCAGCGCGTCTCGCTGACTCTCAATTTCCGCGTACCGTCGTCCGCCACCGACGAAGAGAAACTTCACCGGCTCGTCAGCTAGCTGCTTGGCCGCCTGAAGTACCGTATCGAACCGATGGCCGTAGCCGGCGTTGCCTAAGTAGAGAACCACGAACTGATCACGCAGCCCAAGACTATCCACTTCCTCCCACTCGGGAGGATCAATCTCTCGCGGAAAGAGACTTTCGTTCTCCCAGTTCGGGATCACTGTCGAGTCAACTGGAGAGGCGGGATCCGCATACTGCGAAATAAGTAGCTCTCGCATAGCTTCGTCCAACACGACTAGATGATCGAGTCGACGAAACAATCGACGGTTGAGCCAACGCATGAAGCGACTCAACATACCACCCTCGCGAATCACATCGGTTCTCTCTGCTACTTCGGGGTAGCAGTCCATATTCCACAACACGAGTTGGGTGCGTGGGTGGATCAGCTTGTGCAATACTCCGGTAAACGCGATGAATGGCGGCGTCGTAAGCGAAAGGATTACGTCCTGCCGCGGCAGGGTTAGCATTCGCCACATTGCCGCGAAGTAGAACCAAAGGTAATTAGCCATCCGCTTGACGATGCTGGCTTTGCTCAATCGGGGCGTCCAGATGCGATAGACTTTGGGACTATCGACCGCTGCTGCCTGGGAATCCTCCAGCTCAGCAATATAGCCACCGCGACTGGTGACCACAGTCACTTGATCACCGAGCTTGGCCCGATGCTCAGCTACCGAGGCGGAGAGATGTGCGGTTGGACTGATGTCCGGCACATAGTATTGATTCACGATCGTCAATCGCATCGAAAGCTCTTCTTGCCCTAGGTCGTAATGCTTACGCGCGATTCTGGTCCTGCATCAGACTGGTCATCTCTTCTATGATTTCGTCCAAGCTGTAAGTGAGATCCCACTCGGGATAGTGAGTTCGGAGCTTTCTCAAATCGCTGTAATAGCAAATGTGATCGCCGACCCGATTCTCGTCGGAGTAAGTCAATTCCGGCTTTTTCCCGGTAATTGCCTCAATCCGATCGACACACTCTAACAAGCTGGCTGCGTTCTGTTTTCCTCCGCCCAAATTATAAACTTCACCGGGACGGGGATTCTGCGCGAAATGCCAGAAAGCGTTAATCACGTCGTGACTATGAATTTGATCGCGGACCTGTTTGCCTTTGTAACCGAATACCGTGTAGGGTTTCTCTTGCAACGCCACCATGACGAGGTAATTCAGAAAGCCGTGCAGCTCGACACCCGAGTGCTGCGGTCCTGTCAGGCAGCCGCCGCGAAAGATCCCCGTCTTCATATCAAAATAGCGACCATATTCTTGGCACAGTACGTCAGCGGCAAGCTTCGAGGCGCCGAAAAGCGAATGTAGACAATGATCGACGGGAAACTCCTCCGGGATGCCCTCGCTGTACTTCGGGTCGTCGTAGTCCCATCGCGTTTCTAGTTCCTTAAGAGGAACGTGATTGGGTCCGTCGCCATACACCTTATTAGTACTCATGTAGATGAATACTGCATCAGGCGTATGGCTGCGACACGCTTCGAGAAGATTTAGTGTTCCCGTGGCATTGACGTCGAAATCATCGAACGGGCGTTGTGCCGCAAGATCGTGGCTAGGTTGTGCGGCAGCGTGTATGATCAGCTCGAACTGCCCCTCGGCGAACAAATTGCCTACAGCCTCGCGGTCGCGAATGTCGAGCGTAACGTGTCGGAAGTTCTTGCAGTCGCTTTCCAGACGCTGACGATTCCAAGTCGTATCGCCTTTAGGACCGAAGAAGTCGGCCCGCATGTTGTTATCTACGCCTACGACAGGAAAACCAAGATCGTCGAAAAAACGGACTGCTTCGGATCCGATCAGGCCGCTGCTACCAGTTACCATCACTCGCATTATTGCGTCACCCCTCAAACTTGAATCTCGGCCCGCTTCCTACTCGCCCGTAGTACCGAAGACGCCACGAGACGTCTACAAATAGTCCGGTAGGATAGAGTCTATTAGCAACCGTGGCGTCCGGCAACCTCGTGAAACTACCCCGAGTAGTAATGATCCTTCAGTTCGCTTCCATCCCTTAGGGGCGAGCCGCAGATGTCGTACGCTCTAGCCATGGTAACACGCGAGTCATGGCGGCCTGGTCAAGTTGCAGCTTCAAATGGACCGAATGGGCATAGTCGAGGTTCTACCATCGTCACAACCCAGTTTTCCGGCGAGCCGATTAGCCTACATAGGCAGATTGCACTGTGAAACTCGAGAGTTGGTTAGAGGCGGATAGCGACCTGGTAGACGGTTGTGTAGGATTCCAGCGGCCCATAAAAAGGTACTGTGCTCTCAACAGATTGACAGAGAGCTTCGCTTGCTGCCTCACATCTCATATTCCCAGCCTCTGGAAAAAACAGAATTCGCGTTATGTCTACATCCCTATCACGAGACGCAAAGATACTAGTTACCGGACATCGGGGCTTGGTTGGCTCGGCCATCGTGCGGCAACTCGCGCAGGCTGGATTTACGCAGATTCTTACTGCGTCGCGTTCAGAAGTCGACCTATGCGATCCACTCACCGTCGACGAGTGGTTTGCCGCGAACCGACCAGAGTTCGTGTTCCATGTTGCGGGCAAAGTCGGTGGCATCCAGGCCAACGCTACTTATCCAGCCGATTTTATGTTCGAGAATCTCATGATTCACGCCACTGTGCTGCGCAGCGCTTGGCGGCACGAGGTTAAGAAACTGCTTTATCTAGGTAGCTCTTGTATATATCCGCGCGATTGCCCGCAGCCTATGCGGGAAGACTACTTACTCACGGGGCCTTTGGAGCAGACGAACGAAGCCTACGCCTTGGCAAAGATTACGGGTCTAAAGTCGTGCGAGTATTATCGCCGTCAGCACGGTTGTAATTTCATTTCGGCAATGCCAACGAATCTTTACGGCCCAAACGATAACTTTGATCTGGACGGTTCTCATGTGTTGCCGGCCTTGATTCGCAAGTTTCACGAAGCAAAGCTTAACGACAGCGGCGAGGTGACTATCTGGGGAAGTGGTACCCCACGGCGAGAGTTCTTGCATGTGGACGATTTGGCGTCGGCATGTGTGTTCTTGTTGGAGCACTATGAAGAAGCCTCGACCATCAACATCGGGACCGGGGAGGATTTGCAAATTTCCGGTCTGGCAGAACTTGTGCGGAAAGTCGTTTATCCCGACGCACGCATGAATTACGACTCAAGCAAGCCTGATGGCACACCTCGCAAATTGCTCGATGTAAGTCGCCTGCACGCGCTCGGCTGGAAGCATCACATTCAGCTCGCCGATGGTATTCGCACCACGTACGAGTGGTTCGTCGAACAGAAGTCGGTATGCTAGCCTTCGCTCGCTATTAGTGTCCTGCCGATCTATGTGCCTCGTCTTTATCGCTAATCATTGGTCGCTTTGACCCATTTTGTTGCACTTTTGTAACGCATCGTTACAATAGAGGGGGGAGGGGTCTACCTACAATCAGAGGGTCGGAACTCTCGAATCAGATGCGGATTTATAGTCCGATTTTACTGATTCGACAGAGGAGCAGGCGTGATTCGATTCAGGATGTATAGCATCGGTATAGTCTGCTTGGCGACCGTCCTCGTCTTGGGGCCTCGCGCCTGCGCTATTCAGTCGTATCACGTTGGTAATAGCTTGACCAACGATACGATGGGGAATCACATCGATGGCGTCTTAGGAATCCAGTCTGTGGCAGAATTAGGGGGCCATGATCTCGACATCGGCTATCATATCGATAGCTCACAGGCCCTACACACCATTTGGGCCGACCCCAACGAAGTCGATCTTACGTTTGGTGATTTCGGGAAATTCGATGAGGCTCTGCCGACCAACAATTGGGATTATGTCACGCTCCAGCCTCATTTATCTTTCGGCTCAACTCAGGGCTTAGATCTGATTCATCTCAACAACTTTATCGGCCTCACCGAGAGTAATCCCTCTTACGACGGCACGAATTTTTTTGTGCTGCAGACTTGGCCGCGAGCATCGCAGTGGCCCTACGTCGACTTTTGGGAGTCCGAATCGATCGATGCTCCGAGCACCTCGACCCTCATGAAGCGGCAGTACTTCGACAACCTCATGCCCCAGGTGAAAGCAAGCAATCCAGGTACGAGTGTCTGGATGATTCCGACGGGTGAAGTCTTGTATGAACTTCATCAGCAATTCAATGCTGGTACGCTTCCTGATGTGAATTCCAATTTGGATTTCTTTCGACCAAGCGGTTCAGGCGTTGACAACGGAATCCATATGAGCCTTACCATAGGCCGCTACATTGCAGCGACGACGGCGTATGCAACGATGTTCCGAGAAGATGTCCGTGGACAGGAAGCTCCGGATATTTTTCTCTCTGAGGAGCCAACCCTAACACCGGCGCTAGTTGATGCGATCAACGAAACGATATGGGATGTTATAACGCGTAATCCTTGGACAGGGTTGTCAGATTTTAACGACGATAGCGCGATCAATGGGCTTGATCTCACAAATTGGGAGGCGGCCTACGGGACGAATGATACTGGCGATTCCAATGGAGATGGCGTCTCCAGCGGCGGTGATTTTCTGCGATGGCAGCAGTCATATACCGGCCCTCCCTTGCTGTCGGCCGATTTCGATGAGGATAGTCTGGTGAACTCATCCGATTTGTCGATCTGGGAGAATTCTTTTGGAGTTAACGGAGCGGCTGACGCCAATTTTGATGGCGACAGTGACGGAGGAGATTTCCTGATCTGGCAACAACAACTTACGGACGCTGCACCTCCATTTGCCAGCGTGACCCAGGTGCCGGAACCGGCAGCCTGGCTGCTTTTCGTCATGTCTGTTGCCTTCGCATCAACTCGCCGCGTAGGGCGATCTCAGTTGAAGTTAAGACCAACTTCTCAGGTTGGTGTACTAAGAGATCATTTTGTTTCGTGACAGATAGCCACTCTCGTTACTGGCTTGCGTCGATTGAGAATCATCACTAGGACCGGTATTTCGCAGCATGCGACGATCGCTAACTAGTTCGTCCCAGTTCAGGAACGCTAAGCCGTCTGGCGTACAGGCCCACCGTACACTGCGCTACGAGTGCCTTGAAGAACGTCGATTGCTTACAGCGGTCGTACTTTCGACTTCTCCGGTCGCAGGCTCGAAAGGTGTGCCGGTTGATTCGATTGTCGAAGCGACTTACGACGATGCGATTCTACCAGGATCGGTAAGCGATCAAACCTTCGTCGTACATCGTCGGCAGAGTGGCCAGCTTTTGTCCTCGCTCGGTGGTATCACTAGTCTCTCGAGCGTCGGCCCCGTTGTAGAGTTGGATCCAGCCGCCAACTTCTTTCCTGGCGAGATAGTCCAAGTAACGGCAACTTCGGGTCTGCTTGACGACTCCTCGATGCCAGTTGCAGAGCAGGTGTGGGATTTTAGGACGGCGACTGCCGGTGGTACAGCTTCATTTATTGATAGCGGGCAATCACTTGGCAGCGCGACGGGATGGCATGTTGCGGTTGGCGACCTCGATCTTGATGGCGATCTCGACGCGTTCGTTACAAATTTAAAAGTCTCAGGCCAGCCTGCCCAGGATAGCCGGGTCTGGATCAATCAAGGAGGTCAGCAAGGCGGAACTCCGGGGCAATTCCAAGAAAATGGTCAGCTATTTTCCAGCACCAGACATCACGATATTGCGTTAGGCGACTTGGATGGCGACGGAGATCTTGATGCCTTCTTGGGCAATTCCAGCGGCTCGGCCAACACCATATTCGTGAATCAAGGTGGCTTGCAGGGAGGTACTTTGGGCCAGTTCGCAGACAGTGGCCAACTCTTAGGCGATTCGTACACTCGTGGCGTGGCGCTTGGCGACCTCGACGGTGATGGAGACTTGGATGCCTTCATCGCCAATCGACAGGCAGAACCCAATACAGTCTGGATCAACCAGGGCGGGGATCAGGCTGGTGTCGAAGGGATTTTTGCAGATAGTGGCCAGTTGCTTGGCCTCTCGACAAGTTACGACGTCAAGCTTGGCGATCTTGATGGTGATGGCGATCTCGATGCCTACGTCGCCAACCATGGTTCCTTCGCCGTTGACGATGGCGAACCGAACACGGTGTGGACGAATGATGGGACGGGCACTTTTACCGATAGCGGGCAGGCTCTGGGCGACCTCAGCAGTCGGTCCGTGACATTGGGCGACATCGATGGCGACGGTGACCTCGACGCTTTCCTGGCCAGCTCACGCGAAAACAGAGTATGGGTGAATCAAGGGGGCAGCCAGGGAGGCACGGCGGGGCAATTTGTTGATAGCGGTCAAAATCTGGGAGCTTCCATCAGTCACGACGCAGAAATTGGCGATTTGGATGGCGATGGTGACCTCGACGCTTTCATCGTGAATACGGGAGCTTCGGCAAATCGGATTTGGATCAATCAAGGCGGAGCTCAAGGTGGCACGGAGGGCCAATATGCCGATAGTGGCCAATTAATTGGCAATTCGGATACTCGAGGTGTCGCGCTAGGTGACTTTGATGGTGATGGCGACTTGGACGCCTTTACCGTAAACCGAGGACTCGGCGAGGCAGACTTCGTCTGGTTCAATCAGAACCCCTCGGCTGACTTTGACCAAGACGAGGATGTTGACGGTTTCGACTTTCTCGCGTGGCAACGTGGCTTCGGGACTACTGGTAGTGCCACCTTGGCTAACGGCGACGCAGACCGAGATAGCGATGTCAACGGAGACGATCTTGCTATCTGGATCGAACAGTACAATGCCTCAGCTTCATTGATTGCGCCAAGCCTCGAGAGCCTGTCAGCTCAGCCTTCGCTGACTCTAGTTGCTACCGACACAGTTACTCACGACCTGCAGGAACCATTAGCCGATCAAAACACCTGGCTAGAGCTTCCAACCAGTAAGAATGTGGACACGCCTCAAAACGTCGGCTATCTTTTGCAGGTGTCGCAGGCCGCCCCTAACTCGTCTGCGGCTGTAGACTACGCCCACGAAGATCCGACTTCTGAGGTTGCCCTGCGCAGAGCTGCGCGAGCTTCGTTACTCATCTTAGGTGAGAATATCGAATTGCTCGCTGCTAATCGGACGGCTGATTATGCTCTAAGCGACGAAAGCACCGATTCCGTATTCGCCACTTGGGGCATGTGCCAGATTTCCAAGTGTGTCGAGAACGCTTTGAAATAGTGTTAGTACGTCCTTGCATGGCACCAGAGCTTCGAGAGGAACGCATCTTTGCCACTGGAATCGGTTCCCGAGCCGTAAGGTCCTGCCGTGAGATCGATTGGCGCAGCGTTTGCAATTACTTGTGGCCGACTTTCCAGATTTGCGTGCCGCTATCCAGACGATGGTAGTTTACCGTTTGCCAATTGGTTTGGCTGGGTTGCCGCCAACGATGTCGCCTGAAGCTACGTCCTTGGTGACCACGCTGCCCCCCGCTACAACGGCATTGGCGTAAACCTCGATCCCTGCGATCAGCAGCGCACCCGCGCCAACCCAGGCCCCGTCGTGAATTGCGATGGGCTTGGCCGTCAGGTCGAAGGTCTTGCGTCGATGATCGTGGTTTCCTGTGCATAAGTAAGCTCGCTGCGAGACGCAGACGTGGCTGCCGATGCGAATGTCTTCGATGTTGTCGAGCCAAGCTTCTTGACCGATCCAACAGTGATCGCCAATTGTGAGACGCCACGGATATTTAATTCGCACATGAGGCTTGATAATTACTCCTGTACCGACACGGGAACCGAAACATCGGAGTAGCCAGGCTTTAATACTGCTCGATGGAATCCAGCCACTCTCGAAGACCAGCAGGCTGACGACGTACCAGATTGCACGCACTAGCTTTCCACGACCAGGGTCGTAATCCGGATTGCTGAAACTTCCCAAATCGACGTAGGCCGACTCGTCAGTTGGCGGTGCAGATGTCGATTTGGCTTGGCCCAATTCGGTCACGATTGTCACTCTTGGCAGGTATTTGGTTTTGTTGCCAGGGCATCGACCGCTTGATGCTCATGTTTATAACCGGGAGCAAATCGGTCGAGGTTCGCAAACGTATAGACGCGATGGACATGCCCTTTAGTTCCACACACGGTCAGTTTTCCTCCAGCCTCTTTGACTAAGCTATTCGCCGTGAAGATCAGCTGGAAGATTCCCCAAGTATGATTTGTGTAGCCGAGATTCGAGAACTTTAAGACGATGCGATGATACCCAGCAGCGACTGCATCGGTGAGTAGTCGGTGATAATCCTCTTTGCGATGTTGCTTGGGATCGAGCCGCTTTACTTTGATGGTCAGAATCAAGACTCCCTCTTCCACTCGGCATTCTAGCCATTCTAGGCTTTCGGGAGTATTCGCTGGTGTGTTCCCAGATTCACCTGTTGCAACTTTCGTAGGTGCGGGCTGATTCTCAAAGCTAGTGGATACCTTCTCTTCCAGTCTCGGATCGTGGTCTTCAATCCAGCGCATGGTCGGCTCGACCCGATCCTTCAGGTATTCTAGCTCTTCGGGGTCAGCGTCGTTCAGTGCTACTCCAATCCGATTCGATTCAAATCGATTGTTAAAGTACTCGAAAACTTCTGGCGAGGTGTCTAGGTTGCAGAACTCATAGACTCTCTTGACGTCCTCCACGGAGAACCCTTCAATGCGGCATTCCATGTAGCGATCTGCGGGCAGCCGACGTCCATACATGCACGCCATTTCAACAGAAGTGCGCCACTGCAGTAAACATGAATCAAGCAAGTCCATTTCCCGACGCATAGCAACCATTCCTGGCAGACGAACTCCGAGGACTGGCGGACCGACGATCGGCAACATGAAGTCTGGCGCTAAGTGGCGAATCACTTCCATCGCGATTCCAGGCAACTGACGCAGTCGAAGCTCACGTGTTCGACGGGCCACGAAACTATCGTGAACTGGCTCGTTCTCTGGCCGAATTGTGCGAGCGAACACGGCGTAGAAGCGGCGCATCGAGACCACGTTGTCGACGCCGTTCCGGATGAAATGCACAAACTGACAATCTGGAAACACTTGGTTTACGAAATCGAGACGAACTGAATTGCCTGGCGTCACATCGATCAGACGGCTCTTGCCCTGCCGGCGAACGACCTCAGCGAACCTCGCCCTAACCTTGGCGATGATTTCGGGAGTAGCATCTTCGCGACGAAGGGCATCCGATTTAAAGTCATTTCCGTATTTCCAGGTCAGGCGAGGCTCCTTCGCAATTGCCAGAGCACCGTGCTGTGCGATGGTTTCGCCAAGGAAATTCATGCCACTTCGTCCGGCGCCGATTACCATGATCGGTTTGGCGAGAAGCTCATCGTCGGATCGAGTCATGCGATTCTAAATTCTAAAGTGCCGTTTATTAGCCCACTTCGCCGGTCTCTGGAACTCCTCAGAGGCCACTCGAGATGGGCGGGCAGCAGCAACGCGAGAGTATTGGCCCAGCCAACAGACAAGCCTAGAAAGGATACGAGCAAGGTATGTCTCTGTCAAGAATCTAGCGGTGGGAGTCTATAGCGACGGAAATACTGAAGTTCAGCCAGTCGCAGTGTTGGAATGCGAAAAGTCGGAAAAAACTGCATGACCAGTGGTTAGACTATGGTTAAGCACGAAAGGTATTGATCGAATAAGATAATCTGCCTCGACGGGCGTCCTAAGAACTGCCGACTCTATTATCATGTCGTTCCATTGTCTTCAGCATGCCCATGCGATTCGCCACGAGTTGGGCGGAGTTGTGGGCGCTGTGCTGGCACTCTGCGGTAACCTCGCTGAGCGCGGGCACCGCATCACTCTTCTCACGGGCGACACACAAGATGTACCTGAGGCGTGGTTGCGGGGCGAAGCCGGCTGTCCACACGTGGTACCGATCCAACTCCCTCAGCGATCTCTACTCGGACTGCCCAGGTCTGCAATGGACGTGATTAGGCCTCTGTTCGAGTCGGCTGATATTCTGCACCTCCATCAATTGTGGAAAACTGGGAACCATTCGATTGCACGAATGGCGACATCCCAAAATCTCCCTTATGTGGTCAGTTCTCATGGAATGCTGGACGAATGGGCATTCTCGCAACGACCGTTGACGAAGCGTTTGTTCATGAAGCTTTCCGGACGTAAATTCTTGAGCAACGCTGCCGCCATTCACTGCACCGCCGAAGGCGAGCGACGACAGGTTGAACGAGCAGTGCCTGGCGGGCGGTTCTTTGTTGCTCCCCACTATTTCGACTGGAGTTTGTTCAAGGAGCTCCCTGGACCTGAGCTGGCGCGGCAGCAGTTTCCAGTTCTTGATACAAACAAGCCAAAGGTACTCTGCCTGAGTCGTCTGCATCCCGTGAAGGGTGCTGACGTGTTGTTGCGAGCGATTGCTCAGGTACTCGCCCAGGGTGTGGAGGTGAGCCTGTACCTGGCTGGCCCTGACGAGGGTGGCTATCGAGCAGTGCTTGAGCGGTTGGTTCAGTCATTAGGCATCGAGCCTCACGTCCATTTCCTGGGGATGGTTCGTGGCAAGGAGAAAGTTTCGCTTTACGAAGCTTGCGATTTGTTTGCGATGCCTACCATGCAAGAGAACTTTGGCATCGTACTCGTGGAGGCGATGGGTGCTGGCTCGCCGGTGATAACGACCTCACAGGTCGACATCTGGCCGGAGCTGGAAGCGGCCGGAGGGCAGATCGTTGATCGAACTCCCGAGGCCTTCGCCAAGGCTATTCGAGAGATGCTCACACGGCCTGATGAACTCCAACCGTTAGGAACCAGGGCTCGGCAGGCGATGCTCAGTTGGCTCGATCCGCAGTCAGTGAGTGATCAATACGAAGGCATGTATCGCGAATGCATCGGACAGCATTTGTAGCTGCCAGAGAGTGGCGGCAGAGACGAGCCACGCTGTTAAATCCTAGGTCTCTGTTTTTCGATGGACCGAGCGACGTTTGCGCAGATAGATCAGATCGATAATCCCCGAAAGCTGAAATTGAACGAGAGTCATTGGCCAATGACTCTCGATTTGAGTCCGATCCAGTTTTAGCGAATGTGAGTACTGGCCCAGCATTCGACAATTAGTCATGAATGAGTACTTGAACGGGGCTTCGGCAATGCTCTTCGCCGCCGCTTGGCTATAGCTCCATTCTTCGCCGCCTACCCAAGCGAAGCTTTCGACATCCTGGCCGAGTCGATCTACGAGATGCCGTTTAGCGTCGACGATTTCGTAATGTCTCTCGTTAGGCGTCAGTGACGATCGTAGCCTACAGTGTGACGCCGTATGGCAGCCGACTACGTGTTTCTCTTGGAGACCGCGGGCCTGCTCCCAGGTCATGGCCACTCGGGCACCAGGCAGATCTTCACCTAGTTGGATTTGATGCTGTTCGGCAAACTGCCGTTGCCCTTCTTCGGGAGTGTCGAGGAATTCGTAGGGAAGAAAGAACCACCCTATGAAGCCGAATTCTTCAAGCAACGGAGCAGCTACTTCGGCATGTGTGCGCAGTCCATCGTCGAAAGATATGATCAGCCCGGGTTTGGGATTTTTCCAAACCCCTGATTCTAGTAGTTCGGCTAGATCCTGGTGAGAAACACTGCAGAATCGTTTGCGGTAGTATTCCAACTGTCTACGATAGTTGTCTACACTTGCCCTAGGCACCGAATGGCTAATTGTAGCTCGGACGCGGCCGCGACCTAGCCTGTCGCACCATAGGCCTCCCAGCCACTGTAGCCCCGTCCAACGTGTCGCGTTAGCTACAATCTGCTTGCTGCGAGAGATAGTCATGCCAGAACGCTGCACATGCTGTAAGTTTGCTGGCAGACTTGTAAAGTGAGCATTGATTCTTCAAAGAGAGGACTATTGGTATTGCGGCCATTGGGCCCAATTAGTCGGTTGCACATTTCGACCGAAGAATTTGAACGCCAGTATTAGTATCGCGAATGAAGCTACAAAGCTCAGAATGATTAGGTTGGTGAAAACGGCAATGTCACCGCGAGCAAGACCCAGAAGGTGTCCAGTTGCGCTGCCTGCCGGGAGGATTATGAGCGGATTCAGAATGTTTGTGCGGATCAGCTCATCCATAAAGCGGAGAAACTGCCCGAAGAACAAGGCATAGATGACAACGGCAATGAGTCCTCCTTCCGCGACTGCATAGCCAATAACGCCCGGAGGGATCGTGATTCTGTCGCGATTGAGGTACTTAAGTCGGGCCAACGTGGCAATCTCGGTGGATAACGGCGCGGGTTTTTCGGGCCAAAAATAGCGAGGTATATACCAGCCGACCATAAATTTCAAACTGAAGAGCGGTCGTGTCTCGAATTTGCTTGGCCACGACTCAATGGCCCAAAGTACCGCGGAACCGACTGACTGACCACTAAAGAGGTCTTTAGAGCCAGCCTTAACATTCGCAGAGGCCATGTTTCGAGCAGTATCTTGGATCCTTGCTTGCGCCGTATCTCGACTGTGGCGAATTGCTGTGAAGGCACTCACTACGAGTACGATGAAAATGAGTATCGGGGACAGCATGACTACCAAATTCACCGGTTTCATATATCGAGCTCGGCGATAATACGCTCCCCATGCTAGACCCAATACAATACTAACCAGTGGACGTCGACCAAACGCGCCCGTCATTCCGACGACAAAACTCGAGCCAACGATGAGAATCATCATCGCGATAACTGCCAGGTTCAGGCGTCGATTTCCCCACACCCAGCCGGTGATGGCACATGCGACCGCCGCAAGGGCTATCGAAGAATTGATCGAGGCCCGCCCAATCCAAGGGATGCTAGGCCCTACGAATCGCATTGGGAGCGCCACAAGGATTAGAAAAACCGCGAAACCCAGTAGGAACGAATCGCCGATGTCCCGTTGAGGAACAGAGAACTTTCTGGCAAGGTTTCTGCTTAGGCTGATCTTGTGGTAGCTCAGAAGAAACACTCCAGTGAATAAATACGCGTACATCAGGAAGATTTTTCCTGTCTGTTCAGGAGATACCACATTGAAGCCGTGGAAATTCTCCGTACGCAGAGCGTCGGCCGGACTAACCAGTTGGTAAACAATGAAACCGAACAGATAGAGATTGCGGCAGCTGAGAAAATCGACACTCCGGGACAAACCTTGCTTCAGAACCATCGCGCACAAGAGGAGCGAGAGAAAATAGAGCAGGACAGAAGTAAAGTTCATGATGATTCCAACAATCGTCGGGGTCGACTGGCTCGACTGCTCTTGACGCCCAAGCAGGTATATAAGTTCCCGACTATCTCAACGTAGTTGCAGTACTTTCGGCAGGTACACGGTTTCGGATGCCAGATTGCCGAGAGAATTCATAGCCATCTGAGCAACGCGCGTAGACATCGATATCGAGTCTGATTTTCCAGAATTGCCCCACATCAACTCTAATTTTCAGGCCATCTCGTACCGGTGAATCTAGTCCTATATTGTATACCTCGTCCCTACCGTTTGAGGCAACTTTTTTGGGATAACCCAAAGAATCAGCGCTGTTTCTTGCCAGCTCTCTGCCTGCATTCCACATAACCCGCTCGATCCTCGCGCTATGATATTAGGCCAGAAATAATTACATGCTGAGCGTAAATTTCAAGAAGGGGTGATCGAATCGTGGCCGCAAGCCTAAACTTGATCACTAGGACTGCTGCGGCACTTTTGCACCGTACTTCAGCGCCATGTCGTCACGCTCTTTCTGGCTGAAGAAGTGCTGTACGTGGCGCGATCCTATAATTGAATCGACGTACTTGTGTGGAAATACAGCGCACTCTTTAAGAGCTTTGTACTTTGCCGCGTAGTAGGTGTTCTCCCCCGGTTTGCCCGACGGCAGTCGGCCGCGGTTTTCTGACGCGGCGGCTGGGCGTGTCATCTCAAAGTTTGGAATTTCCAGGAAGTCTGCTACTATTTTAACTTTCTGCTCATCAGGTAATTCCGTTCTCAAGATGAGGGCGTCGTACGGTTCGGCATGAATGCGGGCGAACCCGTTCTCTTGGTCGAACGGGTGCTCAAATACGTCAATTCCTAGCGTCGGACGAAATTCGACATCAAACCATCCGAGTGGCCAGAGATAGCGATCGGTTTCTAAATAGGTTCGACGGAAATCCTCGGACAATCGTTCGGAGCTTAACTGCTCCGATTGATTATCGGAACCGCTGGCTAGCAACTCCTGTTCGCCGTAATCGCTACGGGCAAACGTGGAAAGCATGTTTTCGAATGGACTGCGAACTAGAGCAATCACTTTTGCCGGCTTACGGTTACGAATGATGTGCTTACACGCCCACCGGGCTGATCCCGAGAATTTTTTCGTCCCCAGTTTTTGAGGATCGAGATAGTGAGAACCAATCACTAGCTCGCCCCGGGACTTCAACGAGCTGAGCATAGCCGTGGAGCCGGTTCGCTCCATCGAGAGAATAAGAATCGGTGTTCGGCGCAGCAGAAAATATTTGATGTTGAGCTCAAGAGACCGTTTGACTTTCCGCATCATCTGCTCACCACAATAGACTCAGATGTGGAGGTACAACTTTTCAATTACTATTCCACAAAAAGAGGCTGTTCTGCTTCTTGCATCTCATGCAGCCAGCCAGAAACTTCCTCTCGCATGCACCATGTCGGCACAGGCTGATTGTCTCCTAATAACTCGCGAATCATGGTGCCGGAGATCGAGCGTAGATGTTCCTCATCGGCAACCTCAGACTCGATCATCGTATCTCGTTCCTCAGAATAGTACACGGTATCGAAGAACACCGGCTCGATACCGATGTCTCCAAGCGAGTCGAACAAGTCTTTGTTGTTATTAGGTGCGTAGAAATTTCCTACACCCGTATGATCTCGCCCCAAAACGAAATGAGTGCATCCGAAGTTCTTACGGCACAATGCCGTAAACACGGCTTCGCGTGGACCACAATAGCGCGAGTAGGTGCTGAAAGCTGCCAGCAAGGCATTGGGCAATCGTGACGAAATCAGTCGCTCGTAGGCACCCATAATTGCCTCCGGTGTGAAATCACCCGACTTCTTCGGCCCGATCACTGGGTGAATCAGAACGCCGTCCGCATTGCTTCGTCCGCTAGCATTTGCGATCACATGCTCGTGTCCGCGATGAGGAACGTTGCGAGTATGGAAAGCGACAATCTTTGACCAACCTTTGATTTCAAACAATGCTCGAGTTTGGTCTGGAGTTAGCTGATAGGGAGATCTGGCAATACTCGCTGGACCCAGGTACTCGATCGGACCTCCTAGTAAGGTGATGCCTCTGTCGGTAAAGCGTGCGACGCCTGGGTGGCTCTTGTCGGTCGTGCCGAACCAGCGTTGCGCTACGCTATTCAAATCGACTTCAAATTTATCCTCCAGATGGAGAATCGCCGTTGCTTCGCTGGTGCGGCGATCAATCAATCGAATCGATTGACCGGGCTGAAAAGCAGCAAACTCTTGCGTCTTTCCCTGCAGGATGATTGGCATCGTCCAGATGTCGCCAGAGGGCAGGCGATAGTTGTTTAGCACGCTCTCAAGCTGCGACTCTGTCATGAAGCCATCGAGAGGAGAGTAAACACCATGAGCGATCTGCTCAATGTCCATAGCAGTTTCGACGTCGACTTCGATCGCTGGCAACTTCTTTATCATCGCCTTGGGAAGAGATTGCCCCGAGCTCATCGCAGCATATTTCGCGTCAGCGTGTCCGTGAAGCGATGGCAAGAGCAGCGGGCTCGATTCGAGGAGGTCTTCGATCCGGTGGCCGTCCAGCGAGCGTCGGAATCGCTCGATCATGCTAAGTAAAATATCGACAGCGCCGACTGGGTGTTGGCCAATTGCCGTTTCAGCAGCCAGCACAAGTCCATTACCGCCATCTAGCAAGGTATTCACGATATCGTTCAACTCTGCCCGAGTTGGTTTTCGATTAACGATCATCGATTCGAGCAAGTTGGTTGCGACGTTCACTGGTGTCTTAGCGATGTTCGCTTTGCGAATGATTGCCTTCTGTAGAAACGGGATATTCTCCAGCGGAACCTCGCGCGAAAGGTCGCCGCGATCAATCAGAATTTCGTCCGTCTCCTTCAAGATTTCATCCAGATTCCGAACACCAAGCTTGCTTTCGATCTTCGAAATAATCGTCGAATTGGGGCCCGCATATTTTCGCAGGAGCGCTACGTCCTCAGCTGTATTGGCGAACGACAACGCGAAATTGGTGATGCCAAGTTTCCGGCCGATTTCTACGGCGGCGATATCGTCATCAGTCAGAGGCTGCAACTTGGGCGCTGGATCGATCACCACTGCTTTGTTCGAGCCAATCTTACCGCCGTTGAGAACCACGGTCTCGGCGCTGTTGGCGTTAGCACTCAGGACCAGCAGCACGACCCCGTCGAAGTCGAGACCAATCAGGTGATTCGGCCGTAGTTCTTCGAAGACAGTTGGCGGCGTTAAAGACAAGCAGTCGCCTGTGCCAACTACAGTTTCGGCGGTCAGCCGCACGTGCTGGCGATCTTTGACCTCGACGTCTTTTTCCATCGTGCCCGTTCGTACTTGGGCACCTTCAGTATCAAGGCAGATTGGCGTCGACGAGTGCGACTGTATGATGCCGATCGTCTCTTCTACTTTGTCCAACGGTGTATGCGAAAGGTTGATACGAAACAGATCGACCTTGCGCGCTTCTAATCGTTCGATTACCTCGCGGTTTAAAGAACTAGGGCCAAGCGTGCATAGCACTCTGATGATACGGTCTGACGATGCCACTTTGGGAACCTTTGTGTAGGAGTCCGGAACACCGCTGGTGTCCTCTGACCACGGAGCGACAGAAGCCGCGTGAGAGAGCTGCGATCAACGCAATTCAGCGAGTTTGCCGGTAATCAACTCTAGTATCTGAGGCCAAACTATACGACGTTCTTCAAAAATTCATTTTAGCCAGACTTAGCTAAACGGGCAACCGCCTAGGGGTATCCAAGAGCACCGAACATTCGTCTGTAGCGATCGTGAGGTTGGACGAATGGCAAGTGTCGATTGCAACGGATGTGAGCTGGATAAGTACAATTGGACAATGCCGCCGCACGGCTGCGTACGAGATGTCTCACTCTCCTCACAACGTCTAGACTGCAGGTCGTCCCACGCTGTAATAGCGGAAGCCGAGTTCGCGCATCCGCTCGGGCTCGTAGAGATTTCGGCCGTCGAAGACAGTAGGTGAGCGCATCGCGGAGAGCATTTCTTGCCAATCAGGGCGGTGATAGTCTTTCCACTCAGTCATGATCACCAGCGCGTCAGCGCCCTCAAGGGCCTCGCTGCGCCGCTGGCAGTAAACAAGCTTGTCGCCGTATTCGGCCTCGACGTTTGCTAGCGCTTCGGGATCATGCACTTGCAATCGGGCTCCCTGTTCAAGCAGGCGATCAGCCAGAACCAGAGCTGGGGCTTCGCGAATATCGTCAGTCCGTGGCTTGAACGCTAGGCCCCATACTGCGATCGTTTTGCCTTCCAGTTTGCCATCGAAGTGTTGTTCGATCTTCTCAATCATCACTTGCTTCTGACGATCGTTCACTCGATCGACGGCTTTGAGCATCTCCGGATCAAGTTCATGCTCGACAGCCATCGCTGAAAGGGCCCGAACGTCTTTCGGGAAACAACTGCCGCCGTAGCCAACACCGGGAAACAGAAACGCAAAACCGATGCGGCTGTCGTGGCCGATGCCGCGACGAACGTCGTTTATGTCGCCGCCCATCTTTTCGCACAGATTGGCCATCTCGTTGATAAAACTGATTTTTGTGGCCAACAGAGCATTAGCAACATATTTTGTCATCTCGGCGCTAGCTGGAGTCATCACTAAGAACGGATTTTCAGTACGCAGAAACGGAGCGTAGAGTTGACGGAGCGTATCGGCCGATTGCTGATTACGCACTCCGACCACCACACGGTCAGGTTTCTGGAAATCGTCGATAGCCGCGCCTTCCTTGAGGAATTCGGGATTACTAGCAACGTTGCATTCCCGGCCAGTAATCTCCTGCAAACGGGCATAGATCTTAGCATTAGTACCAACCGGAACGGTGCTCTTAGTGACGACTATTGCATCGATCGGCAGTAGCGGGGCTAGAGAGTCGACCACCGACCAAAGCGCCGAAAGGTCGGCTGCACCGTCTGACCCTTGTGGCGTGCCTACGGCAAGAAACACGATTTCGGCCTGCTTGATCGCAGCTGCCAAATCAGTCGTAAATTCCAACCGACCAGCTGCCAGATTATGCTCAACCATTTCCTCCAGCCCAGGCTCATAGATGGGCGATTTTCCTTGGTTGAGGCTAGCGACTTTGGCTTCGTCGATGTCGACGCATGCGACGCTGTTTCCACTGTCGGCGAAACAGGTGCCGGTAACTAAACCGACGTAGCCAGTTCCGATAACTGCAACTTTCATGGGTCGATTCCGATCTGGTTGGTCGTGAGAGAGGTGTCTCGTTTAGCAGTAGAGAAAAAATTTGCCCGAGAGCGTCATTGCTGTTTGCCGAATCACATTGCGTTGCGGTTCGACACCAATCAGGCTATTCGAACCTAGTGTCGCTCGATGAGCTTATAGTTCGATGAACATGGACCATACTTGCCGTGCTTGTTAATGATAAGTTCTGACGGTAGCACAGTTGGAGCCCTTGGGTGTGTGTTCGGAATGCTGGTGGCGTCCTTTGAAGGTAGCAATACCTAAACCGCGCGCGAAAGCTGCGATCAACGCAATTCAGAGGGGTTCACCGATAGCCAATTTCATATTCTATCTAAGTCACCCAGGTCGAGCAACTGCCTGAAATGTTTGCCTGATGCCGCGAACGTGCGGCTGTATTAGTTGTAAGAGTTGGAGACACAGCATGATTGAGTCAGGTGCTCAAGCGTTGAGATATCGTTAAGGACACCATGCGCAAGAAGCAGGTCTTTCCAATGAAATGCTAGAGAACCCCCGCGGCGCTCAGGGCTTCTCGCAGACCTTTGATAGGGTGGGTTTGCTCAAGCCACCGCTCAAACGTGGGTCCAACTGCTTCGCGAAGACTCGGAAAAGTTTCGCCGTCGCTCACTTCGAATAGCGCTACGCGTAAAGCCTCCAGGTCACCCGTCTTGAAAACGCGCCCGTTCACCTTGTCAATAACCCTCTCTTCCGCAGCACCACAAACGTCGCTTGTTACAACAACCATCCCGGCAGCTTGTGTCTCGGCGATAGAAACCGCCCATGGTTCGAAGTCACTGGGAAGAACGTAGACGTCGGCAATGTGGTAGATATCCTTCATCAAGTCGAACTGGCAGAATCCCAGCCAGCGTACCCGGTCCGCAAGACGTTTCGGAACTCGTTGCTGAAGGCTTTCACGCAGTGGCCCTTCGCCAGCAATCAAGAGATCCCATTCAGGTCGACTCTCCGCAATTTTGGCAAAGGCGTCGATCAGCAGATCGACACGCTTGTCAGAAACCAAGCGTCCTCCGAATAAAAAATACCGACGCGCCGGGTCTAAGTTCATCTCCTGTCGAACCTTGTCGAGCTCAGCCCGATCCACATGCCGGTAGGTATCGTAATCTGGAAGAAAAGGGACCACGAACATGCGCTGCGGATCGGCGCCGTATCTTTGGAAAAACTGCTTGCCAAACTCTCCCATGGGCATCACACCGTCGCACTGGTGAAAGAACCATTTGAGCCAGCGCCGTTTCAACCAACCTTTTAGAGCTCCCGGATGATCGCCACGGATGTTCGAATCGCCGCGCGCGAACACCGCTATACCGGCGCGTTTCGCCAGCCGCAATAAGCGCACGTGAAGCAGGCCTTTCCAACCGCTCAGCACTAGTACCTTAACATTCCTTTGGCGAAGCGTTTCGAACAGTTGTCGGGCACGGTCCCAGTCACCCCATCGCAAACCGGACCAATTCTGACCGAAGTTCCAACTGGGAATCTCACCCTCGTGGGCGGCGAAGACCGCGTTTATTTCGGGCGGAAGCTCCATCTTCCAGGCAGAATTTGAGACGGTAAAGACAGTCGTTAATTCCAACTCTGGAATCTCGCGCACGGCACATTCAGCTAGATGGATGTTGTAGGGAGTCAAGCCGTTCATTAAGAGCGCCCACCCCGGCCTGCCGGCTTCCAGTTCCGCCTGATGATCGAGCGGTTTCTCGGTATCCGTTTCTAGCATGGCCACTAAGTCCTAAATCGCATCAACTGGCGGCTCCCATCTGGGCTGAGCCAAGAATACAGCCTAGAATACATAGAAGCTCGAACTGCGCGTTGGATTAGATTATAACATGCGTCTGCTTCGCTCGCGTCTAGTGCAAGAGAAGTTTTCCCCACAATTTCCAGTTATTCCGGTTTCACGGCCGCCGTTCCACTACCCACACATTTTCGCAGTCCGTGCGGTCAAGAATCGGCACTTGAGTAGCACTAACACTCTTCCCCCTCTCATCAGAATCATCGACTGCCACAAGCTCCCGCGCGAGGTCATCAAGAATCGCCGACGTTGGCAGCGCCAATCGCCCGATGTGATCGAAAACCGCATCGATTGCTATTGTTCCACGGACCCGGTCGGCTGGTTTGTCACCTCCTTCGAGTGCCGAGTTACCTTAGCCCCGACCTCAAGCTGGATGGCGGCCACCCGCAGTAACTTGAATCGTGGTTCCTCCGCAGCTTGCATGCTACAATGACAGCCAGCATGCTGCGGCAAGACCGGACAGCAGCACAATTCATTCGCCTCCTTACGCTGCTCAATTGCATGCAGTTGGGGGCTCACCTGGGCTTACAGAGATATCACTATGGAAATCCTACGTCAATTCATTCGCGGCATCTTCAAGTATGATTCGCGAATGTACAGGGGGATGCACGTTTTCCTGAATTTCCTATCCACCATGCGGCGAGATAGCTATAAAACCTGGCGCACTCTAAGAACAATCGATGATGGAAGCGAAGGTGATCCTTCACCCCGCTCCGTTAACTTGCGGAATCTGACTCATCCAATGCTCTTCAGGCCAGGAACTCAAGACGCAGACACGATCATAAGTAATGTAATAAGAGAAGAGTATGGCCACGTAACACCGACGGTGTCTCCGAAATGGATGATAGATGCGGGCGCTTACATTGGCGATACGGCTGCGTACTTTCTATCTAAGTTCTCTGATATTAAAGTGATCGCACTTGAGCCGAATCCTCCAAGTTACGAGTTGGCTTTACGAAATCTCGATCCCTATGGGGAGCGGGCAATTCTCTTGAAAAGCGGCTTGTCCGCAAACGATGAAGTTGCCAAGTTTTCAGGCGAGGGCACCTGCGCATCGGTAGAAGAATCGGGGTTCGAAATTGATTGCAAATCGGTGCCAACTCTTCTGGAGCAGTATTCGATTCCGCGTCTGGATATTCTGAAAATGGATATCGAGGGTGCCGAAGAGGAAATTTTTAGCTCCAATCCGGAGCGATGGCTTGGTCAAGTAGATATGTTGATTATTGAAATCCATGGCCCTCGGATCAGATCGCTGATTTCCCGTGTTATGGTAGAAAATGGTTTTTCTATGAAGAGATTCCGATCTCTCTGGTACTGTCAGTCAGGCCAAAAATAACGAGGCTGGCTCGGCATTCGCTAATTCTGGGCCATCGAGGTTCGCTTCAAGAAAAACACTCGGCGAACCAAGCCTTCTAAAGGACGAGGAACAACGCTGGCCAGCTCGTCCAACTGGTTCGCGAAAAGACTCCTCGCCAGCACACAAAAAAGCAAACTGAAAAGGCCTATTTCGAGCAGTAGTTGCGCGAAGAGAGGAACTCCAGTGAAGTACCAGCGACTAATCACGATGGTCACTGCTGCTACTGCAGCCGAAGCAATCCACGTCGGAAGGAATGCTCCTAGTACTTCCCTCAATCGGATTCCGTAGCCACGAAGAATCACGAGAGTTAAAAGTATGCTAAATGCTACTTGCGTGGACGCGACGAATAAGGCGATCTGAGTGAGATTGATGCCGAACAACTCGACCGCCAACCAAGCGGAGAGCATTAACAGCAGTCCTTCCGTTAGCACTAGCAAAGCGCTTTTTCTGAATTGTCCCCGCGAAGTGATTACTGTGTGAACGATCTCGGGAAGCAACCGAATCGGAGCAGCGACGGCAAAGATTTGCATCAGCGGGACTGCCAAGGCCCACTTTTCTTGCCACACGAGCAATTCAATCGTCTTGATAGTCGCGGCAACAATCATACTGAAAGGCGCTGCTACTAAAATCATGAGACGTATGGTGCGGACAATCGCTTTGGCTTGGCGAGCAGGATCAGTCGCTAAACGGCTCATCACCGGATACAGCACGTATTGGATATTCGTAGCCATCAAAAGAGCAAATTGAACTGCGATTTGATAGCCAAAGAAATACTGACCGAGCACGGCCTTAGAGACGAGCAGACCCAAGACCATATAGTCGCCATTCCGCGTTAGGCCTCGGAAAAAAGCAGTTCCCATCACCCAAAACGAGCTACCTATAATCTCGTTCCACTCGCGAAATTTGAGTTTTCTTCGCCACGGCTTTATGCGCGTAGCCGCATAAGTGGCAAACAGTTCGAAGAGAGCGACAATCGGCAGAGGAATGACAAAGCTCATCACCCCAAAACCGAGCAAAGCGAACAGAACCACCCCCAAATAACGGATCATAAACCAAACAATCGAGATCCAGGCGACGGTCTGGAATCTCAGGTCCATACGTAGCTTTGCTTTGAATATCGTCGACGGCGTGCTCAGAGGCATCGTAATTGCAAACAACAGAATCATCGGCAATAGTTTTTGCTCGTCGTAAATGTACGCCGCGAGCGGAGCAATTCCTGCCAGAACCAAGCCCGCAGCCAGGCCAAAGCTCATCGCAATCCAAAAAGCGGGCCCGGAGAGCCGAGAGAATTGACTCTCGCCTCGTTGCACAAGAACCTGTGCCACGCCCCCATCGTTGAATACACGCAGGAACATTGCAATCGAAGAAGCGATCGCAAAGATTCCGAAATCCTCGTCTAACAGGATTTTCCCGAGAATCAACTGCGAGAGAAAGTGCAGGCACTTGCCGATGACCAAACAGAAAGATAGCCAAGAAAAGCCCTGTCCAGTCGCCTTCCTTAGCGAATCTTGATTGACTGGCTGGTCAACCTCCTCCAAAACTTCAGCCCGTACAGCTTCTCCTGGTTCGTCGAGGTTGGAATGATCGATCTGCATTCGCTACTCAGCGTGTAAGAAGAGTTGACCTAGCACACTTGCACTGGCCCGAGGGCATGGATGCAAATTTTCGACGAATCGTTAGCGCCAATAGTTCCTGCAATCTCGCACTTTAGGCGGGGTCAATGCAAGACCTTGCGGTCGGCAAACTACCCGACTGATAGTTCCGAGGAAGTCCCAGAAGCGGAAATCGTTTCCGGAGGGGAGAGCGTTTGCTGTGATTCTTGACTTGTAGCCAGAGCCAAGATTTCCGACTCCAAAGGTTCCAAGAGCTCCATAAACTGTTGGATCGCTTCGCAAGAGGTCTTGCCAGCTGGCCGGATGCCGCACACAAGAAGCCGACCGATGAGATGCTCCTCGGCAAACAGCGGTACATCCGCACTCCAGCGTTCCTGTTTTTCGGAAGCGCTTGGTTGCCTCCACGTAGCATGAAAGCCTTCCTGTAATGCGGCTAAATTCAAATCAAGCTTAACCTCTATCAACTCGAGCTTCTCGGCAAACTCGGTAATCGACTGCCACATCATTTTCCAATCTCGAGATCCTTGCAGACGAAATGAGTACTCTCGAGGAACGTTCTTGCCAAACGTTCGCAGCACGAGCGACTTGAGACGAGCAAAGATCATCAAGAATTCAACATGCCCAAAGGCCTGGGTGGCCACCAACATCAGTAGCACTGAAACTACGGCGAGAATGGCCACCAAATCGTTTTTCATGAACGTGCTGAGCAGTGCCCCTGCACAGGTGACCGCACAGCAGACTGCCACAACGGCCAGTACACGAGTGTTCTTGCCGAACATCGACATCAATCGATGGTGGAGATGACCTCTGTCAGTATCGTAGATGCTTCGCCCCGTTAGCTTTCGACGCATAATAGCGGCAACCGAGTCGAAAATTGGCAAAGCCCAAATCGCCAGCGGGGCGGCCATTGCGACGGTGGCTGGGCCTTTCAACGAGCCGCCAATGGCCAACGTTCCCACGACCAAACCGATTAACATACTGCCCGCGTCGCCCAGGAAGATTTTGGCGGGAGGAAAATTAAATCTTAAGAATCCCAACAGACTACCTGTAAAAACCGCCCCAACGACTGCCACGGCGGGCTGCCCAAACAATAGCGCCATGATCGTGATCGTGGCACACAGAATAATACCAATCGTCGTGGCGAGACCGTCGATGCCATCTAGCAGGTTGAGAGAATTCATCGCTCCGACCAGCCAGAAGATGGTAAAGGCTATGGATACCGGTCCGACGAGTTCAAACTTCTGCTCGAAAAGCACGAAGGATTCAATTTTCAATCCAGCACTGATGACGATCACCGCCGCCACAATCTGTCCGAGGAGCTTGTAGCGTCCTCGCATGCCGAAGCGGTCGTCGTAGAGTCCCAAGCAGACAATCCAGGCGCCCGCCAGTAGCAGGCCGCCTAGATAATGGGCTTCTAGTAGGATTCCTTGCAGTGGGTCAGAAAAAACATATTCGACAAGAAACGTGACAGCCGCAGCGAGAAACACGGCCAGTCCGCCTCCCAGGGCGACCTCTTGCTTGTGACTCTTATGGTGACCGTCAGGACGGTCCACGAATCCCCAACGTCGGGCCATGATTCCGACGAAATTCGTCAGCGGGTAACTGACGACTGCGGCAATTACTCCAACCGCGAGGTAATAGATATATTGCATTATCGGATGGCTCCTGAGTCCCGCCAAAGATGTCTATCAAAGTGCTTACTGCTGCCGGCCGGGCTCAACCCATGTGAGGCGCGCTGATTTATTCTCCGATCCTATCCTAGCCGACGTAAAGGCTAGGACTGGTTCGAATTCAAAAAAAAGCCACTGCCAAGCCACTTCCCGTCGCACCAGTGACGCAAACCCGCCTAAGCCAGCTATCCGCTACGACCAGCGCATTTGATTAGCTCGGATAGCGAGTTTGCCAGCATCTCTCTGACCGATGTCAGTATGAGCAACTTCCGGACCAGTACCGCAGGGCGGACCCTGACATCCAGGCTTCCTAAGAAAAGATTCCTTCTTCCTCAATCCCTATCTTCTGCTGAGTAAACAACTTACCCAACAGAATTACCGGTTACGGTACTCCGGCCCCCCAACACATCCTTACGGATTGCCCGACTTGTGTCAATCAAATTTGGTTCTGAAACTACCTGCACGTTGCGAATTTACAACGGCTATTGCAGTAGCGTTTCCTAATTGAATCTCTAGGATTCCAGCAAAAGTAGTTGTCTCTTGCCCCCCTGCTGGTGGCTTTGTTTAAAAGGCTAAGTAACGAACAGAATCTATCTTTCGCACGACAGGCCGTAGCCAACGAAGTAGTACTGATCCTGTATAAGCGACCGATCTTGGCTGCTATCATCGCGTGCTCGATAAGCCATGACGTTGCCGTTTGCACGATTCGGCGTTAGTTTATTGAGCGATCTAGTAGGAACGAACCTGCGGTTATCAAGGACGAAAATGACCACATCTTCCGTCGCGCCTAGCGAGTTGACTTCTCATCAACACCGATCGGGCGCTCGAATTCTCATAGTACGACTCTCTGCGATGGGCGATCTGATTCACGGTATCCCGGTCGTCAATGCCTTGCGTCGGGCCATGCCCGAGGCGATGCTCGGCTGGGTTGCTGAGGGGCGCAATGCCGATCTGCTCGCGGGCCATCCGGCGCTCGACCGACTTATTCGCGTTCCGCGCCGCTGGTTAAAGTCTCCTCGGGCGACACTGGCGCTGCGAAGAGAATTGCGCCAGTTGCAGTTCGACACAGTGATCGATCTACAGTGTCTCACCAAAAGCGCGATCGCCGCACGACTTAGTGGAGCTCCGCGTCGCATTGGCTATGCAGGCAAATTGGGTAGAGAAGCGAGCCGTTGGCTGCACAACGATCTGGTGGAAGTCGACGCAGTTCACGTAATCGACCGCTATCTGGCGTTACTCAAGGCGCTTGGTATTAACCATCCTGCTGTTGAATTTAATCTGCCGGAAACCTCCGAAGATGCAACCTTTGCAGAGCAAACCTTACGCGAGTTGGGATTAACCAGGGGCGGTTTCGCGATCGCAAATCCTGGCGCCGGGTGGGCGTCTAAACGTTGGCCTGCGCAACAGTATGGCCAGCTGTCTATGCGACTGGCGGATGAGTACGGTCTACCGACACTGGCAGTGTGGGGAGGGGCAGGCGAGTTGCCCATGGCTAGTGAGATCGTCGCTGCAAGCGGTGCTGCAGCCCAGATAGCTCCGCCGACCACCATGACCCAATTAGGTGCGCTAGCAAGGCGGGCCGCGATCTTTGTAGGCTCCGACACGGGTCCCTTGCATCTGGCAGTGGCCGTCGGAACTCCCAGCGTTAGCTTGCACGGTTCGACGCTCGCTGCTCAAACTGGCGCCTATGGTCCACACAACCGTAGCGTGCAGGTCCGTTTCGACGACTCCCGCGGCAAGCGCCGAAATGATGATGATTCGGCCATGCGAGAGATTGACGTCGAGACCGTCGCAACTGCCTGTTCGGAGATTCTTAGTCTAGCAGCACCGACTATTCGTACGGCCTAGCGAGTGCACTGCGTTAGGCAGCCTCGGCGACATCCTTGTACAAATAGGGGTTGAGCGTCGGATCATTGTACATCTTCATCTGCCGATAGACTTTCAACACTTTGTGCCCAGCCAGCAGGTCGTCGAGCAATTCAACCAACGATTGCGAAAGGTCACGCTGCTGTATTCGGCAACGCGCCAGGTTTTCTCTCACCTTATCCAAATGTGCGTTGTCAACGTCGACCCGGTCCAATTGCTCTGCAAGGTGATAGATTCGCAGCGACATGATCGAGAGTCGATCGATCGCACTTCCGGGGGTCTCAGTATTTACGCGGGCGTTGTCAGATGGTTCGACACCTAGCGAGCCAAAGATTTCGATAAGCCCTTCGTCGATGCGTTCTATCCAGTCGTTGCGTTGTTGGTTGTAGCCGTCAATGGCCCGCTTGACTTCGGCGATGCGCAGATCGCTGACGTCGGGGCAACGAGCAATGTCTTCTTCGTGCCAGAGCAGAAAGTTGAATTGATGCTGCTGGCAAATCGTTTGAAAAATTCCTTCGCGCCCGTTGTCAGGGTCGCATTCGTGCCAACGCTCGACCATTTTTTGGTGCAACTGATTAACGTCGGCGACAAAGCTGACCGGTAACAGAGAACTTTCGGAAGACATGTTCAACCATCCTTGGTAGTACAGGGTGAAGACGCGAAGCGCGATGTCGAGAGGCAGATTCTAGGGACCGGCTCCGCTAGCGACAAGGCAAGTTAGCGGCAGGCTTCTGCTTGTCGACAGCACTTAGAAGTTTTCTGGAACTGACTAGAAACACTGCAGAAGTTGTTTCTTGTACCCAGTTACCCAGCTTCGCCTCGCTCGCCAACGAGCGATGGCATATAATATCGGGATGAACACTCTCATAGCGTGCTGCTCGTTTTCGCAGAAGAATCCGATATTGGCGCTGGCAGCTATGCTAGCTCTGGCTGGGTCTTCGGCATGGGCCCAGCAGCCCGATGTTGGAGAGCAGAAAGAAAAATTTAATGGCGAACGCGCTTACAGCTATCTCAAACAGATCTGCAAACTAGGCAGCCGCATGAGTGGCAGCCAAGGAATGCGGCGCCAACAGGAGTTGCTGGAAAAGCACTTTGCCGACCTCGGCGGGCAGGTTGAATACCAGCGTTTCAAACTGCAGCGGCATCCGCTGACCGGACGCCCCGTCCCGATGGCGAATCTCATCGTTCGCTGGCACCCCGAATCGACGGAGCGAATCTTGCTTTGCGCCCACTACGACACTCGGCCGCGACCCGACCAGGAACCGAATGAACGTCTGCGGCGAAACGGACCTTTCATCGGCGCGAACGATGGCGGAAGTGGAACGGCGGTGCTCATGGAATTAGGGCATCACATCAAAAACTTGCCAGACCGGTATGGTGTAGATTTCGTGTTTTTTGATGCCGAGGAGTTCGTCTTCAACGAGCGAGAGGACAAGTACTTCTTGGGCAGCGAATGGTTTGCTCGCGATATGGTGGCGAATCCACCTAACCATCGCTACGTGGCTGGCGTGCTACTCGATATGGTGGGCGATGCTGAGCTCAGCATCTATCAAGAACGAAGTAGTGCGACCTGGCCTGATACTCAATCGCTCGTCAAAGAGATTTGGGGTACCGCTGCCAGACTTGGCGTCAACGAGTTCATCCCTCACGTCGGCTACCGAGGCCCCATCCGCGACGATCATCTACCACTGCACGACATTGCAGGCATACCAATCATCGATGTAATCGATTTCCATTATCCCGATCGCAGGAACAGCTACTGGCACACCACCTCCGACACCCCCGCCCGATGCTCCGCCGATTCCCTCGGCAAGGTCGGCTGGGTGATGCAGGAGTGGCTTTCCACGAAACGATGAATTCCAGACCGTAATCTCTGGAAACGTGGTCCTTTCCTGAGCGCGTGAGCTCGATTAGCATATGGGTTTGACTATCCTGGGCCGACCCTGACGTGAGAAAACCACTTAGACCATGCTGCCTGATCCCCTACGTTTGGCGATAGCGTTTGTGCCCTTGGCGGCTTATTGCCTAGTGCTAGGGATCATCAATGCTCGCAATCGTCCGTTTCTCACCTCCGGCGGCGCCGACTTGGCGGCGTTAGGGGCAGCTTTGACAGGTTTGGTGTTGATTGGGCCCGTCGAGTTGTTTCGACCTGAGCTGGCTACAGCGGAGTATGGCAGCTACGTCTGGCTCTTCTTGCTACTTTTCTATTGGCTCTGTTTATGGTTGACCGTCTTACTCGCTCGACCGCGGTTAGTGGTTTACAACATTAGCGGGGAAGAGCTGAGGCCTAACTTGGCCGAGACAGCGCGCACCATCGACCCTCAGGCGCGTTGGGCGGGAGACAGCCTTTCGCTACCCAGTTTGGGTGTTCAGCTACATGTCGAGTCGTTCGAGATTATGCGTCACGTGTCGCTTGTGGCCAGCGGCGAGAAACAAGATTTGGCTGGTTGGAGGAAGCTCTCGGGGGAACTCTTCGAGCGCCTGGAGCCATTGCGTGTGTCCTCCAATCCGAGAGCTCTAGGGCTTGTGCTCGTGGCGATCGGACTGTTGTCGGCCAGTATCGCACACATGCTCGCGCACCCGCAATTAGTCGCTCAAGCGATGGCAGAAATCTTTTCTTATTAGAAAGCCGTTTGGGGCCCCAGCCTCCCAATTGTCAACGCTGAGCAATCTCTTCGAGCAAGTGAAACTCCACCCGAAAGGCTTGGTAGCCCTCGGCAATTTTGTCGGCGTAAATCTCGTTGAGCTCCGTGCGGAGTGCCTCAGCAGTTTCAAATCCGTCGGGAATGGCATCCTGGTCGGTCAGCTCTTCCAGCTCCACCTGATCCACCCGATCGATGCGGATATAGCCTACGCCGGGGATATAGCTCCGCTGCCCGGCCCGCATCATCCGCCGTTTCCAGAGGCGAATTGTCTGCGTCTTGTCGCCTTGGCGGATCGCAGGTAGGAATTTCTTCTTGAATAACAACATCGACGTAAGGCATCTAGATATCAAGCCGTGGAAGCTTCTGACACCAGAGTATCAGATCGTGGGCACTGGGAGGACCGGCCTTCGATGGCCCTTGACTGACTACCCCATGTCACTTGCTCCCGGAGCACCGCAAAGTCGCCAAATCGATTGAGAAGTGAACAATTACCAAATCCCAATGACCAATGAGATACTACAAACACAGACCCGTTGGTCATTGGGGCTTGGTCATTGGGCATTCAAACCATAGGGAACAGAGTACTTTGAAGTTCTCTCTCCTGATCACTCACCCCACAAGTCCCCTTGCGTGCCCCTGCGGCGGTCTTATAATTCGGAGACCCTTATTTTTAGGGCATCGAAGCAGGAATTGCGGGTGTAGCTCAGTTGGTAGAGCACAACGTTGCCAACGTTGTTGTCGTGGGTTCGAATCCCATCACCCGCTCTTGATGTGTAGTCATTTTACGCTGATTGTAGGCCGCGGCGCTACGTTACGCCGGTGGCCCTTGTTTCCAGGTAAAAACTAAAGCAGGTTGTGAGTTCATGGCTCCTGATAAATTGGATGAAACCGAGGCTGATACCCTCACCGATGTTGCCGCGCCAGAGGGTGACGCAGCCGGGGAGCCGGAGCGACTTAGTCTTGAAGTCGAAGTTGCCAGCCCCAGTGCCTGCGAAAGGCACGTCACCGCGACTGTCTCACGCTCCGACGTCGACCGTTATCTGGACGACGCGTACAGCGAAGTGATGGAAACAGCTTCCGTGCCAGGTTTTCGAATTGGGCGTGCACCACGCAAGTTGGTCGAAAATCGTTACAAGAAGGAAATCGGCGAGCAGGTCAAAGGTTCGCTGTTGATGGACAGTCTGTCGCAGATTAGCGAAGACCAATCGTTCACTGCGATCAGTGAGCCTGAATTGAATCTCGACGCAGTGGAGGTGCCCGACGAGGGCCCGATGACCTTCGAGTTCAACATCGAAGTCCGGCCTGAATTCGACATGCCCAAGTGGAAAGGCTTAAAGCTAAGTCGCCCCGTGCGTGAGTTTACCGATCAGGACGTCGACGAGCAGCTCGAAAAGATGCTCACGCGATTTGGTCAACTAACGCCGCACGATGGGCCCGCTTCCGACGGTGACTATCTTACAGTCAACATTACTTCCACCCATGATGGTCAGCAGGTAGAAGTGGACGAAGAGCGTGTGCTTCGGATCCGTCCCACGCTTAGTTTTCGAGACGGCAAACTAGAGGCCTTCGACAAGCTGGTGGAGGGCGCTAAGTCGGGTGATAAACTCAGTAGCAAGGTGGAACTCACCCAAGACGCACCTAATGAAGAGCTGCGCGGCAAGACCGTCGATGTGGAATTCGAAATCCTCGACGTGAAGCGACTCAAACTGCCTGAGTTGACGGAAGAATTTCTCAAAGAAATGGGTGACTTCGAATCAGAGGCGGCTCTGCGCGACGTCATCAAGGACAACCTCCAACGACAGTTGGAATACGAGCAGCAACAGAAGGTTCGCGGGCAGATTACCGAGATGCTTACCAAAAGCGCCGACTGGGAACTACCGCCAGGATTGCTCAAACGGCAAAGCGCTCGTGAACTTGAACGGGCTGTAATGGAGCTGCGTCGGGCCGGTTTCAGCGAGGCCGAGATCCGTGCTCGGGAGAATCAGCTGCGGCAGAATAGTGCGGCTTCGACAGCAGGTGGGCTCAAAGAGCATTTCATCCTTGAGCGGATCGCCGAGGAAGAAAAAGTTGAGGCGGAAGAGGGTGATTTTGAAAAAGAAGTCTTCCTCATGGCAATGCAAAGTGGCGAATCGCCGCGTCGGGTGCGGGCTCAGATCGAAAAACGAGGCCTCATGGACGTTTTGCAAAATCAGATCGTCGAGCGCAAGGTTCTCGAACTTGTTGAAGCAGAAGCTAAGTTTAAGGACGAACCTTACCAGCCGGAACCGCTGGACGTGGAAGCAATCCACCTTGCCGCCGGTGGCGAGGGCGTTGAAGCGATCCCCGCAGCAGAAGATGAAACCAAATCGGAAGCAGCAGCTGCAGATTGAGCCTGCTAAGAACTCCGAGACATTGAGATTACGGACAGCACTCTAGAAGGGATTTTGGCCATGAATAAGCACGCTTCGCCCTCGTTTTCACCACCTGTCGACCCGCAGTTGGCGTCGGCCATGCGCGACTATCAGCGCCAGCGTCAAATGACCTTGGGTGATCTGCTGCTGGAAAATCGAGTGATTTTCCTCCAAGGTGAAATCTACGACGGCAACGCCAACGAGTTGGTGATGAAGCTGTTGTATTTGCAGAGCGAAAATCGCCGCAAAGATATTCATTTCTACATCAACTCGCCGGGCGGCAGCGTGACCTCTACCTTGGCGATTTACGACACCATGCAGATGATCACTCCCCCGGTGGCGACTTACTGCGTAGGTCTGGCCGCCAGTGGTGGTGCCGTATTGCTTGCCGGTGGCGAGCCGAAAAAACGATTTGCCTTGAAGCACGCGAAGGTCATGATTCATCAACCGCATGGAGGAGTTGGCGGGCAGGTTTCCGACATTGAAATCCAAGCGAATGAAATTGTTCGCACTCGCCAATCGCTTAACGAGATCTTGGCTAGTCATACCGGTAAATCGACCGACGAAATCGCAAAGGCCTGTGATCGGGACTATTACATGACGGCTCCTGAAGCCATGGAATATGGCATCGTAGACGATATCCTGCTCAAGCCGCCCGGGTCGGAGAACGAGGACGAGGACGACGACTAGGAAATGACAGGTCGACCCTCGGCTATTGCGGATCGCTAACCACTAGACATCAATTTTGAAATCTAAACAACGGATTGCCAGCCATGACGCTGATTCCTTACGTCATCGAAAAGTCGGGCCGCGAAGAGCGGGCCATGGATATTTACAGTCGTCTGTTGAAGGACCGCATCATTTTAATGGGTTCCGCGGTGAACGACGACGTGGCCAACAGCCTTGTGGCGCAGATGCTCTTCCTGCAGTCGGACGACCCCAAGTCGGACATCCATTTCTACATCAACTCGCCCGGCGGTAGCGTTACTGCCGGCATGGCGATCTACGACACGATGCAGTTTGTCACATGCGATGTGGCGACCTACTGCCTTGGTCAGGCAGCCTCGATGGGCGCCCTGCTGTTGTGCGCCGGAGCGAAGGATAAACGCCACGCGCTACCCAATTCGCGAATCATGATCCATCAACCCTCTGCCGGCATGGAAGGCACGGCCGAGGATATCATGATCCATGCCAGCGAGTACAAAAAAACCAAGGACAAGCTCAACCGCATTCTCCTCGAGCACACCGGTCAGAATTTGGAGCAGATCGAGCAGGACACCGATCGCGACAAGTTCATGTCGTCGGAAGAAGCGCTCGAGTATCGGATAATCGACAAAGTCGTTTCACGGATGGATGGCTAGTCGACGGTAGCATTGGCCCTGTCCGTTCTCGATTCTTCACGATGCAGCAGTGCTAGCTGCGCTCGATCGCCGTTGACGGCGAGCAGCCGTTTTTCTATTTCTTCTCCCGATTTGCCGAGCGCCAGGCGTTTGCGCCGAGCGTTCTTACGGCAGTCCTACTGATTCCACCAACCGGATCTACTGTCCGATGATCAACTCGTCAGAGAAGATTCATGCACACTGGGCACCGCGCGCCACGCTCGCGTTGATGCTGGCGGGGTGGATAGGCTTCTTGTTGCTGACCTCCACGGGTTGCCGTACGGCTCGAGACAATCAGTTCGATATCTTAGAGCGAGAGCTTCGCACCCAAGAAGACTACATCTATGAATTGGAAGACTACGTCGTTGAATACTCTCAAAAATTGCGACAGTGCCGCTGTGCACAGCCGATTCCTGAAAGTGCGAACAGTTACAAGTCGAAGTCGGTTCTAAAAAAATCGAAGGCAGCAGACAAGGATGACAGGCGTCAGGGCGACATGCGTATTGAAGCGCTGGAAATCGAAGAGGGACCGCTGTACGAACCAGAAAACGACTCGCCAGATAGCCTCCAGCAACCGGAAGACATGGTGCCTCCAGTTCTTGAATTAGAAGAGACGCGTCCAAACGAATTGGAAATTCCCGAACTGGAAATCAGCGAACCATTGGGATATAGCGAAGGTTCCACCGCTCCACGATTTACAAACGACCTACAAAATAGCACTACGGTAATCGAAGATGATCAGGTGCTGCTTATTCCCAATCCTATTTCCGTGGAAGATCCTGGGCCATTAGACGAGCCTCAGCAGATTATAACGGCAGAGCATCGCGGCGAGCCTTTGGAGGGATCTTCTGAGCCTGCCGAGCGAGTTGTGATTGCACAGCTCTTTCGCGATGAAGCAGGAGATGCGCCGCCACAGACTATGTTAGCCGTAGTCGAAGCACACACCGCCGATGATCAACCGGTCGAGTTTTCGGGAGAAGTGTCGCTGATGGTGATGACAGGCGACTCGAAGAAGCCATTGCGGCTGAAACGTTGGGACTTCGACCTCGAAGACGCGGCATCTGCCTGGCAGTCTTCACATTTAGGCGACGGGCTACACCTTGAGCTGCCGCTAGAGAAAACTGAGTTGCCCGACATCCCCTTGGAGTTGTGGGTTCGAATTGTGGGCCCCGATGGTCGCAAGCTGCTCTCGCAACTACCGTTCAAACAAGCAGAACTGATTGCTCTGGAGGTGGATACGGGTGCCCAAGAGCTGATTGCCGATAGCGGCCCAGTAGCCGATCAAGGTTCCGAACCGTCCCTCCAAACTACCCAAGACCGATCGCTTGCTTCCGAAGAACAGACTTCCGACAAGCAGTCGGGTTGGAAGGCGGCCAAGGAATGGGCCGACTTTGAATCTCCAGAGCTTGATTCAAACGTCAAGAAGACCAGCGGTTGGATCGCCCAGCCAGCTGGTGGCCGGTTCCCACAGAATCTATCAGCAACGGTGGTGCAGTCCACTACCACGTCGGAAAAGCAGCCAGTTTGGAAGGCGGGAAGAGTAAATTCCGCTTCCTCGACAAACGCTGTCCGAGATTCTCGGCCTCAATGGTCGCCTTGGCGTTAGCGGTAATTCCGCACTCTTCTCCAGGCACCCCCTCTTAGTCGGGTTATTAAGGCCTCCAGACGATTCTCATTATCCGCAGAATCGGCCGGGATAACATCTATTCAGTGTGGCCGTTCTGATTCTTTCCGCCTTCGGGCGTCTCCGACTGACAAATCGAACTAGGTTTTAAGTTGGATGAGGTGCCGATTTCCCAATTGGCTGTCGGTCTCACAAGTATTTAATAAGAGATAGGTATGCGAAGAACCAAGCAGACCCGTAGGCGTAGTTTCGCGTGCGCAGAATCAAAGCGGCGCGGCGTGACAACCGTCGAGGTGGCGATTACGTTTCCCATCCTGATGTTTCTTATCATGCTGGTGTTCGACGTCAGCCGGATGATGATGGTGCAGCAGTGCTTGGGCTACGCCGCACAGGAAGGTTGTCGGCACGCCTCGCTTGCAACCTCGATTAGCAAATCAGAAGTCGAGACCGTTACGCGGAATGCAATGCTGGCGGCAATACCGAACAGTGCATCCACCGTAACCGTTAATGTAGCGCCCACGATGTCGATGGGCATGGGTTCTGGAACGGCCATGACTGTGAACGCCCAGGTGCGATTATCTGATGTCAGTTGGCTTTCAGGAAATCTATTGCAACACCTTGGCGACCCGATGCTGTCGGCCAGTGCTGTTCAAGAACGCGAGTAGCTAGGACTGAATTCAATTAGGGATCATTTCCATGAATGCACCAGGATTCGCAACCAAGAAATGCAACGAACCTCGACCAAGATCGCGGTGGGCCCGTCCGCGACGCCGCGGAGCTGCGGTCGTTGAACTTGCGGTGACGGTTCCCTTCCTGAGCATGCTGGCTATGGGAGTCGTTGAGTATGCACAGCTAACTCACGCCGCCCAGGTAGTTAGTAATGCATCGCGGCGCGGGGCCCTGTATGCCGCGGAGAACGAGAATTCATCGATCTCTGCGGTGCGAACCTATGTCATTGAATTTGTTGCAGATTCCTTCGCGAATTTGTCGGTTAGCGGTGCAAGCTCGGCAGTAGGAGTAAGTGTGGTCAACAGTGGAGGCGGTGCGATTGCCAACGGCGATTTGAATACGATTGGCGCCGGAACTCCCGTCGTGGTAAATGTCTCCCTTAATTTCGAGTCGATCCGCTTATTAAGCCACTTTGGACTATTGAATAACACAACACTGCAGACTTCTACCGTTGCCCGGCGCGAATAATCGCCCGAATCGGACGAACGTCGTTTGAATACGTTGAATAACTTTTCCCAGTCGCTTCTCAAATCGAAAGGCTAGTACCATGGCCAGTCGTCGCTTCCGTCGTCCCGAACGTCGAGGAACCATCCTCGTTCTTGTTGCCTTGCTTGCTGTTCCGCTGATCGGCATCGTAGCATTTGCTGTTGATTACGGGCACTTAATGAAGGTTCGTTGCGACCTGCAGCGCTATGCCGATTGCGCCGCTCTAGCAGCTGTTCAGGACTTGATTCCAGACGAATTCGGTAATCAAGATTTAGTAGCTGTGAGCGCGGCTACAAGGGACTATGTCACTCAGAACTTGGGAGCCGGGTTCACGGTGCTTGATGCCGACATCGAAATGGGACGCTTTGATCCAAACACGATCTACTCACAGGTCACGTTACTAAACACGGGAATTTTTGATACGGTCCGTGTGAAATTGCGTCGCGATGCCAGTGCTAATACAAAGGTGCCCCTATTCTTTGCAAAGGTGTTCGGTATGAACGACTCTGAAGTCGTAGCATCCGGAACGGCCGTCTTGCAGAAGGGTCGCTACCTGCTTCCGGGAGCAGACGTCTTGCCATTCGCGGTTCCCAAGAGTGAGTGGAATGCGATCTCTCCAGGAGACGAATGGGTGATCTACGGTGACGGCAAAGTGGAAGATGGGTCCGGCGGTACGGTCCCCGGAAACTGGGGCACATTGGATATCGGCAGCACGAACAATAGTACCTCAGACCTTGGCGATCAGATCGTAAACGGATTGGATCAGACGGACCTCGACGCCCTGCATGCGGACGGTCGAATTCCGAGCGACAGCTATATCGACGCCCAGAGTCCGACCTGGATGCAAGCTGACCCTGGAATTTCGACCGGAATGAAGTCTTACGTGCGACAGGTCCACGGTCAGACACGCATTATTCCTTTGTACGAGGCAACTTCATCAGGTGGCGGAAACAACCTTGAATATCAGGTCACCCAATGGGGCGTTGTGAAGGTGATCGACTCAAATTGGAACGGAGCCAAGAACACCTACGTCGAGGTTCAAAAGGCGTATACTTATGAAGGCAACCTGCGCCCGCATCCTAGTTTGAACGGCAACTCCGACCTTGTATCTGGCGCCTACACGTCACCCGCGCTCGTTGAATAGCAGCTAGTGAAGCAGTAATCGGGACTTGCTGGGCTGGGTTCGGATGGTACAGTCTGTGGAAACAATCTACCTGTTTCCACAGCACCAACCGGCCCAGGATCGATGGCATCTCCGAAAACAGTAATCTTTGACGTAGACGGAGTGCTCGTCGATTCTTACCAGGCCCACTTTCACAGTTGGCGGTCGATGCTGGCAGAGCAGGGGGCCCAGTTCACTGAACAGCAGTTTCGCGCTACCTTTGGCCGTACTAGTCGCGATATCATTGGCGAGCTCTACGACGGCAAACTGACTGACGAAGAGATTCTCCGCCTAGACGATCGCAAGGAAGCGCTCTTTCGCGAACTCTTGCGGCAAGAGTTCCCGGTCATCGAAGGCGCTGTCGAACTTATCGAGTCACTTGCTGAAGCCGACTTCGCGTTGGCAGTCGGTTCTTCGGGGCCACCGGAGAACGTGCAGTTAACCCTCGATAGCCTGGCCTGCGGGAATCGGATTGCCGTGCAGGTCACCGGTGGCGACGTCACTCGCGGCAAGCCCGATCCCCAAGTGTTCTTGCTGGCAGCCGAACGGCTTGGTGTGCATCCCGAGCAGTGCGCCGTCGTGGAAGACGCTCCAGCCGGCGTCGAAGCCGCCAACCGAGCAGCGATGACGAGCATCGCCCTGACCGGCACGGCCTCGCGCGAGCAGCTGTCGCACGCTCGGTTTGTGGTTGATAGCCTAAGCGAACTCTCGCCCAACTTGATTACGAAACTGATCGAGGCGTGAGACGTTCGTCTCGTCAAGATCTGGCGCGGTTAATCAAATGCTCTGTTGTTCACTTCTCCAAGAACGGCAATAGGTCGGTGTGATGACCGATCATCTTCCACTGACCGTTTTCTTTTCGGTAGATGTTAGTGGCACGGATTGAAACTTTTTGGACTTCGCCCTCGACCGTGTTTTCTCCCACCTCAAAGCCGCAGGTGACCGCAATCTCGGAACCCGCATGAACCTGCAGCTTCTCCGGCTTGACTTCACCAGCAAAATGCAATTCGGCTTGCATTTTCCAATTTGCACGCACCTTTTTCCAGCCGACCTGCATAGTCCCGGTCGGCCCCATATAAGTTACGTCGTCAGCGTGCGACCAGACTTCATCCATCGGTCCCATCTGACCCTTGAACGTAGCATTGAGTGCCGCATAAAATTGGGCCGTGACTGCGGCAATCGCTTCTTCCTCCGACTTGTCGGCAGCAAGTATGCCGTTTGTGCACAACAGGGTGACGCCAATCGTGCAAACCAATAACCTAGTTTTCCAGAGGCTTCGCATTTTGTATTCTCCAGTTCGAGTAAGTAGCAGAACAACCAATTCGTTGCCTAGAATCTAGAAAGGCTGGCTCGCTGCGCAAGCTTTATGGCGTATCGACGCCAGACTCTTCTGTGATTGTCTCAAGCAGCTTGCGATCGATTTTAGCTCGCACCGTGCGGCGGTCTAGTCCCAGCGCGGCGGCGGTTTGCTGATAGCTGCCTAGTTTTGCATAGACCCAAGTACAGTAGTAGTTAAATAGTTCGCCGCTGGTGAGTGTGCCGCGTTCCGCTGCCCGTAGCCATTCGAGCGATTTGCGTGTCGGTTCTGTCGAGAGCGTGACAGGAGCTGGCTCGTAGTGACGACGGACTAAGATATTTCTCACACACTGTTCCAGTTCGCGAATATTGCCCGGCCAGGGGTAGTCGGGGCCGATCTGTTTGTTGATCCATGCGCTTACCTCAGCGGTCAATACCTCGGCCTCCTCACCCACCAAGCGACGGGCAATAAACTCAATCAGTCCTTCCAACGCCTCAGGACGATCTTTTAAGTGCACTCGAAGCGACGGAGTCTCGATACGGTCGGAACAGAGACGGTAGTATAAGTCGGCACGAAATCGGCCTGCTTGGATCTCCTGGGTAAGGTCGCGATTCGTGGCGGCCAGAAGTTTGCCGTTGAATTGTCGCAACTCGGTTTCGCCGGTACGCGAGTAACTGCCCTGTTGCACGACGCGCAATAGTTTCACTTGCAGCGTTGGATCAAGTTCGCCAATCTCATCAAGAAATACTGCGCCATGCGGTGGGCATGCTTCTAGCCATCCCCGCCGATCGTCGATCGCCCCGGTAAACGACCCTTTACAGTGACCGAAAAGTTCCGATTCGACAAGTGTAGGAGAAAGCGCTGATAGGTTAACCGGCAGAAAAGCATCTTTCAAATCTGCGACGAATTGTTCCCGCTTCGAGTCGAACGGAATATACTGTGAAAGGCTAATTGCTCGCGCTACGAGTTCCTTGCCGGTACCGGAGGGTCCAGTGATGAGCGTGGTGAGATCGCGCATCCGGTCGTACAGCGCGCGACGATAGCGTCGCATATCGTAAGTAAAGACCGACTGCCAGACCATGGCCCGTACTTCGGCCGCTGGATGCGAGTCGCCCAGAATGTTGTCGAACACAAAACGAAACGCCCGCCGCACTTGGAACAGGCAAGCGAACGAATGCTCGGGCTGCTCGGCTAACGGGAACTGCATCTCGGGAATGATCAAGTAGTGATTGAATTCTCGTTGAAACGCCTGCCAGGCTTTGGCAACCACTTGCTGCGACTTGCGGTCGCTTAAGAGCGCGGCATCGACCTTGATCTTGCCGACGTGCCGGTAATACAACACATAAGTGATCAGATCCTCATAGAGGCCGAGCGCTTCCTCGTCGGGGACTGTTCCGCTGGTCAACTTCGAGCGCAGTAGGTCGGCGATCTGATCGGCCTTGGCCGTGAGTTTCAGCACATTAGGCCGATCGGCATCCTCGAGCCGCAAATTCTTGCTCCAGGCGATCTGGTCTTCCTGCTCGTATTCGTTTCCCAGGGCCTGGCTCTCCAGTTCCAGCCGCTCGGGTTGGAACGGATTGCAGTAGACCAGTTGAGATAATGTCCGCAGAAACGAGCGCTGGGGGTTGGTGAGCATGGGCCTATCGTCCTCAGAAATGGTCACACAACGTACATGCAATGATCATTGAGGGTACACATCGCCTTGTAGGACCGCTACCCCATATCAACGTAAAGCACGCCTATCAATGGGTATACGAGAAGATATTTGGCTTTGGCATCCGTCGTGCTCTACTTCATCAACCAGCAGAGGTCCCGCGTCAGGCCGTGTGGCATGGTGGGACACTCAGTTCCATGCATTTTCTTCGGGGGATCCAGTCATGAACGATGAAAGACGGGAAGAAGATTTCGCGGACCAGTCTGGCGGCAGTCAAGAATCAAATCAGGAGGGAGCAAAGACGGGAAGGAGTTTTATCGAAGTGCTGCTCGACCCGCGCACGTTGCAAGGACTGATGCTGTGCGGTGCCGGGCTGCTGGTGTTGGGTTTGGTGGTCTGGTTATGGTCGATCGGTATTTTTGACAGTCCACAGGTCGTTGCCGTATGCATGGGCGCGGGCAACTTGGCGCTGATTGCGGCCGGTGTAGCGGCGGTACGCTACTCGCGTTACCAAACGGCGGGCAAGGCGATCACGCTGCTTGGATGTCTCGTGCTGCCGTTGAACCTGTGGTTCTACGATGCGCAGGGGCTCATCACGCTCGACCAAGGTGGTCATCTCTGGGTGCCGGCGCTGGCTTGTTGCGCTATCTACGTGGTAGTGGCTCGTGTGTTGGCCGATCCCAAGTTTGTATACGCGATCGTGGGTGGCATCGCGATGACGGGCATGCTGTTTTTGGCTGATCGACAGGTTGGTCATTTTCAGGAAATTATTTCTCCTTCTGCACTGCTAGTAGTATTGGGAATGATTTGTATCCACGTGGAACGCGCCTTTGCCAGCGGAGACGGACCGTTCAGTCGCGAAAAGTTCGGCCGAGCGTTCTTCCATTCAGGCCACGTGGTAATGGCTTTGGGATTGATCGTGCTTTTGGCGGGGCGGTTGGCAGGCTGGCTTTACGATCCTTATTTCGCCGAATTAGGTTGGTTTGCCATGCCCGACGTCGCCACACAGACGAGTCTTAAACTGATAGCGATCGTGTTGGCGTTAGGCGCAACTTACTCTTATATCTACTCCCAATTAGTTGTTGAGGCACGGGGCCGGTACGTTGTGTCGGCAATGCTCACCCTGGTGTGGTGTGCAGTTATGCTGCTGGACTTGCTTGCGATCAAGTTCACCATGCCATTGGTCGCCTTGCTGCTGGCGGGGATGGCCTTGGCGGTTAACGTCACGAGCACCACCGGTGGCCGCAATGGGTCGAATGCGTCGCTCAGTCGTCTGGCTCCTTGGGTCGAACCTCTGACACGATCCGGAGCAGCGATCGCATCGTGGTTGCACTTTATTGTGGCTTGCTTAGGCATCGTACTTTACGGCCGGGCGCGGTTAGACGTGTTCCATGAGCTTGCGCCGTACGAATTTAGTTGGATGTTTGTCGCAGCAATGCTTACGGCGAGCGTGAGTTGCTGGTGGAGTGCGCGGGATGCTGGACGCTCGGCTGCGTTTGGGCTGCTGAACCGAAATATCGAGGCCCTGGTGCTGTTTTCATTGTTTACAGTAGCCGGCACGTTGGCCTGCCTCGGTATGCAGTTTAGTGTGGCGACGCTAGTGGTCGAAATGCTCGTGCCCTTGTCGTTTGCCGGCTTTGCTCTGAAGAATCGTTCGATGTTGTTGCAACTAGCTTGGGCGCGTGCGGCAGAACTGGCTGCTATCCTGCTATTGGTTACGGGCGCTGGCGCGGTAATTGGACTGGTTGAGGTCACAGCCGTAGAGTATTCGCACCTATGGTTGATGCTGTTCTTCGGCCTGGCGGCCATATGCTTTGGCGTGGCGAGCGCCTGCTCCGCGCAATCAAGGCCTGCTGTGTTGTCCGCTCTAGCACTGTGCGGCGCGATGTGGCAGTTTCTGAAGATCGTTGGAGTTTCTCGGTACGAATTAATCTTTGCCGCGACCCTGGTCGGCGTCGTGTGCGTTGTGGCGGCCCGGATCATGCGAGCCGGACGAGACGATTCCTCACGACTGGTCGAACTTTGCCAAAAGATCGGTTGGTCGGGTGTGACCTTCGGCGGGGCTGGCGCGATGTTGCTGTCACTGGCAAGAGTATTGGTGAGCGAAACTGAGTCTTCGTTACTTTACCTGCTGATTGCCCAGATCGTGGCTGCCGTTGTGACAGGATTCTTGACGAAGCAGTCGGCCTGGCGACGCCACTTCTTTGTGCTGGCGGCGGGAGAAGTGATCATCATGCTTTTGGTAGTCAACTCACTAAGCATGTTGACGTTCCTGCAGCGCGTGGAAGTCTTTGCGACAGTGGGCGGACTGTTGATGTTGGGAGCCGGCTATCTTGGCTGGTACCGCGAATCCGACAGCAAAGACGAGCTGGTCAGTCTGAATCTCGGGTTGGGCAGTATGCTCAGCGCGATCCCTTTGCTGATCGGACTAATCGCTCAGCGATTCGGGGAAAGTCCGACCGACTGGGGCTGGACTATGTTGCACGAGTTGGGCGTCCTAGTGATCGGACTAGGACTGTTAGGCTCAGGACTCGTGTGCCGCATTCGTTGGTCGACCCTGGTAGGTGCAGCTACGCTGGCGGTGTATGTCGTGAGTTTGGTTGGTTTGATCAGGCTACCGGACCAGTTGCAGTCGACAGCGGTGTACATGATGGTTGGTGGCGGCTTGTTCTTCGGCGTCGCGGTGTTACTCAGTGTCTATCGCGATCGTCTGTTGGCATTACCTAAACAGGTTCGCGAAGGTGAGGGGGTATTCCGAGTATTGAAGTGGCGTTAACGCCTAGTATCTTGATTTCCCGTCCTGTCGCACCAGAGCGGCAGCGGACTGGGTAGGCAGTGCTCGCCGGCGTCGATCCCCCGCGCCGGCGAGCCTGCTCTCGCATTGAGCCGCTTGACAGGCCTCTGCCAATACGTTACTATTCGGTAACATATTAGCAGAGGCTGTTTTTATAGTAGTTTTCTGCCCTCCCAACTTAGATTTTCGAGGTCAATACGATGAATCAGGCAGACATGACATTGGATCTGGAACAACACATTGAGGTGAATGCGCCCATTGAGGAAGTGTTTGACGGAGTCGTAAAACAGTTCAGCGAGCGGAGCACAAGGCCCGATGGCGAGGCGATGCCGCTGACTCTGGAGTTGCGTCCGGGAGGTCGCTGGTTCCGCGATTTGGGCGATGGCACGGGGCATCTGTGGGGGAATGTGCAGGTGGTAAAGCAACCTAATTTGCTCGAGATTAGTGGCCCGCTGTTCATGTCCTATCCGGCGATTAATCACGTTCAAGTTCGCCTGCAAGACGAAGGCGGGCGGACTCGGGTGACCCTGCGACATAGGGCGCTGGGCATGATTGAACCAGACCACCGATCGGGTGTAACCTCTGGATGGGAAAACTACCTGAACAACATCAAGAGACACTGCGAGTAGCGGTCGTTGCCGATTGGGATATATGTCCGACTCGCTTGAAGCCGTCTGGAAGGCACTCTCCGACACCACGCGACGGGAGATTCTTGACCTATTGCGCTCCGGGCCGAAGACAACGAGCGAGATTGTCGAACAATTCCCTCACTTGTCGCGGTTTGGTGTGATGAAACATGTCGAAGTGCTGCGAGATGCACATTTGATCAATACTCGTGCCGAGGGACGTCGTCGTATCAACTCGATCAACGCCGTGCCGATTCGTCAGATTTATGAGCGTTGGGTCAGTAAATACGAGGAATTGTGGGCTAGCCAACTGATAAACCTGAAAGATTCGATAGAACGGAAGGGTTGAACCAGAATTCGCACGATCAGTAGTTTCTTAATTCACTCCCCTACTTCACAAAGGATAAGAGAATGAAGACCAAAGAATTCATCCAACTTTCGTTGACCATGAGCAAGAATTGGGCGACGCAACTTTTGGAAAGCATGAAGGACGACCCGCTCGTGCAACCTACCCCCAAAGGTGGAAACCATCCGCTTTGGGTGCTGGGTCATATTGTGCATGCTGAGTCTTTTCTGCTCGACGAATGTATGCAGGGCAAGCCGCACCGTTTCCCTGAATTTCAGGAACTGTTCGGCGCCGGAACCCAGCCGCAGACCGATGCGGCCAAATATCCAGGAATGGATCAACTGTTTGCGGCGTTTGACGAAATCCGATCGGACACGCTAGCCTATTTAGATACGCTCAGCGATGAGGATTTCGAAAAGAAGTCGAACGCCCCGGAGGAGATGGCAGACTTTTTTGGCACGATTGGCAAGTGTTTCTCTGCCCTGGTTGTGCATACCTCTTTTCACGCCGGACAGGTTGCCGACGGCCGTCGGGCTGCGGGGCGCGAGCCGCTGATTGCTTAGCAACGGCGACGAAATCGCATCAAGAGGGCCGCTGCCGAGAGTCCGAGCGACATAGACAGTGTCGCCGGCTCCGGCACGACGGCGAAGCCAATGTCGCGAAGCGATTGGATCGTCGTTCGGCTCATAAAAGGTTCTCCGTAATCGGGATCAAGGGCTCCGGTCATTAGCTCCAGAGCCTTATCGCGGCCGAGCGGATCAGTGATGCCCAGCCGTGGATCGAGACTCCAAGGGTCGGCCGGGTTGCCCTCCTGAGAACTGCTGCGCATGATCTGGTCCCAATGCGTGTTTTGAGTTCCCGAACTCCCCGCAAGTTCCACGGGCAAAAACGTCGCGTTGGGATCGAATTCCGCTTGATAAGCCGCGACACCATGCTGTCCGGTGTACTGGCCTGTTCCTGAAGTGTACACGTTGTTGCTCACCCACTGCGTACCGATGCCCAGCACATGCCCGATTTCGTGAGCCAATAAATCGTCGATATAATTCAGACCCAAGAAATTCGGGTCGGGATCGACCGGGCCAGGTGTACCGTCCCAACTGGCAAAAGCGTCTATTACGGCTGGATTTACTCGAACCCGGCCACTAGTAGTCAGTCGAAAACCGGCTTGAGTGGTCGAGCCAGTTATCTGAGCATCTGCAAAGGCCGATCCCGACTGAATGTTGATCGATATACCCGTAAGCGAGATTCCGGGTTGGTAACCTGTGACGACTTTCTCCCAAGTAGCTTCGGCCGTGTCGAGCGAGTCTTCAAGAACAGCAAGTTGAGCTGCTGAAAAGCCGGAGGAATTAACGGTGAATTGCAGATCGAACTGAGCGCACACCGGCTGCACAGTGGCAAACACCAGTAAGACTGTAGCGCAGCGTATATAAATTGGGCGATACATCTAACGAACCTACAAGACGACAAATGACTGATAGAGCCGAAACACCGGGCGCCGCAACGCGCCTATGGGAGAACTTCACGGCCTCTGGCCGCAAAGTAATACGAGAATTGTTCTTCGACACCGAAGGGTCGTAAGAACCGGCTAAGCTAGTTTTCGCACAAGCTAGAGACCGTTTTGAGAAGGTGTATTTCTGACCAAACCTACTCTCTTCATCGTACTCAGGACTGGGAATTTGGCAAGTAAATCGCGAAAATAGGCTGGATTTTACGGACGTAATGTCGATTCACGCGTTACAGAGACTTCCCAGTCAGCTTGAAATAGGGACGCGACCGGCCGGTGAGTAGGACACGGCACGTGCTACGCTCATGCGGCAAACAGTCGCGTCCCAGCGTAGGATCGAGAGATTATCTCGCCCTCAATAATCGTCTCCGACGATTACCGTGAGTGAGCCGACTTCGTGATTTCCGTCTTCTAGGTCTGACTGCTCCAAGTAAACCGTGCCAGTACCTGTGATCCGATCGAGTTCGGACTTTGGCGTGTAGCCGTCGAGAAATACCTTGCCCCGTCTTTTGTGCCCACCCGAGCCAAGCTCAATCTTGCCGGCGAAGCGACCAAGTATGCGTAGCGTGCCAGCTGACTCGAATTGGAATTCACCGCTCATGTCGCCGTAAATAACCCAATTGCCGTACGACGCGTTGCGCATCCGGCCCGAAGTTACAATACCTCGAATGACGACTGTGCTATAGCTTTGAGAATTGATCACTCCAGCCATATCTCCATGGCAATAAACTGTTGCGTAGCTATCGATTAAGACTGCACCAACTGCGGAAATCCCATCCAAAAAGACGAGCGTCTGGCGAGCATCGACGACAATCGACTCGGCAAGCGGTTCTGCAAACGCAATGCCACCGCTGTAATCGCCAGAGTAATCGGCGAGGTCACCAGATAAGGCTCGGTACTCGGCCGGGTCCTTTGTAATGTAGCCGAGCATTTCAGGCCACGCGGCTTGGCTTGGGAAAAGTTCCAAACGGCGTTCGTCGTATCGTGAAAGGTGTTCGTCCAGCACCTGATCGAACGAAAGATTGTAGCAAATCGCAGTGCGGCGCAAGTCTTCGAGACAGTCCTCGAGATCTCCAGGCGTAATGAGGCTGTTGACTTTAGTCTCTTTGCGAGGAGCTCTGAGTGGTTCGAGTTTCTGACCCAAGTCGTCGCTCAGCTCGCCTTTTTTGGCTGCAGCTAACATTTCATCGACGTAGGCGGCCTGACCAGGGTTGGCCGCTACTTTTTCGATCCACGGCAGAGCCTTGTCAAACTTTCCCTGAATCAGATAGAGCCGAGCTAAGCCATATTGGGCCGCTGGAGCTCGGGGTGCTGCCTTTTTCAGATATCGCTCGGCTTGCTTATAGTCAGCTCGAAACAGGTAGATTTGTCCCAGCCCATTGAGCGCCGCTGGATGCTTGGGCACAAGCTTTAGACACTGCCGAAATGCTCGCAGGGCTTTTTCAGTCTGACCACTGTTGAACGCCGCCCAGCCGAGACCATTCCATCCGTTCGCTAGCTTCGGGTTTAGCTCTACCGATTGTTCAAACGATTCGACAGCATCGGCAGGTTGGCCCGCCTGCCAAGTCTTCCAGCCTTTTGCAGCAAACGCTTCGGCTTGCTCGATCTCAGCCGAGGTTGGCCTACTTCCCTTAGCCTCAGCCATTTCGTGTGTACTGAAAGCAAACCAACCCATCAAGACGGCAACAATAAAAGCGGTCATGACAACTCCTCCCATCACAAGTGTGAGCGACCAGAACAGACGACGTCGATTGCGCCGCTGTTGGTCGTCGTGAAGCGATCGGGCCAACAATTGGTCCGATTCCTGGAGTGCCGTGTCCAATAGTGACTGCTCGTCCTCTGGCAAAGCCGCCCGCCGAAGAACTTCTGTTTGTTTGGGGTCGTCAGACATGATCTGTTCTTGACTGAGTAGTTAAATGGCTTTGATCAACTTAGCGGCTGTCTCGGGCGACATTTTTCCCACGCTGACCGCGTCGAGAATGGAGCCTTTCGTTTTTTGCGTGCGACCGATTTCCTCTCGCAAGGCAGCGATCACTTTGTCGAGTCGCGAGCGGACGGTCGGATACGATACTCCCGTCTGCTCAGCAATTTCTTTTAAGCTGCCACTAGCCAGAACGAATATTTCGATAAATCGTTGATGCTCAATCGGCAAATTAGCCAGCCGTGCCGTAGGAAATGTGGCCTCTACTGACACGTCGCAAGCGTGACAAGTCATGCGACTGACTGTCATGCTTTGATGGCAGTAGGGGCAGTCTGTAGTTTTGGGTTGGTTTTCCATACTCTCAATTATGAAATAGTATCTCCTTAAAAAACTACATATAATTCATAAAATAATCAATATACTTAAATAAAATTCATGTAGCTCACTTTGAGCCCTCTCACGGGATTATGCGATTCGTCGTAACTCACAGTCTCTTTTATACTTGCGTCTGCTGGGGTGGAGATCCCCACTGCTGATCGTAAGTAGTTTGCCACAAGTTTAACCATGCCAAAGACCCGACTCGCCCCCTCGCCGACCGGAGCACTGCATCCTGGCAACGCGCGCACGTTCCTGGTGAACTGGGCATTGGCTAAGCAGCAGGGCTGGGAAATTTTATTGCGGATCGAAGATCTCGATGGCCCGCGAGTCAAACCGGGCGCTTCCGAAGAAGCGATCGACGTGCTCGATTGGTTGGGCCTCGATTGGGATGAGGGGCCGGTGTACCAGAGCCACGATCTCACTCCGTATCAAGATGCTCTCGCGACACTAGGGAAGCAGGGAGATGTTTACTCTTGTCGTTGCACGCGCAAACAAATCGCCGAGGCAAGCCTTTCCGCCCCGCATGGCGACGAGCACGAACTGCGTTACCCCGGTACGTGTCGACCGCAAGAGCCGAAGCCGGTCGATACGAATTTATTGAATAGTAAGGAGGTCGCTTGGCGAATTCGTGCGCCGGAGCGGGTGTTGACATTCGTCGACCGATTTGCCGGTAAACAAGAGTTCGACATCGCCAGAACAGTTGGAGACTTCCTGGTCGGTGCCAAGGGAGGAACACCCGGATATCAACTGGCGGTAGTGGTTGACGACGCGCGACAGAGGATCGATCAGATAGTGCGTGCCGACGATTTACTTTCGTCCACGCCGCGCCAGATGCATGTCTACGAACGCCTGCAACTCGGTTCCCTGCCTAGCTACACACATTTGCCGATGGTAGTAGGTGAGGACGGACGCCGACTGGCCAAGCGCCATGGCGACAGTCGCCTCTCGCATTATCGAGCAAAAGGAACTAGCGCAGAGCGAATGATCGGTCTGCTAGCCGAGTGGTGTGGTTGCGGACCGCGCCGCGAAATGACGGCTCAAGAGTTTCTCGAAGTCTTTCACCTGGAACACATGCCAAAGGAGCCGATTACTTTCTCCGCAAGCGACAATCAGTGGTTGTTAGCGCGTTAGCCGTCATTTGCCACCGTCGCACGAGCGAGGCTCGTCGAAACCACGCGAGCGAATACTACGGTCGCAATGGCGAAGCTCCGATTGATTTCCAGGTACTTCCGATTCCGAAAGCACAGAACTTGTTGTTGGATTTGCTGTTAGGTAGAATTAAGTATTAGGCGGAGTTGAGCTAGCAAGTAAGGATTTATCTGTGTCTGAGACAGCGCAGACCTATGCCCACCGATGGCTGCAGGATTATGGAGACAAGCTCTATCACTATGCCCTCGCCAGAGTAGGCGGCAACGCGGCGTTGGCTGAGGATCTGTTGCAAGAGACATTGCTGGCCGGCATGAAAGGCTATTCTCAATTCGAAAACAAGTCGACAGTGGAGACTTGGCTAACAGGCATTCTGAGACGCAAAATTGTCGATTTCTATCGCCAGCAGGGACGTCGCGGACGAGAATACCCGATCGAGGAATTGTTTTTTGAAACGGGCTCAATTAAGCATCTGGAAAATTGGAATTTTGAAGCGGATCAGCTGTTGGAGAACCAAGAGTTTTTAGCCGCGGTGAAAAGTTGCCTGCAGAGCCTCAATACGCCTTTGTCAGAAGCCTTTTCTCTTAGCGTGGTCGACGGTCTCGATACGAAAGAAACTTGTAAGATTTTGGGCATCACACCGACTAATCTATCGGTTAGGTTGCATAGGGCGCGGATGGGGCTGCGCAGGTGTCTAGAAATCAAATGGTTTGGGGGCGAAGACTAGCGTGTCATTCTGGCGAGCCATCGTGATGTTGCTGACGCTGAAGTGCGATCAAGCTACGCACCTCACCTCGGACAGCTTCGAGCGAGAGCTGACCTCCGTAGAGCGCTGGTCGCTAAGATTGCACCACATCTCCTGCCGCTACTGCAAGCGGCTATCTCGGCAGCTGAAGCTCATCCATGCCGCAGCTATTCGCGCTGCAGGCACGGGCGAGGATCTCTCCACGGAGGCCCGCGAGCGAATTGATGCAGCAATCGCTGCTGCAGAGAGCGGAAACGGCTAGTTTTCTCCCATTAAAGTTTTTTTGGGAAATTCTTGTAGCCGATTCTACGCGCGGGCGACTAATCACATAACCGCGCTGAAAAGTCCTCAGCAAGTGGCCAGGAATTAAGTGTTTTTGTAGGGTGCTAGTGAGCTCAAACCACCTACCGAATTCTGTACCAATGGCGCATGCCTAGTCTGCGCTGCCGGTCGTCTGTCCAGCCTAATGCTGGTTTGTTCAACCTTTGATATCAACTGCGCTGAGTGTACGCGCAGTCAACAACCTGAGGAGCACTGTTAAATGTTACGAGCTAAAGTCTATTTTTTCGCAGCCATCGCCTTCGCCTACCCCGCTGGTGCCTGGGCACAATTAGCTTCAACAACTACACCAAGCACACCTACCGATCTTCAAGTTACGGTCACGAACGAAGGTAACTCAGATTTTACACTCACTCCCCTGTGGTTTGCTTTTCAGAACGGTGGTTTCGACTTGTTTGATACAGGTGTCGCCCCTTCCGCAGGTTTAGAACTCTTGGCGGAAGATGGGGTCGTCGATTCGTCTGATCCAAACGTGGACACCGTTACTAGCGAATTCGACGCTGCCGCTCAGCCAGGCAATCGACAAGGGATCGTGCTCGCTCCTGGAGGATTCGGCGGTGCACCGGTCATCGAGCCAGGCGAATCTGGCGCTGGTTACATCACGCCTATCAATCCTGCCAACTACCAGTTCTTTACGTTCGCTTCGATGGTAATCCCTTCTAACGATACCTTTATAGGAAACGAAAGTCCGACCCAGTACCAGGTGTTTACTCCCGGAGGTCAGATCAACGATCCCTCGGGCGTGTTTACGATTCAGATCTTTGGCTCCGATGTGCTTGATGCCGGGACTGAATTGAACAACGCTCTCGGGGCTGCCTTCTCAACAAATGGCGGATCTCCGACTGATACAAACGATGGTGTTGGAGCGGCTGGGGATCTTTCCGAGTTTCTGAATTCCACAACTCCTTCGGGATTGACGATCACAGATTTCATCGCGCCAGGGGAGCTCTTGGCCACGATTACCATAAGCCAACTGCCCGAGCCCTCGACGTTTGGGATATCGTTGCTCGCCGCTGGTTGCTTTGGGTTAATGCGAAAGCGACGAAACTGAAGAAGACGCATTCAGGCTGGATCAGCAGAGGCAGCGCGGGCCAGGTAGATGTGATGTGGGGGTGCTCGGTTCGCCGGGCGCCCCCTTCCGCTTGCGCTGCGTCCGAAGCCTCTGACACCGGAAAATAAGTAGCAGGGGCAAATTGTTGGTACGTTCGATGGCCGGCGATCAGGCGATCCGCTTTTCTAGATCACGCGAATTCGAGTCAGGTATGTTAGAATCTCGACGCGCAATGCACGCGCGAGCCGACCTGCCACATTCGCCCAAACACCTGTTCCATGGCCGTAGTCGAAAGCCTGAAGAACGTTGACGCCCAACAACGGCGGCTTGCTGTTGCGAGACAGTTCGGCACCTTCACGCAGGCCTACTCTACGGCAGTGCAGTTGGGCTTGGAGCACTTCTGGTACCAAGACGCCTACCTCGCTTATCGGCGCAAGTGGGGCGTGACTTGTGCACTAGCCGACCCTGTTGGCCCTCCTGAGCAACACGCGCCTTTGCTACAAGAGTTTACTCGCCAATTCCGCAGTATTTGCTTCTGGCAGATTTCACATTCCACTGCCGAGGTGCTTGAGCAACTCGGTTTCTGGATCAACGAAATGGGCTGCGACACTCGGCTCGAGCTGGCTGACTACAACTTCGGCGGTAAGAAAAAAGAACGGTTGCGCCACGCCACGAATTGGCTCGGCAAACACAACTACGAAGTCCGCGAGGGCACCTTTGCTGACGACGTCTCTGCGGACACAATTCGATCCTTGTCCGAAAAGTGGTTCACCTCGCGACGATCGAAACGGGCAGTCTACTTTTACAATCGCCCGCCCGTTTATGAAGACGAACCCGACGTACGCAAGTTTTTTCTTTACTCGCCAGAAGGAGATCCCGTAGCCTTTGTGTATTTCGATCCCATATTCAAGGACGGTCAGGTGATCGGCCATTCTCCATCGATCAAACGCCGTTTGCCCGAAGCGCCGATGCGGTCGGAAGAAGGGATCATGAAAGTGGCCATCGAACATTTCCAGCGCGATGGCATCCAGCGCGTGATGCTGGGCCTCTCACCATTGGCAGGGATCAAGAATCGTGATTTCCGAGCGAACCCAATCATCCATTTCACCTGGAGTCGCGGCCTCAACGCCTGGTGGTTAAATCGCTACTTCTACAACCTAGCCGGCCACGCCGACTTCAAACGCCGATTCGATGGAATTGAAGAGCAAACCTACTACGCCTCAGACTGTCTGTTCAACGACATCCGTATCATCGCGTCGCTGCGGATGGCGGGGGCGCTGTGATGGTGAGCCAGATTGCGCCGAGACCGGTCCCCGCAAGAGGTTAACGGTACTGTTTTGCGCTGCATGCCGTGACGGTTCTCTGCGCCATCGCGGTATGGTCGGAGGGCACCGCACAAGGTAGCTAACAATCTGCCGTTTCTCCCCTCAGCGTTTCACGCTGAACGCAGGTTTGCGACCTCCCTTTTTCGACGTTTGTGCAATGCCCACCCACTCCGCCGCCACCCTTTGGGCATGGCAATACCTGCAGCGATAATGACGGCCCAAAGGCTTTATAATGAAGTATGATAAGGGCTGGTTTCAGAGTTGACCCATCTGTGTGGAGAAGCGATTTTGCGGCGTTCGTTGTTAGCCCTGCGTTTCTTACAGGCACTGGCTTGCTTGCTTGTGTGCAAAACGGTGTTCGCTGTTGTTTTCTCATATCCCAGTTATTTTCCTCCGAACTTTCGCTCTGATTTTTTGTTGGGACGAAGCTCGTACTTTTTTGGGCCTTATCAGTGGGCGTTCTATGCCCATATCATTTCCGGACCGTTCACACTCATTGCTGGACTAGTGTTAATCAGCGAATCTGTTCGCCTAAACCTACCATTGTGGCATCAACGCCTAGGACGACTACAGATTTGTTGTGTCCTCTTCTTGGTTACTCCAAGCGGATTGTGGATGGCGTGGTACTCAGCAACTGGAATAATTGCTGCTGCTGGATTTGCGACATTGGCTGTAGTGACAGCATTCTGTGTCGCAAAGGGATGGCAGGCCGCAACTCAGCGTCTCTTTGACGAGCATCGTCGGTGGATGCTGAGGTGTTTTGTGCTCCTTTGTTCAGCCGTCTTGCTGAGAACAATCGGCGGTATCTCAGACGTGCTAGGAGCCGGATGGACTTACCCATTCGCTGCGTGGCTTAGCTGGCTGTTGCCACTCTTTATTCTCGAGTCTCTACTGCCTAATCAGTTATCTCTTCGCCTCCGGCGATAGTTAGCAAAGCACGCAAAACATCTTTGTCCACATCTAAATTGATTGCTCTTACATGTCCATCAAGGAAAGCAGCCTGCATGACACCTGGGTGATTCGTGCGTCGTTCCATATCGTACTCGCATACCTCTTCTTCACTAATGTCATGAGGCGACATCCAGTGAATCGCTTGGTCAGGACCAACGTCAACTACGGCTATTGTTGCCTTTGTTCCATCAGTTATTTCAGACAGGCTTCGTGGAACAGAACCAGAAAATACACTAGTCGGGCCATAGACTCCTAGGTAAGTCGTAATGTTCTTCGTGTCACGATAACTAGGGCAGATGTATGACTCCACAACCGCCTCCCTGGCTTTCGCGTTCACAGGGTCGTCCCATGGCTTGGAATGGTCAATGCTCTCGTAGAGCTGTCGTTGCTCCATGTGAGGCAGAATCAATGTCCGCCAGCTATGCAGACGATTTCCATCTGCATCAACTGTGTATGCTGGCGGTAATGTGCCATTCTGAGACTCGTAGTGAAGAATCGCCAGCATAATCTGCTTAAGATTGTTTGAGCACGAGTTTCGTCTTGCTGGCTCCCTTGCCGAGCGAACTGCTGGTAAGCATAAGGCAACGACAACTCCAATTATCGCTATCACGACCAAGAGCTCTACAAGGGTGATCGCTACTCCTTGTCGATGCATCGCTAATCTCCAATATTAAACGTTCGAACGAGTTCTAAATTCTACTCGTGTGCTCATTGCGAGAACAGCCAAGAGCTGGTCGCCGGGAGATTACACCTGCGAGCAGCAGGCTTATTTGACTGTGGAAATGAAGCAATCCGACGGTCGAAAACGACCCCAGATGCGGAATACCCGAAACTGCACAGGATTCATCGACCGAGGGGATTATTAACTGCCACAGGCGTTTCGCGCGGGTGGCACCGACACAAATCCGAGCAAAGGCGAATGAGTGGCGACGCGGTTTGCGGACAGGCGTCGGTGCCACTTTCTTTCGGCGTGGAGGCTGAAACCTCTGCCGAGCTCACAAAGAGGATTAACTGGCTGGCCTATCGCAGACTATTACATGCCAGCGCAGGCTCTGTATTTTAGATTCCGGCAAAGAAAGAATTGCGAGGGAAATAGTCCCGCTTGAGTCGCCGTTCGGGCACGGCAGCTGCATCGAAAACTAATTCGAGTTAACGCCAACTGCTGAACGTTCGAAGCTTGCCTTCCAATTCGTGGCGCAGGATTCGCATAATCCATGCGAGAATTGACAATCCGGCTTCAAGTCGTTTATAGCAACCTCAATCGGCATCCACGACGACGTTGTCTTTAATGCCTTGCAGAGGCTGCAAATTACGTGCATATATTCTGCAGGGCGTTCTTGATCATTAAGCAAATTGATCAATTCTTGGCCACAGTCGACAGTTTGGAAAAGAATGGGTTCTTCTTCTATTCGGATCTCGCTCGAATAGCGTTCCAGGAGGAATTTGTGGAGAAGCGAAAACGCGATAACCCCACTGACGTCGTCCAGCTGCTCGTCGCTCAGGTACTCTGTCAAGCTAGAATACAAAGTTGGTGCAATCAAAGGCTCGCGTGCAAGATGATATACTCTTGCCAACGATGGCTCCCAAATATTTCTTTCCGAAACAGAGGCAGGTAACCGATGGAAAGCGACCAAATTCTTCACTTCTTCTAAAGTGAATCCTTCGGTGATGAGGCCGCGGGCGTGCATGACCGTACAATACTGGTTCTCGCAATGACTCAGCCACAATCCCTGAATTGCTTCGCGTATCACTGGGCTAAAACTGAGTGAGTCGTTGAAATAAACCTTCTTGTTTAGCTCGATAATTGATGGACCATAACCATACTTAAATGCAACCTGAATGATGATCGGAGCACCATCGGGATAGTATTGGGCAAGCTGATCATTCGGATTGCTGTGGGATACCATCATATTCCAATGCGAGAAAAGGTATTTAAGGAAGACACGGTAACGACCATTTCGAAGCGAACGCCACTCTACGCGAAAGCGTCAATCTGACGCAAGATTGAGCGGGACCAGCTGGGACGAACGGTGCGATTTCCATTGAGAATCGTAACAATCTGCGCAGTTTTTCAGTATCGGACTCTGGAATCTCTCCCAAACTGCACGGACTTGTTCCGGCTTATAGCATCCCATTGTGCGAATCCCATGAGCCGTACGCGCTAGCGTCGGGTAAACTTTTGTAACGGTTGGCACGTGGGCTACCCGAGGCTAGCACCTGCGGCTCAGGTGGTGCGCGGACATGCGGAGGGGGAATAGGGCGGTTGTGAGGAGCAATGCAAAACTCGCCGGCGCGTTAGCCAATTTCTTATTCCTACTCGAACAAGTTCACCGCCTCCGAACAAAGAAAGCAGCTTAGCGACCAATCTTGAAATGATCAGCTTCCGCTCCCGGCCTATCGAGCTGATAGATCTTTGAGAATTGCATATGGCAGCTACGCAATAAACACTTGCGTCGAGCAAGTCGAGGTCAGCAAAGAACTTACGGGGCTACGAAATTACGTAAGATAATTCCCGAGGGTGAGCGAAAGACTAGGGGTTTCGGCTCCTAATCCATATCCACCAGATTCTTCATTATCCTTGCAGCTTCATCGGCCGGAGATTAAGATATGGTAGAATTGACATGTAGTGCATATTCTATTTCTGCTTCCAATTATAAGAGTTTAGAACTAATCCAGAGCCGTCACGAATCAATCGCGCTTGACCGCCTTAGGGCTGTTAGCAGCGTGGGATTCGTGGCGGCTTTTTCGTTTTTAGTATCCTCCATTTTTCTAGCTCTGAGAAGAAGATCATATGCCTATCTGTCTTTGCCGCTATCTCGGCGTTGGAGCACTAGTCGCATCCAGCCTTTTTTCTAGTCTCGCAGAAGCACGTAGTACTCGAACGGTTGTGCTTTCTGGCCAACAAATTCCAGGAGCGGACACCGGATTACTCTTTGGAGGATTCGAAGAGTTTGGCAACGGCATAAGAGTGGCTGTCATTGATAACTCCGGTAATACAACTTTCAAGGGAATGCTGCAGGTTGGTTCGGGAGGGGTGACATCGGCAACGCAGCATGGACTTTTCCAAGAACATGGGGTGACTGTGCAAACTGTGGTTCGATCTGGTGATCTCGCGCCTGGCACGAATGCGCCAAATAATCGTTTTCGTACTTCGTTCGATCAGTTCAGTCCCTTCACCGATTTCAGTGTGAATGACGTTGGTGAAGTTGCGTTCCTCTCGGAACTCACAGCTCCAGGCGTTATCGAATCGTTAGGTACTAATACGGGTATCTGGTCGACAGATAACGGGAATTTACACCTTGTCGCACGTACGGGCGAAAAACCGCCCGGCACCTCTGCAGATACTATTCGATTTCAATCACTGTCTGCGCCGAGTATAAGCCAGTCAGGAAAAACTTCGTTTTCGGCGTCCCTACTTCGTTCGCTACCTAGCGGAAGCGGTCGATTCGAAGTGAGTGTATGGTCAGAAGACAATGGCACGCTGCAACTGGTGGCTCGCGATGGAGACTTAGCACCTGGAGCACCAGATAACCAAGAATTCACTACTCCTTTAATAGGTGTTGCAAGCAAAAGAGGGCTCACTGGACTAAAAGTAATTTTAGACGGCGATAACGGTCAGACCGACAGTCGTTGGCTGATCGAGAATGAAATACCCAGTCTGATTGCCTATGATGGAAGCTCTGCGGAAGAAGTTGAGGCTGGTGCTACTCTGCGATTTGACAGCTCTGATGGGTTTTCCGCTAATGCTGCTGGCCAGCTTGCTATGGTTGCTTCCATCTTGCCAGACGGTGCTTCGCAAAGTGAACCAAGCGTTATTCTTTTTGATAACAATGCCCTCAGTCTCGTTGCCCGAGCTGGGACCCACGCCCCTGGAACCCCAGCGGAAGCAACCTTCAGTTTCTTTGGTTCACAACTAATCGGTTCAGCAGGACACGTCGCATTCACTGGCGGTTTGACGAGGGATATTGGCGGAGTGGTTGGTGGAGTCAACTCACTGGGTGTTTGGTCGAATGGCAGCGGTGCGCTCGATTTGGTTGCCCGCGAAGGAAGTCAGGCACCTGAAACACCTCCAGGTGCTCTGTTCGATAATCTTTCATTAACGGCTATCAATGAAGCCGGGCAAGTTGTTTTAACGAGTACTTTAGAAATTGGCGTTGCTGGCGTTACAAGTAATAACGACCTTGGTATTTGGGCTGCTGACACTAAAGGTGTACTCAGATTGATCGCTCGTGAGGGAGACGAGTTGGAAGTCGACGACAACGTTTTTCGAACTATTTCAAGTCTCACTGTCCAGACCGCCATAGGAGGAATTGGAGGATTTAATGATTTAGGGCAAGTGGCGTTCGCGGCGACTTTCACTGATGGATCCAGTGGTGTTTTTGTCTCAGATCTAGCTGCTGTACCAGAACCAAGCTCCTTATGTTTCTTTTGTGTAGCAAGCACACTAATTGGACTAACTAGTTGGCCACGAACTAACCAACGTTCGTTGTCCCGCGGCGGGGTAGTTGGACCGCTGGTAGAAGCGGCACGCAGCTAACTCGCGTCTGCGACGCCCACCAGGGTCTCGGAGCGGAGTTCGCTAATCTGTTTCGGATTCATCAATCGAACCCGTTAACTAGCAGGCACCCCAAAGCGGGTGTCCCCCAAGCGGCCAAGAATAGTGTTTGCTTTCTTATCGCGGATTTCGATAATCAAACGTGCACAACGTTGCAGCGATCTTTGACAATTCGATGAGAGACCGGGTTCTAGGTTTCTTCCGTTTCACGATGTTCAGAACGGAAGAAAAGGGGGTGAGTTTTTTCCCACACGATTCGCGGTTCGGCCTAGATTTGTCGGGCGCCGCCGAATGCCAGGCGGAAAGAATGCGAGCTGCCGAAGCGGGGAAAAATGTTCGCTGGGGAAAAAAGTGAGCGTATTTTTTCCCGCACTGTGTGGCTGAAGGCCTGGTTTTGTAGCGCAGATGGAAAGAGTGTGGGTAAAAAACCGAGGGTTTTTTCCCAGAAATCGTTTTCCGGGTTTGGGGCAAGAATTGCCTGCGTGTTCCGGACCTATGTCGGCGCGACTCTGTTCGAGGGTGCAGGCTAGCACTAGCGAGTGAGCGAACCGGAGCGACGGGCCGCGGTGGAAGTGGGCGTATGAGGCAAGAGCTCCATCGAGTCGATGAGCTGTCGGTCCGCATCGGCAAAGCGCTCGATCAACGACTGCTCGACCGTCGAGGAGATTGATACCCGCGGTAGGTCGGGGGCAGAGACGAGGTAGTACCGCCATTGGACGGCCACGTCTTCCATTTTGCCAGTTGCGACAACACCTAAACAGGTATTCCCTTGGGCGGTTGTCCACTGTGTGCTAGCTGTAACACGTTCCAGATGCTTGCCAATCGACTCACGAACATCGCGTTCGAACTGCTCCAAGGTCGTTTCCCGTCCTGCGGAGCGCGGTGGTAGAGTTGAGAGCTTGCAGTGGCCGGTCCGATTGCCCTCTTGCAAGTAGCTGAGTGAGAGCACGTCGCTTTCCTCGGCCATGATGTACCACGCGGCATCGTGCATGAATCGGAAGCCTTGATCGTGAGCGTCGTAGAGTAGGGCACGGCGAAGGGGGCGTGACGTGTCGCTGGTCAGGTCGACAACTTTGTTTCCGATTCGATCACTTCCCGCGGCGGGCATAATCGACATTCTAACCTGCGCGACAATGTCGAGTCCGGGCACGACTTCACTGGGCGTACGTTTTTCTTGGATGGCTAGGTTGAACTTAGTGATTCGCTGCCGCCCGAGGTGGAAAAGATACGCCCCGCGTAGTTCGATTTCGGTTGGAGCGCCGGCTACCGTCCCATGCACCGTGCCGGCGAGCCGGATTTGAACTTGGTTGTTCGTTTCGCCCGTGACCACACTGCTAACTTCGCAGACGGCAACGTGATCCATATCGAGCAGGGGAGCAATCGCAGCTTTGTCGTGACTCCAGTTTTCACCCTCAGAAATCTCACGACCTGGGAGTAACCGATCGAGCCCTAAGGAATTGCCGTCGACATTTACTAAATCGAACTGAGAACGGGTGAGCGGTTCCGAGACAGATTCGAACGCTACATACCCGTCGCGAATCTCGACTGCCAATGTTTGCTGGTCAATCGGCAACGTGTCGTGTGTGCCTTCGTCTTTCACCTTGATCGTGGCCGATGCTTCATCGTATTGCCTCACCGAGCGTGCTAGCGTAGTTGCGTCTGGCTTCCACTCGATGAGTCTCTCGTGATAGATCACCTTGGCGGAAACGCTTACCGGTTGAGAATCGAGCTCTCCTGCTTCTGTGCTTAGCAGCTGACCGCCCATTTCCAGGTCGATCGTCACGGTTGAGGTCGCTTCGGTGCTGAGATTAGGTTTCAGCAAATAGCCATCTGCATGCGCGTGGAGCGCTGCCCAGCCCAACCAACCGGAAAAGTGGAGCAGGGAAATTAGGCATAACGAAGTACGCATGGGAAGGCGCCTCAAGAGTGTTCAGCGCGAAGCGGATTACGACGAGCGTAGGGCATCGGGCGGTTGGTTTCGTCAGCGAGAGTCTACAAGCAGCAAGAAATGTACACGTAACGCCGTAATCGTCTCGATTGCGAAGGACAATTCAGTGGAAAAGCCACGCTCGGCCAGATGTCGCTAAGCTACCCAATTGCACACGTAGGGGCTGCTCAGTAGCCTTTCGCTGAGAGTTTTCATCCGACTCACCGGAATATCCCTAAGTCATTAACGGTAAAAGACTTAAGACCATCCAGAAGGTGCTATAATTGAAATAGAGGGGAAATCGGGCCGAACTTTCTATCGACCCATTGCTACTAATCTGCGTACAACCACTTAGCCAAGGTCGCTGATAGCAGTGGCGGCGGCGGAGTCAACCCTGCTGGCTGGGTCTATGGAGTCGAGTTTTCGACTCGAAGCCCCAATTTTGAGGAAGTGACCCCGCTAGCAGAAGAGACGCGCCGCACGTGTGTTAGCGAGGTCTGACAAGTTGTCAGCCGTCAGCAGCGGTTGCCCGAGGCAGGCAGCAGCTGTGGGAGACGAGCAGGAGAAAGGAAATAATCGAGCAATCGGACGTGGGCGAAGGAGTCGCACGGAACACCACGCCAACTCATCAATTAGGAAGAGTTACAGTGAGAAGAGGTGGACCATGCATCAAGATTATAAGAGCCCTCTAGTGAAGTGGTTGAGAGACCGCCAACAGCAGCTGAAAAGCCGCGAGTCGGTGCTGTCGCAGATCGACGCAGCGGAAAAATTAATCGGCAAGATCGACACCTACGGTAACTATCCCGCAGGAGAAGTGCTGCCACACATTGCCGGCGAGGCATTGCCTGAGGCGGGAAATCGCAAGATTTCTGGCAGCGATCTGGTACACGATCTGCGGCTGTTCGTCGAAGATCTCTCCGATTCGGCCGATCTTAGCGCCGATGCGGTAGGCGAACAGGTCTTTACCGTTGAGCAACTGGCCAAGCAGTTCAATGTTTCGACCAAGACCATCTCGCGCTGGCGGGCCTTAGGCCTGGTCAGTCGAAGATTGGTGTTCGATGGTCGCAAGCGAGTCGGCTTCCTGCGCAGCAGCGTCGATCGATTCGTTAAGAATAACGCCGAACGAGTGGAGCGCGGTGCCCGGTTTAGCCAGCTGACTGACGAGCAGCGCGGTGAATTCATCGATCGCGCACGGCAGATGGCGGATTCCGGCATCGGCCAACCCGAGATCGCCCGGCAATTAGCCGCTCGCACGGGCCGTAGTGTGGAAACTATCCGCACCTCCCTACGGCAATACGATATCGAGCATCCCGAGTCGGCCATTTTCCCCACTGGCAGTGGCCCGCTTACTGAATTGCAGAAGAAGAACATATTTCGTGCGTATCGTCGTGGGACCTCGGTCGACAAACTTTGCCGTGACTACAATCGCACAAAGACGACAATCTATCGCGTAATCAATGAAATGCGCGCGGTGCGCATTGCTGAACTACCCTTAGACTTTATTCCGAATGCAAGGTTCTCGCGTAAGGGTGCTGACAATGCGTGCCTGGGACCCATGCCCGAAAGCGAAACGCCAACTCGCAAGCCGCGGCGTCCCTCAGGCTTACCCCCGTACTTGGCGAGCCTCTACGAGATTTCTCTGCTCACCCGAGAGCAAGAGCAGCACTTGTTCCGCAAGTATAATTACTTGAAGTTCAAGGCAATCAGGCTGCGCGATCAGCTGGACCCCGAAAATCCCAAGGCTGCAACGATGGACGAAATCGAGCAGCTTTACGAGCAGATTGTCGACATTAAAAATCAGATTGCACGCTGCAATCTGCGACTGGTTGTGTCGATCGCCAAGCGTCGCGTTTCGCCAGACCAGAATTTCTTTGAGCTTGTGAGCGATGGCAATCTGTCTTTGTTGCGAGCAGTCGAGAAATTCGATTACGCCCGTGGCAATAAGTTTAGCACCTACGCCAGCTGGGCCATTATGAAGAATTACGCTCGGACGATTCCTGGTGAATATCGTCACCGGGATAGATTCCGCACGAGTCATGACGAGTTGTTTTCCGCCACCCAAGAGGAGCGCGGTAATCCGATGGTCGAGGAAGGCTTGCAGACGGATCGAGAGTCGAAGGTCCAGCGTATTTTGCGGCGACTCGACGACCGCGAACAGCAGATCATCATCGGTCGGTTCGGCCTTGATCATTCCCGCGAGCCGCTCACACTCAAAGAAGTGGGCGTCGAATTGGGAGTTACCAAGGAACGCATTCGACAGATCGAGGCCCGTGCTCTTAATAAGCTTCGCCTGGCCGCGCAAGAAGAAAAAATTGCGCTAGATAACTAAGCCTTACACATTAGCCAGTCCTCCCACTGGTTTAAGACCGCCGTGGAGCCATACGCGCTTCGCGGCGGTTCTTCTATTTGTGTTCTCCCAGAGTGGCTACTCATGCCTTCAGGGGCTGATGAGTGTAAGTACACTCCACTGTCGGAGAGGACGTCTGCACTTCGTGAAGTTCAATGTAGCGAAGTCTGGCGTTGAGTTTCCGCCAGTGTGGGTTATGATGGGTCTCCATGGGCGAAGCCAGTCTGCAGAATATTGAATCGATCAACCGAAGGCTGGCTCCGGCGCTAATCTTAGCCGCAGTGAGCGCCTGGTTCTTTCAGACCTTCATCATGGGCTCCGACCTGTTCTGGCATTTGGCCGCGGGGCGAGATATTTGGCAGAACGGGGCTGTTCCGCAGACCGATCCCTACTCATACACCTTCGGTGGCAAACCCTGGGTTAATCATGAATGGCTTTGGGACATTATCTATTGGAATGTCTACCAACTAGGCCCGGATGCGGTGGCTTGGTTTACGATCGGAATCTTTATCACGATCTTCTCGATCGTTTATGTGATGGCTTACGGTATATGCGGCTCGGTGTTTGCATCAGGTCTCGCTGTATGGCTGGCAGCGGCGGCATCGTTCTGGTTTTTCGACATTCGACCGCACGTTATTACGCTACTGATGGTTTCGATTGTCCTCGTGACGAAAAACAAAAAGTGGGCGCCCTGGATGTGGCCGCCCTTGATAATACTGTGGACTAATTTGCACGCGGGCTTTGTATTCGGCATCGGTATGATCGGTCTGCTGGTCTTGGTGCGGACGGTGGAGCAGTCTTTGCAAGCCAAGCGGATAGTCATCTCGCCGATCGAGTGGATGTCTGTCGCGCTCTGTCTGCTGGCCTGGTTGGTGAATCCATATGGCTGGAGAATCGTAGAGTTTCAGCTCGACTATTTCTTCCACGACTCAGTTTATAAGGGTCTGATTGAATGGAGACCCCCGGAATTCAAACTCGACCCGACGTACTACGAAGGCTGCTTTTGGTGGTTCGCTTTGCTTGTGGTGGTCGGGATTGTTCTAGAGGGTGATATCCTGATAGGTGGAGGCGCGTTTATCATTGGTTCGTTACTAGTGGTAAGCATGAAGCGCGAAGATTGGCGGTATGTCATCCTTTTAGTGGCCGGCGTGTTGATGCGTGGCCAAAAGAAGTACCGGTACTTGATCGCTCTCTCTGCGGTCGCTTTCATACTGGCTACAACTTCTCGCCGCTTCATTCCACTGTTCGCGGTGATATCCACTCCATTTGCCGCTATAGCGATAGTTCGCACACGTGACTATCTCGTTCGCCATATGCCACAACTGAAATCACCCTGGGCTGGTGTTGGTGCGAGTCTTGTAGCACTAGCCTGTGCCACCTACATGTGGAGCCAGGTCAAACTCGGCCCAAGCCTGCTCAGGAATTGGGCGATGTCCGACGTTTATCCCGAGGAGGCGGTCAAGTATCTCAACGCAATCGGCCCGGCGAAGAAGGTGATGAATTACTACAACTGGGGCGGTTACATCATTCTTCATGCTCCGGAAGTAAAGTTGTTTATCGATGGCCGGGCCAATACTCTTTATGATGAAAAGATTTACAAAGACTACCATATGTTTCTCAGTGGCCAGCCCAAGCCTGAGCGACTGGCTCGCTATTCGGCCGATTTGGCTCTATTGCCCAGCGGCAGATTCTCTAACGCATTGCAGAGAATCCAACCGCCCTGGAAGCCGATCTATCGGGACTGGAACGTCATTTTGGCTCCCCCGGGGTCGCCGCTGCTTTCAGAAGATCTACCGGATCCAAGTGAAGTATTGAAAGGTGGCATTCAACCTCTGCTCGATGAGGCTCTTTCTGAATCGAATAAAGGGAATTTACAAGAGGCGATCAAGCCTCTAGAAAAGGCGCTCGAGATCGATCCTCAAGCTGTCAGAGTCTACGGATTTCTAATGCGAATCTTTGCCAAGATGGGCTCTATCGACAAGATTTCGGAGCTGGCCGAACGCGGCATCAAGGAAAACCCGCGACGTGATACGAACTTTCGCTCCATGGAAGGGGTCGCATATCTTAATGCAGGTCAACCTCGCAAGGCACTTGCAGCTTTCAAGCTTTCGGTCAACAAAGGCCCATTCTCTAGTCGAGATGGTCACTTTCAACGGATCAAGGAAATCGAGCGTGGGTTGGCTCGCAAGGAGCGTGGTTACTGAGTAACCGTTGGACAACGCCTACAGCCAGTCGGCCTCGACTCGTGACAACACAAGATCGAGGCGATTGACTCGCTTGTCCGGTAGCGAACGAACACGGCGTGGGCGAGTCACCTCAGCCGGCCATAGGTACCGCCAAGGCCAGAGATTGTTGGTAATCTCATAGACGTGAAAACCGGCGTCGATCAGCGGCTGAAGCACTTCATGCGGAGTAAGACTCCGATCGGTCCACCAGGCGGGAGAGAGTTCGACAAGGATCTCTACTTGGCTTGGACATTGGTCAAGGAACTCTTTCATGCCCCGTAGTACTGCCACTTCGGCTCCCTCAACGTCAATCTTAACGAGCCGTGCTGTTTCTATTTCGGCAGGTTGCAAAAGATCGGCGAGAGGAGCTGCGGGAATCTCACCCTCACTTGGAAGCCCTCGACCAGAGACGGTTGTACTTAGGCCGATATTCTTGTCAGGGCCACTATAGAGTTGTAGTGTGCCGACCGCCTCTGCCGCGGCTTGGTTGACCGTTCTTACCGAAGAAGTCAATTCGTTTTCGGTCAGAGACTCTTGTAGCAAACGATAAATCTTCGGTGACGACTCGATTGCTACGACTCGCCCGTTTCCCTTTAGCTGTTTCGCTGCCAATAGAGTGTGATAGCCGATGTTTGCACCGACGTCGACGAAAGTGTCGCCATCCTGTAGGCGCCCGGCGATGAAGTCAGTCATATCCGGTTCCCAGACTCCAAACAGGTATAAGTAGGTCTGGATAAAGTCAGGCAATTGGCACCGAAATTGGGCGCCGTAGCATGCGGTAGCTTCGACTTCCAACGGCCCTCGACATAAGGACCACAATCGCAAAAGCACTAGCATCGCGCCAAAGACGGGAACTAACACTATAGCCCGCACGAATTTTTCGTACCAAGGAACACGTGACCGATTCGTAGCCAGAAGCCGCAGGAAGGCTCGACATGCTCCGATCACTAATCGCAAGAACCGCTCCATGCCTGGTTACCACCCTCGCCACATGTAACGTCGATAGATGCGTAGAAAGTCGCTGTAAACGACAAAGAAATCTCGAAAGCGAAGCTTCGATCCTGCCACGTCGGTCCAGCACATGAGAGGTTGTTCGTAGATGACCTCATTAACAGGGGGCAGATTGTCTGCGCTTCGTAGTTGGATCGACCGGGCAATGATCTCGACGTCGAAAATCCACTTCGAAATAAACGGCTCCCGAAATAGCTTTGGGAGTCGGTCATTGGTGCGAAACAGCTTTGCCCCGCACTGTGTGTCATAAATTCCAAGTCCCAGGGCTCTCGCGACAGCTGTCGCGAACACGCGTCCGAGATAGTGACGATACAGTTTCCGCCGCACCTGTCGACCCAATAGGTTGACCCTTGATCCAAACACCATCTCAACTTGAGCGTGTTGCTGAAAGACGGTGAGCATGCTTTTGAGCTCCTCAAGAGGAGTTGAGAGGTCCGCGTCCCAGAATCCGATATAGGCTGGTTTTAGTTCGATAGCTTGCAAGAAACCCATCCGGACTGCTTCGGCCTTGCCACTGTTTTCAGGCAACTCATGCACAAGAAAAGATTCTGGGCGGGAAGCACTGAGTGTTTTCAAGACTTCAGAGGTTTCGTCAGTACTACCGTCGTTGACGAAAAGAAACCGCACATCCGAGTTTTCGGCGGCGAAATTACGAAATTTTTCTAGATCGAGACGAGCGGCTTCATTGTAGCAGGGCACGACGAGGAAAGTCTCGCTCGATGGGCCGATATTCTGCTCCACGCCTTGCTCCTAGTGAACTGCTTCCGCCGATTAGATCCGACCTCAGCATCGAGTATAAACTCCCAAGAAGCCGCATGACAAGAAATTGGAGCATGTGTTTTCGCGTATCGTTCGGTTTCTAAGGCTAGGTCATTGACGTCCCCTCCTTATCCTTAGAACCCCTACGGTCCTAAACACCAAGCTAGGCACTGTCTGCCAAGTCCTCTTCGTATTCTTCCTCCTCACCATCCTCGAGCTCTGCCTCTTCCCACTCTTCGTCTTCTAGTTCCTCTTCTTCTTCCCATTCTTCATCTTCAGCCAGACCTTCTTCGGGTTCGTCCTCCTCCTCCCACTCTTCATCTTCAGCTAGCTCATCATCATCTTCCCACTCCTCGTCTTCGGCCAGCTCGTCGTCTTCCTGTTCGTACCCATCATCATCTTCTGCTTCTTCGTACTCGTAGTCTCCTTCGCTCTCCTCCGCCTCTTCATTCTCAGCGGCGTCAGACTCCTCAAGCTCGCTCTCGTCCTCCCACAGGGCAGCTGAGGCCGGCTCTTCGTCCAGATCACTAGGTTCGTCGGATCCAGGAACAATCTTGTTATTGTGACGTTCCTTGGAAGTCGGTGCGGCGACCGAAGTGGTGCCATCCGACTCCGCGGCCGAACCGCCTTCGCTGGACATAGTCTCCCAGTCTTCCAGTGAGATCAATACTTCGCGGGCTTGCGAACCGTTGTATTCGCCCACGATACCGTCCTCGGCCATGAAGTCGATCAAACGGGCAGCCCGGCCGTAACCGATGCCCAAACATCGTTGCAGTAGCGATACACTTCCGCGTCGCTCGCGGACGACCACGTCGACAGCACCTTCGTACAATTCATCACGATTCTTGAGCGCACCGGGCGTCGCTGCCTCTTCTTCCTCTTTGGTTTTGAGCTCGATGAGTTCCTTAGCAAACTCAGGCGAGTCGGTACCAACGTGGTCTACGACTGCTGTGATCTCGTCGTCGGAAAGGAAGGTGCCTTGCCCGCGCAGGAGTTGGCTCGTACCGGGCGAAAGGAATAACATGTCGCCGTTGCCCAGTAGTTTGTCGGCTCCCATTTCGTCCAGCACGACTCGACTGTCGGTCCGGCTGGCAACCTGGAACGCGATCCGAGCCGGGAGGTTTGACTTAATCAGACCAGTTATCACGTCGACGGTCGGCTTCTGAGTGGCAAGGATCAAATGGATGCCGACAGCTCGACTCTTCTGCGCTAGGCGGATGATGTGTTGTTCGACATCTTTGCCAGCGGTCATCATCAAGTCGGCCATTTCGTCGGCGACGATCACCACGAACGGCAACTGCTTGGGGATTGTCTCCCACTCGGCTTCGCTTTTTGGTTGAACTCGTTCGCGAAGTTCCTCTTCGCTAAGCTGGTTGTAGACCGAAACGTGACGCACTCCTGCGCGAGCCAGAAGCTGGTAGCGCTCCTCCATCTTATCGACTGACCAAGCGAGAATCGCTTCGGCCTTGCGCATGTCGGTTACAACAGGGTGCATCAGATGTGGCAATTTGCGGTAACCGCTCAGTTCGACCATTTTCGGATCAATCATCAGCATACGCACTTCGTCGGGCCCACGGTTCATGAGCATCGAGACGATGATTGAATTTAGGCAGACGCTTTTGCCCGTGCCGGTTCGACCTGCGATCAGCAGGTGGGGTAGGGTGGTGAGGTCCACGACTAACGGGTTGCCGGAGACATCTTTGCCCAAATAGACGGGGATTTTCATCCGTTTTGCGCGGCCATCGGTCTCTTCGATTACGTCGCGCAGCCGTACCAATTGACGGTTTTCGTTGGGAACTTCGATGCCAACGGTATTCTTTCCGGGAATTGGTGCGACGATGCGCACACTTGGCACCCGCAGAGCTATCGCCAAGTCATCTGAAAGATTCGTAATCTTGGCTAGTCGCAGTCCTGCTTCGAGCTCAACTTCGTACTGGGCGATCACAGGACCGGTTTCGATCTCGATGACTTTTACATTGAAGCCGAAGTTGCGGAACGTTTTTTCCAGCAGCTTCGCCTTGCGACGCACTTCGCGTTCGTGCTGCTCGAAGCAAATGTCGTCCGACTCCAAGAGCAAATCCAATGGCGGGATTTCGTAATCGTAGTTCGAATCGGACGCCTGCTCGGCGGCTTCAAGTTGGTGGATTACCTCCTCGCGCTCAGTCTGTTTGGCGGGCTTCTGCTTTTTCTTAATGCGCAGAGCATCTGCTAGTTTGGTTTTGAGCGGCTTTGCTTTGGGCGACTTGTCGGCTGAAGCTGGCTCGCCGGGAGTCTTTACTTTTACCGCTGGAACTGCTTGCTCCTCTTCTTCATTTTCGTCCTCTTCGTCTTCCCATTCTTCAGCGTCTTCCTCCCACTCGCCTTCGTCCTCGTCTGCTTCATCGTCTTCGTATTCGTACTCCTCTTCCTCCTCTTCCTCGAATTCGTCTTCCAAGTCAGTGTTAGGACGCTTACCGCGCGCATTATCTTTGTTGTCGTGTTTCTTCGAGTGTCCCAGATGGCCCAGAGACAGCAAACTTCGACCTGAGAAGACCGTTGTAGCAGCGGCGAATTTCAAGATCAGGTAGTCGGTGCACAGGAGCATGCTAGCCAAGAGTACGGTGAGCGCAAGAATGTACGCGCCCGTACTAGCGAAGTGAGATTCTAAGAGCGCGTGCCCCATCGCTCCGAGATAGCCTCCTGCGCCGATTTCGGGGCCAGGCGTTAATTGCGGCAGGGCCATTGTTGCCAATGTGGCAATAGCTACCAGTGAGGTCGCCCATCCTACAGCACGAAGCACAGGCTGGTCGATTCCGCGCCGCCACAACAGAACAAGTGACAGCGTGCCTAACGAACCAACTAAGTAATACGCTCCTAAACCGACGCTCTCTAGCAGCAAATGGGCCACATAGGCGCCTATCGGTCCGCAGGCATTCTGGTATTCGATATGGGGCGGATAAACCAGCGTGCTAGGTGGATCAGTAGCGTCGTACGTCCCTAGCGACACCGCGAGCAGAGCCGTAGCGGCAAGCAGCACAAGGGCCAGCAGATCAAACTTTAAACTGCGGTTATCGAACATGGATGCCGGGGTTGATCCGGTGATGCCGACCGGGCCGCCATCGTGGCAGCAAGCCGACTGAGTCTCAGGGCTCATCCGTGCCCGAGTATTATGTCCCTTGTTGACCGTCCTGGGAGTTAGCGCGAAGCGGGCGCAACATGAGTAGCACTACCTCGCTCGTTTCATGGATCGGCTCGACTGGCCTCGCGGAAACAGCTCGCTGTGCTCGCACGCTAAGACTTGCCTGTTTCGGATGATACGCATGACATAGCGCACCACATACAATCGAAATGCTCGGAGATGGTGGCCCGAAGCTCAATCGAGCTATGTATGGCTGCGTAGCTATCAGGCTGAGAGGGGAAAGTTTCGCAGCGGACGAAATCGCCCATCCTGCGTGGCCTGCATAATAGCTACGACTCGGCCTTCAGGGTCGACACCCGCGACATCTCGCCAGGAATACTCGTCTTCCCAGCGGGGGGACTCAATCCGGTTTTCCTCGCGGCGAATAGTACGGCCATGGTGTAATTCAACAACTTCCTCGTTGCTAAGCGAGATCCATGAAATGGCTTCTACCAGAGGCCGAGGAGATAGGAGAACCTTATCGAGCTGATTCTCGATGTCGTCGACGTTTATCGCAGTGCTGACGTCAAGTTCGCCGATCGATACTCTCTCCAGCGAAGACATAACGGCGCAAGTATCCAGCGAGTGTGCCAGATCGCGGCCCAAAGAGCGCACGTAAGTACCGCCACCGCAGCGGATGTCGAGTACCAATTCTGGATATTGATAGTGGACTAGATCTAATGAATGTATCGTCACAGGCCGTGGCTTGAGTTCCACGCTCTCTCCCTTGCGGGCCAATTTGTACGAACGTTGACCAGCGACGTGTACCGCCGAGAACGCGGGGGGACGCTGCTGGATAACTCCGACGAATGCCGAGAGGGCAGTTTCGACCTGCTGCTGCGAAGGTACGTGGGCCTGCTCGAGGTGTTCGACTGTGGTATCGATGTCGTCACTAGGACTGCGATATCCTAACTGGAAAGTGGCCCGGTAGAATTTGGGAAGTCGGTGGGCGTAATCGACCAGCCGCGTCGCCTGTCCTACTGCTACGATTAGCACTCCGGTGGCCAATGGGTCTAGAGTACCGGCATGCCCCGCCTTAGCTGGACGCACAAACCGATGCGCGCGGTTTACTACGTCGCGCGATGTCCAGCCAGTCGGTTTGTTGATGTTCAGGATGCCAAACATAAGAGACTACGATTTTTCTCTTTTTGACCGAGTCATTTTGTATAGCAAATACATTTCACCTTGGTGCCTGGCTTCATCGTGACAGGCGTGGACAAGGCCTTCTAGAAGAGGCCAACCCGTATCGACGGCCGGTTTTGCCTGGCTGCTGAGAACTTCGTTCGATTCGACAATCAACTCCAGCAGGCAGTCTTTCTGGTAACTTAGCAGTTCCCTCAATTCGGTGACTGTGGGCCACTGCGACGTCTCCGATAAAGGTCGACACTTCCAGCCGAATATTTCTTCCCACTCTTTAGGGAGCTCAGAAGGTCTGCCTAGCGCTTGAATGCCAATTAAGTCCCAGCCCCAGAAGATGTGTCCTGCATTCCAGATGAAATGATTCGATGTGCCGGCAGGTGCCCAGAGCTGCCACTGGGCATCTTCGGTCTCTAAGAGTCGTAGAGTGTGACCGCGAATTTGTCGGACTAGTTCTGAGAGGACTTGTATCATCTCTTATCACCTATTCTGTTAGTAGACACCCGTCGGTCGGTAGGGTAAGACACTCTATCAAGATCCAAGGCCCTATTGTCATATTGTTTTGCGAAGTGAGCAACCAAGTGTGAGTACTCCAGACGCCAGTCCCAACCAATCTAGTGTATTGAATGATTCTCTGCAGGCTGCGGAGATCGAGCTGAAGCCAGCGATTGTCGAACAGCTGGACCGATATCGAACTGCGCTATGGAGTTGGAACGAACAGATTAATTTGACTCGGCATACGACTCTCGAAAAGTTCGTAGGCCGCGATGTCATGGACAGTCTGCAGCTGGCAGAGCTGCTCCAGCAAGGCGAGCGAGTGCTCGATATAGGCACGGGTGGTGGAGTGCCGGGGCTAGTGTTGGCCATATGCCGACCTGACTTGCGAGTGAGCGTGTGCGAATCGACGCAGAAAAAAGCACGCGTTGTTCAGGCGATAGTTCAGGAGCTAGGAATTCCGGTTCAAGTGTATGCCTGTCGGGCTGAAGAAGTCCTGGAATTACAGACCTTCGACACTCTCACAGCGCGTGGCGTGGCGGCACTTGCAAAGATTCTTACTTGGGTTGCTCCCTACTGGGAAGCGTTCGACCGATTGCTCCTGATCAAGGGCCAACGCTGGGTCGAAGAAAGGGGCGAGGCCCGACATCGGGGCCTACTAAAGACACTTCAGCTGCGCAAGGCAGTCAGTTATCGCTCAACTGAGACTCAAGCCGAAAGTGTGATACTTAGTGTTTCTTCGCATTCAAACTCTGAACCGTGTTGATTGACGATAGGTGTAGCGTGAGGTCAAGTTCGCACCGCATAACCTCGTTGCACAGGCACTATCAATGCACGATGAGTTATTTAGTGCTAACGCCCCAGTTCTTGGAAATTTAGTCTCTTCTAATCCAAGAATTGTATCCTACTGCTTGATCCTTAGGGGATAGCACACGGCGAGGCAATCGATTAGACTGACGGCTCTGGCATACTTCGATCAGATTCGCCCCTTGTGGGTGTTGCTTCGAACCGAAACAGAAACATTGAAGGGAGACTTAACCGTGGCAAAAGATACAAAAGAAGAAGCTGGCAAGGAGCAAGAGCAAGCCTCTACACCTTCAGACAAAGGACAGCAACAGCAGCGAGTTCAAGTTGAGGATACAGGCGCTGCCTGTTCGTACGCTAATTTTTGCCGCGTGACAGGCACACCAGAAGAGCTGATCGTGGACTTTGGCCTTAATACTCAACCTTTCGGAGTGCCAGCCGAGCCAGTACAGATCACGCAGCGGATAGTCACCAACTACTTCACCGCCAAGCGTATGTTGCACGCACTGCATCTGTCCGTGCAAAGGCATGAACAGGCATTCGGAGTTCTCGAGACTGACGTGCAGAAGCGAGTCGTTTCCAAGCCACAGTCTACAACTACCTAACGCTCTGCGAGTCTATCCTCGCTGACTCAGGATTCGGCTCTGTTCCATGGCTTCTTCCGCCAGACGGATGTAGTCCATATTATTTGTTCCAGCGTAGGCACGTTGGTAGGTGACGCTCATCGCGGTGAAGCTGAAAGGATCATCGGCTTCTAATTCGCAAACGCGAGCCGCATGCTTAACAGCTTCTTCGTGCTGCCCTAGTCGCTGCTGCACGACGGCCAGAGCAGAGTGGGCCAACGCGTATTTCTCATCGACCTCTAGGGCCTCTCGAAGCTTTGCGACAGCTCCCTCTAGATCGCCCTGTTCCTTCAACTGATCGGCCGCATCATAGAGCTGGGACACGTTGGACATCGCAAATTATCCTCCAAAAAATTGATTCACCTTACCGGAGCACTTGTTGCGCCGCACTGAACTGAGTGTACCGCATCCGCTTGTCATCCGCACAGGCCCTATCCGTTGGGAAACTGACGACAATACTCGTACAGTGCCATTACCGTAGCCGTGGCAACATTGTAGCTGTAAGGCAATCCCCAGACTGGGATTTCTACTACGTCGTCTAATTGCTCCAAAAGTTCCTGTGTCAGTCCTGACCGTTCATTGCCGACTACCAGGGCAGTGCGTCGATGAAAATCGAAGCTATCGAGGTCATGCGAGCCGGTAGTCTGCTCAAGTCCGACCAATCGATAGCCGTCTTTTCGCAGCTGGTTGAGAACCGGCGGCAGCGTACGGTGCGATTCGATCAGAATTGTGTCTGCCCCGTCTCGGGCTATACGTCGTTCAAGCTTTGCCGGACCCGTGCAGATGATCCTATCCATTCCACAGCAGCTAGCTGCCCGAGCAATCCTTGAAAGATTCACATTGGAGCGTAATGGGGCACATACGACCAACAGTTCCCGAGGTCTAGTCAGCTCACGAGGCGGTTTGTGTCGTTGGTGTTCGTACAATGCTCTGAATCTCCTTTGAGCGATGGGCTCAAACAGGTTAAGCTGTGGTCCCTGGACTTCCTGCCACTTACGGACCCTGCCATGCCGGTTGCTGCCCGAATTCTGTTTGCCGTCGCGGCACTGGTCCTTCTGCTGGCGGCGATCGCATGGACTACCCTGAGCAGTGGACTACCGCAAGCTGATTTTACGTTCTGCAATAGCTCTGAGGTCAAGAGCTTCGACCCTGCAATCGTCACCGGCCAACCTGAGGGGAATATTCTCAGATGTCTATTCGAAGGACTTTCCCAGTGGAACCCCGAGACATTGGAGCCGATGCCGGGAGTTGCCGAAAGTTGGGAAGTCTCCGACGACCAGCTTACCTACACCTTTCGTCTTCGCGATGATGCCCTCTGGTCAGACGGCTCGCCTGTAACTGCCAACGATTTTCACTACGCGTGGCGGCGGTTCTTGGGCCCGCGTACCGCTGCCGAGTACGCCGTACTGGCATGGTACATCAAGAACGCACATCGCTATAGTCTGGGCGGCAGCGGGATCTCGCCTGGCGATCCAGTCGAAATCGAGCTCAACCTGCCAGTCGACGCGATCAACTCGCTCCGCGGCGAACTACTCCACGGGAAGCTGATCTCCGTGGAGAACGCCGAAGATCCCGAGACCCGTACCTTCCTTGTCGAGATCGATGGACAGCAGCAGCGATTTGCCCCGACCGACGATCAAGGCGCAACCGCGCCGCCCGCTGTGGGAACCAGGTGGTGCCGGCAGGCTCTATTGGACTTTCGCGAGGTCGGTGTTCGCGTGTTAGACCCTCACGTACTGCAAGTGACGCTGGAGCATCCGACTCCTTACTTTTCCCAATTGGTAGGGTACTATCCCTTCTCTCCAGTGAATCGTAAGTGCATCGAGACGCATGGCACGCCGCAATGGACAAAGCCCGAGAACATAGTTTCGAATGGCCCGTTCAATGTTCAACTGCGCCGAATTCGCGACCGCATTCGCATGGTCAAGAGCGAAACTTATTGGAATCACGATGCAGTGCGGCTAGAGGTAGTCGATGCTTTGGCCACGGATTCGAATTCGACTGCTTTGAACCTATTTATGACTGGCAAGGCCGATTGGATTCAAACGGTACCATCGGCTGCACTGCGTATCATGCTCGCAGAGGATCCGCCTCGCAACGACGTAAATCCGGCGCCATTCATCGGCTGTTACTACTACATGCTCAACACGACGCGAAAACCGCTCAATGACATTCGGGTTCGCAGGGCACTCTCACTGGCAATGGATCGCGAAGAGATTTGTACGAAGATTATGAGTGCCGGAGAAGTACCTGCCTTCGGACTTGTGCCACCAGGGATGGTGGGTTATTTGGGTGAGTCATGCGCCCCCGAAGACCCAGAAGAGGCGAGGCGGCTACTGGCTGAAGCTGGTTATCCAGATGGCAAAGGGTTCCCTCGGATGGATATTCTTTACAACACCGATGAAGCCCACCAAGCAGTCGCTGAGTTGATTCGTAAGCAATGGCAGCGCGAATTAGGCATTCAGATTAAGACCCGCAACGAAGAATGGGCTTCCTATCTATCGAGCCACCGGCAGATGAAGTACAACGTCAGCCGCCGTGGCTGGATTGGCGACTACGCCGATCCGAGCACGTTTCTCGACATGATGGTCACTGGTGGCGAGCAGAACAACACCGGATTTAGCAATGACGAGTACGATTCGCTAATTAGGGAAGCGGCTCGGGAATCTGATCCCGAGAAGCGGATGCAGATCTTTCGTCGAGCGGAACGGATTCTAATGGACGAACTGCCGATCCTGCCGATTTATTTCTACGTCTCCAAGAATATGGTGCAACCATACGTCCGAGGATTCTACAACAATATTCAGGACGTGCATCCGGTATGGGCAATGTGGATTGACCACGACCTCGAGGGCCCGAACGAGTTCATGAAAGGCCAGCCATGATCGCGTTCTGCGTGCGACGCGCGCTCTGGATGGTGCTCACGTTGTGGATTGTCTTTACGGCCACATTCTTCTTGATGCGCGCTGTTCCGGGAGGACCGTTCGACGGAGAACGCGCCCTAGAACCAGAAATCGAAATGAACATGAAGCGGCGCTACAATCTCGACAAGCCGCTGCCGGTGCAATACGGCATGGAAATGTGGAATTATTGTCGCGGTGACTTCGGATACAGCTTCAAGCTGGGCGACTATACGGTCAATCAAGTGATTTCGGAAGGATTACCAATTTCAGTGACGTTGGGCTTGTTGGCATTGAGTTTTGCTGTGACGCTAGGCCTCGTGGCGGGAATCACATCAGCTGTGTTTCGTGGAAGTTTGACAGATGTGGTGCTGATGCTGGTGGCGACGATCGGAATTGCCCTGCCCAACTTCGTGATCGCAGGCATATGTATCGTATTATTCGTCTTTTTGATCCCGATATTTCCCGCGGCAGGTTGGGGAGACTTCAGCCAATTGATTTTGCCGGCGTTCTGCTTAGGAGCCCCCTACGCGGCCTATGTGGCGCGGATCTCGCGCACGAGCATGTTGGATGTGTTGTCTCAAGACCACATTCGCACTGCTCGTGCCAAAGGTGTTGGGCCGGTTCGTGTCGTGTTGGTGCATGCGTTTCGCGGGGCCCTTCTTCCGGTCGTTTCGTTTCTGGGGCCTGCGATCGCGGGTATTCTTACCGGTTCGCTGGTAGTCGAACAGGTGTTCGCTATCCCAGGACTAGGTTCGCATTTCGTCCAGGCAGCTCTGCAGCGCGACTACACACTCGCCATGGGGTTGGTGATGCTTTACACGATACTTCTGTACTCGATGAACTGGATAGTTGATTTGTCTTACGCTGTACTCGATCCGCGCGTTCAATTGCAATAACCTTTCGTGGAGTTTCCGTTTTGAGTTCCGATTTACCCAAGCCGACCGACTCCAGCGCACTACCGCGGACCTCGGCCAAGGGTATGTCACTCTCCCAGGACGCCTGGCGGCGGCTGCGGCGCAACCGGGTGGCAATGCTCTCGTTGTGGACGTTGGTCGTGATTTGCACTTTGACGTTTTTCACACCATTGCTGCCGTTGCAGGCGCCTGACTTTACACAAACAAGTTTGCAATACTCCGAACCGACCGTTACCCCCTTCTGGCTTTATACCTTTGAACTCGACACGGCATTAATCGCCCGTACTCCGGAGGCCGTTTCCCAGTTGGAGGCCGAATTGCCCGCGTTGGAAGCCGCTCTTCAACAGGCAGACGAGCAGCTCGACCGTGCCGCGGCAACGCTCGGCAACGATCTTTCTCAGGAGGATCGCAAGGAAGCCTTGTCCGTCGAACAGAAAGTCTACGACGACGCCTGGTTCAATCTCCGACAGAAGCAAGCCGAGATTCAAGACACCGTGCAGCAACCCTACCAAAAGCTCGGTTTCGCCCAACTCGGTGGGTTGAGCCGTTGGATGGTGCAATTGCGATTCGCCCTGTTTGGCGACCGAAGCATAAATTCCCTCTGCGGGCGCGATCTATTGGGCCGCGACATGTTATCGCGATTGTTTTGGGGCGCTCGGATCTCGCTGATCGTTGGTTTAGTGGCGACCATCGTGTCATTGGTCATCGGCGTGACTTATGGCGCGGTAGCGGGCTACTTCGGCGGTTGGGTCGACGACGCGATGATGCGGTTTGTAGATATTCTCTACTCCGTGCCGTTTATCTTCATCGTGATTTTCTTAATCACGATCCTGGGTCAGGAACAAGTGGCCGACAAACTTGCCTATTGGGGAATCAACCGTATCACGGTCTTCTTCTTCGTTGTTGGCGCGATTTACTGGCTCACGATGTCTCGCGTCGTGCGCGGGCAAGTGATCTCGCTTAAGCACGAACTGTTCGTCGAAAGTGCCCGCTCGTTGGGGGCAGGGCAGGCGCGCATCATCTTCATGCACCTACTGCCAAATCTATTTAGCGTAGTGATTGTCTACCTCACACTAACAATCCCACGGGTAATGCTCTTCGAAGCGTTTTTGTCATTCCTCGGATTAGGCGTCGAGCCGCCCGACGTTTCTTGGGGACTCCTGGCCAACGAGGGGATCAAAGTCATCACGCCGGTCAAGATCTATTGGTGGTTGATCCTGTTTCCCAGCGCGGCGCTTGGCACCACGCTGTTGGCGCTTAACTTCCTCGGCGACGGCCTGCGCGATGCGCTCGACCCTCGTCTGCGCGACGAATGACGCGCCGCTTTCCCGCAGTTATCTCGTCAATCGATTACCATCGATCCGGTATTGGCAATCTCTCGCAGGCGCCTCGGCCGAAGCGCCAGCTCAATCCCGCAGCAGCCCAGTACGACTGCACATCCACGCCCGATAGGCCGAATTGATCATTGGCGTCGAACATACCGCCAACCGAGAGATCTAAGTCGACACCGGGAAACAAGTCTCTAACGCCGATGCCACCCGAGAGGCGGTGTTCGTTGATTGCCGGTAGCTGAGATTGCAGGTATTGGATGGCCGGCAGTCCGTCGGGCGGAATGATGCCGCCTGCCACGAGCGACGTAGCATCGACCATGATGTTCTCAGCATACACATAGCCAAGTCGGGCGCGCAACCTACGCGAAACCTCGTACTGCAGCCCAGTTTGCAAGACGAACTGGTCACTCCAGATAGCGCCAAACAGATCGGTGTCCGACCACTTTTTGTAAAGAATGTCGCTCGCCAGCAGCAGTTTTCCTTCCATCAAGCGATCGTTCGCGATGCCCCAGCCGAACGTCTCGGGCAGATCCATGTGGATATCTTGAACGGCAGAAAAAGCACCGCCTCCAACACTTAGGCGAACAGCATCTTCAAACCGAAAGCTCTGTTTGGTCATCCAATACATGCCCAGCGTAGTATGCTCGTTCACGTCGTAGGTTGTGCCAAACAGTCCGCGGAGGGCGTACGCCGTCGTGGCTGCAGTCAGCCCGGAAAAGGGGCCGTCGAGCACTGCGGTGGTAACCACCATCTGAGCACCAACCGACATCCGTTCAGTCATTTGTACCGCCAGACCGCTGCCGACGTTCAGACCGAGCAGGCTAGCGACCGATCCGTTGCTGTTCGGATCGTCCATGTAATTAACGCCGAGGCCCACACCCGAGAGCAGTCCAGCACCCCAGGTGACCGGCATGCCCAGCGCAGAAAAATCTTGTGTGACAGCGATGTTCCCCAGGGCGCTGCCTGGTTGCCCCGACTTCGCCTGGAACTCGCCGACGCCTGCCAGCGGCAGCACGGCGTCGTTATCGACGTTAATCGTGGGCTCAGCCCAACCGCCGCTGAAGCCGAACTGTGTACCTCTGAATTGTGAGAGCGTCGCGGGATTGCCCGTGAAGGCCGACTGCACGTCTTGCGGCCGAGCCACGCTCACGCCCCCCATGCCGCCCGCAGCCGGGTTCATATTGGCATGCAGCTCGACGCCGAACGATTGGGCCGCAGCATACCGCGGCATCGTGCAGGCCAATGTTAGCGTTGCGACGACAGCTAGCAGTGGAACAACAGAAAACTGCCGACACGACATGGTAAACCCTGGGTTCGAATCACATGAGTGTTGAGGAACGAGACGATTATCCTTGTCGCTAGGATCGGCCCTGTTAGGGCGCTTGTGCGAGTTGAAAGGGCGATTTACGGTCTCCTAGGTCCGAGGTAGTTCGGAAAGGGCCGGTTGTACGGGTTGTGAGGGCGACAAGCTGTCTGCGGTCATCATTCATCATTCAGTAATCATCATTCATCATTCAGTAATCATCATTCAGCATTTCTTTCCCTCCCCCTGGGGTCCCAACTTCGGGGAAAAAATCCGCCAATTCTTTCCCACGTGCTTCATGAAAGTTCTGTACTTCAAGGAGTTTGCCGCGTCGGCATGGGTAAAAACTCATCGCATTTTGGGTTCTAGCAATCATTTTTTCCTAGCAGTTAGTTATTAGCTATTAGCTGTTAGCAATCAGAATTCATCAATCCACAATCCGATATCCGCCAACCCCCCACAGTTCTGTCCCACTGCCTGGGGTCCCATGTTTTGGGTCAAAACTCAAAGGTTCTGTCCGCCGCTTTTTCAATGGCGATTAGCATAGCAGTGTGTGCTGCCGGTCGACCGTGAAGGAAAAAAGGCCGAGTTTAGGTCATTTTGACTTCCTTTCTGTGGACAAAAAGTTTCTTAGTGGCTGGCTGTTAGTCGCTAGCGACTAGCCACTAGCCACTGGCTACTAGTGACTAGGGACTAGGGACTAGGGACTTGTAGACACCTCTCATTTTAGAAGATTGCCCGCCACAATTCAGCGACGATTTTTGGCCGGGTCGACTCCGGCCGGAAATCTGACTCGATTGAAAATCCCGACGCGAATAAACTTCGCGCAATTGGTAAGTGTCACGCCTACCTTGGCGACTTTCGGTTGTGTCTAATTTGCTTAGATCTGCTCAACCGAAGCGGGTCTCGGATTGCCAGCTTCTGCCCTCGAAGTTTCATGAGTAGTTAGTCTCGTCGAACTTGCTCAGACCTGATAGCATCGAAGCTAGATTGAATATGAATAATTGGTCCTAGCGAATTACTATGATTGCGAGATCTTGATGGCAACTCTAGAGTTTGTTCCTTATCTAAGCGTAACCAATGCCGATGAGGCGATCGCGTTTTATGCGAGTGTGTTCAAGACCGAACCTGCATTGCTGTTGAACATGCCGGATGGTCGAGTCATGCATTGCGAATTTCAACTCGAGGGTGCGAGATTCTTCGTAAGCGAAGAACTGCCCGAGCATGGTGGTACGCCTAGCCCTTTGTCAGTGGGTGCAACGACGGTTGCCATACATCTCCACGTTGAAGATTGTGACGCGATGGTGCGCCACATGAAGAATCACGGCGCAACAATCTTAATGGAGCCAACAGACATGTTTTGGGGCGAGCGATTCGCACGAGTGCGAGACCCGTTCGGACACGAATGGGGAGTAGCCACTCGTTTACAAGAGATGACTCCTGCTGAGATCCAAGTTGCGGCCGAGAAGCTCTTCGAGGGCACGCCAGAATAAGCAATCGATTTAGCGACGGTGCAAAGAGTGACCGTCGTGGATCGAGTTCATCGACCGAAGGCATTTTCTAAGTCCCCTTGGCGTTTCACGCTGAGGCGTCGTAGCTCTATTATGTGTAGCCGTGATGCAATCGCGTCGATGTACGGCTTAGCTCTTCCAGAATTGCCACCATGCTTGCTTGCTGGACGTCGGTTTGCATAGTACCTGAAAAGGCTCGCCGTCATCCAATTCAACATCCGAGTCATGGCGAAAACCGACAATGCTATGTCCCAACTCTGCGGTCAGGTCGTACACATAGTCCGCACCTTCGTCAGTCTGCTGTTCTATGCGAAGTCTTTCGAGAATCTCGTGAGCGACTTGTGGTATACGGCCATTCAGAGCCGGTTGCTTTGATTTGTTCTCGGAATCGTATCTGACAGACCACACCTCAACGCTATCCTTGAAGCAGACCAGTTCCGTGGCCATTACTGTGTCTGAGCACCAAAAGTGAAGAGTTTCAATCCCGTCTTGGGATAGTGACTGAGCGTGTGATGCTTCAAGTTCATCAAAGTTCTCGGACCCATCAGTGATTAGTACGACCCATGGTGACGGAACAGCGTTCGGCAATTCGAGCAAGTACCATCCGACATCAGGGAACTCATGGCGTTCTCCGGTCACGTTTCTGCGAGAGACCTGGAGCAGTTCATCGGAAGAATTTCCGGAACGAGCTATCCAGGAAACGCGGTATCCCATCGTCAGCGACCTTCAATCAAGTACTACTTGGAACTGCTCATTACTTGGGGCAGCCACTACCCGTAGATGATAGCAAAATCGAATGCATTCCAACCAGCGGTTGCCCAGTCACGCCGTGTTTACGGAGTCCCCCGAACCTGCCCAGGCTTCATCGGCCGAACACAGTTTCGAGGGAATGAATTCGACGGTACAGTCGTGGGAATCGTGTTGTCGGCATGAGGGACATCTGGCTCCGAAGTAGTCGTGGCGGAGCCGAGCTCTAAACACCCTCACCTAGCCTCTCCCTGAGGGAGAGGGTTTTACACGCCGCACGTAGGGCGGCTTTCTCGCAGATTCGCGTGATTCGCGGGCTGCTGGAGTAGGCAAACTTTGCCGGTTGTATGGGATGCTCACCCAATCTTCACAGTTTTTTGCCCCTCTAATTCCTACAACCGGTGCTTGCGCTCTGACCGGCTGACCGATACCACCGTCAGAAACGTTGTTACTGGCAGTCGCGGTGAGGGGGGATCTCATCGACTTGTCCCAGTGATACTAGCTCCCAGCGGGTGCCTGGATTGGTTTACGCTCCATTGTCGCTCGTGCGGAAGCTCTCGCCAGGACAGGCAACTTCTCAGAATTCATTTGAAGGCATCCGACCATGAAGGATTTCTTACACCCAAGCTGCAGACGACAGCACCAGTCGCTGGGCGAGCATATTCTTGTCTTCCTTGGTGCGTGCGGTTTGCTGGCGTTGCTGGCACAATCGCTGCGAGCTGAGGAGTCGTCCATTCGACAGTTACCGCCCGTCGATAGCTACGCGGCACAGCCGGCGGCTTTTTACGATAGCTTTCTTACAGAGGACCAGGACGGTCCGTCAGAGGCGTCTCTGGAAGAGCGACTGCTTACCCTAGAAGAAAACTACTTGGGGCTCGACGAAGAATATGGCGAGCTGAAGAAAACGCTAAAGATGAAGCCTAACTCCGGCCATGACGAGTCGGGCATGAAAATTAGTGGCCGTGTCCACATCGACAATTGGGCCTTCCCGGGCGATTCGATCGGCATCAATATTTTGGAGAACAACAACCCGACCATTTCGCCCCAAGACCGACTCGGCTTCCGCCGTTTGCGATTTGGTGTCGGCGGTAAGCTGTGGCAGACGATGGTTTACAAGATCGAAATGGAATTTGCCGCGGGCAACCGGAGCGAATTCCGTGATGCCTATCTCGGCTGGAACGATTTGCCGGTCCTGCGAACATTATTGATCGGCAATCAGAAGCGGCCCTACGGTTTGGACCACATCAACAGCAGCCGGTACAACGTCTTCATGGAGCGGCCGTTCGTGATCGAAGCGATCAACCAGGATGCCCGTCGGCTAGGCATTGCTTCCTACGGTTACTCGGAAGACGAATTTTGGAACTGGCGCTACGGTGTCTACAACCTGCGGCTGGTGCAAGACGAGGGCAACTACACGAGTGACCACTATCAACCAGAATTTGCCTCTCGGTTGGCCAGCACTTTCTGGTACGACGAGGCGTCTGACGGCCGAGGCTATGGTCACTTTGCTGTCTCGAGCACGGTGGCCAACCCCGACGGTAGCGGACTGGAAGCCCGCGCCAGCAACGAAGCCCGCTTTCGCACTCGGCCCGAAGCCCGGAGCATATCGCGATGGATTGACACCGGAGAGATCGCCGGCGCCGAAGATTACCAGATGGTGGGCTTGGAAAATGTTTGGAATTTTGGGCCAGTGCAAGCCGTTGCGGAGTATCAAAACTTGTGGCTACAGCGAGACGGCGGCACCGATTTGCACTTTGATGGTGGTTACTTTTATGTCGCTTACTTTCTCACCGGCGAACACATGCCTTGGAATCGCCAGCGAGGACAGTTGGCACGCATCAAGCCGTTTGAGAATTTTTTCCTAGTGAACACGTGTTGCAATGGAGTGCAAGGCGGCTGGGGTGCCTGGCAGGTAGCCTACCGGTTGTCGTACGCAAATTTTTCTGACAACGACATACTTGGTGGCCGGGGCCTGAGCCATACCTTCGGCCTGAACTGGTATTGGAACGCCTACTCCCGTCTGCAGTTTAACGCCATCTATGGCGAGATCGATGATAAGGAAGGTTTCGTCGGCGATCCGCCTGTCTCCGTAGGACCAGTTGACGGACATTACACGATTCTGGGCGTCCGTTTCATGGTTGATTTTTAGAGTGCTCGATTCGAAACAGCGGTGTCAACCAGCCTATTACACATGATTTCGATAATCCCTGAGCAGCAGGGAAGGAAATTTGCTATGAAGTACCTCTTACAGCTTTCGCTGGCAATCAGCACAACGATTTGCTTGACGATTCTCTTGATTCCTTCATCGAAAGTGCAGGGGAAAGGTCTACGGAAACCTGTCGCATCGTCGACTGACGAAGCTGCTCCTAATACTTTGCAAAAAGTGTTTTTTTCGCGGGATAAGGAAGTAACGCCTGCAGGCGGCTGCGCAGGTGAAGACGAATGTTGTGGTGGTGATTGCTGCCGCGATGGTTGTTGCGGGTCAGGGTGTTGCGGCTGTAACTGTCGCTGCGAACCGATCTGCTGCCCGCGCTGCGTCGTTGGCGAGGCTGAGAAGAAGTGCTGGAAGGTTGGATGCGACTTTGTTTGCGTGCCAAAGTTTCGCTGGCCTTGGGAACGTAGCAAGAAGTCGAATGGAAGCTGCGACGCCTGCTGTGGCGATGGTTGCTGTGGTGATGGCTGTTGCGGCGAAAACTGTTGCTGCGACCTACCGAAGTGCGGAAAAGTAAAGACGATCAGAGTCCTAGAGCAGCACAAGTACACCTGCAAAGAGTGCGGCTACGAGTGGGACATCAAGTGTGTTTGCCGCAAGCCAAAGAAGCGGCACCACTAGAAGTTGGCGACCGCCTACTTATCAAACCACCGACGGATGAGATGCAGTGTCGTCTGGCGTCCGGCGCGGGCGATTGAAGTAGTCAGCGGGATTTCTTTGGGGCAAACCGAGACGCAGTTCTGCGCGTTGCCGCAAATCTGCAGTCCGCCGGGTCCCATCAGCGCTTCGAGTCGTTCGCCCGCATTCATTTGGCCTGTCGGATGACCATTGAAGAGCATCGATTGACTGATCGCCGCGGCGCCGACGAAAGATTCGTCGTAGGCGTTGTTCTGCCGTTCGGCGAACTCTTCGTCGGTTTCGTCGGAGTGTTGAGAGAGCTCCACCTTAGCGTATTGCGGGCAAGCTTCCACGCAGCAACCGCAGGTCATGCATTCGGAGAGCGGATAGCGAATCTGTTGCGATTCCTGCGATTCGCGTGGCCCGGGGCCGCGCTCACCGTAACCGTCGACTGGAATCCAGGCTTTGACTTTTTCCAGCGCTCGATACATGCGGTGTCGATCGACTACCAGATCGCGAACCACGGGAAACTTGCTCATTGGCCGCAGTTCGATGCCTTCGGGATCGTCATCAAGCAATCGGTCAACTAGCGCCGAACAAGCCTGCCGCGTGCGACCGTTCACCAGCATGGTGCAAGCCCCGCAAACTTCTTCCAGGCAGTTGCAATCCCAGGCGACAGGCGTAGTGCTCGTTCCATCAGCGGTAGTAGCCTGGGCGGCCACTTTCTGCAGCACGCTAATCACATTCAGATTCGGTTCGTAGGTAATCTGGTGCCGTTCCCAATGTCCGGGCTCCCCTGGACCATCCTGACGCAGGATTCGGACTTCAAACGACGACGGTTTATTGGCGTGAGCAATCATTGCAGCAGGCTTCCTGATATTATCTGGGAGACTGGGTACTCGAGTATTCTCTTGTTCTAATCATAACTTGTATCGTCTGCCCAGAGCAGTGCGACAAATGTCTAGCTAGTCGCCACGGCTCTTGCGCCCTTGGCTGGGTCATGGGAGGCAGCTAGGCGTTCTTTCCAGACTTCCTCAATCACCTCGGCGCCGACCAGTCCGTATAAGCGGGGCCGGGGCGGGATGAGGCTGGTGTCGACCTCCTCGTAGGTAAGCGTTGGCTCTCCCGCTTTGTCGATGGTGGCGATGGTCGACTTGAGCCACTGGCGATTCTTCTCCTCGAATTCGTCGCACCACTTCTCGGCTTGACGGCGCTTTTCGGCAGGGTCGTCGGTGTGGATGCCGGCCATCTCGAAGGCAGGTTTGTAGTGGGCACCTCGGCATTCATCGCGTGCTAATGCGCCTTTAAGGATCGCCTTGGCGACAGGGAACATGTCGCTCAGAGCTTTGGTGTACATCACGTTCTGATTGGTCCAGGTGCCTGTGTCAGAGAGTGAGCAATTCGCTGTACGTTCACACAGTTCGTTCACTTTGGCAACAGCGTCGGTCATCTGCTCGTTATCGCGCACGACGGTGGCCGCCTTGGTCATCACGTCGCCTAATTCTTGGTGGATGACATAGGGATTCTCGCGCCCACCAGATCGTTTCAACATTTCGTCATGCTCCAATTGCTTCACAGCGCGCTGGCCGCGAAGTAACGTGTCGTACTTTTCGTCGTGAGCTGAGTCGGAAAGTGAATTGAGCATGTTTTCGATGCAGGGGGCAACAAACAACCCGGTAAAGATGCAGGACAATAACGAATTCGCCCCCAGGCGATTGCCGCCGTGGTATTGGTAGTCGCATTCGCCGATCGCGTAGAGCCCCGGGATGTTGGTCTGGTGATTCGTAATTGCACCTGTCTGTAGGCCGCCATCCTCGCTGCGGACATAGTCGGCCCATAGACCTCCCATCGAGTAGTGAACCGCGGGAAAGATCTTCATTGGCACATCACGGGGGTCGACGCCCTGAAACTTTTCGTAGATGTGCAAGATGCCGCCCAGTTTGCGATCGAGCTCCGCGCGAGGAATATGGGTTAGATCGAGGTAGACGCATTGCTGATCGGCCTCCGCGCTCAGACCCTCGTTCACGCACACATTGAAAATTTCACGAGTGGCGATGTCGCGCGGAACTAAGTTGCCATACGTCGGGTAGCGCTCCTCAAGAAAATAGTAGCGCTCGGCCTCGGGGATATCTCTGGCTGGACGAGGATCTTGAGGCTTGCGCGGTACCCAGACCCGGCCTCCCTCGCCGCGGGCACTTTCGCTCATCAGCCGCAACTTGTCGGCACCGGGAATTGCGGTTGGATGCACCTGGATGAATTCGCCGTTGGCGTATTTGGCGCCGGCTTGGGCTGCGCGACTCACGGCGCTGCCGGTGCAGGCCATCGACATCGTGCTGCGGCCGTAGATCAGCCCGCACCCGCCTGTGGCCAACACGACTGCGTCGGCAGCGAAGGCGCGAATTTCCATCGTTACCAGATTCTGCGCGACGGCCCCACGGCAGCGTCCCTCATCGTCGATTACTGGGCTGAGAAAGTCCCAACCTTCGTACATTTCGACCTTGCCCGCACTATGCCAACGTCGGACCTGCTCGTCGAGTGCGTAGATCAACTGCTGCCCTGTGGTTGCACCGGCAAAAGCTGTACGCTTGAAGAGTGTGCCGCCGAAGCGGCGCTGATCTCGGAATCCTTCGGGAGTACGGTTGAAGGGCACGCCAAGGCGGTCCATCAGGTCGATGATCCGCGGGGCCCAGTAAGCCATTTCCTTTACTGGGGGTTGATGCTGCAGGAAGTCACCACCGTAGACCGTATCATCGAAGTGCTTCCACTCGTCGTCGCCCTGCTGGCGGGTAAGCTCGTTAACGCTGTTGATCCCTCCCTGGGCGCAAACGCTGTGTGAGCGCTTCACCGGTGTGAGGCTCAGGCAGTCGACGGAGATGCCTTGCTCGGCCAGTTTCATTGTCGCGGCCAACCCGGCTAAGCCGCCGCCGATCACAAGTACCCGTTGCTGAGTCATGAATCAAACCTTAATTGCTCTTCAGAGGGTGTGTCTCTCGCAGAGACGCCGAGGCGCTGAGGAAAGAAATGCTACTGCTCGATGCCATTTGCTATTCGGACGATTCCCTGTTTCATGAGACTAACGTTGAAGTTTAGGATCAGGCCTAGTGGTTTGTTTTGGAGACGCAAGTAAGTCAACAGCTGTTTCTTGTGGACATCCGTTAACTCACGGACCGACTTGACCTCCACGATTATGGTGTCTTCTACGAGCAGATCGAGTCGGTATCCTTCTTCAAAGCGAAGCCCACGGTATTCTATGGGTACTACCACCTGCCTATCTACGCCCAGATTCCGGCTCTTGAGTTCATGTGTCAAGATAACTTCATACACACTTTCCAGTAGTCCAGGGCCAAGCTCTCGGTGGATTGTTACAGCCGCATCAACGATTTGTCCGCTAATATTATTCAACTCCATGGCACTCACTTACCCCTAGCAGCCATGATTCCCTTGCCTCTTCCTTACTCCGCGACTCTGCGACTCTGCGAGATTCCTTTCCTAGCAGATGATTTTTTGTTCTGAGGTGCCCGTGCCAATTCATTGTCGGCATTCTCATGCTCACTTCGTTTGTGTTCGTTCGGTGTGATTTCGCCCGATTCAACTTTGAATCGATACATTTTATCTTCTGTCTCAATGGCTCTTTCAACATGGTTGGGTTCGCCTACGGAACGCATGCCGAACAGTGCGCCCATGCTCACCGCAGCGAGCGCCACGCCGAATACACTGCAAACAACCGAGGCGCGGGCCTGGGCTCGGGGGCTAGTCCAGATACCCCAAGTGATGCCCATTGTCCAAAGGCCGTTGGCCAGATGGTAGACGCACGACAGTACGCCAATGACATAGGCAATGACCATCGTAAAGCTCTGAAGGGCCTCGCCTGCTGAAGAGGCGGCGTTGTAGGGTTTGAACTCACCCCCACCCCAAGGCCGAACGAAGTTGTCCAGCCACACGTCGGCGTGGAACCAGCCGTGCATATGGAATACGTGAAACATGATAAACGCGAAGGCGATCATCCCAGTCATGCGTTGCATAGTGTAGCGATAGTTGGGCCCGTATCGATATTGGTTGTTGTTGGGCATGCCGCCACCAACGATCACCATGCCAATTATTGCGTGAAACAAAATTGGGATGAAGATAAACGTCCACTCCACGAAAGGCAGCAGAGCACCCAGGCTGTGGATCTGATAGACATTCTTCTGAAACGCGGCCGGGCTCTCCAGCACGCTGGCGTTGACGAATAGATGCACCACCATATAGGCGCCCACCGGGATCAGCCCCGACAGGCTATGGAGTCGACGAATGAGAAAATCGTGGCGGGCCAAGAACGATTGCGACGAGCTGTCCACGCGAAAATCCTTCTAATTTAAGGGCGTCTTGCACCAACAACGGGTCGCTCCGACCCGTTGCGCCCATTCAGTATAGAGCAGCCCCGCCCCCTGCCAAGGGCGACGCCCAGCCTTTGCTGAGGGTGGCTAGCTTCTACTAGGGCCAGAACTAGCGATGCCACATTCACGTGCCATCTGACTCAGGTTTCTCACCCGGACGGAATTGTTATGCGACTGGCAGATGAGAATTTACCCACGTATCAGCCGATGGGCCTTAGCCCACGGTTCTCCAACCGGACGCTAACGCGTGGCGGCTGGTAAGTTCTCCTCTGCCGATCGCCTTAAGGTGGCCACGGAACCGAAGAGCTCAGAATTGGGCCAGTTGCGAGCGAATTGAAACGGTGGCGGTCGGCAGCCGACGCTCAGCTTCGCAGCAGCTGAAAAGTGCTGCGGGATTCCGCGCCGCAGTATCTAGAGCAGTAGCTAGATTCGTCGCCTGCAAGCCGTCAGTCGCAGTGGGCAAGTGCCGTCGTAAGCCTCTTCAAAACAAGACCTTGAGTGTTTAGCAGTTGCAACGGCGACCCGCCAGAGAGCGGGTATTCTGGACAAAATACTTGCTTTCGTGGTCCAACCCTACTAACCTCATGGCTGTCTATTCAATCAGTTGGGGAAACGCCAATGCGCTCTGCAACAATACAAGCAAACTCAAAAAAGCCGCTGCCGGTCTATGTATTCGATGCATAGGGTAACAGTGGCTTTTTTGATGTAGTTGAGCCAGTAGGCCGCCTCTGATTTCAGACAACCATTAGAATGAGGTTCACGTCATGCTAGATCATCGACGAGTAGACTTCAGAGGGGTGGCTGGCCCTGTTCTCGTAGTTGCCCTTTCTCTTTCCTACCAGGCTCAGGCGGCAACGATTTCATTCACAGATCAAGCCGCGTTCCTGGCGCAGGTCCAAGCACCGTCGTTTGAGAGCTTCGAGTCGCACCTTGTTGGCGTCCCCACGAGTTCGGTCAGCGCGGCTGGCTTCACCATGACTTCGGCTAGCATTCAGATCAGGAACTCGCCGCAGGCCGGCTCATTCGCGACTGAAGGGCAACAGTTCGCTCGCTGGGACTCGACGAACGACCGGGAACTCGTGTTTGCCTTCGACGATCCGATCAGCGCGTTTGGCGTGACGATCACAGATCCGGTTGATAATCCGTCCGCGACACTGTCTTTGACGACGAACGTCGGCGACAGCTTCCCGTCTTTCCTAGCCAATCTACCTGATGGGCAAGACCGCTTCTTCGGCATTGTCAACGAGGACGCGACTCTTGATACCGTCACATTTATTAGCAACTTCCCGGACGGCATGGGATTCGACGAAGTGTATTTCGTCGTTGTCCCCGAACCGACCAGCCTAACCCTAACCGTCGTGGCCCTACTCCCGCTGGGCTGGCGTCGGCGCGCGGGGTGAGAATCCTAACTTTGGTCGATGTGGCTGCCGGGGTTAGCCAGCGTCCGTTTCTAACGGCGGTTGTGTACTCGGCCGCGAGATAATGGGCAGTCCCGAAAACTGCCCAGGACGATGAAGCTGGGGAAGTTTTCGGGACCGACACTGACAACCCGGTCACTACTCAGAACGGTTCTTCAGTGTACTTAACTAGGTGCTATTCCTGAAAGGACAAGCGAATTCGCTTAGAGCTAAATATGTTATTTCAGGGTGTTTTCAGTCGGACTTCGTTACTAGCTTAAACTAGATATTGACCCATGTTAGCTGATCTGGAACACTCCTTCCACTAATCTCAATCCCTGCCACGCTCGCACGGCCAAAGGATGGATAGCACAATCTCATGGCAAGCACTCGACTTATCCTCTTGGCGGCTGCGACTTTACTCGTAATTGCAGGATGTAGCCTGACTCCTGCTCCCAATGAAGTCACCTTACCTTGTCAAGACTTCAACGTTCCCTTCGACAACAGCGAAGATTCACAACTGGTTATCTTTAATGATACTAATAAGTTCCTCTACGGTCTTGATGGTACTGGCAAACTGAACGTTTCCACTGACGGGAGAAGTGTTGGTCAGTTAGATATTGGAGAGTATGTCGTACTAACCGCGAATCGTGGCAAGCACAAGATTGACTTGGAACACTGGGACTTGTTCCACTTTTCCTCCGCCCATGAAATAACTGTGGAGGACAGACAAATATTTCTAAGAGTTAAGGCCAAGGCGACATCTAACGAAGCCGTGGTAGTCGATAGACCTGTTGATTTTAACGACGACTTCAATGCAGCTTTTTAGCCGATGTTTTTGGACCCAACAGCCTATTGGTGCAAACATGGCCAGCATTAGCCTGTGTTCGGCGTGAAACGCCGAGGAGAGTTTGCGCGCTCGCTAAGTTCCGCGGGGATATTGCCCGCGGTACGAGACGGAAGTTGGCCCAACAGACTCAATAGCCCTTAGTGTTGCGGATGTTGTCACTCCAAAGAACTGACTCGTCTCAAGCTCGAAATGGCAAGTTGCCAGGTGCGTAGAGAGTGACCGACCGTAACAGGTTTCGACAGATTCAAGACTCTCCTGCTGCTACGTAGCTTCGCTAGTTCTGGCCCTACTAGAACCGGTTTCATAAATAACAGAGCCGAATGCGCTAGCATCGGGTGAATGCCGATTGAAACTTAAATGGAAGGCACCCGTGGTTAGCGCCAGCGGCTCACAATCTTGAAATCTGTATTTCTGAAACCGGCTCTAAGAAACTATTGAATCCCCGGTTTGACCACACGCCCTGGCCCGGCGCCAGAGTGTGCCCAAGACATCGGCCAGCGAGTCGGAGTTGCAGCCGCGGTAGGGCGAGTCAGGCGGTAGGTCGCGGATCAGTCGTCTATGAGCGGTGGGTAAAGCATGGTAGGGCATCGTCGGAAAAATGTGGTGCAAGGCGTGATAACGCAGCCCGACGGGCGCCCAGAGTTCGCCCACGACTGGGTTATTCGGATAGTTCACCGAGTCGAGCATCTGCTGGACAAACGTCATCTGCCCACCGTCGCTCGTCCAGCGGTGTGCGCCCAGCGTGCGAACCGCGTTAATCGTGACGATGAATACACCCGTCAGGTAGACGTGCAGCAAGAAGGTCATTGGCATCGGCTTGTTGAATATAATGCCGAACGAGGTCGTTAGACGCAGTACGATAAACCAAATCCACAAGAAGCAGAGAAGCTCCTGTAACCGCATCACCAAGAGCGTGCGCTTCGTCGGTAACGGTCGGATATACATTGGGTCCATGATCATCGAAGATGCATGGCGATGCACCCAGTCGCGAATCGTACTGCTGAACCACGTGAGAGGTGTTAGCAAACCGAATCGCACGATAGCTAGAATCGGAATTACCAGAATCTGCGATGCATAGACCGCAAGTTGCCGAGCCGGCAGCCTGGCCAGGGGAATGTACTCCCCGTCTTCTTTCGTGCCGTAGTGTTTGCGACGATGGTGATCAATGTGTGTGTAATAGACAAACGACGGTATTAGGAAAGGAATACCGCAGAGCAAATTCCAGACGAACCTGAACGCGGTAAACTCGTTGGCGCGAATGTGCATCAGCTCGTGAATGAAGAGCGCGCATCGATAATAGAGTAGCGACGCGATCACAAAACAGACGATCCTGATCGGCCAATACCAGGCGACGTCGGACGTTACGACTTGGGGATTGGCGGTAATGGCAAATGTCGCAACGCCAATCGACCAGCTCAGCAAGAAGTCGGTCCAGTAGATCCAAGGATTGGGCTTAAAAAAATCGCCCACGATATTGCGAGCTTCTGAGAGCGAAAACTCGCCGTACTGCTGTTCAGTTACCTGCGGCGGAGCGACATCTTGGGACAAGGTGTTCATTTTTTCCAGGGCAGATACTTGGGTGCGATCAATTCGGGTCATTCAAGTGGAGACAGTCAGGCAAGTTCTGGCGGTTGCGGTCAAATCAGCAATACATCGCACGAAAAACGAGTTTATCCCGAACACGAGTCGCTGACTAGGCGAGCAGGAGTGGCTGACAGCTTGTTGCCCCCCAACGGCCAAGATAAACTGAGCGGTCCCACGAATTGTAAGGGCTCCCATTCTTGCCCACAGGTATCTGCATTTAAAACATTTTCAATGTCCTTAATCGTCACCGAGCAGCCGTGAAACAAGTTGTCATTACTGGAATCGGACTTGCCTGTCCCTTGGGCGTAGGTCGTGAGGCCGTTTGGGCGGCCATCGAAAGTCGGCAGAGCGGTGTGCGGACGTTGCCCTGGCTGGAAGAGTCTGGCTTTCCGATCACGATTGGCGGCGATGTGCCCGACTTTGAACCTAAGCAATACGTTAAGCCGCGGAAGAGCCTGAAGGTGATGAGCCGAGAGACCCAGTTGGCATTCGCCGCCACCGAGCTTGCTTGGGCCGACGCAGATTTGGACGAGGTAGATCTTGATCCTGAGCGGCTGGGCGTGGTGCTCGGTGCCAGCTTGTATCGCTCGGAACTTGAAGACTTGGTGAATCTCTATCGAACGACAGACAACCAAGGCGAGTTTGACTTCACGAGGTGGAAAGAAGGCATGCGAGAAATGTATCCGCTGTGGATGCTCAGATACTTGCCTAACATGGCTGCCTGTCACATCGGCATCGCCCACGACGCCCGCGGTCCGACGAACTCGATTGTCGAGGGCGACGTTTCCTCGCCACTGACAATCATCGAAGCGGTCGATGTTATTGCTCGCGGCCACGCGGACGTGATGCTCGCCGGTGCTTCGAGTACTATGCTCTCACCGGTCGATCTAGCTTGGCACGCTGGAGCTCGCTCGTCGAGAAATAACGACCACCCAGCAGAGGCCTGTCGACCATTCGATGCAGATCGCGATGGTGCCGTCTGGAGCGAAGGCGCGGCAATGTTTGTCCTTGAGAGTCGCGAGCATGCTTTGCAGCGGGGCGCGAAACCCCAAGCGAGCATCATGGGCTACGGTCGACGTTGTGAGGCAAGTTCTGCCAATAAGAAGCCGACTGGCCAATCAATTCGCCAAGCCATCGACGCGGCCTTGGAAATGAGTCGTGTACCGGTAAGCGAGATTGGTCACGTCAATGCCCACGGTGTAGCGACCGTCGAGGACGATGCGGTGGAAGCTCAGGCGATCGAAGAGAAACTAGGCGAGGTGCCGGTAACTGCTCCGAAGAGCTTTCTTGGAAATCTCGGGGCAGCCGGTGGGGCAGCCGAGTTGGCGATCAGCTTGTTGGCGCTGCAGAAGGGTCTCGTTCCGCCGACCTTAAATTTCGCAAAACCAGATCCAGGATGCCCTGTGAATGTAAGCGCGGAACCGCGCGTGGCCGGTTCTCCTGCGGTGTTGGCGCTGAATCACAAGATCACAGGTCAGGCGGCGGCGCTAGTGCTTAGCGTGGAAAGCTGAGCTGTTGGTCACGGCTCGCTTACTTTCGCCGCATCTCCCGGTCCATATCACGCTGCATTACTTTTTTCTTCATCGACTCGCGTTTGTCGAACTCTCTCTTGCCGCGACCGATGCCCAGGAGCACCTTGGCACGTCCCCGCTTGAAATACATCTTTAGCGGCACAAGTGTGAGATTCTTCTCAAAGGCCTGACTGGCGAATTTGCGGATTTCGCGGCGGTGTAGCAGCAGCTTGCGGCGGCGTTTAGGGATGTGATTTAACTGATGGGCATGAGAGTATTCTTGAATATCGCACCCGATGAGCCAGACTTCGCCCCGGTCGACACGGCCATAGGCCTCTTCCAACGAGAGCTGCCCATTGCGCAGACTCTTCACCTCGCTGCCAGTGAGCACAATCCCGCATTCTAGAGTCTCGAGCACGTTGTAGTTGTGTCGAGCCTTGCGGTTTTGGGCGATGACGCGTTCGTTCTTATCGACTGCCGGCTTTTCTTTTTTCTTCCTGGCCGTGACTGGATCCCTCAGTAGAAAATCAGATTTGCAACACGTGCAAGATAACACGCCTCAAATAGATTGGCGAGGCGGGTTGATTTTGACCCAGCCGATGTGCGCAATGAAAGCTTGTTCGCTAAGGGCAATTCCCAGCACTATTCTTGCTGAGCTGCTTCCAGCTCTGATGCACTATTCGCGAACTGACGTGCTAAGCTTTCGCGGTCAAGTCGAGTCGCCGCTAGCGCACCGCCGCGGAATGCTTTGGCACTCTTGTCGTCGAACAACGTCGCCAGCTGAAAGGAATTGAACGCCTTTTCGTATTCCTCCAGCATCATGTAGGCCACGCCACGCTTGTAGAAGTGTTCACTCTCATTTGGCTCAAGGCGAATCGCTTCGTTGAAATTGTCGACCGCTTTCTCAAAATCTTCTTCCTGGATGTAGGCTAGTCCTCGATTGATAAAGGCTGAAGTTTGGCCAGAATTCTTGGCAATCGCTTCGCCAAAACTGTCGATGGCTTTGCGAAACTCCTCCTCTTGGGCGTAAGTCAGACCTACCCAGAGGTAGGGTAGGGGATCTTCGTAGTTGAGCGACGAGGATTGCTCGAAATCGCGGCGAGCTAAATTGGGCTCTTCCTGATTTAGCCAACAGATGCCACGCTTGAGAAAGGCTTCTCCCAAGTAGGGGGCATCACCAGAACTCATCTGGATGGCGTCGGTCAATGTTTTAATTGCGTCACCAAATCTCAACAACTGTCGCAATGCTCTTCCCTTAAGGAACATGGCGTTGCCCGACTCAGGTACACGATCCGGAAATTCGTCCAGCACCACTTCTGCGTCCGCGAGTACTTGCTCGTAAAGCTGCTCACGTCTTTCCTCCGAGGTTTCTTCCTCACCCGCGAGACTCATTTCTGCCTCGGCACGCATGAGATAGCCGGTGATGAAAATATCGGGGTCGGTGCTTTCTTCGGGCTCGTAGTACTTGATCGTATTGGTGAGCGCATCAATCGCGTTGTCGTATTCTTGGAGAACTAACATGTAGACTCTAGCCAGCCGGAAATAAGTCTCGTAATTCTCAGGGTCGAGTTCGACCGACTTATCGAAATCTGCAATCGCTTCGTCGGTCTGCCCCATCTGGGTATACGCCCAACCTCGGTCAAGATAGAGCTCGGCGTTGGATGGGTCGAGTTCGACTGCAGTGTCCAACGTTCGTAGCGCGTCGGGAACTTTGCCCAGGTCTAGGTAGAGTTTGCCTAAACTTGCTGCAATTTCCGGATCGCGCCGGTCTTGTTCGATCGCGTTCAAGAAACTATTCATTGCCAAGTCGAGTTCGCCGCGTTCCCTATGGCACATGCCCATTCCGAAATGAGCTCGGGACAAGTTCTGATTTCGGTCGCTAGCTTTTCGGTAGTTTTGGATGGCAGCGCCATAATCTTCCAACGCCCGCAGTGCATCGCCCTGGCCCAGATAGGCCTCGGCAAATGTGTCGTCGGTAGCTGCTTTAGCAAACTCGACGATTGCGTCCTCGTAGTTCTCCTCCTCCAACAGCTTCAACCCTGCGTCGTAAGCCGCCTGGATTTCTGGCGCGCGCGATGTCTCTTGAGCTTCCACTGGTGTTGATAGGGCCAGCAACACAGAGCAGTTCAACACGACGATTAGAATTGGTCTTATCGATCCCATGGAATCAAACCTCGAAGCGCAAAAAGGACGCATACAGTAAAACTCCCTTCCGGCGCATATTGCCGAAAGGGTGGGGCTCAAAAACGGAAGCCCTTGTCAACATACCACGTTGTTGCAGCTAGTATCGCACGTGTGCACTAGGCCAGGTGCCTTTTTCCACTTCGTTGTGTGGATTAGGCCGACCGAGCCAATCGCAACGGACGCCCCAGTCAGCTCATTCTATCTGCGACGCTTACCGTGACGCATTGCACCACCTTTGACGATTGCAGCGCGCAGTTGGTTCCACCCCCCGAAGAAGGGTAACTGCGTCTGAGGGCCCACAAGTTCACTATACGAATGTACTAGAGATGCGGTTCGGGCTTTTCGTCGCGTTGGACGGGCACCGCATGCCGGCTGTAGGATTTCGAGGTGCGGTTAAATTCTTCAGCAAACTTGATCGAGTCTTCGTCGGTGAATTCTCGCTGAATGGTCCGCTTGAAGTCGCCAAACTCATAGATATGCACCACATGGTCAGCCGGTGGCCCAGGTGGTTCGGCGGGCTCCTCAGGCGCTGCTTCAGATTCGGCCTCGGATGCTTTCTGAGGTGCTTCGCCATCCTCGGTAGCAGCTTTCTCTTTGCCACTCTGTTTGCCGCCTTTGGAATCGTTTGACTTGGAAGGGCGGCGCTTCGATTTACGAGGCTCTTCCGGCTCAACCTGGGAACTTTTCTCGACCTGTGAGTCGTCATCGACATCTGAAGCTTCTTCGAGATCAGAATCGTCGTCATCGACGAAGTCGAATTCCTCATCAAACAGGTCGTCTTCGTCGTCGTAAGCCATAAACCAAATTCCAAGCAACAAAGGGATAGAGAACGATCGCCGGCGAGCGACCAGGAATTCGCCCAAAAGCAGAGCGAGGCGCGAGACAGCCTAGTATCCGCCTCTCGGGCCCAGCCGTCAACGGCCTCAGATTTATAGTCTCCGAGGGCGATAGACTTCCGTCCTGAAGCTCGTATCACTCTTCTGGGGGTGCCACAAGTAGGCAGTGCCAGTGCGGCATCTAGCAATCGAAGCGGCTGGAAAACCTACTGCTGGACGGCTCCGGCATGCGTTTCTATCGATCGAGCCATGCGACTACGGGCGAACTCGATGCCTGCCTCCAGAATCCGGTCTGAATTGCCGCCAACATTTGTGAGGCCTGCAGAAGTCGGTCGAGCGGCGACTGTCACAGCTTGGTGCGGCTCGACGCCATGGTGGCTAATCGGCTTGCCAAGTGGTGAATAAAACTTCGCAGTTGTCAGCCGAATTCCGGCGCCGGCATAGCCAAGCGGGAAAATTCCCTGCACTGAGCCTTTACCAAAGGATGTGCTGCCGACGATTTGGCCCCGGTTGTTGTCTTTGATCGCCCCTGCAAAAATCTCGCTCGCGCTGGCACTGTCGCCATCGATCAGCACGACTAGCGGCACTCTCCAAGTTCCGCCGTAATGCGCTTGATAGTTGAAGTCTTCCTGAGCGCTGCGGCCACGGGTAGAAACGATATTACCCTGCGTGAGGAATTTGTCAGCCACTTCCACCGACGAGGTCAACAGACCCCCCGGATTGCCTCTCAGATCGAGAATCAACGATTTCATGTGTTTGCGATGCAAGTCCCAAAGGGCGGCTTCCAGATCGCGGCTCGTGGTTTTTTGAAACGTGGGAATGCGGATGTAGGCGATCCCGAAATCAGAATCGATGATCTTCACGCCTTCCAAGCTGGGTACTTCCACGTGCTCGCGACGAATATTGAGCACGCGCGGCTGCTGGCCCGCTGTGTAGACGGCCACTCGCACCCAGGTTCCCTCAGCACCGGTTAACATGGAGGCAGCTTCGTCGGTGGACATATCCGACGTGCTCTTGCCATCGACCGCCACGATCCGATCATCGGCGACAATGCCCGATCGCTCGGCGGGACTGCCGGGGATCACGTGGACAATTAGCAGGGCCCCATTTTCTGCCTTCAGCTCGACTCCCAAGCCGACAAAGTTGCCTTCAATTTGGGAGTAGACCTCGCGGAGCTGATCGGAAGTCAAATAAGCCGAGTAGTCGTCCAATCCATTGGCCGCTGCGGTGACAAATTCCAGAATCGTCGTGGCAGGCGCCAGACCGATGCGAGTTTCGGCCAGGCTTGCCACATCGCCCGCCATCGCGACCAGATCTCGTGAGCTTTTCACAGGGCGTTGGCCCAGCATCTGGTACATGTCGCGACGGAATCGGGCGATCTGTTCGTTGGAGGCTTGCAAGCGGCTTGCTGATATAAAGTCTTTGTCCGCGAGGGCGACGTCTAGTGCAGTAGCACCTCGCGAAGCCAACTGACGCCAAGGTGGAGTACTGACGTAGTGAGAGTTCGTTTTCTGCAGCAATTCCGAATAGAGCGACAACGCGCTACGACGGTTCAGAGCGGAGAGTGATTTCAGAAAGCTACGGTCGTGGTACCGCCGCTCCAGGCTGTAGTGCAGCTTTGCTAAATCGTGCCGCTCTCGGAGCGTAGCGTTATCGCGATGCTCGCGCAGCGCATCTTCGTAATGGGTGAGTGCTTCGCCCCAGCGGCTGTTGGTTTCTAGCTCACGTCCTTTGGCCAGTACATCTTGTAATGGATCTGCCGCGAACGATTCGGGCAGGATATTCACCTGCTCAGGAGAGGAAGTGAGCTGACTGTAACCAGGCGTGGTAAGAATTAAACCAACCATTGCCGGCATCAACAGCTGGGCCAGGAGTCTTCCTGGACGGCCCGGTGAGTGATGTTGCGCTGAGACCCGTGAGTGCATCTGATGCTCGCTGACGTATGTGGGGGAGGTCGCGTCGCTCACGCTTGGGGCGCTTGCGCACATTCGGCGAATCTGGCGGACCGGAAGCGGGGACTATTCCAGCCTAGAGCTTTGACAATACCCAAACTGAGCATGGACAGAGCACTCGGTGCGCACTGGGAGCAAAAAAGGGCTGTTTCGCTACCCAAAGTGAATATAGTGCGCGGTTTGGGGCTCGTCAAAAAACTAGGTGGGGAGTTTACCTCTACTTTTCGAGAGGGGTTCCGCGCGACCGTCACAGCCCTTGCCGTGATTACCACCGGCCACCGATCGCAGGCCTGAAGACGATAGATCCGCCTGATACGATCTTGACGACTAGTCGGGTGATCTTACCTGTACGGAATCCTCATCCATGGGCCGACAGTGACCCGATAAGAGCATCCTGCCTGAGAGAGCGGGCAAGTCACTTTGCCAGCTACGTTAACTGTTATTACGACGGAGATACTCGCGCGGTTCGATTAGTTTTTTCTCTGTTCGACAGCGCTCATTCCCTGCATGCTGGAAACTTGCTATCGTGAGCGTCCGTGTCATTCTGGTCCGGGACAATCTGGTAGTTCACTACAATCCGCAATCCGAATTCCGAAATGCAATCTCCCCCAATAAAACGCGCTTTGGTGAGCGTTAGTGATAAAACGGGGCTCACCGATTTCTGTCGCGCGCTAGCTGAAGCCGGGGTGGAAATTTTCAGCACGGGTGGCACCCGCCGTCACTTGGAAGAGGCAGGCCTGGCGGTGCGCGACGTAGCCGACTACACCGGTTTTCCCGAAATGATGGACGGTCGCGTCAAGACGTTGCATCCCAAAGTGCACGGCGGGCTCTTGTGTCGTCACGACCATGCCGAGGATATGGCCTCTGCCGCGAAGCACGACATTGCTACTTTCGAGCTAGTGGTAGTGAACCTCTATCCCTTCGAGCAAACGATCGCCCGCGAAGGCGTGACCGTGCCCGAGGCGATCGAGCAAATCGACATCGGCGGGCCCTCAATGGTTCGTTCCGCGGCAAAGAACCATGCGTTTGTAACGATTGTCACCGATCCTCATCATTATGATGCGGTGATCGAAGAGATTCGTGGCGCAGGTTGCACGAGTGATAATACTCGTCGTAGACTGGCAGGCGAGGCGTTTGCCCGCACCTCGGAGTACGACACTTCCATTGCCGGCTACTTTGCCCGCATTCGAGAGGGGGAGGTCGAAGCAACTCCTGCTCGGGTAATTCTCCCGCTGAGTAGGCGTGCTCCGCTTCGCTATGGCGAAAATCCACACCAGTCGGCGGCGTTGTACGCGATGCCAGGTGCCGGGCCTCACAGTCTAGTTAATGCTGAACAACTGCATGGAAAAGAACTTTCGTACAACAATCTGCTCGACTTGGACGCGGCGCTGAAGATTGCCCGATCGTTGCCCCAGCCGGGCGTGGCGGTGCTCAAGCACAACAACCCTTGTGGCGCTGCCACAGGTGGCACCGTCGCCGAAGCTGTGGAAAAGGCGTGGAACGGTGATCCTGTGAGCGCGTTTGGCTCGGTGCTGGGTGTGAACGTACCTGTCGATGGACCGATGGCTCAATTTCTCGCCGAACCGGGTCGGTTTGTCGAAGCAATCGTCGCGCCCGAGTTTAGTACTGAAGCCATCGAAGTGCTCACCACCAAGCCGAAGTGGAAAGCCAATGTGCGTCTCTTGCGAGTTGGACAGATAACGCCGGGCAGCGCTGCGGCTGAATTTCGGCAGATCGATGGCGGGATGCTCTGTCAGGCAGCCGACGACTTGCCCGACGATCAATCGAATTGGAACGTAGTGACCGAAGCGCAGCCGTCAGACGCACTGGCCGCGGATCTGACACTAGCTTGGGCTGCGTGTCGATATGTAAAATCCAACGCCATAGTGCTTGCCCACAACGGCGCGCTGGTGGGAGTCGGGGCGGGGCAGATGAGTCGAGTTGATTCCGTGGAAATCGCCATCCGCAAGGCGGGCGACAGGGCCCGCGGCGCGGTATTGGCCTCAGACGCGTTTTTCCCGTTTGACGACTCTATTCACCAGGCCGCCGAAGCGGGCCTCGCCGCGGTGATCCAGCCGGGTGGCTCCCGACGCGACGATGAGGTGATCGCCGCCTGCAATCAGCACGGCCTCCCGATGATTTTCACCGGGACACGGCATTTCAGGCACTAGGGGGGCGAGAGACCAGAGTCTAGTGTCTAGAGCCAGAATTGGGCCTAGTTCCATCCGGCCCTAGACTCTAGACCCTCAACTCTCCACTTCCCGGCTCCGCGCTGGCATTTTCTGCCGGTTTCGGTGATAATTTCAGGTGGGGAGCGAACGCCGCCTTTGCAAGCCGATGGATTGAGGCCAGAGCGGCACCGGAACAGTACATTCAATGCGAGGAGGACTCTTCATGTCTGCCATATCTCGTCGAAATCGATCGTTACGTGGATTCACGCTCGTCGAACTACTGGTGGTCATCACCATTATCGGTCTGCTCATGGGGCTCTTGCTCCCTGCTGTACAATCGGCTCGCGAAACCGCTCGGCAAACGCAGTGCAATAACAATCTTAAGCAGTTTGGGCTTGCCATGCGAAGCTATCTGACGAGTAAGCAAGAGTACCCGGGCTTTCTACAGACTCAAAAACTGGATCCCAGCATTCTTGCGAACAACCCGTCAGACGCGGTAGCTGGCTATGTTGATCCCACAAGTCCATCTGTTGATGATTACGACGTCATAGTGTCATGGGCCGCGAAGTTGCTTAGTAACCTGGATCAAGGAACTCTGTGGGAGCAGTTGCAGACCGGCAATATGGTTACGTTCAATTACGCACAACCGATTCGACTCGACATGTTTGTCTGTCCTAGTGCTGCATACTCCAATGCGTCTCGCGGCAATTTGTCCTACGTCGCGAATTCGGGGGCGCCAGACTTGCTAGGTATTTTGAGTGGATCGGACGTTAGTGACTTTAGTTTCAACGGTATATTTCATAATCAATTGCCGGGTCGAAAGGGTCCGACAGTTCGCGATAGCGATATTAAAGACGGTGCAAATTCAACGTTCATGATTACAGAGAACATTCAAAGGGACGAGGATCAGGCCAATTGGCTTGCTCCAACGAATTTTTATGGTGCTGCGACGGACTTTCATGAGCAATTATTCGGAATGGTCTGGGTTGTATACAATCCCAACCTAACGCCTCCTACAGTTACCGGTGATCAATCTCCCATGAGCCGAGACACAATTAACGGCGTTACTCCGGACGTATTTTCGCAGCCTCCAGTAAGTCGCGTCGCATTTGCCAGACCAGGCAGCGCTCATCCTGATGTCTTCCTTACGGTATTCGCCGGCGGCAACACTGGGCAGATCAGCAATAATATTGACTACAGCGTTTATCAACGTCTGATGACTCCCTACGGCAGCAAGGTGGTTGACCCACTCAATCCTGGCGATACAGCTCCAAATTCTCCGATAGGATTGCTCCGGCAGCTCCCGACCCCGGCTGATTCGGAATACTAAGTTCCCATGAAGCCAACGCAATCTCTTCATTGCCTACTACTGGCGTCTTGTCTGCTATGCGCAGGGCTTGCGTGCCCGGCATCGGCCGTCGAGCGGGTACTCGCCAACATCGATGGAGAGCAGCGTCAGCTCACTGGTGAGGTGGTGCTGGAAGACGCTGCTGGCGGGATGTTGCTAGAGACCGACGAAGGCGGGCTGTGGCCCTTGTCGGTCGATAAGATCCGCAGCCGCTCGACCGATAGTGAGTCGCTCACTCCGCTGGACAAAGACCAACTGGCTAAGCGGCTGCTTGACGAGATGGGGCCCGACTTTCGGGTACACGACTCGAAAAACTACGTCGTGGTCTACAACACGACCAGCAAGTACGCCAAGTGGAGCAGTTCGCTTCTAGAGCGACTACAGAAGGCGTTCATCTCTTATTGGAAAAAAAAGGGATGCAAAGTACACGTGCCGAGGGCGCCATTGGCGGTGCTGGTGTTTAGCGATCGTAATTCATACATGCGCTACGCTAAAAAAGAACTCGGGCCTGCTGGCGGCAACGCGATTGGCTACTACAGCCTGTTTACCAATCGTATTGCGATGTACGACCTGACTGGGCATCAAAAGCTACGGCGGCAGAATAGCAGTCGGGGATCAAACCACGACATCTCGGCTCTGTTGTCGCAGCCTGAGGCGTTGCACTTGGTGGCTACCATCGTCCACGAAGCAACCCATCAAATTTCCTACAATTGTGGATTGCAGACTCGTCTGGCCGACAACCCCGCCTGGCTGAGCGAAGGGCTAGCGATGTTTTTCGAGACACCCGATCTCAGGAGTAACCGCAGTTGGAGCGGCATCGGCAAGGTCAATTATTCGCGGTGGGATTTATATCGCAACAATGTCAATGCCGGCAATGAAAAGAGACTCGAAGCGCTAATCGCGAACGACGACCGCATTCGCAACCCCCGATCGGCCGTGAACGCATATGCCGCCTCGTGGGCATGGACTTACTTTCTCATCACGTGGCATCCTGAAGAGTACACAGCCTACTTAAAATCGCTCGCCGAAAAGCCCGTGCTTAAAATGGATGATCCACAGACGCGTCTGGCTGACTTCCGTGCACATTTTGGCGAGGATCTGCGTGCGCTCGAAGACGAATTCTACCGCCGCATGTCGCGAGTCGATTGAATTTACTAACTTGTGTTCTCGACATTCTCAATCGCAGACGACGATCCAACCGTTCGTACGCAAGCTTCCCAACAACCAAGGCATGCGCAACCGATGGCGCCGCGGCGCGTCTAACGGAATTCGCTTGAGCACGCGGAAGCCGGCGGCATTGAGGTCGGCCGCAAGCTCTCGCCAGCGAAACACGTGCAGGAACATGTTTGAGAGCCCACGGTAAGGAAACCACTTGTCGCCGACTTCCACGTCTTTGCGAAACGGCGCGGAGATTAGATTGCCTACCAGCCAGACAGGCCCTTGGGGATCTCGGAGGTTGTACCAGAAGTTGTGCACGTGCAGCACGAATCTGCCAGGCGGTTTTAGGATCCGGCGAACGTGGCCGAGCGCCTGCCGACGATTCGCGCGGCCGCGGACCATGCCTAAAGTGCTGAATAAACAGATAGCGTGGTCGATCGCATCGTCGCGGATGGCCCCCAGTTGCACGAGATTCGCCTTCAGGCAAGCAATGGGCAGCTCACTGAGTTCAGACTTCTCTCGCACGACCCGGAGCATGTGCTCAGAGAGATCGACCGCCAACCCCCGATGGCCCGCTTTTACTAGCGGCAGCAGTGCCCGGCCGGTGCCGCACCCGAGGTCGGCCACCAGCCCTTTCGGACGAAGAAACTCGTCCAGTATCTGCTCGTCATGTTCAAACAAGCTGTTGAAGGAGAAATACTCGTCGTAGTCGTCGGCAATCGAGGGCGAGCGGACGTAGTCCCAGAGCCCACGGGAAACACCGGGCGGCAATTGCCAGCTAGGTCGATGGTTTTCTTGCATTCCTCTCGGGGAGTTGGGGTGCTTGTTGAGCGGCTCGGGCGGCAGTATAATCGCGGGTTCGGTTCCCGCCCAGATGCGTCGGCAGGCACTCGTTGCTCATGTCGCCGGCGTCTTAAATAAAATCCAAAATGACCGGCACCGAGACCGGTCCATCTCTAGATGTCGAAGGAGAAAGAGATATGTCGATTCGAGTAGCCATCAACGGGTTCGGCCGTATTGGTCGTCTGACATTTCGTAATTTGCACGCCCGCTCGAGCGAGTTCGAGGTTGTCGCCATCAACGACCTGACCAGTAATCAAATGCTTAGCACGCTGCTGAAGTACGATAGTACGCATCGCCGCTTTCCGGGCGAAGTCGGTTACGATGAGGAGAACTTGATCATCGATGGCAAGCCGATCCGGGCTCTAGCGGTCCGCAATCCGGCCGAATTGCCTTGGGGCGAGATGGGTGTAGACGTGGTAGTCGAAAGCACCGGTATTTTCACCGCTCGTGCGGGAAAGGGCAAACCTGGCTACGACACGCATCTGGAAGCCGGCGCTAAGCGAGTTGTCTTGAGTGCCCCGGCCAAGGATGGAGCAGACCTCACTTGTGTATTGGGTGTTAACGACGACAAACTAACCCCCGACCTGAAATGCATCAGTAATGCCAGTTGCACTACCAACTGTCTGGCGCCGGTAGCTAAAGTGTTGCATGAAACATTTGGCATCGAAAAGGGCCTGATGACAACCGTGCACGCTTACACCAACGACCAACCGACGCAGGACCAACCGCACTCTGATCCCTATCGTGCCCGAGCAGGCGCGGTGAACATTATCCCGACCTCAACCGGTGCTGCTAAGGCGGTTGGGCTCGTGATTCCAGATCTACAAGGCAAGCTCACGGGGATTGCCTTGCGAGTGCCGGTGCAGACTGGCAGCGTGGTTGATCTTACCACGATATTGGCCAAGAAGGTGACCGAAGCCGAAGTCAACTCGGCCATCAAAGCTGCGGCTGAAGGCCCGCTCAAGGGAGTGCTCTGTTATACCGAGGATCCGATCGTTTCGACCGATATCATCGGCGACTCCCACAGCTCCGTGTTTGCAGCCGACTTCACGCAGGTGATTGATGGCAACATGCTCAAGGTCGTCAGCTGGTACGACAATGAATGGGGCTACAGCGCCCGCACTGCGGATCTGATAGCCCGAATTGGCAAGTTCTAGAATGACACTGGGTGCCCATTGCGGTTTCCCAGAGGCTACGTCTTAGGGCGACAATTTCATTGATTTTCGAGCGATTCGCACTCGGATTGCTAGAGTCCCTAGCGCTCAATGCGCGAAACTATTTCGTTGGGCAGCTGCGGAGTTGCCCCTCGTTGCGAGGCGACGTAGGCACCGACCTGATTTGCCAGACCGACGATGCGTTGTGTGGGCCACTCTAGTAGCAGGCCTGTAACGATCGCCGCACAGCATGAGTCTCCCGCACCGACGCTATCGGCCTGTGGACTCGGAGTATAAGTAGGGACTTCAGCCACAGCGCGCTCGTTGCCACGAAACAGGACGGTTCCGCGCGCCCCGCGCGTGAGTGCGAGCAAATCTAAATTGAACCGTTCGCAGAGTAGCTCTGCTTGAGCATAGGTATCCTCTCGCGAACTACCCTTGAGGTCTAGCACGCGCGTGGCGATGGTTAACTCTTCCTCGCTGAGCTTGACAACGTTGGCGGCTCGAAAGCTGCTCTGAATGATTTCCGCAGTGTAAAACTGTTGGCGGAGATTCAGGTCACACACGCGCCAAGCTTGTGAGGCCGCGGCGAGAAATTGTTGGATTGTCTGTCGGCTTTCGGGTGAGCGCTGCGCTAGCGTACCAAAACAGACGGCAGAGCAACTTTTTGCTAGACGATTGGTTGCAGGAGTCTGCTGAATGTGGTCCCAAGCGACATTTCCGGTAATCTCGTACTCGGGATGTCCTGCTTTATCTACAGTCACCTGGACGGTACCGGTGGGGTGGTCCGGCGACTCTTGGAGGAAGTCTACCGTCATATGGCGGTCCGATAGCTCCTGGCGAATTTGGCTACCGAGTTCATCTTGCCCAACGGCACTGACTACGGCTCCGCCGCCGCCAACCTGTCGCAATAATTGATCGGCGTGGACGGTCAAGTTGACCGGCGCGCCTCCCAACAAAATTCCTTCCGGAAAGCAATCGAGCAGCGCCTCTCCGATGCCTACGACGATCCGTTCGCGAAGTGCTTGGCTCATTTCTGCTCCTAAGATGTTTTGCTTGTGATTTACTAGCCCCGATCTTTGGCCGACTGGGTGGGGCCGTCAAGATTATTTGACCAGCTGGTGAGCTGGAGGGGTTGTATTTTCGCATCATTGGCAACCGCGTGCGGAGCCCCCGCAACATCTGGAACAGGTCGAATGGACCCGCGAGGGCATAATCAGTCAATAATTGTGCTGGCATGGCAGTTGCTGCATTGTGGATCGTCTTGGTCCACAATTCGATTCGCGATCTGGCCCTCATGAAACCGACCACCCCGTCGACATCACAACGCATTTTGGAGCTAGACGCCCTGCGAGGTCTGGCTGCGCTGGCGGTCGTTCTGTTCCACTACACGACACGATACGACCAATTGTTTGGCTATGCCGAGCCGTTGGCCGTTGCCGTGCCCTGGGGGCACTTCGGGGTCGATCTGTTTTTTATGCTCAGCGGCTTCGTGATCTTGATGTCCCTTGAGCGTACGTCTAGCGCCTGGAAGTTCGCTTGGGGGCGCTTTTCACGATTGTATCCAGCGTACTGGGCTTCAGCAGCTTTGACATTTGCAGTCGTATCACTGAGCAAGCTGCCTGGGCACGAGGTGTCGCTGGGCGAGGCGCTGCTGAACCTCACAATGGTTCAAGCTTTGCTTGGAGCACCGCATATTGACGGAGCATACTGGTCGCTTCAAGCCGAACTGATCTTTTATGCAAACATTCTGCTTTTGTTTTATTGGGGCGCGTTTCGCAGGCCGACTCTCACGGTCGCTGTTTGGCTGGCGATGGCTGTTGCGGTTCGACTCGCCGGAGGAATCGTAGCAGCTGACTGGCCCTGGGCAGGTGAATTGCTGAGTAAGGTTGCCACAGTAGCGAGCTTGAAGTACATCCCGTTATTTGCGATTGGCATGCTCTTCTACAAGTGCCGCCAGTCAGGAAGCGTGTCTAAGGAGGCGATAGCAGTTTTCGTTGCGTGTTGGGCAACTATCTTGCTATTTAACGGGTTCACCACGGCGATTATCGATGCATTGCTCGGGGCGATACTATTGCTGGCTGTTCATTCTCGACTTAGATTTCTTTCATGTCGACCGTTAGTGGCATTGGGAGCCGTTTCATACACGTTGTATCTCGTGCATCAGAATATCGGTTATGCGCTCATCAGACAGTTGCAACTGTGGGGAGTTACACCCTGGTTGGCGATCGCGGGTGCGACACTGTTCTCAATCATGCTCGCTTCATGGCTACATCGACTGGTCGAATTGCGGGCGATGAAATCCCTCCGCAATCTGGATCCAGCACGCCACTTGGCTTGGTGGCCTGCCCCCCATTCGAACTCGTAGGCGACCTCCCAGGGCGCCCCTCCCAGGAGCGAGTTCTGTGAGCCCTCTGCGAGCTCTCCACGCTGAAAGCGACCGAGAATGCTGTTACAACCGCTGTCCGTGAGTCATCGCTTAAGAGTCTTCCTCGGAGACGTGGCAGAGGGACGGACATGAGCCACAATGACATAACGTTGATGTTGTTTCCGCTTGGCCATTTGCTGGCGGGAACCGCGAGGTCTTGGTAATATGGAGGTTACTGGCAAGCCAAAACCATAGGCGGAGTGTACTCATGCACCAGGAACGGAAGAGCTCCCGCAGCCAAAGAGGCTGGCTGCGCCGGGGGAGGGTCTATCAGCTCTCGTCACCGCTTTTTGCGTTATTTGTCGCGTTTCTGATGAACGCTCAACTTGCATCGGCAACCTATGACAATCTGATTGGCTACCCCGAATTGCAAGCCCTGCTGGGCGCAGGCATTCCCACTGGCAGTGGAATAAGTGTGCACCATGTCGAGGCTCCTGTCGGTAGCGGATCACAGGCAGGAAACTACGCGGCCGATCCCAACACTGCCGACTTCTCTGGAAAGTCTTTTTCCAACGTTACTCAAGTTTCGGGAGTAACCCAAGGCACTCTAGGTCCCTCGAATCACGCTCGTGGAGTAGGTCTGAATTTCTACGGAAATTCGATCTCGATCGCACCTGAGATTTCGACGATCCAGTCGTATGAGACTAACCACTGGCTGGGTTTCAGCGTTAGCGGAAGTTCAGCGACACCGCACGCTTCGGGTTTCTTGAACACATTGCGGGGTGGGGCCACATTGCCGAAAACCACCTCTGCTCGCATTGCGAACCACAGCTGGATCGGCGAATTTTCTACGTCCTCAGTGAATTCAGAAGTGCTTCGGCGCTTTGATTTTGTAATAGAACAAGACGACTTTCTTAATTTTGTCGGTATTCAAAACGGAACCGCAGCTGATAGGGCACTGTTAAAGTCGGCTTTCAATGAAATTGCGGTAGGAATGACCAATGGAAATCATGTCGAATCTACTTTGGGCGTCGACTCGACCTACACGGCCGGCAGGGTGGCTCCGAATGTTGTGGCTCCAGGGCTCAATGTTTCGAATTCGTCAACAACTACAAGCTTGGCAACTCCCATGGCTTCGGCCGTGGGAGCGCTATTGCTGGAAACGGCGCAGGATAGCGGCCTTTCCAACGGTTCGATTACCAACCGTACTCGCACTATTAATCACGCCGAGACATCGGAGGTTATCAAGGCTGTGTTGATGGCTGGAGCCGATCGGGCTGTCGACAACGCGGTTGGCGACGATTTGACCGACTACGTGATCGACACCGGCAACAACCTCGACCTCGACTACGGAGCGGGGCAAGTGAATGTGTTCCACAGCTATAACATCATTGCGGCTGGTGAACACGATAGCGACCAGGACCTAGGTAGCGGCCTAGACATTGGCAGTCTGGGGTGGGATTACGACGCAAATTTTGGCGGGGAGAATTCCACGAACAGTCGCGGATCCTATTTCTTCACAGCCGATAATTCGGACGACGTGCTGCATGCCACTCTGGCTTGGAATATCGACGTTTCTGGCTTCTCAGCATCCGCAGCAAGTGCGACACTGCATGATCTGAATCTCCTACTCATCGACGTGACAAACGACCTGGTTCTTACCGATCTTGGCGCTAGTTCACTGAGCACTGACCAAAACACAGAGAATATTTTTTACGATGGCTTGGTGGCTGGCAATCGATACGAGATTCGCGTTGAAGCGGCCTCTGGTCAGCTCGACTTCGATTGGGATTACGGATTGGCCTGGAGAATTGACCCCTGGACGGCTAATCAAGTGCCCGAGCCCACCAGCGCTACGATTTCACTGCTGGGAGCGTTATCAGTATTTGCTCTCGGGCGTCAGCGCTGTCGCCGGCTCGTACAGGGCTAACTCGTCGCACCATTCTTCACCCTGCCTGACGAACGACAGGATGTCATGACGCGCGCCAAGAAGACAATAATCGGATTTCTCGCAATTGGGCTGGTGTCGTTGCCGGTGGCCTATTTCATCGGTAATCATCTGCTAGGCACTTATTCCGAACAGGCTCTGTCGGTAATTGCCAAACGAGGCAAGCGACACGGTGTGCTCATCCAGGAGCCGAAATTTGAGCAGGCCAAGATCTCGGGGATTCGCGCCGCGCGATGGACCGATGTGAGCGCCCGTCTTCAATTCCCTGAGAGCGAAGGCTTCGATCCCAATCGCATTTTCAATGTACAGATTGGTCAAATCGAGTTATGGCTTGCTGGTGGCGGAACTGTCGTCTTGGAAGCGCATGACATCGCGATCGAATCCGTTGAGAAGGATGGCAGTTCCGGTTCCGCTGATGAAGTTCGCAGCGATCGAATCTTTGCTCAAGAGTTCCAATGCCAGTTTGAAATGGATCTCTTTAATCCAATGCCTGGCCTCGTTAATGTCTTGCCAGAATTGGTCGGGCTAATGAAGGCTGGTGCGACACAGATACCGGTCGTAACCGAGGGCCTGCTTGAATTTTCATTGAAGGGAAAAACAGTAAAAGCTCGAATTCGTGTGGCCCAAGTTGAGGAGGGCCAGACGCTGGTGCTGGATTCAGAAGACATAAGACCTGTGTCCGACCTGTTCGACGAAGCGCTCACAGACTCGGAACTCGAGCTAATATCTATTTATCCGCTTCGGGCCGCCAGGTTGTTGCGGATTAAGGACGATGCTGAATCAACAGCTCGGGCGGCCCACAGTCGCGATGGACAAGTTCCTCAGGACGCCTTTCGCCACGTTTTGTGGAGCTTTCTGCTCACCAACAAGTATGGTGCCGCGTTTGCCGAGCTTGTGACCGATGCCCACGAACAGGGCGACACAGGCAACTCGCCCGCCGAGCGAGATATGGATTACCACAACAATGCCATCGGACGGCGCTATGCCGAGGAAAAAATGCGACGAAAGCAGATCCTCTCTCGAGTGCAGAACGATGCGAGCGTGATCCGAGAGCCTCGGTAACTTAAGCGATCTAGCCGGGCCAGGTTCTTCCACGAGTTGGCTAGCTTGGCAAGACCGGCAAACATGGTTCGCCCCAGACCCGCTAGGTTTCCTCATCTTCTAGGCTTTTGAGTTCTTTCTAAACTCAGGCTTCATCGAAAACTCATCTTGCTTCAATTCGGCGTTTGGATCAAGAATGCCAGCGCCAGGTCGAAAGAGTGTCGTTCCGTTGGAACGGGACGACGATTCAAGGAGTTCGACCGCAATTGGAAAGGTTGTGTCATGGATTACACGACCCTACTGGATGAGGGCCAAGTGTCCGAAGATTTAGATTCGGCAAGGAAGGAAACGAGACCGCAGAGGTCTAGAAAAAGGCGCGATCGCGCAAGAAAAGGGCGCAAGCCTAGCCGGCCTTCCGGACACATTGGTCAGCGATCCAACAAGCGGCTTAGAAACATCTAATCGAAAGTATAGAGCCGAACAGCGGCTGAAATCGCGGTTCGCAGGGAATCCGCGCAGGGGTCGCTTCGTCGGCCGACATCTCTCGGCTACGGCGATTTGCTTTCGGCGGGAACTGTTTTCTTCTGTTGATCGGAAGACGCTTTCGCTCCGGCTGCATTCTTGATCTTCACAGCCCGATTCTTCTTATTGTCGACATCAACGATGAAATCGCCTTTTAGAAAGTTGCGTCCCAGCAGCATGGGATATTTCATATGAGAGCGGTCATTTAGTGTTACCAACACCCTTTTCTGCACTTCGTGAACGCGTAGAGTGAGATGCACTTTGTAGCGTTCTTCTGAATCAACTGATGTTTTAACAATGGAAACCTTAGCGATTTTGCTTTCGATCCATTCCGACTCACCGTCATGGTTTTTCATGCGAAACCGGATCTTGCGACCGACGTTATCGACCATCTCTTCCGCCTCGTCCTCAATAACGTAGTCTTCAACGTGCAAGGACGAGGTAGTGGCCCCGGTGTCGACGCGAGCTTTGAAGAGCAAGTCAGTCTTCACCTCAGCGACGGTAGCCGTAGCACCGATGACCTGCTTGCTGCCCACCGCGAGGACCTGTTCATTGGTCACGTCAGTAGCGGCAGAGCCTGGCAAAGTAACCAGCATTGAGATTGCGACAGTCAGCCAATGTCGTGTGTATAACAATTCACGAGGAGATTGAATCACCATCATTTTCCATCCTTGGAAGGTTCGGACTCTTGTGATGTGATGTGTAGACCGACTATCCGAATCGGCCCAATTAAGGAGCCCTCTCGTACAGTGATTGGCGGTCGAGACCCATGCCCCACTTCTCTATGCAAGAATTCAAGACAATTCGCCTCCAAGGGGCAATGCCAGTTACACGAGATTGCTGGCAGTGCTAGCAAATGTCAACCTAATCTAAGCTCAGAACTTAGAAGAGTAACTGGCAAATCAGCAGGGCTGAAGGGTTTCGGATTGGCTAGTCGCAAAACCGGAGCCATCGATAGCCGCTTCAGTTAGAGGAGATACGAATTTGACCGAACTGATCGCATCGAAACCAAGAATCAAGAATCGTCCGCCCATTGCGTCGGGGTTGTTCCGTTCCAACAACAGCATGTCCTGCTTAAGCCAAAAACTTCGAAAAGGAATCGCCTCGTTGAGCGTTGTGATCACGATACCATTGCGCGGAAAATCGGCCGGCCAGTCGGTAAAGAACGATTTCCAGTTTTCGGCTGAGGTCATCACGGAAGCCTTTCAAGTATTCGCAGCAGTAAGTGTTGCTGGTCGAAGTAGTCGGAGATTCCGACAGTCGTTGATCACGATCTCGATGCCAGACAGGAACGAATCCGATTCACCTGGAAGATCGGCGTCGTGATTTGCGACCTGTGGACGTGGCGCCCCACTCTTTGGTGAGCGTTTCGAATACCTCGGGTGCCTCGTAGCGGACGATACCCTTCGCTTCGGGCATTGGTCCGATCAGTCCGCGAAAGACCGGCCAGCCTCGCAAACTAAGATCGGTGCTACAGTCGTCGATGCCGATCTGCGTATGCATCCGTAAAACCGACTCCTGGTGTTTGTAATCGCGAGTACGGAGCTCGCCGTTCTGGCCGCGGGTGACGATACGAATCGTTTGTTCTGCCGCCATGGGCGCCTCGCAATACTGGGGGGGTCGGGAGAGTGATGACGTTCAGGATTGGGTAAACGGGACTAGTTACTTGTATCGACGGCAGTGAGCGCGCAAGACGAAAAATTTCCACGTACCTTGCATACCAGGTACAGCATGCGAAACCGCTAGAAGTGGACCTGCCTCGGGAACGTAGTCACCGCGGACCTTTAAAGAGCGCACCACTATTTCTCCAGTAGTACCACGGAATAAATTCCGAATTCAGGCATGAAGATGCGTACAATTAACCTTTGATGGTCCGTCCGTATGATATGCACCGGTTGTACGGCCCTCGTGGCAGAACTCAGCAAGAGTGGCCTAGCAATAGCCGAGACTAGCTTCAAGACCAAGGTCGTTCTTGCCTAGCAGCAGTTCCGACACTAAATTGGTGGCAACCGAGGAGGGTACGCGAATGGCTAGCAGCCTGATTCGAAATCGATACTCTCGCATCTGTTGCGCATCTGTTAGGCTTGAAGTCGTGGTAAAATCGCAGTAATCGGTTTTCCCGCCGTTGATGAAACCGATGAGGGCGAGTTTGAGGTAACGCGTTGAGTAACATCGAGCTTGCGGCTGATCCCCGCATTTGACCTACCGGCTCGCCGCGGGACGCATCATCCCCGCGGCGGTCGGTAGGTCACCTCGGCAGAAAGGATGATGCAAGATGTCCGAAACTCTTCTCCGCCAGCAGGAACAGCGAATTTTTCTTGCCGCTGGGTGCTCCGATGCGGAGTGTTCGACTGCGGATTCCGAAGCCGTTCGTAAAATCGTGGAATGGGCTAATGTGGACTACCCGCCAAGTGCCGCCCTCCCGATGATTGAGTACCTAACTTCGAAAGGTCTCGCAACCCGCGAAGAGATCGGCAAGGCCAGCCTCCACGAGCTTGCCTCTTTGCTTAGGGGGGCAGCCACTGGGGATTCGGGCGACGGTGAGAGCTTTGGCAAAGACCAGCCCGAGACGGGCTATCTCAAAAAGGAACTCGAGAAAGAATTAGATGTCAGTTCGGGGACTGTCAGCAATTACTTGAAGGGTGCGGGAGTAGCGACTCCTGGCCGCGGAGCTCGAAACCATCGCTATTCCGAGGGCGACCGAATCAAGTTTCTCGAGTACGCCCGAGACCGCGGCTCGGAGGGTTCTGTGGTTAAGAGGGCTCGTGTTCTTCTTTCGGAAACCGAAAGTAAATCACAAGCAAATCACAAAACCACAAGTAAACCACACTGACTAGTTTTCCTTCTTAGTCCTCTCTTCTTACGCGTTATCATCGCAATCGTTGTTTGCTTTTTTTCGCAAACCATGATGAAAGGCGATGTCCATGACGCATCTATTGAACGAGACCCGGTTCCCTCTTACCGAACTTGCATCTGAGCAGGGCGTGTCTCCGGCGACTCCGTATCGCTGGGCCAATCGGGGAGTCAACGGCGTCCGCTTGGAAATCTACGTTCTCGGGGGCCGACACTACACGACTCGAGAGGCGTTTGACAGATTTGTAGGTGCTACTACGGAGGCTGTTGTAGCGAGATGACAAAGCCAAGGACCAGCTCAAGCGAACGCAAGCAATCGAGACCGGTTTCTCCGTCTGCATATGCAGCGGACAGCTTTGGCGTAGACCCGCGTATCCTTTACACGTTCCAAGGTTTCATCTTCACCAGTGGCCTAGCAAATACGCGCATTAGTGACGCACGAAGGCTGCACGGTGTAGAGCTGCCAATGGTCTGCGTTGGGCGCCGGAAATATATCCGCGGAAGTGACGGCATCGCCTTCATCGAGCAACTCGCCGAACTGGGAGCAAAGAAGAAACGACAGCCGGCCAGCGTGGCTAGCTGAAACCTTAATTGCAGGCCGCCCCACGTTTGGCGACGAGGCGACCTGCTTTAATCAAGGAGCTACGAAATGCAGATTACATTATCGACCCCAACCTATGCAACAGACTTCGTTCCACCAACGCAGAGTCCCCCTGCCAGTATCGAGTTGCAGGGAGTAATTATCGAACACGGATCGTTTTTCGTCTGGCTTCGCTGCAATGGCTGCAACTACACATTTGTGCCCGAAGCGAGAACGTTTTTGTCCTTCCCTTGGTTTCAGCTGTACCTGCTTGACGAGTTAGGCTTATCGATCACGCATTCATCGCAGGGCAGGGCCACGTCAGTACAGCGCAAGCGGGCTTGGCGCGCCGCTATTCGCATTGCCTATGAGCGAGGTCTCTCCAAGTGAGCATGGCAACACTCAACGGCAAGGCAGCTGTCCTCAGCAACCCCCAGAAGCCACCGGCTCCGATCGTCGACCCGTCACAGATTCACGACGGGCTCAAGATGTTCGATCGCTTCACGGGTTGGAACTGGGTACTCAAAGATGGCAAGTGGAGCAAGCCGCCGCGAGACCCTAAGACTGGCCGCGCTGGTAGTAGCACAAATCCAGAAAAGTGGGGCTCGTTTGATATTGCGATCGACGCTCAACGAGTCGGCAAAATCGAATGCATCGGTTTCGTACTAGGTAAGGCTGACGGCGGCATATGTTTTTCAGGAATCGATTTGGATGATTGCCGCGATCCAGAAACGGGCGAACTTTCCGAACCGGCAAAAGCCATCATCGCCACGATGGATACGTACACGGAAGTCTCACCTTCCGGCACCGGTATCAAGATCTTTTGCATCGGCTCCCTGCCCGAGGGTCACAAGACAGAGAACAGAGCAGGCACCGTCGAAATCTACTCCAGTGGTCGATACTTCGCGCTGACCGGCCAGAGAATCGACGGCACGCCGAAGCGAGTTGAGCATCGGCAAGAGCAACTGGAAACGGTCTGGGAAAAATACATAGGAAGTGAGCAGAGGCAAGGCCTCAACGGTGCACCCCACAATGATTCAGAAGTCGGCATCGATTCTAGCGTATGCCTCCAAGCCATGCTTCGGCACGCTCCGAGCGAAAGCGAAAATGACGGCAGCAAGCGTCTACTGACTATCTGTTGCCGGGCGGTCGAGTTCAACCTTTCTGCTCGACAGGCGATTGCGACTATTCGCGAATACGAATCGCAGTGTCCGTTTCCACGTACGTGGTCCGATGACGAGATACTACGTCGGATTGAGGACGCCGAGGGCAGGGTGGAGCGGGGGAAGGCCATAGTAATCGCGAATTTCGAGATGGTTGAAGAGGTGAACGAAAAAGGCGACATCAAGAAAACAGTCATACCTTTCTCTCTTCCTGACATCATCGCAGACATTCATCGTCACCGCGATAACTTCCCCCGTCGCATAGACAACGTTTTGTTCATCGACGATCCGAAACACGGTATCGACTGGTTCGATCGTCGGGGCTCTTCGGGCTTGTTTGGCTGGCTTCGTCAGCATCACGATGTCAATTGGAAATCGGGTAGCCACCTCGTGACCCGCGACGAGCTGTTCGCTGAGCTAGAGCGCACGGCAAAACGGTACGACGCCATCGAGTTATTGCCGCATGAGCCGCCGATCGGTGGATTCTATTATCGGTGCAACCCACCTGTGGAGGGCGATGGCAGCCACTTGCGGGCGCTGCTGGATCGATTCCGACCAGAGACGACGATTGATCGAGATTTGATCCAGGCGGCGATGATGACAGCCCTTTGGGGAGGTCCAGCAGGGTGTCGACCTGCATTCGTAATTACTTCGGAACAAGGGCGTGGCGTCGGTAAAACGAAGCTTGTTGAGTCAATTGCTTATTTGTGCGGCGGATTTTTGGATGTCTCTGCGGGAGAAGACATTTCGACACTAAAGCAGCGGTTTCTTTCTCCAGAAGGCATGACTAAACGATTGGCACTCATCGACAACGTCAAGACTCTTCGGCTCAGTTGGGCTGAGCTCGAGAGCCTGATCACGACGCCAACTATTAGCGGTAAGCGGATGTACGTCGGCGAAGGACAGCGACCGAACGTCATCACCTGGTTTGTAACACTCAATGGCGTGTCGTTGGCTACGGATATGGCGCAGCGGGCAGTGATTATCAGACTGGCAAAGGGCAAGAATGATGGTCCCTGGTACGAAAACACGATCAATTACATCGATCAGCACCGTGACTTGATCATTGGCGACATCATCGGAGCTCTCAGGTCAGAACGCCATGAGATTGCCGAATACTCCCGCTGGGCGGCGTGGGAAAAAGACGTCCTCTGTCGGTTGCCTGAACCGGAGGAAGCGCAGCAGTTAGTTTTGGAGCGCCAGGGGGAAGCCAACTGTGAGATGGACGAGGCCGAGATCATCGAAGAATACTTTGCCGAACAACTGGTCCACTACGGTTACTGCCCACAGACGGCTCAGGTAAGGGTTCCTGTGGCCACAGCAGCGTTCTGGTTTGGCAAGGCGATCGGCGATCAGATGAAAACGGCAGCTGCCTCCAGGCGGCTCAAGCAAATGGCCAATGAAGGTCAGCTAGATCGCATCGCTGCGGACCCGTCGCGCGCTCACGGAAGATCTTTTATCTGGACCGGGCCAGCCGCGGACGTTTTTCACGAAAGCATCAAGAATGATCTAGCTCACCGTATAGCGGAGGATTTAGGCAGTGCAGGTAATTAATCAAATGACACTTGGGACACATGGGACGCTTTCTACCTATTGTGTCCCATGCGCGATAAATGAGCGAAAGGAAGGTCTATATGTGTAAGGGGAACACAATACAAAAAAAGCGTCCCAACCGTCCCGCACGTCCCACGGTTGGCGAAACCCGCGCCGCGCGAATCGAGAGAATTATGTCGGGCAACCTGCGGCAGTTTATCAAGCCTGCGAGTCAGCTGAGGTTCTCCAATGAGGCCGCGCGCAAGGCCAACGAGCTCGCTAAGTCCGCAATTTCAAAGGAAGTAACGCTAGGCACCTGATACACCATCAACCCCCTAGCACTGACAAAACCCTGCGATACTCGCACGAAACCGACCAGACACCAATCAATCGAGGGCGATTGTTACCCGAAAGTTACGAAAACCGCCCCCAAGGAGCCCCAAAAAATGTCCGCAGTAGCAACCAAGCCGAAGCGCCGCCCACCTGTTCGATTGACCGAACGGGCGGTTGCCCGAGCCAATCGAGTCGACCGTGAAAACGGGATTCTATTCGGCGTCAAAGTACTCGGCGAAGAAAGTCGTAACGGTCGCATCTACCTTTGGCAAGCCATGCAGCGAGCGGTCCGGCTCTACGACGGCGCGCCCGTCAAAGTAGAGCATCGGAGAATGGGCCGCAAAGACGATCTCATCGGTGACACGATTGGGAGCATTCGCAGTCCGAGGCTCGAGAAAGATGGGATCTACGGCGACGTGCATCTCTTGCCAAGCCACCCAAAAACGGAGTTCATTCTTGATTCTGCTGAGCAAGTCCCCGGCAGCTTGGGGTTGAGCCATGACGCTGAGGGCCGAATAGAAAAGCAACATGGCCGCGATGTCGTTGTCGAGATATTTGGAATCAACTCCGTGGACTTCGTGGCAAATCCTGCGACAACTTCAGGATTGTTCGAAAGCGGCGGAGACGGGAAGCCACAATCGGGCAACGAGTACCCCGAAGACCATGCAGGCTTCATAGCTCAACTCAAGTCGCCCGTTGTCGCGCCGGTCGCGCGTAATCTTAGCGAATCAGTGAAAAGACGACCGCTCAAGCCACTTGATTGCTACCCGTCGACTCACGCAGGATTCGTTACCCAGTTGAAACGGGTCGATAGAAGCGAGCGTCTTAACGGTGTGCCCAAACGACCTTCGCGCCAACTGCTCGAAGGAATGAGCCCCGACAAGAAAACAAAAGACTTTCTCAAAGACCCACCTGACGGGCAACTCGCTGAGATTCTCGAAATCCTGAACGATGAGAATCTGACTGCCGAGCAAAAGGTCGACCGCATACAAGCCTACGTCGACGAGAAGCGCGGAGTACAAGAGTCATTCGTCACGAAACTCAAGCGAGGTACGTGGCGTCGGTAGTGTACCGAGCCATGCAAGAAATCCAATTCACCAACATTAGGAGCAAAATCATGAACGCAGTACAAGAAATCGAAAGATTGGAAGACAAGATATCACAACAGCAGCAAGAGGTGGATGCGGAGTATCTCGCGTTTTGCATCGGGCTAGTCGAGCGCGAGGATTCCGAGGACAGCCAGTTCGGAGTGGATTCGGTTAGGCAAGAGATCCAAAAGGCCGGCAAAACGATGGAAGATTTGAAGATGGACTTAAAGCGATTGGAGTATCGAAAGAAGACCAGCCTCGTCGATCTGGAGCGTGTTCGAGAACTCAGGGGGGGAGTGCCTGCGATTAAGGAGTCTCTGGCGAAAATGAGAGCAGACCAAAAGCAGCGGATAAAGGAGATTAACCTAGAAATCGTGGTGATGCAGGATGACATCAATAGAGTTCAGGAAGAATTAATGAGAAATGAAAGAGAAGCAAGCGAATTGGCGGCGAGCGCCCACTCGGGGCTTCAATACACCGCAATCGAGAGCGAAGCCCCGAATGCGTTTCTGGATTGGCGCAATGCAAAGCTCGTTGGCGCACCTGGCCGCGACCCCGACGACCCATTGTCGATGTTGCCGCGGCCTTACTAGTAGCTCTGCGTCGGCCTGCTGCCGGAGATCGCCATTGCTCAGTGTTCTCAATGGCGGCGGGCCGGCGTGATTAAGAACAAGGTAGGGTGATGGCGGCTGGCAGTCCAGGTTTAGGCACACCTGCTGCCGGTCGTCATCTTTGGGACTCGGCGACACAATTGGACACCTAAAAAGAAAAAATGATTGCTAGTTCAGCCACGCGCAGCAACCCGAAGAAGACCTCACTGCTCGCCGCCTACGAAGTATGCGGTGTGATTTCGCATGCGTGCCGGGCAGCCGGGGTTTCGCGGTCAAGCCACTACAACTGGATGAACGGGTCGGAAGACTACCGCAAGCGATTCGAGGAAGCTCGCGTAGTAGCCGCCGAATACATTGAAACCGAGGCCCGTCGGCGCGCCGTAGACGGTTGGGACGAGCCGGTGTTTCAGAAAGGCAAGCGAGTCGGAACTAAGCGATGCTACTCCGACCTCCTGCTGGTCATGCTTCTCAATGCAAAAATGCCCGAGAAGTTCAGACGAACCCTCGACTGCACCGACCACTCGAATTACAGCCAAAGACAGATCAACGGAATAGTACGATGAAAAAAACAGAAACAAGCGGGCTAGCGAGCATGCCGCTGCCCTACTTTCGCGATGACTTGAAGCTTATTAGGCGTGCGGCAGAGGGCGGCTGGGAAACCGACGACGAAACGAAGCGGCTGGTCGTGAAAAACGTAATCGACACCCGCGATAGCCCCGAATCGTCGGAGAGCGTCAAACGTGCGGCAATACGAACTTTGATTGTTCTTGAGCAGAAAGATTGGGTATCATGAAGAGACTATCTCGCGCAAAGCGACGGCGAAGACGACATCGGCAGCTAGGGCTGTCGAAGGCGATCGCATCAGGGCCTCAACTCTCTGGGGGCTGGGGGAAAGGAGCGCCGATATGTCGATCGGACCTGCTTCTCGTTCGCCAAGCCATCCGTGAAGGCTGGCAAGTCCCTGCTGAAATTCGGGGGCTCATCGCCCGTAACGTATCTGACCTCGCGCTCACGACGCCGTCGACGCGGATGTTCCTCGCCTGCTTTCGGACGATGGTCAAAATGGCGGCGGACAACCAGCGGCATGACCTGGAATCAGGTGGCTGTTTGCATGGAACGCCTAGGAAAACCGTAGCATCAGTCGCAAAGGACTCCGAGTGTTACCCAGATGACTACCTGAACGAGGCGCAAGATGCCAGATAACGAACCCGAATCCGTTGCCGATGCACGCAAGCTCTACTATGGATTGAGCCACCACCACCGTGAGCTTATTGAAAGCTTGCTCGAGATTCTCCCGGTCATGCAAGAAAAGATTGAAGAGTGGGAGGAACATCTACCCGGGACGTCTGGAGTAGCATCGCCAATGTTCGATGGGCTTATCACCACAGTGGAAAAAATGAGAGAGAACGAAATCGTGCGATACCAAGCCCACAAAGTTTTGATGGAATCGGAGCGTGTCGACGCGATAGCTGATTTTCAGGATAACTTCAATGCGTTACGTGAACTCAAAGACAAAGGTGCAGAATAGTGGCCGGATCAATAGTAAAAAATGCAGTCATCGTCCTTGGCGTTGAACAGGGACAAGTCAACTTCAAGTTGCCGAACCTCGACAAGTTACTCAAGAACCAGGATCGGCTCAATAAGACACTGGTAGATCAAAAGAAGCGTCTTGAAGAAGTCTCGCGAGAGTGGTCCGATAACACCAAAGCCGCTCAGGCTTCGGCAGAGAAGCAGGTTGCGTCCAACAAATCAGTTCAGCAATCTCAAGAACAGCTTCTCTCCCAGTCTCGCGCTTTGCAGCGGGGTCTTCTGGAAGCCGGAACCCAAGGTGGTGAAGGCCTCTTTTCTCTGGCCAGAGGTTTTACGCTGCTAGGTGTTTCGAGCGAGGATTCTCTCCGCCAGGTGTTTGAGTCGCTCAAGTTTGTTCAGGCTGGTTTCGACGTGTTTCGAGGCGGAGCGAACATCTACAAGTCGTATCTGACTGTTGTCGACCTACTGAGCGCGGCGCAGGTAACGAACACGACGGTCACCTCTCTCAACACAGCGGCTACAAATACGAACACGACAGCGAAGGTAGCCAATGCGGCGGCCAGCCGCGGCATGCTGGCGGCGATAGGCCCGCTCGGCGCTGTCGTGGCGGCTGGCACTATAGCAATCGGAGCGGCGGTAGCCATCCGTGCCGCTCTCTCTTCCGAAGACGATAAGCTCGCCAAGCGGGAGCTCGCTCTGGCCGATGCGCTTCGCCGTAGCAATCAGGCGTTGCGAGATCGTTCTAACGCTGCCAGCGAAATGCGACAGCTTTCTGCGATGTCGTTCGACGGTGGCATCGAGGAGCAACAGTTCAGTATCGACCTAGAGCGTGCTCGCCTGGAGAACGAGCTGCGGCGACTACCTTCTCAACAGGACGTCAGTCGAGCCGTTGCCGAAGCAACCCGTGGCGCAGACGGTCGCGTCGACATCCAGGCATTCAACGAACAGTTCGGAAAAGCGAACAGCGCCCGTTTGGAGCGAGCTGTTGAAATCGAAACTCGGCTTAGCAGCTTGCTGAGCAACAAGATCGGTTTGGAGAAGCAAGCGACCCAAGAGGCCATCCGGCTTAACGAAGCGCGCGCCCAAGAAATCCTAAAGCAGAAAGAGGGAATCGACCTTGCACAGAAGAGGTTAGAAACTGAGCGGCAAGCCGTTCAAGGCGTGCAAGGCAGCGTTGGGAGTTTGGACAGCCGCGACTTTGCGAGGCTACAGGGCATCGCCCGGCGCAAGCAAAGTGGCAAAGAGATTGGCAGGCGCGATCTCCAATTCTTGCAAGGAATAAAAGGCTTTGGGGAATTCGCACAAAGAGAATTCGAGGATCTAGGGCGCGAGCGTGGAGCGTTGAAGCTTGCAGGGCAATTTGGCTTCGAGAGTGGTGTCCCCGAGGCTCAGCGACAATTAGCAGAACTGAATAAAGGGCTCTCAGGTCTAACCGATGGCAAAAGCGTAGCCGAGGCGCTCGCAGGTATTAAGTCGGCCAACGAGGGGTTCATTGACGAATTCGAGTCATTCCGGGGTTCGTTCACGGAACTCATCCGAGACATGCAGGGCGACATTGAAGAACTCGGTTTGCAGCAGTCCAAGATGGACGCGTTTATTCAGCAGGGCGTTCTCTAGTACTCGCCCCCACAGCTCATTGACAACTCGAACCCATAGCCCCGCGTGCCTGTGATCGCTTTCCGGCGCGGGGTGCAGATTTTGGCGGGCGTCGAGGGCTGTCCAAGAGGGTTTGCTGGGGAATTCTAGGCGTTTTCGGCGGGCTGAGGATGAGGGATGGAGCTTGTGCAGTCGCGTCACAGCTAGCCAGAGCAAGCGGGTAGATTAAGGGTGTACACTACCGCAATGTCTGCTAGAGTGTCCGGGGTGTTCGACTAGGAAAATCGAATCCATCCCCAAATCGGGTGGTTTATCTAAAACACTTAACTCCTTAGCGGCAAAGTGCTTGCAGTTACGCTAGCATTTTCGTAACTTCAGTGCTCATTTGGACTTACGATTTGACAGGGCCATTGCCGAAGAGTATATTTGGAATGAGATACTGGTCTTGACTTTGATGTTATAGGCCCACGACTAGTTTCGCCGCTATGGATGGCGCGGGTGCAAGGGAGTTGCCCGGAATTGAACATGGATCAAGGCCGCGTTCTGCGAAGGATGGCGGCTTACTTTTTGCGCTCCAAATATGCCTGACCCTGGACCAACGACCTTACCGCCCCCGACACCTATTGCTCTAGTGTTGTGCGATAATGTTTACCGTGACAGCAACGGTAAGCAGGCATTGGTTGGCTTGTTCCAAAATATATATGCCCCCGCATTCCCCGCTATACACGCGAGGATGTGCGCATTTGTATCCATCACTTCGATACGACCAAACACGCAATGTTCCTTTGACATAATTCATGCAGAGACAGATTCTACGGTTATTGAATTGAATGGCCCCGCTCCTGAGGGCATGGGGCCTAGTGAGGTATGGGAAGTTGTTTTTGAACTCCCTTTGGTGACGTTTTCAGAGCCTGGAATGTACTACGCACGATTCTTGGGGAATGGTCAAGTTTTAATGCAACGTCAGTTCTTGGTGATTGACATGCGCGATGACATGGGAGATGCAAATGAGCATAGTGACTAAAAACAAGGGGCGAGCAGTAATTGTGAATGCTGTGACGTATATAGATACGGGAGCAAATACCTTCTCAGCTCGCGATTCTGTAGTAAGCGTATTTCCTGAAAGCCCAGCAGATGCCACGCCACTCCAGACTCTCAGGCTCACCGAGCAATCAGGAACCTTGGATTTCTGGTTAGACGAAGAAGAGGATGTTTATTCACTAGCAGACGGCGAGCCAATATGAACCGTGGGTCCACGTGCCTAGTAGAATACCCATTTTCTGACGGCACCGGAGCAAAGGTGCGCCCTGTTTTAGTGGTCTCCAATGATGATTTTAACCGGGGTGCAGACGTTGTAGTTGTACCGATAAGTTCTCGCCCGAACCAAGCCGATCCGTACTCGGTGTTTATCGACGAAAACTCTTCTGTCTTCCAGGGCACTGGACTCCGGCGATCCTCCTCTGTTAAGTGGAGCAAGCCGTTTACTCTCGATAAGTCGCTCTTAATACGTCGCCTGGGGGCGTTGGACGAACGGCTTGCTCAACGAGTTTCTGACGCCATCGTAACTCTTTTCGCAAGAGTCTAGTCCATAGATCGCTAGGCACCTGATTACATATCAGCGTACAAATTAGGCCACGTAACGACTTAGGGCAACTGGCTACTTGGTTTGTTACTTCTGGCAATCGCTTCTTACTGCATCCGAGAGAGTGTGGGAACTAGGCTGGCCGGCGAAAAGTGATGACGTAGTACGTCTCCACGCCTTTGGATTGCCCCACGAATACACCAAGGCACCCCGCCAGAACATCGACGCCAATTGAGTCAACTCGGTGGAATTCCCATCCATCGCGAGCGTATTTATTGACAACCTTTTCAAGATAGGCCGCCGCTTCCGAACCTTTGTGATGCTTCTGTTGGACTGCAATGTTCGGTGGCACTTGAACCATCTTGTATTCGTAGATACTTCTTCTGACAGGATCTGAGTGCCCGCCTGTCTCAGCTGCAACCGGAGGAGCCCGTGGCGGGACAGATGCAGTTGGCGAGGATACCACCGGCTCGATGCTTGTCGGAAAAAGCCCATTGGCCTTAGCGGTTTTTAAGGCGGCATTTTCGTCAGCAGCATCGACCGCAACTGTTTGCTCGGCACCCTTACTGTCAACGGCTCTTATCCGAAACTTCACGGGTCGTGCACTGACCTTTCATTTCTATTGGTATTCGCGAGTCCTGATCGCGAATTCACCGCGAATTGACATCCACCCTACGAGTATTCTCCTCGATATCGACGACTACGCGGATGAATTCTAATCCGGCCATCGTCAACACAAAGAAGAAGTATGCTATCAATGCAGATATTGGAGCGGCGATGAATATGGCAAATAAAGTCGTCGGCAAGTCGCCCGCCGAAAGGTGGTTCTTGAACCTCACGAGAACGCCGATGGCTATTACCGCCCAAGTTAAGTACAAAACGATTTTCGCTATCGACTTCATCCACCCAAGATAAATCAACAGATTGGGATAGCGTTCCTCTACTTCTGCTGGGGTGGTGCGCGAGGGCTTGTCCTGTGAACCCACCGGCGGAAGAAAGGACGATCCGTCTTCGGCCTGAACTGGCTCCAGAGGAGAACAACTCGGACAGCTGTCCCCTTCAAGAAGTGTTCCGCAATCTTCACAGATTGGTTTTCCTAGTTGCCCTGAGACATCCCCATCAAAGAGCTTCTTGATTTCCCCAGCCCGCGTCCACGGTGTAAGGTCAGAGCCCGATACACGACGCACGGGAGTCCATGGCGTGATAATCCCTTGAGACGCCAACCCCCGCAGTTGCTCGCTAGAAACTGGCCCTAGGCTCTGCTCAAGCTCTTGGTAGTACCACTCGACAGCCATCGACGTCCCCTAGGAGTAACCGCGGGATGAGCCATTTGCCCCATACTAACGCCGGGTCGGGGCGGTCGCAATCAGCCCATGTACCCGCTGATTCGCTCCACAGCGGCAACGATATCTCGGTCGTCCTTCAGATCCGGCGGAACCGACGAATAATAGTCATCCGTGATGCCCATAATAAGGCGCACTGAACCTGCGCCGTCCGGCGGCATATCTGCAATCTCCACGTCTTCAAAGTCGTTGTCCCACAAGAAACGGTCTTCGTATGCTTCAAAAACGGACTCCCACTCTGACCGGTCATCCCAGTCGTCTTCATCGACGTCGCATTCTGACAATTCAGAGATAAGGCGACGGACCCGATCGCTTTCACCCGAGTAAATCTCAGTTTGTAGGTACGTGCTTATCTCTGAGAGAATGCCTGCAAGAGTTGACTCGGACCAGGCGTTGAGTTCTAGGCAATCCTGCGTTTCTTGAAACAAGTGTTTCGTTACCAGTTCCAGCGATGCTATCTGTTGCGTTCGGGTCATGTGGTCAAAGACACTCGCTCCACCATAAGCGCTGGCTTCGTCGTCAACGGACTCTAATATCTCATCGCAAAGATACCCGATGGCGTCACGGAATATCCTCGCCTCGGCCCCCTGTAAGACGAGGTCGCCGTCTTGAGCGTGCCATGTCATTGCGGTTTCTGGCCAATAGTTCTGATTATCGCGAAATGCAGGCTGGACAACCCGCCGTGAAGCTTGACTCCTAAGCCCATAATTTGCAATACTGTAGGCGTCAAAGCTCCCTGGAGCACACGAAACTATGTCAAAACAAACACGAAAACAGAGTGTCCTGCTGCGCGGGTGTTCGGCATCCGCGAGGACCGAGGGCGGTTTCGTGCCGCCCGACATCGCCAACGCAGCAGGGCACTTTCTTTGCGCTCGCCACTCTGGCATCGCAGAAAGGGAGTACTCCCATGCCTTCCGCATCCGACCAAAGCCTAATTCGGCGATTTACGTACACCGCAGCACTGCGGTTGAGGAGTTTCGTTCGACGGAGTGTTTTACATCTGTCTGGCGTTATGTCTCAACAGACTACCGCCAAAGTCTTGGAGGAAAGTTCCATGATTGCACAAGAACGACCGTTAGACCTCTTGCAACACGATGAAGAGCCGCTCTTCCCGCGAGCCGAACACGAAGGGGCCAAACGGATAAGCCAGATAATGGAGTGCTACAAGCTTGAATTCTGGCCTACCACATCCTCCGAGGATGACCCCGATTCAAAAGGACATCTATTTTTCTTGGATTCACAAGAACACGGTGAATTTCCAGAGTATGGCTTTGAAGTCTGGATCGACGATCGCGACAACGACGGTGACGTCGCACAGACCGTGGTCGATCAACTCTTTGAGCTCGCGGACGACTATCGGAGAACTGCTGAGCAGGTAGCGGGGCGGCTCGACCGTACGCCAAGCTCGGCCCACGTCTCTTGCTAGATTTTGGATATGACCATTCCACCCGCGCCGCTCACGGAGGGGCGGCGGGGGGGTATAGATACTAGCTATACCCTTGTCTGGTGTTACCAGTAGTAATACCAGACGTATACACAGTGTGTATACGAGTTTGATTCGTCGACGAACCCTTTGCCAAAGTGGCAGCCACAGAATCGCTCCTAATGAGCGCAAACGAGTCGAAGCGACTCCCAACCCCTGGAGGAAAAGAGATGTTCGACGATCCCAAGAAGCTGGAGATACTGCGAACACTGCTGCGGTTAGACCAGGACGAAGGTATTCCTGTGCCCCGAGGCGGATGGACAGAGTTGCAGCTACTGCGGCTGTCGGCAGCGGCATTTTGCGCTGCAGCGCATAGAGCCGTGGAGGCCGTGATACAAAACGAAGAGGTGGAAGATGAGGCGTTGGAGTATAGCACGGCCGCTCGACAGGAATCACTGGAAGACACTTTCCTCGCCATCCGTGTCGAAACAAATGATTTAATTCTTGCGATGCAGGGAAGCGGCATCCTCATTCCACCAGACGAGGGCGACTAACTCCACCCAGACTAACCCAGTTGGCTCCGTACCCAATAAGCGAGGACAGAATAATGAATGAAGACATTAGAGTTCATGTTGTGAAATTCCGTGACCGTAAGAATCTGGCCATGCGGTACGTTGACCCCGTTACGGAAAAACAGATTTCCAAGACGTCGGGCACGACGCGCAGGAGAGAGGCCGAACGCAAGGCCGCGAAGTGGGAAGCTGAGCTCCGCGAAGGGCGTTATCAAAAACCTTCGCGAATAACTTGGCAGGAATTCCGCGAGCGGTACGAGCGCGAGCACCTCGCCTCATTGTCAGAAAAGACGCTGAATGCAAACGATGCTGCATTCAATCACCTGGAAAGGGAGATTGACCCTAAGATGCTCGAAAGCCTCAACTCCGAGCAGCTCAGCCGCTTTCAGCGGAAGCTGTCTGAGAATGGCATGAAGGCCACAACGCTAGCCAGTCATTTGCGTTCGATACGGGCTGCCCTGAACTGGGCAGTCCGAAAGGGACTCATGCGCAAAGCGCCGAACGTCGACATGCCGAAGCGAGCCAAGGGGATTGACCGCACGATGCGCAGCCGGCCCGTTACTGGCGAAGAGTTCGAGCGCATGGTTACTGTTACTCCCCAGGTCCGCAAGCTGGAGCCCGAGAAGTGGCAACGGCTCATCGAAGGCTTATGGCTATCGGGTCTACGGCTCGGTGAGGCACTTCAATTGTCATGGGATGACGATGCCGAGATTACGGTTGTACTGACAGGCAACTTCCCGCGGCTTAGGCTCTACGCTGAGGGGCACAAGGCGCACCGTGACCAGCTGTTGCCGATTACGCCTGACTTTGCGGAGTTCTTACTCAAGACCCCAGAGGATGCCCGACATGGGCTCGTGTTCGGTATTGAGGGGAAGATCCCCGGCAAGCCGCTGAGCACGAAGCGGACCAGTCGGTACATATCATCGATTGGCGAAAGGGCAGGGGTGGTTGTCGACGCGAACGATACGCGCACGAAGGTTGACCCTGAAACTGGGGAGAAGACCGAAGTCCCCCGGTGCGCCACGGCCCACGATCTACGGCGGGCATTTGGTACGCGATGGTCCAAGCGGGTCATGCCGGCAACGCTCAAGCAGCTCATGCGGCATAGCTCAATTGACACGACCATGAAGTACTACGTAGAACACAACGCCGACGATCTCGCAGCCGACCTTTGGGCCAGCTGGGGTAGCACTTCAGGTAGCATTGGGCCAAAACGGGAAGAGGTAAGCGAGGGCGACATTGCCCAACATGCTTGGCGCAGCTAAATTAGCAACATCTACGGAGGGTACGCGAATGGCTAGCAGCCTGATTCGAAATCAGGTGCCCCGCAAGGGGTTGAGGGTTCGAGTCCCTTGCCCTCCGCTTTGTTAGAGCCCGTGTATGTAGGTTTCTTCAGAATCGATTTTTTGGCCTTCTTCAGTCTCTTACTTTCAATTCAGGCCCAATGTTACCTGAAAGCCATTTCCGTTAAAGCTTGCCGCTCAAGAACAACGGGATACTAATCACCAAGAGACATAGCGAAGAAGGTTCGGGCACAGCTGCCTGAGATGTCAACGTGCTTACTGAGCCGTACTGAGATTCCCAAATACCCAAGTCGAGTTCGTTAACCGCACCATCGCCATTGGCATCGCCCTCGGCAATTGACGCTCCAGAGCTGGTTCCAGAATTTTCTTGCCACACTAGGAAGTCCATACCATCGATGCTGCCGTCGCCATTAAAGTCGGCGTCCTCGGGGGCGACAAACGTAGTGTCCGTAAGCGCGATGCGATCGATATAGACAGTCGCGTTGCCACTAAACGAACCGGCGAAGCCGATGTGAAAATTCGCCGACGACAGGCCAGCGGTTAAGTCGAACGTGTTAAGTGGAATCTCCACATTGAACGTCTGATTCGCGACTCCGTTGATGGCTGCATGAGGCCAGTCTTGGCTCCAGCTGTCGAGATTCGATTCGAAGGAAACGTGCATGTCCATCGAGTTCAGCCCTGCCGGGAGATCGCCAGCGACATAGGTCACATCTATTTCCAGGATATAGTCGTCAATGTTATCAAGCAGCGCATCTTGCAGAGCCTGGAGTTGATCACCGGTCATCTCGACACGAGCATCCCACGTCCAGGTTGAGGTGGGCTTCGTTATCCCAAGGCTATGGTCTCCGTCAGTTGCTCCTGAGCCATTTACCTGTGACAAGAGGCTTGCCGGCTCAGCTTCGAAGTTCGGATAGAAAAAGCCATCCAAACCGTCTTCGAAGCTATAGAGCACCTGCGTGGCTTCGGGCGGCGTTGGGTCGACAAAGTTGGAGAGCCATTGCGACGACTGCACATTGTCGGCGTGAGGTTCCGAGCCGCTGACGCCCATGTCCCATAGGTTTGAACCGGTACCGGGCATTCCCCAATTCCAGATGTGGGCGGCGAGAAATTCGCCCGAAGCGAGGCGACCATCCAGTGCTCTCATCAGGCCTTCATAGGCCATGTTCTGTTCGTCTCGATCAACCGGTTGGCTCTCGCCCTGGGGGTTAACGGTCGTTCGGTTTCGAGGCAAGTAGCCGATTTCAGTGAACTCGATCGGCATCCCCGCTCCGCTCTTTCGAGCGGCAGCGTATGGCAGGATCACATTGTCGAGTCTGTTATTCCAGGCTGACTCTACTTGATTGATAAACATCGGATTCGGGTAGCTTCCTGAGGCGTCGGCCTGGGAATTGTTCAATAGATTCGTGAAATACGAATCGATACCAATGAAATCGATGGCCGAGTTTTCCCAGACCGTGCTCGTGAGGTTGCTATTCGCGTAATTGTCCCAGTTCGCGGCGTAGCCTAGGCTACCGCTGAATTCTGCATCGACGGCGCTGATAACGGAACTCCATTTCGAGTTGTTTCCCGAATTCTGAGTTATCGCCCTCAGTTCCGTGCCAACGGTCATAGAGTCGGCATTGTTCGATTGGGCTATTTGTGCCACGTCGACGAGATAGTCTTCGTAGTCGTCCCAAAAAGTAGTCCACTCTCCGCTATTCGGAGTCGGATCGTAGAAACCTCTCCAGGTAGAAAAATTCACTGGTTCCACAAATGGATTAACAGTCACTCGCATTCCCAGTGATTTCGCTCGAGCGATTCCAGCGGCGATGTGACTCAATTCTGGGCCTTTCGATGAGGTAGTGGCGATCGACCCGGTGCCGAGCGTGACGAATCGAACAGGGCTGATCGATACCTCACGAAAACCTGCGTCATAGATCGACTGCACGCCGTTTTCCCAAATCGACGTACCCGATGCTCCAAAATTATTCCAAGAGATTAGATTGAAACCCACACCAGGATCGCTGCCGGGTTCGTAGATGCCAGGGTCTGCTGCCGCTTGGTTGGAAGTAAATGGCAACCACAATGCGATCGAAAGAAGCATCACGGAGCCGAGGTGGCGGGCATTGGATATTTGCATGGAGGGATCGCTCCGCCCGGTCGTTGTGCAGTGGTGCACTACGGTCTAGGAACTTTAATCTCTAGAGGTAGTGTGCTTGTGTCTATGATCAGTGGAGTTCTGCTAGTGTTCGTATAGTCTGTGGGTACCAGAAGTTCTCCACTCTTATCGACAGCATTTATAATAGCCACTTTGTGCTTGCCGGGGACTAATCCGTCGCCGTATTTATAGCTAGTTGCACACTCGAACTGGCCGTCAGAATTCAAGTGAGCAATCGCTGGCCGCGGAGATGCGCCCTCCACGAGCGGAGCGTCGAGGGCGATGAACTTTAGCTGTAACCCACCGACAGGTACCGGGGAACCATCCTCATAGGTAAGGACACCCTGGACCGGCACGTATTTAAACGGTCCACCGGGACCACACCCTAGACAAACAGCGATAAGTAAACCGGTCAGAGTGCGTGCTCGCATACCCTTGTATCTTTCTCCGTCAAGTCAGCAATGCGGAAACCGCTAACGACGTGACGCTATCAATTCTTAAGTTCGGAAATCAAACCATCGGAGGATACGTTCAATCGAGGCCAAACCCCAAAAACCTCTGGGAGAATGTCGTCAGGATTGGCTCCTATATATCCGCCAATCGATAACTGGCCAGCATCGATAAAGTCGCTGAGAAAATGGATGCTGCCGTCAGCCATGCCCACATGGGCGCCTCCTGGATGAAGACTGCGAACGACCGACTGACCACTGGCGTTTACGGACTCGTCGGGCTGCATGCACTCCTGGGCCAAGGTGCTCTTGCCGACGTCCTGGTAGACATCACTCACGCCGAAAACGTCATCGTCCCATCCGCCGCAGCTGTTGATAGGTAAGCCTGCGTGGCGGCAATGGAAGTTGGAACCACACATTCCCATCGCCCAGACACCGCGCCGGTCTCGATCGCTAAGTCCAGCACGCATTTCCGCCAGCATGATTGTATTTGTTGCCCCGTCCTGAATCTTCGCGAGGCTCATTAACGGGCCGTTGACTCCCCCCATGCCAATGTTGTAGTCGATCCATTGTACTGCTTCCAATTCGTTGCCACTAACTCCATCAGTTTCTCCACGCATCGCTTTTGAAAGGCCTACATTTGGCCAATATTGAAATCCATTCATGCCATAGTTGCCGCGAGCCCAGCTACTATCCTGAAAACTGCCACCAGTAAAAAACTGGCCCTGTCCGATGTCGCTAGGGCACAGCATCACCGGCAGCTCGGTACTCCGCGCAGTCTCATTTTCTGCGTCCGTAATGCGCTTTAAATCGGCAGTGCTAATTTCAAAAATGTCATAGAGACCTTGCTGTTCGAAATAAGGCAATGTTTCTACAGCCCAGTTCGTAAAGAGTCTGTTATCACTAAGAACATCATCATTGGAATCTGGTCGTACCGTGGTTGGAGCCGGAAAGTTTCCGTGCGAGTCGTGATAATTCAGCAGAGCCAGCGACAAATTCTTTACGTTGTTCGCGCATTGTATGCGTCGCGCAGCTTCCCGCGCCGCCTGCACCGCGGGCAGAAGCAGAGCGACAAGCACCCCAATAATCGCAATCACAACAAGAAGCTCGACGAGCGTGAAACCTATTCGGTGACAGTTCGAGTCGTTTGAGCTGTACATCTTTCTGTTCTCACTTATGGCGTTTGTGCAAGGAAGAGCACGAACTGTGATTCTAACCGACCTATCTTTATTCTAACGACAATTCCCTAGTTTAAGTACTTGAGCACGCCGAGAAAAAAATTCCCTAGGGGTAAATCAAGCTCTCACATATCCGTGGAGATTATCTACGACGGACGTCCAATAGAACAGCCCCAGGCGGAGGTGCTTCACGTGCAACCAGTTCGGAAAAAATCTCTATCCACTATTCTCGGGAAAATGCTCCCTGTCCCGGCCCTGCCTGATCCAGGTACATTTCGGATCACTAACCTCTGTTCCAGCCCAATCAAATCTTCTCCAGGTAACGCGAGTGCTGCCCCAAGCGTCAGGGACGTCTACATTGCGTTAGCTAGACACCAATCGCAACGAGTTGTTGATAACGCTATCTCGCATTCCCACGCCGCAGCATTGCTGCACAACCTAGCAGGGCAAGCATCCAAGCAGCGGGTTCTGGCACGGTAGTTACAGCACTCTGAAGTGCGGCCAGTGGGGCCGCTGTACCGTACTGCGCTTCCCAGACTACCAAGTCGGCTTTGTCTACGACGCCATCGCCGTTCGCATCGCCGTTGCTGTTGTCGGTCTGGCCAGCCAGGCCGATGTTGCCTTGCCAAATGAGAAAGTCCGAACCGGTGATAAAGCCATCACCATCGAAGTCGGCTGACTCACTCAACACCTCGGTAATCAAGCGAAAGTTGTCAATTTGATAAATGCCAGCACCGTCCGTGTTAGTCGAAAGGCCAATTCGAAGGAAATTTGTGTCTTCTGAAAGCCCCGCCTCGGCTAGCGACATCCCCAAATTATCGTCCACCATACCGCTCAGGGGTATCGTTACTGTGCCGGTCGTTCCAATGGTTTGAACGCCGTTAAAGCTTCCTCCTTGGGCGTCAAAAAACGTCCCTTGATCGTCGGAGAAGTGGACACCGAACTGAGTGGTTGTAGGTGAATTTGGAAAGGCATCGTCGAACCTGACATCAAAGGCAACCGATGCTGCTCCATTGATCTTCCCGACAAGACTATCTATGAAATCTTGAATGGCAGGATCGATTACCTCGTTATTTGGATCGGGATCCGTGTCGGAACTTACCGTGAATTGACTTCCCCAAGTGAAGGGATTATTCGGGTCCTGTAACGACTGCCGATCGATTTGCAGGCTAGAGCTGCCATCAGTGGCGCCGAGGCTAGAAATCGTATGCGCGTGCCCCGCTGCGAACCCTTCAGTCCAGTTTTCGAATTGTTCGTTGACACCGGTTTCGGGATCGTTGGGAGTTTCCCAAGAGAAGATCGTTTCTTCAGTAAACTCAGGCAATCCCGTCAGCAGGATGTTGTCAATTGCCATGTCAACTGTGCCAGCCCAGCCGCCATTGGATTTAAAGCCGATATCAAAGAACGTAGTCGCCGGGTTTAACTCTAGGGTCGGACCAAGTGGTACAACCGCATGATATTGGTTAGTTACTCCGGTAGGGGTGAGTGTCATTCCGTCAGTTTCCGCCTGACCGCCGGTCAAAATCGGAAAAGTGGAATTGGTATTCCCGCCGATAAAATTTCCCGTGCCGTACTGGGTAAAACCAAAATCACCAGCATTTGAGCTACTGTTAATGTACATTCCCAATTGCATAAACCCGTCTCCATTCGGATCGATGCCTCCAAAGTCGAAAGTGAAGTCAAACTCAAGTTTTGGCGTCTTGCCTGCGGCGATTTGATCGGCTGCTGTTACTAACAATGCAAAGGCATCTTCGAAGCCGGCCGTACTCGGGCCAAAGTTGCCAGTCCTTCCCACATCATTCTTGAATGTCGAGGTAAGATCATCCATCAGCATCGACATCGAGCCATCAGTAGCTCCAAACGTACTCTGCGAAAGAGTCACGTTGCCCGCAGACCACCCTTCGAGATCAGGCTCGAATGACCAGAGCAGCTGAGCCTGCGCCGTGGAGCCAACAACCAGCACAAGGCATGCGACCAGCACGGCCAATGTTGTTAAAACTGCTGACGAATGTGAACGGATTTCGATCATGGGTATGACTCTCCTAGTTGGACGCTACCTCCCAGTCCGAGAGGAAGCTATGCCATGCAACACGGCTATGTCTGTCGAGCGAACAAATGATTGACAATTAGCGTGAAAAAATTGCCGGCCCTTCACAGTCTCCTCCTGCCGGGCCGGCAATCAGCCGTCCTTAAGGTAATCCATTGCCTTGTTCTTCAGTCTTATCAACGATTTCGTGTTAACTGAGTATTCATACTTTCCGTCGCATTACGATGCAGACGGTCGCTAGCCCGAATAGAGCGACGCTGCTCGGCTCGGGGATCGAGTATCTTACTAAGTCAACACTAATGTTGATGTCGTTAGCGTGAGACGCCAGGTTAATGCCACTAAACTGAACGTTAGTTCTGTCTGTGACGCCCGCCAGCGGGAATGTCAATTCGTGGACTGCGCCGTCGATCGGCAAGTCAACAAACCCAGCCGACTGAAAAGTAAAACCGCTACCGGTTTGATAATAGGGTTGGAAGCCTACCGTGCCACCGCCGGAATTCGGATCTGTAGCTGATACGCGATAAGTCACATAATTGTAGTTGGATAGATCTGTTAAACGTTCGTTAAATGAGTTTCCGTTCCATACGGTTCCGTTGCCGTAGGCAATTGCGGCTCCGCTTGGGCCGACCGGGTTGTTCGGGTCTGGTCCTTCCCCCAAATCAGTCCAGTTTAGCGAACCACCGGAAGCGGATAGCCCCGTCTGATTCTGGCCTCCGTCATTACCGGCAATCGCTCCCACGTCGAAGTTAGCGAACACGCCCTGTAGTCCTCCGTCAGATGAGCCAACATCGTGTGTGGCTAGGTCGCGAACGCTAAGAGGAGTGCCTGCACTTCGTACCTCTTCAAGCGTCCAAACCAAGTTGCCCTCAGTTCCACTGTGGTCTCGGGGGGTGAACCCAATCTGTCGGATGTATACCTGTTGTTCGAAATTGAGATTGGACAGGGGCAGCTGGTATGTACTGACTCCTGGCGAGACTGTTACGTCTGGAGCCAGGGTTACAAACGTAAAGCCTGTGGACGCTTGCACGTAAAACTGAACATCAACGTCCCCTGTGCCATTGTGTCCCAGATCAAACTCGAGGAAATCGAGCCCCGTCAAGTCAAGCCCGCCCGAAGCTGTCGAAGACTCGAGCCTGCGATTCGCGCCATCGCTATATGAGGTTTCCAGTCCACCAGAACTCTCTGTAATCGTCAGCTCCCCTACTATATTGTTGTCCAAAGTCACATTGGGGTCGCCAAAATTCCTCTTCCAATCCTCGATGTTATTTGCCCCATCCCAGGTATAAAGCACTCCCGGTGACTGAGCGAATGATGTGGAGCAAAGCGCCAAGCTGGCTAGCAATGCAGTGAGAACAGAACATTTGCAATTCATTAGATCTCCTCCCTCAGACAAAAAGAAACGCGTTAGACAAGAGAAATCACGAGCCTTACACAGACTCGGCAAATACAGTGCGAAACCGCCGATAGATCACCCACCGAAAGTCTTGCTCAAATACTTGACCACCTGATTTTAGCCATAATTTGGGGGTCGTGTCAACTATTTTTCAAGAATTGTGTGAGAAGAGAAATGGTCCTCGAGCTCGAACCCCCCAGGCAGGTTGTTTGTGTGCCTCTGGTTATGGGATTTCTTGGCAAGTTCCGATCGCCCAAGGTTGCCCGATGAGCAGTCTTGCTCTGAGTAGTAGCACGAACAGAAGAGTTCGTCGAACGTTTATTAGGGAGTGGAAGTCGATCCTCGGACTATCAGATCAGCACCAACGCGGACGGTCGTTGGTGGATGTTCGGCGAAATCGCCATCTAGCCGGTCGAGAACCAATTGGGCGGCGCGGCGTCCCATGTCTTTGGGGCGCTGGCGCATGGTTGTTAGCGGTGGACGTAACGTGGCCGCGAAGTCGAGGTCAGCAAAACCTACAACAGAAACATCCTCCGGAATGCGCAGGCCCAATTTGGCTGCGGCCTCGTACACAAAGAGCGCTTCGTGATCGGTTACGGAGAAAACGGCCGTGGGTCGGGGATCTTGTGTGAGCAATTCCTCCGCGACTTCCAGTCCATCCGTGCCCCACTGATTAAGTCTCCAGGTCTTCAACTCAACCCCCTCGTGACTCTTTATGGCTTCCTCAAACGACTCACGTCGGCGCACGGCCCAAGCCTGCCAGGCAGTCTCGCGAGACGATAAACAGGCTATATTCTCGTGTCCCAGTGACATTAGGTGCTCCGCCACGGCTTTAGAACAGCGTTGTTCATCGGTTTCAATCGAGTCTGCGATTCGGTCCTCGGAAAACTCATGATCAATGACTACGACCGGAACGCGGCGTTCTAAGAGCTCTCGGAAATGCTCGTAATAAGCGACTGCAAACGAAGGCCAGAGAATTAAGCCGTCGACTCTGCGATCGAGAAGCCGGCTGATTTGCTCCAGTCCGAGATCATTGCCCTGTTCAAAATGCGGCATCTCTTGGCAGTCGCCTACCCAGACGGTAATTGGCAGGTAATCGGCAGAAGCCAGTACGAGATGAATTCCAGCGAGCACATCGACCCAAAACGAGTCGTACGGAGGAATCATGACTCCGATCATCTTGGTGCGGCCAGTTTGAATTCCGTTGACCAGCAGATTTCGTCGCCAGCCGAGTTGACGAGCCGCGTCGAGAACCCGCTCGCATGTGTCCTTCCCGAAGCGATCGCGCTCGCCTCGGAGAATGCGAGAGGCAGCGCTCAAGGAGACATCTGCGGCTTGGGCAACATCTTTCAGACGGGGGGCTCGAGAACCGGACATAAGTGCTGTGTTTGTAAAGCCTCTAGGAAACGGGATCTGCTACTCAGACCATGATCCTTGAGTTTGGCTGTGAGTACAACTAGCAGGTGCGGCATAATGCCTAGCCACAGCTGCTCAACTACTTGAACTTGGCGTCGGTTCATGGTATCTTGAGATCTTGCCTATGCTTGAGGCGGCATGTAGGTCGACGAACTTGCGACGCTTCGGCTCAAGTATTTGACTTATCCAATTTAGCAGGGTTCTATTCCTCGTGCCCGGCACGTGGATGGCCATTAGATTCGACCCAACCCTTTAGTTGAGAGCCGAGGACGATCCTGCGGTGGAAATTGATTTAGCTTAGCCGCGTCAACGGAGTAATTTATGAAGAAGCAGGCAGAACGCGCCGATGCGGAAAATGGCATGGCTGCCGTTGCGCGGGAAGCTAAGCAGGGCGACAGTCAAACCGGCGGCTTGGTAACAATCCCGTGGCAGAGTCGTCCGGCTGGCTCTTCGGAGATTGTTTGGCGGCACTCAGGAAATCCGGTTATCGGTCGCAATTTTGTGCAGGGCGTTCAAGGTATTTACAACAGCGCCGTGGTTCCTTTTGGCGACGGGTTCGCCGGTGTATTCCGATACGAAGACAAGCGTCGCTACCCACGACTTCACTCAGGTTGGAGCGAGGACGGCTTGCAATGGCATATCGAACCGCAGCCTATTAAGTTCATAGGCGATCCGGACGTGGTCGGCAAAGACGACTATGCTTACGACCCGCGAGTTGTGAAGATCGAGGACACGTATTACATCACCTGGTGTGGCGGTCACGACGGCCCGACGATAAGCATGGCTAGCACGGAGGACTTCCAGTCTTTCGAGCGGATGGAGAACGCCTTCCTGCCGTTCAACCGCAATGGTGTACTATTCCCGAGAAAGATCGCCGGACATTACATGATGCTTAGCCGTCCGAGTGACGATGGTCACACCCCGTTCGGCGATATCTACTTAAGCCAAAGCCCGGACATGTGTCATTGGGGCAAACACCGGCTCGTAATGCGTCGAGGAGGCAGCCACGTTGGCCAGTGGTGGCAGCGCACGAAGATTGGGGCAGGTCCCATACCAATCGAGGTCGACGACGGTTGGTTGATGATCTATCACGGTGTAATCGACACTTGCAACGGTTTCGTTTATAGCATGGGAGCAGCGATACTCGATCGCGATGAACCTTGGCGGGTGCTTTTCAGAACGAATCAACATGTTTTAACTCCTGAAGCAGATTACGAGACCATCGGCCATGTTCCCAATGTCGTGTTCCCGTGTGCGGCGCTGTCCGATCAGCAGCAGGACCGCTTGGCGATCTATTACGGTGCGGCTGACACAAGCAGCTGCGTCGCTTACGCCCACCTCAGCGAGCTCGTTGCGTTTACAAAGGCGAATTCCGAAGTATTCTGACTCTAGTCTCACTAACTAGCTGAGCAACTCTGACCCTCTTCATTCGTTAACTCGGTCGGTCATCTATGCTCAATCTTCATTGGCTCGACCAGGCAATTATCGCCAGCTATATTTTCGCGACGATCGGCATTGGTTTTTGGATTTCGAAACGCGCATCGAAGAACCTCGATAGCTACTTTCTCGGTGGGAACACCATACCTTGGTATATGTTGGGGTTGTCGAATGCCTCGGGCATGTTCGATATCAGCGGTACGATGTGGATGGTGTATCTGCTGTTCGTGTACGGACTGAAAAGCGTATGGATTCCCTGGCTATGGCCGGTGTTCAATCAAGTGTTCATGATGGTCTTCCTGTCGATCTGGCTGCGTCGCTCAGGAGTGATGACTGGGGCTGCCTGGATTCGCTTTCGTTTTGGCGACGGGCGCGGGGCACAACTTGCACATCTGGTGGTTGTGCTGTTTGCCCTGATCAATGTCGTGGGATTCTTAGCTTATGGGTTTATCGGCATCGCAAAATTCTCCGCTGAATTCTTGCCTTGGACATTATCAGAAGACCCTGTGACCAACACGAACCTCTACGGGCTGATCGTCACGGCGATCACAACTCTTTACGTCGTTAAAGGTGGCATGTTCAGCGTGGTCTTTACTGAGGTTCTGCAGTTCTGCATCATGACGATTGCCTGTGTGTGGGTTGGTGCGATCGCGATGCAGGAGGTCTCCCCAGAGATGCTCGATGCGGTAATTCCTGCAGGCTGGCGGGACATTTTCTTTGGCAAAGAGCTTGACCTCAACTGGTCGACCTTAATGCCGGCGGCGAATAGCAAGATCGCCGCCGATGGTTGGGAATTTTTCTCGTTCTTCGTAGGGTTGATGTTGCTTAAGGGCGTTCTACAAAGTATCGCCGGGCCGGCGCCGAACTACGACATGCAGCGAGTGCTATCGGCGCGCACGCCGCGCGAAGCGGCTTACATGAGCGGGATTGTCAATGTCGTGCTGCTCATTCCCCGCTATATGTTGGTTGCCGGGATCACAGTGCTCGCGTTAGCATTTTTCTCCGATCAGCTTAAAGCGATGGGCGAAGGCGTCGATTTCGAGAAGATATTGCCCTTTGCGATGCGCGAGTTCATGCCTACAGGACTGCTCGGGCTGCTAATTGCCGCGTTGCTGGCGGCTTTCATGTCGACCTATGCCGCGACTGTTAACGCGGCGCCGGCTTACGTCGTTAATGACATCTACAAGCGATACATCCGCCCTGATGCTAGCGATCGGGTGTACGTACTGATGAGCTATGCTGTTTCGATTATCGTAGTTTTGATTGGAACCATGGTTGGCATGTACGGCTTATATGTCGAGTCGGTCAATCCAGACAAGTCGGTTGGGGCTCTAAACAAGATCGTACAGTGGATAGTGACGGCACTTTACGGCGGTTACACGGCGGCTAACTTGCTGAAGTGGATCTGGTGGCGTTTCAATAGCTACGGTTACTTCTGGGGCATGGCCGCTGGCATCGCATCCGCTGGATTAGTGCCAGAGATTGCCGGCCGGCTAGCTGAGCAGAAGATCATCGAACCGATCTCAGCGATTTACCTATTTCCGGTAATTTTTGCTTTGTCGCTGGCGGGTTGTTTTGCAGGTAGCCTTCTGACGAAACCTGACGACATGCAAACGCTAAAAGAGTTCTACCGAAAGGTGCGCCCTTGGGGATTCTGGGCTCCTGTACACGAACAGGTCGTCGCGGAATATCCTGAGACGCAAGCCAACACAGATTTCCGCCGCGACATGCTCAACGTAGCCGTCGGCATTGTCTGGCAGACGGCGCTTACTGCTTCAGGAATCTACATCGTCCTCGGGCAGTTTTCATCGCTTTCCTGGGCCTTAGCAACTATCGTAATCGCGTCGATCATTCTGAAATTTAACTGGTTAGACAAGCTGCAAGACTACCCGGCTGATCTTGCAGCTACTGAAGCTGACTCTTTGAAACAATAGACAGTGATCATAGTTTACAGGAATCCTTCCTATGAAAATCACTCCGGTAATTCTAGTTCTAGTCCTCGTCTGGATATCATTGCCGCCTCACACAAGTGCCGAGACCAGAGAAAGAAGAGATGAGTTCATTTTAGCTCGGGGCGACAAACTTTACGAAGGCGACCATGAATTTCGATTCATCTCCTTTAATGTCCCCAATCTGCAATTGATTGAGGATAACTTTGCGCCTGGTTACAACAGCCCTTTTATCTGGCCCAACGAATTTGAAATTACTGATGCGCTAGAGTCCGTGCGACAAATGGGCGGCAACGTGGTGCGGACGTATGTCTTGAGTGTTGCGCGAGAGGGCTCGGGCATGAGCGACACGGTGCATGTACTAGGCCCTGGCGAATTCAACGAAGAGGCTTTTCGCGTACTCGATCTATTGCTGAAGATCGCGCGAGAAAAGGGGATACGTGTAATCATTCCCTTCGTAGACCATTGGCACTGGATGGGCGGCCGGGCTCAGTATGCCGGCTTTCGGGACAAAGAGCCTGACGATTTCTGGACAGACGAGGAAGTGATCTCAGACTTCGAACAGACCATTCGCTTTTTAATGAATCGTGAGAACACGTACACCGGAGTCCACTATAAAGACGACCCCACGATCTTCGCATGGGAAACGGGCAACGAAATCAGCTCACCTCCCGAGTGGACCAAGCGAATCGCAGCGCTGATCAAGAGCATTGATGACAAGCATCTTGTGATCGATGGTAACTCTCTGCACGGCGTTCAAGCGGCCTCGCTCAACGATGATAATATCGATGTACTGACTACCCACCACTATCCAGGCCAACATGATCAACCAGGAAAGGTGATGCTCGCCGCAATTCGCCAGGCACGAGAAATTACGCGAGGTAAGAAACCTCTGTTTGTTGGTGAGTTTGGATTCATTCCGACCGACGATGTGCAAGCGGTGCTCGATTATGTCATTGAGGATGGGATTTCTGGCGCGCTGATCTGGAGCTTAAGATTTCATCATCGAGACGGCGGTTTCTATTGGCATAGCGAGACTCAGGGAAAAGACATTTATCGCGCCTACCACTGGCCTGGATTCGAGTCGGGCGAAGCCTACGACGAAAAGCAGCTGATGGAACTGATGCGCAGCAAGGCCTTCGAAATTCAAGCGATGGAACCGCCTGCCCGGAAACCGCCAGCTGCGCCCCGGCTGCTTGCGTGCGAGGATGTAAATGCCATCTCCTGGCAAGGGAGTGCGGGCGCTGAAGACTACGACGTCTGGCGCGCAACGAACGAAAATGGCCCATGGGAACTAATCGGACCAGGAGTCGTGGATGCTGCTCGACAGTACGTACCATTGTTTCAAGATAGCACTGCCGAGCGTGGCGGAGAATATTACTACCGAATTGCAGCTAGCAACTCGAGTGGTGTTTCTCCGCCATCGAACGTAATCGGGCCGATAATCGTAGAGCACTCTGCGATAGTCGACGAGTGCGAAGATCTTTCGCTTGCAGCCGCACATCAATCAGTGCAACCGACCAGTGGCAAAGAACGGAATGTACGTGAAGACAACGCGCGTCTGCAGTTGAATCCTGGTGGATTTCTTGAGTATGTCGTAGCAGAGCCAATCAGCGGGTGGGAGCTCATCGCTTTCTCAGAAGGCGAAATGTCGCTGCCGAGTGTCTCTAGTTCCCCCGATGGCGTAACGTACACGAAATGTCAGTTTTCCCGGTCAGGAGATGCACCAACTTCGGCTGACTACGGCTATTTGCAGCATGTTGAGCTTGTCGGCGAGGATATTCCAGATGGTGCGCATCGGCTAAGGATCGAATTGCCAAGCGACGTCGACGACGCACTCCAGCTGACCCGAATCGTTATTCGCTACGGCGCTGACCAATAGCGGTTCAGGCATACTACTAACGCTACGATTGCCAGAAGCGCTAACACAATGGTCGCAGGTTCAGGAACCGCAGCCGAGCTAGCGTTCAAGGGTTCCGGTCTAGTGAACTGGCTCTGCAATAATAGGAAGTCCGCTCCATCGGTAACGCCGTTGAAATCGGCATCGCCGCCGGCCGAATTGCCGTAGGCCGCCTGCCATGTGGCCAGATCATCGTTGTCGACATCGCCGTCGAAGTCAAAGTCGGCACTTAAGAATTCTGCATTCGCCTTCCAGGGTAACACGGGCAGCTCGTCAAGTACGATAATGTCCTCATGGCTTAGCAGCGCTTGCAACTGGGCCGCGTCCATTTCATCGACGAAACTGCCTTTCCATGGCGAAAAGTAGCTCCACTCGATGCCCCATTGGTCCATCAACGCGGGGTCAGGCAGCGTACCAGTCTCCGAGAGGGCGATCATCTTGTTGCCATCGTAGATGCCGTGGGCTTCGGTCCATTGATCGCTCATGCTGGAAGTGGGATCGGTGTAGATGTCCAGCCCCACCATGTCGACCAGGTCGTCGCCCGGGTACCAGTCGGGACTAAATCCTTCGGCAGTTCCCGTGGCAACAACATATTCCCAGATGAGATTGTTTAGCCCGTGGTGGTTGGTAAGCCGATCGTGCATCACTCCCCACAGCTGCTTGAACGCATCGGGGCCATGTGCTCCCCACCAAAACCAACCTCCCTGAGCTTCGTGCAATGGATGCCAGATGACCGGAACACCAGCGTCTTCAAATTTCTGTAACTCTACAGCAATGGCATCGATATCGTTGAGTATCTTCGCATAATCAGCACCGCCTGGGTTCGCGAGCGCCCCAGGCAGGTCGAATGTAGTAGCGTATTCGTAGAATCCTCGCCACCACTCTTTATCAGGTTCATTGATCAGATCACCAGGTGCGTTCCAGTGCCACATCATCGAAACAACTCCGCCGGTCTGCTGAGCCCAAGCGATCGATTGTTCTGACTCATTATCAGGAGTATCGCCGAACTGTACTCGCGTTGGTGAGTAGTTGATGAAATCGGAGCTGCGGACTGCTGGAACGATGCCGCCCGATTTGTTTAAGTAGCTCTGTACTGGAAATGAGAGATTCTTGCTCTGCTCGTGGTGCTGTCCGGAGAGAGTCTTGCTACCGTACTGGCTCGCTAAGTAATTCATCAACACCTGGGTATTCGCATCAGCCAGAGGATTGTTAAGTGTCGGCGCGACTGGCGAAAGTGTGGGTGGAGTGTAAGGCCGGAATTCCAAATAGTCGACATCGTAATAGCCCCACCCCTCGTAGATGCCTAGTGTGTTGACGCCGGCACTAAGACTAAAAAGTCCGGCCCGGTCTTCAGTAAACACTGACGACTGCTCGAACCCGCCGCTGCCGAACTCTCCGTCGACTTGATAGTCGTAACCCTTAAAGCCAAAAGGCGAACGATAACCAACCCACATCTCGTAGATGCCTTCTGGGACATCGACGTTGAGCTCGAAGTAGTCTTCGTTGGGATCATTATTTTCGAATGAGGTAACGTAACCTGTACCGGAATAGCCGGACACCGAATTGCTGAAGACCGTGTTGACCAAGTTGCCGTCTTCGGCCTCGTAGCGAAAGATCTGTGCAGAAACCGGCGCTGCCAAACAGTACATCAGGGCGGCCAGCGATAGGATGTGTCGCGTCATGAATGCAAATCTGAAGGAAGGAGACCTGTGGCTAAGGTGCTTGATCTGCGGCTATTATACCAGATTTCGAGAAATTCGCCGCTCGAATTGAGTCCGGGAGAATACGGCGTGTTTGTGGAGTCGCCACTTCTGGATCTGAGCCAGATCAACGAAGTCATTCATACGACAAACTAACGCGAGGCCTCACGGCTCCAGGTACTCCAGAATACATGCAACGAAATAAGGGTTGAAGCGATTGGATAGGGCAATTGGTTCTCTTCGTAGTACTTGGCAAGACACTTCCGAAGCAGTCCACTACAATGTGAATTACATTTGGAAACACTTTCTTGGTCGTCCACTATCTGCGAAGTATGCGCAGGCGCATTGAAAATGACCCCGTCCCGTCGAGAATTTCTGACTGGTTCGCTGCTAATCGGAACATGTGCGCCGTTTATGCGCGGGTCGTTTGCGGCAGAGGTAAGCGCAACCGACGAGAGTTTAGCTCGTGCCCGAACCAAAGGTTTGCTACTCGGTTCGGCAATTGGCGATGCGGTTGGCGGTCCGGTCGAGTTCCAAGAGAACGAGGACGTGGCAGAAGTAGTGCCCAATTGTCGGGGATGGAGGGATGATCGAGAATTGAGCGAGACTGATCTTCGACGGTTTGCCGAGTCGCTGCGGATGCATTCCTATCAAAAGTATCGTCCGGAGGCGGAGCCGTACGGTCAATGGCGTGCGGCGGCACCGGCGGGAACAGTTACCGACGATACCCGACACAAGATGATTCTGATTTCAGCGCTTCAACAAGCTGTTGACGAGGGCTGGCTGCCGATTACTAAGGAAAATTTAGCGAGCGCCTATCTGAAATATCCCCAGAGCCAATCAATTGCGAACCGGCCCGAGTACCGTGAACTGTGTGACGAATCGTTACGAGAATACTGGAAATCAGCCCGCTGGATACTAGGGAATCGCGACCCAGCGGTTGCTGCGCCGCCAGAGCGCATCTGGGGCGGCGTGCCAACCTGTTGCGGCCAGATGACACTATTGCCGCTGGCGGCAATCTATGCGGGGAAACCTGTCGAGGCCTATCGGGCAGCGTTTGCTCTCGGCTTCTTCGACACCGGTGAAGCGAAGGACATTAACTCGGCGCTCGTGGCGGGCCTCTCTGTTGCGCTGCGAGAGCCAACACCCACAGATCAACGTTCCCGCCGAAGGACGTGGAATGCGATCACTGAAACCATGCGCACTACCGATCCTTATCGTTACGCCGAGGTACCCTACGTTCCTCGTCCCACGATCGTCTGGCTCAATTTTGCTCACGATGCGGCTGAACGCGCCGGGAGAAGTCCGAAGCGACTATTTGAGATTCTGGAGCAAGAGGGCAAGGTGAAATTTTACTGGGAAGCGCATTTTGTGCTGGCGGTGGTATTCTCGATGATCGAGTTTTGTGACTATGATCCATTGCCGGCTTTGATGTTGACGCTCGATTTTGGTCACGACACCGATTCCTACGCGCAATTGCTGGGAGCTTTTATCGGTGCAGTCTATGGACCAGAAGTCTTTCCAGCGGACCTGCGCAAGCCGGTCATAAAACGGCTTAGTGAGGATTACGATGTCTCGTTTGATCAGTGGACGGCGCTACTGACATCTCTTGGTGATCAGCGGAAGTGGAAGGAAGTTGTAGCTTACGATTGAACTCAAGCTTTAGCGTCCAGTGCAAGTGTTCGTCTGCTACTGCCGCATGCTTGATGACCCAGCGGTGTCTAGAAGCGGTCGCTCTGCAAAACCGATAATCTCACACATTCTTACTCGCATGCGATGCGATCAAGTGGCATCGTCTTGCGAGCCGTCTTGCTGTTCCTTTTCCCATAGAGAGTGCCGGGAAGGGAGTGAGAACTGAATTCCCTCGGCTTCGAATGCGCGGAAAATCTCCAGATTAAGTTTCTCGCTATATTCTTTGAATTCCCAGTAATCGGGAGGCGTATACCAATAGAAAAATTTCAAGATAAAAGCGTCTTCGCCGAATTCATCAAAAAAGATCCTGGGGGGAAGTTCCGGGTCCATTCCTTCCTGGTTGGCGAGTTTCTCTCGAATGATATCCAAGGCCCGTTCCACCTTTTCGCTGGGCGTATTCAGAGGAATATGGATTTGGGCCTTGCGCCGAATGTATTTACGCCGGCCGATGTTTTCGATATCGCTGCCGGCTAGCTGATCGTTGGGAAGTGTAACAAGGTGGCCGGTCAACAGGCGAATTTTTGTTGAGCGTAAGCCAATGTCTTCCACAACGCCGTCATAGGTCTTGAATTGAATACGATCGCCGACTCGGAACGGTTTGTCCGCCATGAGCGACAGGGTGCCAAAGAGGGTCTTAAGGGTATCCTGAGCCCCTAGTGCCAAAGCTACGCCACCGATACCCGCGCTAGCCAGAAGGGCACCAATGCGGAAGCCGAGGTATTGTCCCCCGACAAGAAATACGATTACTGCGGCCAACAGACTTACCAATTGAGAAGTAATGCGAATGAGTTGTGCATTTAGTCCTTTTGGGTTGATTTTTGGCGAAGCAATGATGCTCTCGGCAATCCGGTGTGTTGCGGCAAACAGAACCACGATTGCTGCTAGTAGTGCGGTCAGGTTTGCGACGAAAGACAGGATGTATAGTGGGTTGCCTCGAACTGTTAGATAGTTCTTGGCAACGTTTTTGAACACGATCGGAGCCACCATCGCAATAATTGGGAAGACGATCGTCAGACAATACTTAATCGGGTTTTTACTTTGCACTCGACTCGTGACGGCAAACTGCAAACGGTAGGCAATCACCATTACACCGATAGTAAGTGCCAGCGCGATAAGGAGCCCGGGCCACTTCCAGGTTGTTAAGCCGAAAGACCTTCCCCGCTGGATATTCTCCGGTAGACGCTTTACTATGTCTGCCAAAACCGGATGGCCCGGAGCCGACATGTACCACCGATAAAGTCCTTCCGAAGTAGCAGGCCCCGTGGTGCGATATGGTTTAGACTCGATTGTCCTATAGTATTCCACCGCGCGATCTACGGTGCCTGGAGAAAAAAGATATTCGTGTTTCTGTGGTCCTTCGTCGACACGGGCAATCGTAATTCGTGTTCCAGGGATTCTCCAGGTCGAAAGCTTTTCGTAGCCCCCGGCTGATTCAATTTCCTCGGTATCAGGAATCTCATCCCAAGGTGGCAGTTCGACTCGGTCCAGAATTTCCTTAACGCACGCTGCAACCTCACTGGCTCGATCGTCACGAGCAAATGCCGGCAGTTGGCTTGTGTCGATGCAATCGAGAACCCGTTGGCCGATATTCGAATGATCTGGGTTTGTTCGATCAAAAAACCGATCTTCTTTTACGATTTCGTCGAGTTCGTTGCACGCGTCAATAAAGCTCCTAAGCGTGTCTCGTGGACTTGAAGTATCAGCAGCCGTAATCAGCTCGGGCTTCTGAGCGACCAATGATGATGGGAAGAGTCCTAAGAAGAAAATTCCAAGCAAGGGAGCTGAGATCTTGGCAAAGAAGCAATTCACAATTCGCATCGTCTGATTCCAGACCACATCTTCGGAGGAATGAAAGAGGTGATTCTCAGGTTTAGTAGATCTAACCTGAAGTGAACCCAATATTCAGGATAATTCATATTGAGCATCATTCAACCGTGGGAAAACATTTTGTCGTCTAGTTGGGAGAGAAGTTGCTTGATCTTAGGCACTGCCTCCAGAGTTGCAATCTCTCCTTCAGCGGCGAGCTCGTCTGTTCGGTTGAATTCGGTTAATTCAAACTTCGTGACATCAGGTTCTATTACCACATCTGCTGGCTGCACGCCAACAGAGTTCATGTTTTTACTTTGCACCAGGTAGCTGCGTAATACCGTTTGCAAGGTTGAGGCAGATCTCATTTCATGAGTCGGAGTGTCTGGCCGGTTCTTGGCGAAGATCTGTTCCATCTTTGCGGTGACACTTACTGCAATCACGAAGTTGCACCCTTGCCCGACTAGCACGTCGGCCGGGATGTTGTTAACCAACCCGCCGTCGACCAACAAAGAACCTTCGCGACGGATCGGAGATGACAGAACTGGCAAGTTAATGCTCTCCACGACGGCGTGTACCGCGTCGCCCTCTTTGCGCACGACCGAGTTTCCACTCACGAGATCGACGGTCACTGTACACATGGGAATTGGTAACTGCTCCAGCCTGTAATCGGATAGGTATTTTCTTAGCATCGGATCAAAATGGCCGCGTCGATATTTGTAGAGCAGATACCACTGATCACCGCGCGGCAGCATTCGAAACAGCCACGGGGGCTGAAGATCTTTCATAAAGCTCTCAATGCTATGGTCTGCGGCCATGCCCGAGGCGTACAGCGTTCCCGTCATGGCGCCTGCGCTGGTGCCGGCGATCATGTCGACGCAGATCCCGTTTCGCTCGAGAGTTTTTAGAACCCCTAGATGAGCCATGCCCCGTGCCGCGCCACCTCCCAAGGCGAGCCCGACACGAACTCCGCGCAACTCGCGGACCAGTCGCTCTGTTCCGTTTATCAAAGCGCGGTTTTGATTGAGAATCGGTTGGGTAAAGGAGAGCTTATAATCACTGGTGACGAGCTCTTTTAATTCAGGCGCCCACGGTGCAACGTGATGATCATCTTCGAGCAACCAGACGACGCTGATCTTATCTTTCCAACCTGGCACTATCGATTCAATCTCGCGAAGTCGCTTCACTGCAGACTGCCAGTTATCTGGGCTGACGCACCAGAAAACTTTCTCACTGAATTCCATGAGTCGAGTGCCACTCTCAGGATTATGCACTGCATCTACGTCCACTAGCACCCGCCTAGAGTCTTCCCAAGCATTCACTTGCCTGCGGACTTCATCTTCCTTCAATAGTTTCCCGTCGGCATCGATCAGCAAGCGATGCGGAACATTCTCCAGCGGTTCCCAATCTACTCGATCAGTGAGCACACATGGAGTTTCACCTAGTTCCACAAGCCGACGTGCCAGACTTGGCGTCAACGAACGACTCGCAGACGACTGGTGGACGACTGAAACAATCGCGGGCTTCTTGCGGATTTTGTCTTGGTAGATGAATCCACGGACCTGATTTGCGATTAATTTCGTGAAGTTCTTGCGGAACTGGTCGTGCTTTCGGGTCAATTCAAATGCCGTGGAGTAATCTAACCTCAGTAAAGTTGAGGGTTCCTGCGCTACAGCATTAACTTCTGTCGGCTCCGAGAGCGCCGCGCCTATCGCACCAAATTGTCCGCCGGCGGTCTGATATCGCACCATAAAGGTATTGCCATGCACGTCGACCATCGATAGTTTCAGCCGACCATGGATGACTAGAAACACAGATGTGATCTCGTCGTTAGCGTGGTGAATATAATCTCCAGCGCCGCAGCGTACCAATTCGGCAGCATTGGCGATCTCATGGAGTGCTTCGTCGCTTAGTCCTTTCGCACAGCCGTGCATTTTCAGGAGCAGATACTTGTTCTCGGTCACGAGTGTGATACCTCTCGGTCTAGTAGTTGCTAATTGAAGCCCGTAGATTGTTCATCGACATCAAAGCTCCACATCTTAATTGTTGGCCAGAGGTGTCGGGTTGTAAGCCGATAATTCGCTACGTATAAAGTTACCGAAGCTGTCTTGGGGCGCCCTGTTGGCAATCTCGTTGACCCAGCTTTCTTGCTTCAGCGTTTCAAAAGGCATACTCCTATCGAGTCGCTTCCGATCGTACATCATTTGATCCAGCTTACCGTTAAACAGCAGCCGCCAGTCCCAGACCATCTCGCCTTCGCGCTGTGCGTAGATGCTTGTCGTGCAATTTGTGGTCAAGCCGTGATACCAGCGAGGATGTTCGATCAGATCATTGACTTGGTCGGCGTAATCCAAGAAAAACCGTCGCACTTCTTGCTGGGTGGCTTTGATTCGATACAGATAAACGTCGTGGTTGTGAAAATGTTTGGTGCGGCGAAGCAGCACATCACGCTCGTCGCAAACGTGATAAATTAATTCCTGTTGTCGGTAGAGGCTTGCCAGCAAACTGTATTTCTGGCCTAGACGGTAACGTACTTCAATCGAAAAGCAAACACGACCGTCGGTGCCGAAGTCAAATATGAATATTGGGTGGCTCATCCAAGCGCTTCCCCAAAAACAGACTAGCGAATCGAGCCCGCACAGCTTGGACATATGATATTTGCGGGTGTCGTAACGCGGTACAATTTCCCCGGAAGATAAGTACTCGGCATTGCGAACGTTTTCGATCGTGATCTTATCGTCGCGGATATCGATCTTGGAGAGCACGGCCGTGGTTGGCTCCCACTCTCGATCGTTCGATGGTTCTTGCGAAAACCACCAATACAAAAACAAACTGAATATTGCCAGCAAGGAAAGAAACGGTTTCCACAACGGGACCCAGAGCGAATAGGCCAGTAAGACGACAGAGATTAACAGAATTACGAGAATCCAGGCGGTGCGGGACGCGCGACCAACATCGTAGTACAGAGCGCCGGCTGTCCAAGCTACGATGATAACGGTTGCGGTGTAGATGAGCGTAGTAATCAGCGTCTGGACCAAGAATTCCACAGCAAGTCCTTATTGCATCGTCCGGGCGTTGACCGCTGATGAGTGGTCTCAGAAAAGACTGATGAGCACGATACCTACCCGAGACTCATGTCCTCGTACTGACAGAAGTCGGGCCAAATCCCGGGTCTATTCTAATTGAAAATGACATCCATGGGAGATGTTTCTGAGGCGAAGCCTTTCGGTTTATTTGCTCGACCACACTGCAATATGATGGTACCTTTTCCAGGTCGCCAGACCGAAGAGTAACCAGAGAATTACCCCCCAATGACTCTACATTCGTAATCAGCGTGCGAATAATGAATGCCGTCCAACAGACATCGCCATGACGGAAAATGCCAAGTAGACCACTACACTTGGCATTGCCGATTGCAAGCAGGCAAACTTAATTACTTAGACATCAGAGACAAGACAAACAGAGTGGAGCGAAAGGGATTCGAACCCTCGACCTCTGCATTGCGAACGTGACGGTCTACCTGCATCAAAACACGGAAACACTTGCCTTCCAGGGGTTACAGCGATCTTAATCACTGCCTGACCTGCCTGCAACTGCCTGATTTGACACTATACCGTGCACGAAGCGTGCATCTGCACGCATGAATCTTGGGGATTTCCTGGGGCTGGTTCTTCTGCTTGTAGCGGAGGTTAGGATGAATCGTATTCTACCTGCGAAAGATACTTCAACTAAGATTGAAGAGTCGGAGGGGAATCAGAGAGAAACGATGCCCCAAAGTAATTTGACACCCTCTGGATTTTAAGTCCATTTTCAACTTGTTTGGACAGGGTTGGGTTTAGATTGAGATGGTGTTGGAAGTCACTTATCCTACAGCAGATAGGCTCGCTTCTATGCTTTAGAAGCATTGTAACTGAGTTGCATTTGAGTTGCCAATAATGCCCCCATTTTGCCCCTTGTTTCAGAACCGTGTATTACTCCTGAATCTAGTCGTAGTTAGTCGAGACGATCAAAGGCGCTGTAGACGAAACTCAAAGTGAAGTAGATTAATGTGCCCAGATAACTCTGAGGCTATTTTTTCGAAACAAAAATTGAGTACTCCCTGTCTCGATCGAGCAACTAACATCCAAACAGGAACCTCGATTTATTGAGTCGTTATTTTATTAGACTTTAGAGAAAGCAAAAGGGCCGTCTACCCTCAGACTTACGCGGAACAATTGTCGCCGGTTTTCATCGACTTGCAACAGCCGACATTCATCAACACTTTGGTAGGGTAGAGCGGTCTACAAACGGTGGACAGCTTCTGTGCAACGAACCTACCCTCCGCTCCCTCCCACTACATCGCTGACATTTCGTGTCATGCTCATCACAGTCGAAACGCACGATGCTCTATTCCATCAGGTGAGATCACACTAGAAGTACTTGAATTCCTGCAAGACGCCTACAGTTCAGCTTGAACATCGACAGGTAAGAATCTAGCCACTAACCCCGGTTGAATCTAACTGCTCACATCCATGTTCGAGTGCCCCATGTTTCACAGTGTTTCATATTCAGCTAATTTCTTCACCATACGAGGTAACGGCGGCCTCTACCCAAATTGCTCGGTATAACTCGCGTTAGAGAAGGTAGCCGATAACCAACGTTTAAGTAGCGGATAGGCCATAGTCCAGCAGCACAATAATAGCAAGGTATTGGGTTCTGGAGTGCTAGTAATCGCACTAACCGAACCGGACTCACCGAATTGTGATCCCCACACGGCAAGGTCACTGCCATTAACAAGAGTGTCGAGATTCGCGTCGCCGAGCTCATTGTTCGTCTGCCCTTTCGAAACTAAACCCCGTTGCCAAATAAGAAAATCGGTACCGTCGACGTCACCATTCCCGTCGAAGTCGGCATCGGCGGATTCGAAAGCGCCCAAGTCGGGAGCAGAGCCATTGAATGGCAAGCCTACATTCGTTCCGGCATCGACCAAATTGCTGTTGGTAACGAGTCTGAGAAAATCGCTTGTCGGAAGGCTACCGTCCGCCCTTCTGGAGCCCCTCGCAATCGTATCGTCAAGGGATAGGAAATCACTAGCATCGACGGTAACGCCATTCCATGTATTGAACGCGTCATCGACGCTAGTAGAGAACACGTCAGAAGTGGTGCCGGCGAAGGAAACGTTATTCCGCAGCACGTGCTGTGCTATAACTTGGGAGGACGTTTCAGGGAATTGCCAATTACGACCGGAATTGTACACAGTAGAGTTGCTGATGTTCACTCCATTGCCGTTGGCGTTGGAATTGATACCCTGATTCTGGTTTCCCCATGCTAGGACGTTGGTCAATAGATGGGCTCCGCTATCCCGCCCGAGTTTGAATCCACCACCATCACCTGCAAACGCCGAACCCACTTCCCAGATGTCGATTCCATTCTCGTACGCCCAGGAATCGCGTACGGTGACGGCATTTGCCGCCTCCCAAAAGTCATATCCATCATCGGAGTTACCCCAGGACCGGTTGCCATCAAATACATTTCCAGGACCTAGGTCAGGCGTGGCAGCGACGAAGCCATCGGCATTCTCTCCATTTCCCTGCGGATCGAAATTCTTGTAGGCATCTGAGTTCAGAACAAGGTTGTTCGAAGCGTAGTTCCGTAGAGCAAGGCCCGTGCCTGCATTATATCGGAGAGTGAGCTGCTCAAAAATATTGTCGCTACTAAGACTCAACAGACCCCAGCTCTTCGCATTCTGGATTGTTAAACCTTTAAAGTGTATCCAATCAGCTTCGCCGACAAGTAGAATACCTCCACCCTCAAACGATCCCAGCGACGCTGGATTGCTGGAAAAGTCCAGAATTGGCTTCTCGCCAGGAAAGGCCCAGATATTCACAGGACTTCCCGCGATTCCTCCATCGCCGTCCTGAAGTCGGATGGTCTGAGCGAGGTCATAATTCCCGCCACGGACAAATAGAGTGTCTCCCGGACTGAGTTGGTCGATTGCAAAATCAAAAGTCCCCCACGGGCTGCTGAACGTGCCGCTGTTCGTATCAAGACCACCGGGAGCGATATAAGACTCTGATCTAGCCCCTTCAACCGAGTCCACGTCCTGAGCGATACTGAGCTTAGTGGTTGGAACGTATTTTGAAGGAGAATCTAGGATGTCACGAGGCAAGAAGTACACACCGGAACAGATAATTTGCAAGCTCCGCGAAGCGGAGGTAGCAATTTCCGAAGGTCAGACAGCCGCCTTGGCTGCGAAGTCGATTGGCGTGACGTATCAAACGTATTGTCGCTGGTGAAAGGAGTACGGTGGCCGCTATGGCTATCGCCGCGTGACGGCACTGTTGCGTGCTGAGGATTGGCGAGTGAATCACAAGCGTATTGAACGCCTGAGGCGTCGGGAGGGACTCAAGGTTCCTCACAAGCAACCGAAACGCAGGCGACTGTGGCTGAATAATGGTTCATGCGTGAGGCTGCGAGCAGCCCACAAAGGCCACGTCTGGAGCTACGACTTCGTGATGGATCGCACCAGCAACGGTCAATCGTTTCGGATGCTAACTCTCATGGATGAACATACCCGAGAGTGCCTGGCGATCGATGTTGCCAGGTCACTCAAGAGCGAAGATGTGCTGGAGCGATTGAACGACCTGTTCGTTCGCCGTGGTGTCCCGAAGTACATCCGCAGCGACAACGGCTCGGAATTCACCGCTCACAAGGTGCGTGATTGGTTGGAGCGTGTCGGTGTGCAGACATTGTTTATTGAACCAGGTAGTCCTTGGGAGAATGGCTACATCGAGAGCTTCACGGCAAGCTCCGAGCAGAGCTTGTGAACCGCGAGATATTCGACACGCTCTTGGAGGCCCAGCAAACTCTAACTTAAGAACTGGTTTCACCCATGGGGGCAGGTCAATTCTTCGTCGTAGTCCTCACCAAACTCGGAACAGTCCAGCAGAGTTTTATCAGCAAGCTGCACACCAGGCTTCTCTCTTCCCACTTCTCCAAACCATATTAACTTCATTATTCACTCCTTCAATGCTTGCTTACGGTCTGAGGTTCTGAAAGCCGCCGTCGATTTCGTAGTTTGCTCCTGTCACAAATGCAGATTCGTCAGAGGCAAGAAATACAGCTAACGAGGCTATCTCCTCGGGTTGCCCCATGCGACCCAAAGGTTGTGTAGCAGAGAGTTTGTCAAACATCTCGCTTTCGCGTCCAGGATAGTTCCGTTGTAGATAATGATCAACAAAAGGAGTGTGAACTCTTGCAGGTGAAATGCAGTTGCAGCGGATATTCTCGCGCAGATAGTCGCAAGCAACTGAGCGGGTCATCATCAAGACTGCACCCTTACTCATTGAATAAGCGAAGCGGTCTGGGATCCCAATAGTTGACGCAACCGACGTCATATTGATGATCACACCCCCGTAGTTCTTTTTGAGTAATTCTATCCCTGTCTGGAGGCAAAGGAAGACTCCCTCCACATTTACGCGGTAGATTCGCTCAAAGTCTTCATGAGTCGTGTGTTCAATATTGCCAATATGTGCGATGCCAGCATTGTTGACTAGCGTCGTCAAGCCACCAAATGTCTCAGCGGCGCTATATAGACTTGCTTTAACTTCTGTATAGTTAGAAACATCGCAAGAAAAAGCACGCGCCTGACCACCACGGTCATTGATCTGTTTGGCTGTCTGCTCGGCCGAGGCCATATCTAAGTCGAACACTGAGACCCGAGCCCCTTCTGCAGCGAAGCGATGGCAGATCGCTTCTCCAATACCGGAGCCACCACCAGTGACAACTGCGACCTTTTCAACTAACCGCTTACTCATAGTTCTCTCTCTGCAATTGGTGAGTGCGTGAACTTGTTCTATTGTGATCAATTCCGAGTTGTTCACGATCAGCTGATCGTAGAGTTTTTGGCCTTTCTGCCTCGCGCTGTTGTGACGGTTAAAGGCGAACAGTACGAATCTACATTGAAATCAGTCCATCTCTCGCACTCATTGTTTTTCATTACATTGGCCACCACGGATACTATTCTTGCCTTGATTAGCTCAGGAGTAGATACATAACTAGAGCGTATTTCAAAACCGTTCCAGAACAATCACCATACAGGCGAGTTGAACTAGACCATGAAAGAGATGAGCGTGGTATTCGTAGCGAGTGACAAGGCGTTGAAAGTCTTGCAGCCAACTGATCGAGCGTTCAACGCCCCGGCGGTGGCGGTAGCGACGGAACTTGCGACCGTCCTGCGTAGCCGGCTTCTTACGGTTCTTGCGATGAGGACAGATCAAATCGATACCACGGCCACGAAGACGATCTCGCAAAGGGTCGCTGTCCGCAGCAGCATCATAAAGCAATCGTCGAGGCCTACGTCGCAGAAATCGTTTTTCGAGCAACGGCTCGATAAGCGTTACTTCGTGAGGGCTGGCGCTGGCCGTGTCGATGCCGAGTAGAAGGCCATGTCCGTCGAAAAGGACCATGATCTTGGTCCCTTTGCCGCGTTTCGTTTTGCCAACCTTAGTACCCCATTTTTTGCCGAGGCATACGTGCCATCGGCCATCGACTCCTCCCGATTGACACGACCTTGGCGGTCGAGTTTGCGAAGCTGTCGTCCCCATGCCATTTCCCAAATCCCAGCTTTGCTCCACTCTTGGAGGCGACGCCAGCAGGTGGTGGCTGAGGGAAAATGTTTGGGCATGTCTTTCCAACGCGCACCGCTGCGAAGAATCCAAATGATCCCTTCGACACAAGCACGCGGTTCGACACGAGGTCGCCCGCCCTCGACTGAGGGAGGGGCATGCGGAACTAGATCGGCAATTAATTGCCATTGCTCTTTCGTGAGTTCATACTCGGGTTCCATCCTAGACCCTGCTGCTGGGACATCCGTCCCCTGGCGGGATCGAACGCTCATTGGTGAACTCCTTTCTAATTCACCACTACGCAGGAAGAAACCGAGTTATTTGGTTAAAAACTAAGTCTTGAATTACGCTCTAGTAAAAATGTTGCACATGAATTCCACTGTCCTCGCCTTCGCCGCTTCTTCTACTTCTGGATGATTATCGGCGCGCTGTGTTGTGTCTCATAGGTTGCCACGCACCATTGTCCGCGCTGCTCGCAACGCATTGTTGGATAAAATACATTCCTTCGACTCCGTCGTACACATTCGGATAAACAGTATCGCGCGCTTCAAATGGTTTTCCGACGCTACGTTTGATCATTGCATCGTAGGCGAACCGATAGACATTGGCGAATGCCTCGTAAAACGCTTCGGGATGCCCTGCTGGCAATCGGCACGCTGCGGAACCCGATTCATTGGAATGCGAAGCGTTCGGGTCACGTGTGTAAATGGTATGCGGGTGCCCATTGCGGCGAACGAACATACTGTTAGGTTCTTCTTGACGCCATGCGATAGAAGCTTCTGTCCCATCGATTTCGATGAAAAAATCGTTTTCTCGACCATGTGAGATCTGACTTGCGGTAACGGTTCCTAACGCGCCGTTTTCAAAACGGATGACAGCATGGCCGTAATCGTCGAGTCGCCGGTCGGCTACGTAGATTCTCAAATGCGCCGAGACTTCTGCAGGCAACAGTCCGGTCATGTAACGAGCAAGGTTGAAGGCATGAGTACCGATGTCGCCGAATGCTCCCGCGGCTCCAGATCTGGCCGGATCAGTTCTCCAAGCTGCTTGCTTTTGGTCTTCCGACTCTAAGCGAGACCGAAGCCACCCTTGAAGGTAGTTCGAACGAATCGCTTGAATCTCGCCGAGTTCACCAGAAAGAACCATCTCCCGGGCCTGTCTCACAAGGGGGTATCCGGTATAATTGTGCGAAAGCGCAAACACGACTCCCGACTGCTCAACAAGCCGCATCAATTCTTCGGCTTGCGGAAGATCGAATGTAATTGGTTTGTCACATATCACATTGAACCCGTTTGCGATGGCTGTTTTTGCGATGTCAAAGTGCGTGTGATTTGGAGTGGCGATGGAAAGAAAATCGATCCGTCGATCCTCTGGTAAATCGGATTCCTTTTCAATCAACTCGCCGAAGGAACAGTAAGCCCTGTCATCGGGTATATCATATGCGGGAGCTGATGCTTTTGCTCGTTCCGGATCCGAAGATAACGCACCGGCAACGAGTTCCGCGCGATTATCGAGCACAGCAGCAGTCACATGAACGCGTCCAATAAACGACCCACTCCCCCCTCCGACAAGAGCCATCCTGAGTTTCCGATTCAATGAGCCATTGGTTGTTTCCATATTCTTCACCTCATTGTGCGTGGCTTTCACAGGAAAATATCGGCGGGTCATCTTAACCTGACAACTAGACAACAGATTGGGGATGTGTTTTCCACTACCAACTATAGGGCCGAATCGGGGCTTGCGGAAATGAATTACGCTCTTGCTGTCATGCGATTGCATAGCAATTCTCCCGTAGGAGAGCCGCTGCGTCGCGCTCACCCCCTTTGGTTCGGTTTAGTCGATCACAAGGTTATCGTTAGTGTGGATTCGGATGTTTCTGTCTTTCACTATGATACGATGCTGGTACCACTCGCCGTCCTCGGCTGTTGTGATGTAGTGTTTGATAACGATGTACAGGCTGCCTGGACCAACAGGATTACTGTGCTATTGATTGACCTGTGACTCTACCCCATGTTGTGGCCATCCGGTGTCACATCACTTTGTGTGGAAATAGACGCCCGAGTTGCTTCCAGATTCGGTTTATATTTCCGCCTCGAACTCGAAATCAGTGAAGTCACACGCAATACAATACAGATGACTTCGGCCAGGCGCTGTCCTGATCGGGCCGTCGACTATGGTCCATTGGTCTGGTATCTCCTTGGCCTTCCACCCATTCAGGGTCGTGCCGTCGAACATATCGATCCATCCTTCGCGGCCAGATTCGTCGGCCTGCAGGTTCATTATTCCGAAGGCTCCAAGCAGAAAAGCCAACACGGCAAACGTCTTCTTATTACGTGACTCCCATAAGAATCTAAAACCAATCGCAAAAAAACTTTCCCCAGGCAGTTTGAAATGATTTCTTCAAGAGATATTTAGGTTCTAGCGTCACCCGGACCCTGCCATATTCCCCATGATTTATCCCAAGTCCAACCCTTCTTCGGTGGCGCGTTGGTACGTCGTTTCCAGCCCGAATAAATTCGTTTCCAAACTTCCGAAACATCCCGGATTCCGCTTGTCGCGTCGGCCGCTTCGACGCTACAGGCTCCTACAGCTACCGCCTGTACCATCGCCTCAGAGGGCCCAGCTCCTCCGACAATTGCTGCTAGCAGACCGGCGATTGTGCTATCGCCTGCCCCAGTAGTGCCAGCCACTTCCACCTCGAAACATGGGGCCATCAGTTCACGTTGCAGCCAATCGTTCTGCGTCCTTCCTGCTGGCATCAATCCAGGATCTGGGGCATCAGTACCCACTCGAAGCCCCCTGTTCGCCGAAAGCAAGTAAAGTCCTTGCTTACCTATCTTCAACACGACCACCGCAGCTCCCAAGTCCAATAGTTGCTCTGACAGCCGCCCTAATAATTGCGGATCATGAAATTCATCCTGAATCGCCTTATCCGATCCTGACGCATTTCGATGCAATAGTGAGTCGTACAGCTGGCGATCAAGCATGAATAGTGTCTCTTCAATGCTGGGAAGATAGAGATCGACTGCGGGCAAGACGCGCGCCAGCCACGCCACCCAGTCGATACCACCGGCGGGAGACTGTGGATCGGGCAACGACATATCGAGCGACGTAATCAACTGCTGCGATTGCAATTGTCGGAACAATTCACCCAACTGCAGTCCTCCATCGGTGAAGAAATTTTTCATGAGAGGCGGGTAGCCAAAATGGAACAGACTGGCCCCTTGCAACGGTTTCAGTTGGACATCGCTCGCATGGAAGGTATCATTCGCGCCCGGGCTGTGGAGAAACGCGCGGTCAAGGTCAGGGGGGCTGATGACGATAGAGTAACTAGTGTTTTCGCCAAGGGCTACAATCATTCCCTCGACTAGTCCTGGATGATAACTTCGCAGGATATCAAGAATAGCAGTGCCGAACAGGTCGTCGGCCACTTTACCCATCAGTGTGGTGGAGACTCCCAAATGGTGCAGGGCAAGCCCCGTATTCGAAACCGCACCTCCCGTGGCACAGACAGCCGGCCCCATTAGATAGAGCTGTCCCGGTTGAATCCGCGCCGTATCCGACATTTTGTGCGAGGGAAAGGTTGGGATGATATCGAGGCAGACATGTCCGGCGACGACAATGCTGGCTGAGTGTTTCGTCATGCGACCTCGTGCCGGACTCTTTTGGATTAGCCTAAAATCATCGGGTACAGGGCAGTTTGACGATCGGCGAGATGCGGCCACTTTCCTCAAACAGAGAGAGTGTTTTACATTCAGCCACATTTACTGTTTGTTGCCGTGGACTGGACTGGCTCTCGTGGTTCCAATGCGTCTCCCGTGGGCACTCCCAGCAGGTGACTCAGAGTGTAGGCATCAAGCGCTTCGTAATCTCGGAGTTCGATCAGTTCTCGCTCCAGATCCCGGTCCACCGTGCGAACCTTGTCTACCAGATGCAGAAACATTGCGCGGCTGTTAGCCAGATGGGCTGTCGAGCCTGGCTGCTTTTGGGTGCGCATTACCTTCACGTCCATCCCAATGAATTCCCCACGCTGTCCATATTCAGCCTCTTCCAGCACACGCACCTGGTTGTAGGCCGAGCGCAAATTTGCCGATCCGAATGATTTGTCCTGATCGAATTTCAAACCATTTTGATCATTCAAATGAACACTACACAATTTGCCATGCGCGAGGGCAAAAGCCATTTCATCGGCAGGGTCGAGACCGGCTAGGATCGCATGCGCCGACTCGATCAGACCACCGACTCGCGCAGGGTCAGACGACTGGTAAGCCAGGGCAATTGCATGTCCAATCGTCGGCACGAACGCGTGATCCATTGGTTCGTTAGGCTTAGGCTCAATCCATATGCTAATTTCTGAATCGTATTCGAGCATCCGATTGATCGTATCCAAGATTCGTTCATAAGCCACACGCGCATTTTTAGTCTCTCGTATGTAGGTGCCTTCTCGCGCTAGCCAAAGAACCACATTGCGCGTGTCGACTTCCCTGGCTATATCAATCGTTCTCAGGCAGCGATCCAGGGCATAGTTCCGGTCAGCTGAGCAATTGGAAGTCATTCCACCATCGATCGTCTGTGAATGGAACCAGAGTCGAGGAGCGACAAACTCCGCGACCAATCCACGATCGGCCAATGCCTGGCGGACTTTCTGAGCCCTTTTAGTCACCTGGACTACCTGCAGGTCATCGAGATTCTCCACGACATCGTCGTCGTGGAACTGAACGCCCTCAAATCCGAGTGGCTGATACCAGTCGAGTTTCTCCTCCAGCGAGTAAGGCGATCGCACTTCCGGTCCAAATGGATCGGCACCTTCGCTAATGTTCCAGGGGCCAAATGAGAAACGGTAACTGGTCACTTTGGACATGGAAACGAGCACTCCCCAAGTTAGTAAGTAGAACTGTGCCGGTGAAATCGCATCCACCCACGATCACTACGCGACGGAGCAATTCGGAACCGAGATTAGTAGATTGTCTTGTAACTCAGCAGTAAATGGGCCGCCATACGTGAGATCTCCTCCAATGCCCCGGAGACTCTCAGAGCTTTGATACCTCTGCACAACATGGGTTGTTTACTATCTGCGATTATGCACTGCAGGAACCTTGCTTGCTAATTGCAATACTCTTGTTTCTTTTATTAAATATGGTTTTTCGCAGAACACATCCAAGCCGGATTTCATGGCCACGATAGGCGTCGGCGTGTGTGTCTTCAGGCAATGCAACCAGTGTTGCTTTCAGAACACTTTCTTCGTCGAACATTGTTTGCAAGTCTTCATAGACTCTTGCAGAGGGGGCAAACTTTCTTGACTCAGCCGCATAATCGGGATTTGATCTCTCAGATGGCCGTCACTTGTGCCCCCGGCACTTTCAAGAAATTGGAGCCGACGAATCGATCTTGCCCACCAGCTCCGATTAGGGCGAAATGGACATTCTCACTCGGCCGGCTACCGGCATGAGTTTTTGCGTGCGGAGGTCTGCAGAAAACATCTTCGATTATACCTGTCCATTTAGAAAATCTCCAGGAATGAAACGATGGACGGTTGAGTAAAGTAGTCGAAACAGTGGCTCTACTGCTAACATTTAGCGCTGAGCCTCCCTGCGAATGTCTCCTGCCGACCGCCCTGTTTCGTGACGAATCATCGCCGAGAAGTATTGCACTGACGACGCTCCGATTTCGCTAGCTATTTTCTTGATCGGCATATTACTCGTCTTTAACAGGCGTGTGGCATATTCAAGTTGAACACGACGAATCTCGGCGTGAACTGTCCGGCCCAACAATTCCCCAAACTTCGATTCGATCGCCGATCGGGAGATATTTACCCTTTCGAGCACATTCTTTACCCGAATTGGATCACAAGCGTGTTCCCTGATGAAGCTCAGTGCGGCTGCGACATCTTCGTCGTCGATTGCAAGGATATCGGTCGACTGGCGACTGACAAGGCCTTCCGGCTGCACAGTAGTTCGCTGCTGGGACTGCTCGCCCAACATCAGTGCATTCAAAGTCGCCGCTGCCTCATAACCTATTCTACGTGTTCCTTGCTCGATACTCGTCAAGGATGGCCTGGACAATTCGCACATGATGTCGTCATTGTCGACTCCTACGATCGCGACGTCTTCCGGTACATGAAGACCTCTCTCACGGCATGCTTGCAACACATGTCTCGCACGGCTATCGTTGCAGGCCATCACGCCTATCGGAGTCGGCAACGTAGTAAGCCAATTCTGCAATCCCTTTTGCAGCTGCCTCCAGTTGCGTGCTGGAATGTGTCGACCTGTATAAATATCGCACGAGTAGCCAGCTCGAGTTAAGTACAGTTGAAATGCTTTTCGACGCTCCTGCACCCAACCGTTAAATCGGTTGGGCGGCTCGCCGCAGAAGGCGAAATGATAAAAGCCCAGATTCATCAGATGGCTCGCCCCCAGCTCGGCAATTGCCTTGTTGTCGGTCCGGACGTAGGGGGTTCCGGTGTCCTGCTTGTAGTAACCGTACCCGCCGCCTATTCCCACGACAGGAATCCCCAGTTTCAAAACGGCACGAGCCACGCGCCGATTATCAAAGTTGGCAAGAATTCCGTCTCCTGCCCAAGCCTCCAAGTCGGGAAGCCTGCCAATTGCATCTTCTTCTACATAGATCGACCACTCGGGCGCTTCCGTTTGTACGTAAGACGCCACGCCACTAATAATTCTCCTGTCGTACGGTTTAGTCGGATCGATTACCAGTGCTACTTCTCGCCGACCACTCATCCTGTCAACTCGTTTGATTATATCGAGAACATCTGCAGAAGATAATTTTAGACCCGCCTATTGCGACGGTGCTACCAATTCATCACATATCTAAAGTTTTTTACAATATTTCACACACAGTCACTCGATAGGAAGTGGACGATTTATTTCACTCAGACATATGCAACCGCATGTCTCATGTTTCACTTGAACACTAGGAAGACCAAACAAGAGTATTCTTCAAGCAAGTGCCCACAAGCGTAAATACACTTCCTAGAATTGTCCGTTTATTGCCGATGATCTGCACCTAAGAATGATGAGGGTTGACACGGATACGATTCGAACGAATTGAACCTTACGCAGTCCTCCCAGGAGTGTTTCGTGAAACAGTCGTTTCATTGCCTTCACTGATGTTATCCGGGATAACTTAAGCAGAAAGTGAATGTATCGTCTCTCACTCCTTCTCAGCGAACAGGATTCGGTGATGTCAATCATCACCTGTAGTTGTTTGAGAACATAATAATTGCTGATGTTGGTTCGGGAATGGACAGAACTAGCATTCCATCACCGGACAGCTCGTAACCCGCCGTGATCGTGGCTCCACTACTGGTCACGACAGATATTTCGTAATCACCCAGAAATCCGCGCAGAGAAGCTATGCCGTCCGCGTCGGTCAATAGGTCTTCATCCGTCCACCATTCCCCCAAAACCATATCGATGTAGCGTTCACCAGCAGGTTTGAGAGACCAATCCGCTCTGAACAACGGTGCATCTTGACGAAAGTGCCGCCTATCCCAGAAACCCCACATGTAGATACCCTCTACGGATGGATGGCTAAAAAGGATACGATAGAATTGATCTAGATATTCGCCTTTTTCCTCTTCTCCCCAGCCGGGGCCGAACATATCGAATTCCGTAGCCTTAAGGGTCAACCCCATGTCGGCATAATGGTCCAGTATATTGAGCAGTTGCTGAGGCGTCCGTGGCTGGAGTGATGACGTATAGTGGGACTCAAATCCAAGGCCATCCACTTCGCCGCCATTGGCTCGAATGTTCTCGATGAGTGCTGTAACGCCTAACTGCTGGACAGTCTGGTTCAGTTCTGGATCGCTGCCGGTAGTGGTTTTGTGGAAGCCACCTTGATTTAGCAGGCCGCCATCGTTGTAATAAAGCTCACCCTCTGGCCCAAGCGTGGTGCGAGCCTGTTGATACCACTCTACTACTTGCGGCGCCAATGGCCGAGGAGTATCGGGATTCAATACATTCGTTAGGCTATCAATCAATTGCTCGTTGAGAACATCCCATTCCAACACTCGTCGACCGGATCCATACGTTTGGCTACCAATCGAGTCAATGTGATCAAGAGAACGGGTACGAATCAGATCAATGTCGCTTGGATCAGGTTGTTGACCGTTTGAGATTGCAGTACTAGCCCGATCTCTGGCGGCCTCGATATCAGGGGGCAACCTTGTATGCCAAATCATGGTATGACCACGGACGTGGTAGTCCCGATCAAACAAGTCAGTCACAACCTGAATAGTCCGCTCTCGCAAGGTGAGATCACCATAGAGATCAGGGGACTCCCACCAGCGCCATTTGTGGTGG